>Ga0209118_1000058_pt1 | contig 81117 bp, 67 predicted proteins | sample BlaSpr_A8_Ref_M1_FD_187988 | JGI IMG/M metagenome (GOLD analysis project Ga0209118, IMG submission 187988) | Forest soil microbial communities from Thunder Bay, Ontario, Canada - Black Spruce, Ontario site 2_A8_Ref_M1 (SPAdes) (version 2) | ecosystem: Environmental > Terrestrial > Soil > Boreal... | reverse complement strand
GGTGGGAAACCCGCAACCGGGGCCGAATCTGGAAAACTCGTTACTGGCAACAGAGAGTCCGAAAATGAGTTTTTCAGCAAACTGTTTAGCCCCTGAGGGAACGACCCGTCCACTCTGAGACTAGTTTATGAAACAAGCTCTAGAAAAGCTTCGATATATTCATCGGAACCCGGTGAAGCGCGGATTGTGCATGCGCGCGGAGGACTGGGAGTGGAGCAGTTATCGCCAGTACGCAACGGGCTAGTGGAGGTTGAATGCGAGTGGGCAGCGCGAAAGCGGGAACGGGCGGCAGGGAGACTCTGTCCAGCAGTGGAACTGCCCCACTCAAGCCAAAAGACGGCTTGAGTGGGCCACCCGCCGCTCTGGCCCCGTGCCCGCTACTTGCCAAACACCCCGAACGCTCCCAGCACTTGATAGCTGCTATTCCAACCCGATCCGATATTGTTCGCCCACGTTCCCTGCGTCTCCCCAAAATTGTCGTTCCACACATCGTACGTGTCTTGAAACTGCTTCTGGGGACTCAGAACCACCCAATATAGTCTGCCCTTCTTGACCGCAATCCCTTTGACGTACTTTGCCGTCTGCAACGTGCAGCAATCCCCAAACGTCGGCAGGTTGGAAAAATGCCAGGTGTGAAGCGCCTTCCCCGGGATCCCCTTGTTGTCTTGATTCAAACTGACCACCAGAGTATTAGTGCCTTGTACATAAGTCGCACCCACCTGGATCTCGGTCACGATGCGATCGGCCTTTGGCCGGAATCCGGACCCCACCGATTCCGGCCAGGGCTGCCCCGCGTCCGTCCCTAGAATGCCCACACCGGCAGCCGAGTTATAAACGTTGCTGCCTTTTCCCAGGTTGCTGTAAATCTTGACCAGCTTCGAAGACGCGGGCACCGCAGGCGTAATAATCTGCGATGGAGTCCTCATCAAAACCGTGTTCCTTCCACCATTGATCGTGATCACGCCATCGCGGCTCGCCTGAGCCGAAGCTGCCGCGTTGGCCACAACTAATATGCACAAACAAACCAGTACCCTCGATAGCATTTCCCTCATCATCTTTCCCCAGGTCCCGTGATTTAAAAGCCCGCAAATCTTCATCGGCAGTTTAGATCTTACACTCTGCAGCAACTCTTTTTGCCTTTCGCTATGGATTCCAATTTGTCCAGCCCAACCCCGCGCACCACGCGATAGCGGCCGCGTAGGGCATACTTCCGCCCTGCGATCAAGATCGTGGGGCGGGTCAAATGAATGACCCGCCCCACGCAGCCCGGCACACGGAGGAGGTCCGGCCCGGCTGTTTAAGCGCCTTGGCTCACAATCGAAATGGACTCCTCGAGCGCATCCATGGCGACATCGGCTTCCTCTTTGGTCACGATGAGTGGCGGCGCGATGCGGATGGTGCTCGGGCCGCAGCCCAGGAAGAGAATGCCGCGCTCGAAGGCCAGTTGGATGATGCGGTCGCGCTCGGCCGCGCCATACTCTTTGGTCTTCTTGTCTTTGACAATCTCGACTCCAATCATCAGCCCGCGCCCGCGAACGTCCCCGACCAGTTTGTGCTTGCTGGGCCAGTCCGCCATGCCCTTCAGCATGTGGTTGCCGACTTCGGTTGCGTTCTGCAGCAAGCCATCGCGCTCGATCACATCCAACGTGGCCATTGCTGCCGCGTTGCACACGGGATTGCCTCCAAACGTGGAAGCGTGCGAGCCGGGAACCCAGTCCATGATTTCGGCTTTGCTGATGGTGACGCCCAGCGGCATGCCCGAGGCAATACCTTTCGCCGAGCAAACAATGTCGGGCTGCACGCCGGTGTGCTGGATGGCCCACCATTTGCCGGTGCGTCCGATGCCGCTTTGGACTTCGTCAGCCACCAGCAGGATGCCGTGACGATCACAGATGCGGCGGAGTTCCTGCATGAACACGGTGGGAGCGATTACGTATCCGCCTTCGCCTTGCACCGGCTCGACGAAGATCGCGGCCACTTCCTCGGGCGCGAGCGTGGTCTTGAAGAGTTTATCTTCGATGAAGCGAGCGCAGCCCAACGCGAAGGCTTCGGCATCCTGTGGCCCGCCTTCGCATCCGCGATACACGTCCGGGTAGCGAATGTGAGTTACGCCTGGAACCATGGGACCGAAGCGCCGCTTCTGCTGCGGCTTGGAGGCAGTCAACGAAAGCGCTCCCATGGTGCGTCCATGGAACGCGCCATAGAATGCGATCACATTTTGCCGCTTAGTGTGATAGCGGGCGAGCTTGAGAGCGCACTCGATTGCTTCCGCCCCCGAGTTGCCGTAGTAGATTTTGTGCGGCCCGGGCATGGGCGCAATCTTCGACAGGCGCTCCGCCAGCGTGACCATGCTCTCGTAATAGAAGTCGGTGCCGGACATGTGGATCAGTTCAGCTGCTTGCTTCTGAATAGCGGCGACCACGTGGGGATGGCAATGACCGGTCGAGGTGACGGCGATGCCGGCGGAGAAGTCGAAGAATTCATTTCCGTCCACGTCCGTGACTACGATGCCGCGTCCCTGCTTGGCGGCAAGCGGGTATGAGCGGGTGTAAGACGGCGAAATGTATTTGCTATCGCCTTCCAGAACGCGCTTCGCATTCGGACCGGGCAGAGCCGTTTTAATCTTGGGACCGATAAGAGTTTGAGTTGACATAGGATCCTCCAAAAAGTCAGTTGTCAGTTGCCGGTTGTCAGTTGCCAGTAAGGACTGGCGCGGGCACAGCTTCAGCCCCTGAAAGCATGCGGGAGGATGGGAGAGTTAGTCGCTACCGAATAGGCTGGGACGCGCCTGCGACGGCAACACTGCCAGATAGCGGCGCGGGCACACCAGAAAGTGAAGCCAGCACGGGGGCAGGTGCGAATTGGGATTTTGGCTGCGCATCGGGAATCATTCCAACATTATTATAGCGCGCCGCGAGCGATGGCGTAACCCCCATTCGGCGATGGCCATTAGTCATCACACTCATACACAGTACGCTTGTGAACACTACAGTACAGTTTGAAATATCCCGCATCTCTGCGCGCTCTTGGTGTGTCTGATACTTATCAGATTGCTGACAAGGTCTGATCAAAAGCAGCGGCTGAAGCCGAGCTGATTTGGACACCTACGATATGGCTGAAGCCATATCCTGATACGAATCGCAGGTTTGTCAGTATTCTGACTTATCAGTTTCAGGAACGATTTCATGACCCAGGCCCAGCGCCAGAGCCGATTTGCCGTGATACTTGCCTTCGGGCTGGTGTATTTCTTTTGGGGATCGACTTATCTGGCGATTGACATCGCGGTGGAACGCATTCCTCCCGCGCTCATGTGCGGGACGCGTTTTCTGACTGCCGGTGTTTTTATGCTGGCGTTTTGCGGACTGCGCGGGCGCAACATCCGCTACAACCCGCGGCAGTTGGGACAAATGGCGGTGGTTGGCGTGCTCTTGCTCATGGGCGGCAATCTTACGCTCTCTTATTCGGAGCAACACATAGGGTCGGGGCTGGCTGCGTTGATCGTTGCGAGCATTCCTCTGTGGTTTCTGGTGCTGGACACCCTGCTGCTCGGCGACCATCATGTCTCGCCGCGCGGCAAAGCCGGACTTGCCTTGGGCGCGGCCGGGCTGGCGGTGTTGTTGTGGCCGCAGTTGACCACCAGCACTTCCTTCGGCAGGGTGCAAATGTGGGCCTCGATCAGCCTGTTAGGCGGGTCGTTCAGCTGGGCGCTGGGCTCGGTGCTGGCCAAGCGCTGGAAGTCCGCGGACGTGGATCCGTTCTCGGCTACCGCCTGGCAGATGATCGCCGCAGGGTTGGCGAATTTGCTGTTCGCCATTGCTGCGGGCGACTTTTCGCGAGTCGTGTGGACGCCACGCGGCATAGACGCCACTGTGTATCTGGTGGTGTGCGGATCGTGGATTGGTTATACCGCGTATATCTGGCTGCTGAACCATGTGCCCATCGCAAAGGTTTCCACCTACGCCTACGTGAACCCGGTAGTGGCGGTTTTTCTGGGATGGCTGGTGCTGCATGAGCGGGTGGACGGTTACATCCTGGCGGGCAGTGCGATCGTGGTGGCCTCGGTGATCCTGGTGACCAGCGCGCAGGTGACGAAGAAGCTGGCGGTGGAAGCAATGGCGATGGTGGAAACAACGGGAGATTAGGTTCGATGGTGGCGCATGATTCAGGGCAATCAGACGAACACAACCAGGCAGCTATCAACCTGACGTAATGGCAACTTCCGGAATGAGCATATAAGAGCTGCCGTCGCCCGCCCTGAAGCAAAGAACGCGAAAAGCACGGGGGGCACCCTAAGTACGATTCATCGAAAGGCTGGCCCACCCAGCCCCGCCCTCGTCACCGGCCCGGTTTCGGGCGCTCTGCGGATTGGTACGGATCGCGTCCCGACTCGTTGTGCTCCAGATTGAAAAACACTTCACCGTGTCGCGAGCAGGCGAAATGGACGTAGAATCGCTGTTTTGGAGTCCAAAAAGGAAATTCGGGGTCAAGCTAAGGAGTATTACTTATGCGAGGCAAGAGACTTTCCATCGCACTGAGAGTGACTCTGGCGATCTTTACGGTGACCCTGTTCGTGACGAGCACGCACGCGGCCACGGAAAAGGTTTTGTATAGCTTCAACAACAACGGCAAGAACGGATTCGATCCCCAAGCCAGCTTGATCTTCGATCAATCCGGCAATCTATACGGCACGACGAGTGTCGGCGGCCTTTATAAGCAGGGCACGGTGTTCGAGTTGATGCCCAAAGCGGGCGGGGGGTGGACGGAGAAGGTGCTGCATAACTTCGGCAAGGGCGGCGACGGAACGAACCCCTACGCTGGCTGATCTTCGATGCCGCCGGCAATCTCTACGGCACGGCAACTGGCGGCGGCTTTTACAAGGCGGGCACGGCGTTCGAGTTGACGCCCAAAGCGGGTGGAGGGTGGACGGAGAAGGTGCTGTATAACTTCGGCAAGGGCAGCGACGGAACGCTTCCCTCTGGCCTGATCTTCGATTCCGCCGGTAATCTCTACGGCACGACCGTCGGCGGCGGCGACCTTTCTTGCAATGTCGGATTTGGCTGCGGGATGGTGTTCGAGTTGACGCCCAAAGCGGGTGGCGGCTGGAAGGAGAAGATTCTCCATAACTTCAACGGTAAGAACGGGAGTCAACCGTCAGGCAGCCTGATCTTCGATGCCGCCGGCACCAACCTCTACGGCGCGACCGTGTTTGGCGGCCCTTCTAACAGCGGTATAGTGTTCGAGTTGACGCCCAAGGCGGGCGGAGGCTGGACCGAAAAGGTGCTGCATAAGTTCCCCCCCACTTCGGCAGGGACGGGTACAATCCCACCGGCAGCCTGATCTTCGATGCCGCCGGCAACCTCTACGGCATGACCTTCGTTGGCGGCCATGGCGGCCGTGCTAACAGCGGCACGGTGTTCCAGATGACGCCTCAAGCGGACGGGAGCTGGACGGAGACGGTTCTGCATAACTTGTTAACACCACTCATCTGGACGGTCTATTGGCCGCGGCGTAGACTTTTGTCGTTAAGATTCTGTGAGATACAACCTTGTCCCCAGAGCGTTGGCTAGAATTACGGCAAAGAGCAGCGCGTATCGGACGGCCTCTCCAGTGCCCATTGTGCTCATTCAAATTTGCGTTTCGTCATCGTCTACGGAATGGAGGGGAGTGCCCTCGATGCAAGGTGCCACTCGGGTTTCCGACGTACTACCGAGTGATTCTCTTCATCGCTTCCGAAGGCGTGTTGTTCGGAACGAATCGCCTTCGGCTACACGAAACAAGGCCCCGGTTGGCTTTTGATCGGATGGCCATTCGGTTTGGCAGCGGCTTTCATCACGCAAGGATTCATTCTTCGGGCGTTTCCTCCCAAGCTGGAACCCCACTCCGAAGGCAACATTTGGTTGAAGTTGACGTGAGTTGCGTGGTGATTTAGCAGATCGTTGTCGATAAATCCCTAGCGCTCATTGACCTTTGAAGGGGGTTTTGAGCGCTATGGCCTGGTCACGTCAGTTATCCCCGTAAGCCTCAGAGTTCCGCTCTCGACGGTGTTGCGTCTGGCTTGGACATCTTCAGATTAAAGTCGGGGCGAAGCGTCCTCAGGTCTGGGCGAACGGAGCCTTGCCGGTTTCGCCGATCGCTATGGCCCAGGCTGAAGGCGTAAAGATTGGAGTCGTCTGAGCCGACATAAACCATGCCGTTTGCCACGGAGGGCGAAGAGTCCACCCAATCGCCAGTTACGTAGTCCCATAAGAAAGCCCCGTTGCGGGCATCCAGGGCGTATACCTTGTCGTCATACGAACCGATATAGACCACTCCGTTCGCCACTGCAGGTGATGAGAAGTAGACGGATGCGCCCGTCTTGTAGCTCCACAACTTCGCCCCAGTGTAGGCGTTCAGCGCATACACATTGAAGTCGGTTGCGCCAAAATAAACAACCCCATTCACCACCGAGGTCGCTGAAAACACTGGGTTGGGAGTAAAGTAGCTCCACAATAACGCACCCGTTTCGGCGTTCAGTGCAATGGGGCCGAGCGAAGCACCGACGTAAACGATGCCATTGGCTACGGTGGGGCCGAAACTAACACCGTAATAGGTAGCAAAGTAACTCCATAGCTGGCTCCCGGTTTGCGCATCCAGTGCGTACACGTAGCCGTTGTTCGAGCCGAGGTAAACCACTCCGTCCGCAACTGCTGGCGCGTCGATTACAGGGAAGCTGGTGTCGAAGCCCCACCGCTTCGCGCCGGTTTTGGCATTCAGCGCGTACAATTTGCCGTCGTAGGAGCCAATATAGACCGTACCGTTTACCACGGTTGCGTCGGCCTGCACCTGGCGGCCAGTAGCAAATTCCCAAACCTTCTTACCAGTACGTGCGTCCAGCGCGTACACATTGTTGTCGAATGAACCGAAATACACCATTCCATCAGCGACCGCAGGGGCGGAGAATATCCCGCTTTGAGTGCTGTAACTCCACAGCAACTCACCGCTAGCGGCTTTCAACGCGTACACGCTGCCATTGCCCGAACCGACATAAACCACTCCATCCACCACTACGGGTGAGGAGGCGCTGCCCCCAACCGTTGTATAGCTCCACTTCAACTGAAGGTTATGAACCGTTTTAGGACTCAAAACATTCTCATAAGGATTCACCCCAAGGCGCTGGGGATCAAAGTGGAATTGATCCCAGTCGGTCTGCACCAGAAACGGCTCCTGCGCTCCCTTGTCGTTATTCCGCTCCAGAGCCGTAACCCAATGTTTGCCGGGATGCGCACCGCGGGGCGCGTAAGCTCCGGCGTCATGGAACTCTCCCTTGTCATTGGTAACGACCAGCACCTCGTCCTTGGTGTCGAAAAAGATGTCCACACCCACATTCGGCGCAAAGCCCCGCCCCGACACCCGAATCCCGCTCGTCGGCGGCCCCGATTTCCTGGAAAGAGTGATGGAAGGCGCGGCACTGGCTATGCCGCAAAGCAGCAAACACACAATGAACAGAGAACCAAACAAAGAAAGCAGCTGAGATCGTTCCCGAGGGCCGAACATATTCCCTCCTCGTTCAAGCCGCAAATAGGTTTCCCACCGGAGACAGCGCACTTGAAACGCGCGGACAATCTTGTCCCCTTTCCGCTGGTTTGTCAATTGCAGCAAGGAGTTGCAGTTCTGGCGGGCTGTCTCTTAATGATTGTTGTTGTAATATCGCGATCGCACTCATTGACCTGGATCGGCCCATTCTTAATGAGTGAAGCCTCCGCGGGGAGGATCATAGCATTCCCGTCAGCGTCTTAAAGCCTCCTACCAGGGGCGAATTACTCCTGGTGCCGAGTAAAAAAGCATCAACCCGGCAAAGCCCGAATCCTTATGGTTGAAAGGTTTTCTAACTCGGGAGGTCGATCATGGCCGCACTAATTGCTAACGAGAAGCGCGCGTCGGTGCGTGGCCTTGGGGAGATCGCACTGGGCGTCAACAATCTGGATGCCATGCAGAAGTTCTACGAGGAGGTCGTCCGCTTGCCGCTAATGGCCCGAGACACAACCTGCGCGTTCTTCAAGATTGCGGAGGGCTACCGGGCAACAGCTGGTTTGCATTGTGGGAGGCATTCTTCGGCACGCTGGGATTGGCGCTGTTGATGATGATTCGACGCCGTCGTGAATGGCGTCCTCAGTTGCTTTACGGACTAACGTTGGTTTGCTTGCTTTCCATCAGCGTCGCGATGCCGGGGTGCGGCGGCGGGGGAAGCAGCAGTGGCAGTGGAGGGACGCCGACGGGCACCTACAACCTGACGGTGACCGGTACTTTCACCTCCAACTCGGCCAAGTTGATCCACAGTATCAAGGTCACCCTCGTCGTGCAGTGAGGTTCAGGGCCAGACCCAGTGGGTCATGGTTTATTCTCCGGTTCCAAATCCTCCTGATTTCAGGAAGCGGCGTCCCAAAATGGGAAACGCCTCTCGATTTATCTCATCCCCCCCACTTCTGCCCTTGACTTCCATGCGCACCTTGAGTTAATCCTGTAACTGTACAATCAGCCTAGAGATAATACAAAGAGCCGCTAACTCCTTTGTCCGGAAGATTTTGCATATAAGTCCTTCCAACTCAAAGATCTTGGTGGTAGTGTGGCCCTAACCCCATGATTCCAAAAGATCAGGGGGAGGGGGGTACCCGCTAACGGAAAGGTAAACCGCCGTTCCCAAGCCGGCAGGTGCAAAAATAAAGTCGTGCAAAATAAGGCCGTGCAAGCTAAATCGGCGGAAGCACGAGGCTGATTCACGGCACGGCTGCACGCTAGATAGCGACAAAACCTCCATCGACTGTGCAACTTGGCAACAACCCGTACGCACCGCCGCCCGTCAGTAATGATTCCGCAACTCATTGGTCAAGTTAGGGTTCATAATCATAGAGGCAGAGGTAATCAGTCACCTGCGCCTCGCTGCAGATAGCGTCGGCGTAAGTGGCTCGAGGAACACGGCAGTGACTGGCGGTGTTCCAGGGAGAATGGTCATGAAGACTTTCCGGCGCGTGCTTCAAATCAGCTTTTTCGTCGCACTATTGGCCGCAACCACGGCAACCGTTTCCGCAGCAGCTCAGGACGCAACTGCGCCTCCGGACCAGCAATCAGCTTATCCCACGGATCAGGCACCTCCTCCTCCCGCAGACCAGCCAATAACCCCATCGACAGGACAGCAAGTCGATCCTCCGGGCCGGGTGGCTCGTTTGGAATACATGACCGGATCGGTTTCTGTTCAACCGCAAGGCACTGGCGATTGGGCTGAAGGCTCGGTGAACCGTCCGCTCACCAACGCGGACAATGTCTGGGCCGACAAAGATTCCCGCGCCGAGCTGAATCTCGGCACCGGTGTGATGCGAATCAGTTCCGAAACCAGTTTGACTCTGACCAATGTCACTAATGATGCCGTGCAGGTACAGTTGCACCAGGGCACTTTGAACGTACACCTCCGCAAACTCTACGGAGGCGAAGTCTATGAGATCGACACCCCGAACCAGGCATTCACCATAACGAAATCGGGCGAGTACCGCTTCGATGTCGATCCCGCCGGAGACACAACTCTGGTGACGGTTTGGAAGGGCGAGGGCGAAGCCACCGGCCAGGGCCCTGCAGTTCGTGTGCATGAGGGTCAGCAGGCGCGCTTCACCAGTGGATCTTCCCTGGCGCATCAGATCAACGACACACCGGCGCCGGACGGCTTCGACGATTGGTGCAAGGTCCGCGACAAGCGTGACGACAACTCAGTCTCCGCGCGCTACGTTGCCCCGGGCGTAGTCGGGACCCGAGATCTCGATGAGTACGGAACTTGGCGCGACGTCCCTGAATATGGACATGTCTGGACTCCCACTGCGGTCGAGCCGGGTTGGGCGCCATATCACAACGGACACTGGGCCTGGGTCGATCCCTGGGGATGGACTTGGGTGGACGATGCTCCGTGGGGATTCGCTCCTTTCCACTATGGCCGCTGGGTAGATTTTGGCGGCTCTTGGGGCTGGGCTCCGGGACCCTACTGGGAGCGGCCTTACTACGCCCCCGCGCTGGTGGCCTGGTTTGGAGGCCCTGGCTTTGGCTTCGGCTTCGGCGGTGGATTTGGCTGGTGCCCGTTAGGTTTTGGTGAGCCATTCTTCCCGTGGTATGGCGCGAGCCGCGGTTATTTCCGGAACGTCAACATCAGCAACACGCGCATCACCAATATCACGAACATCACTAATAACTATTACAACAACAGGACTCCGAGCAGGACTCCAGGCACGACTCCAGGCAGGACTCCGGGCAGGACTCCGGGCCCAACTCCAAGCGGGCTCTACGGAAGGAACGGCATTAGGATGCCGCGTTACGCCAGCAGGCCCGGAGCACTGACGGCAGTTTCACGAAATACTCTGGAGCGCGGGTTGCCCGTTGCCCCGAACTCCTCTAGGATTTCACCGGGCGCCTTGCGAAATATTTCCACGATTGGCAGGCCCGATGTATCTCCGACGCGCGAAAGCAGGCTTGGACCGAAAGCTGGTGCGCCTGCCGCACGTCCATCGCTGTCAACCGCTTCGCGGCCGACGGTCAGTCGAATGACTCCGCCGGCAGCTTCCTCGAGACCGACTGCAATCCAGCCTGCCTCGCGCAACACGCAGACTCCAACGGCAACTCGTACGCCTGAGGGACGGCAAACGAGTGCACTGTCCTCGCCCGCGCCGGCCGGCCGCTTCGTACCCCGGCCTCCGCAGAGCCTCGGCAACTCCAACACCGCGCCCACGTCGAATCACGCCGTGAGCAGTCCGACAATGGCGAACCGCAATGCGCCACAAATGGCCATGAACCACAACATACCTCGTCCGCCGAAGGGTGGAGTGAGGTCGTTGTCAGGACCTTCGATCGGCGCAACCGCGAGATCTGGAGATACAAGATCAGGAGGAGTGACGCCTTCAACTTCGCCCACGTCACGGTCCGTGCCTCGTCCGCCAACGGGCAGCTTCAGCCGGTCGACATTCAGCCGACCAACCTTCAGTCGGCCAACAACGACCGCACGCAACACGGTCCCGAGTACGTCTTCGGCCCCGCGTTCGTACGGAAGCCCGAGTTTCGGACGGAGCATGCCCAGCAGCGTGCCGCGCCCCACCGGACGAATCATGCCGGCGCCGCGCGATTATCCGTCAGCCCAGAGCCGCGGAAGCTACTCGGCCCGTTCGTCAAGCGGCAGCGGATATGGCGGCAACGGCGGGTATCGTGGCTACAGCGGATCGCCATCCAGCGGTTCGTACGGTGGCCGCGGCTATTCGGCGCCGTCATCGCATAGCTCAGGATCCTACGGCGGGTCTCGCGGCTACAGCGGTTCGCCATCCGGCGGTTTGTACGGTGGCCGCAGCTATTCCGCGCCCTCATCGCATAGCTCGGGCTCCTACGGCGGTTCGCACGGGAGCTCTGGATCGCACGGCAGTTCGGGTGGAGGCTCAAGTTCGCACGGAGGCCGACGCTGAACCTAATCTAATCTCTATCGAACGCCGCCTGCCACTCCAGGCGGCGTTCCTTTTTGCCACGAGCATACTTGTGTCGGCCGCGGAGGCCGTAGAGACGTAGGTAGCTACGTCTCTACAGTCGAAAATAATTCCGAGCGTCCTGAAATCTGCTCGACTGTGTATACTGCGAGTTCCAGTTCAAGGAGGACCATTGAAGAATTTCATAGTCGGCCTGATCCTCGGTTTGATCGCGGTACCGATCTGCGTCTTCGCCTACTTCGTCACGGGGAGCGCTCCGGTTGCTACCTCGGCGTCACCCATGCCATTTGAGAAAACGCTGGCGCACGGCGCACTCAACGCGCGTGTCGCCAAGGAGATGCCCAAGTCCGTTCCAGTTGCCGCCGACGAACCCAACTACCTGGCAGGGGCGGAGGTCTATCGGGAAAATTGCGCGGTGTGCCACGGTCGTCCTGGCGAAACCCCCACCGCAATCACCCGGGGGATGTATCCCAAGCCGCCGAAGCTGCTCGAAGGCAAGGGCGTGACCGACGACCAGCCGGGCGAGACCTATTGGAAAGTGGCGAACGGCATCCGCCTCACCGGAATGCCGGGCTTCACTGAATCGCTATCGCAAACCCAAATGTGGCAGGTCAGTCTTCTCGTGGCAAACGCGAATAAATTGCCCGATTCCGTGAAGACCGCCCTCTACCGGCCAACGCCGCTGCCTCCCGGACAAACCGCGCCACCGGCACCGAGTGCACCGGCGACAAAGCCCTAGAGGACGACCCTCTGATTAAGTTGCCGATGTAGGCGCGGGCGTCCCGCCCGTGCGGTGCGCCAGTTGAAATTCATCCGGCATACGCGAAGAAGCCAGCTTCAGAAAACTGCGTAACCAGCTGCGTGCCTTTGACGAGTTCCACTCGACGGCGCCGACTACGAAGAAGCCGCTCGCATGAACAACCAATGCCGGACAGGAGGCACAGCCGGATCGGCGATCGACTTCCTCATTTGCGCCACCGCGTTTCGCGGTGGCTGACAGATTTTCACCACCGACCGGGACTTCCCCCGCTACGCCGCAGTACTGCCCTTGAAGCTCTACAACCTGGGCTAATCCGGTTCCCCCGGGGACACTGTTTTCATAAGGTCCTCCTCTGAACGTCAGCGATTGTAGCCGGGATTCCCATGCTCAGCCGCAAAACCCTGACGTCCCTCGTCTTGCAGTTCGCAAAAATAAGGTTGTGCTGCGTGCTGGTGGCGGCAAGTAGATCGTCGTTATCTTATGGCGTGAGCTTGAACACTACTCCGCAACCATACCCTTTGGAGCAGGAATAATCCCCGCCTTCTGACGTTGTGCCGTAGAGGTTCCCGGCTCCGTCCATAATCAGGGCGTTAGGTGATTTGCCATCGCTTCCCCTGAAACTGTGGAGCACCGTGTGACTGCCGCTCGCATCCAGCTTAAACACCGAGCCGCTGCCCTCGGTGCCCCCGCTCAGTGTCGTGCCGTAGAAATTCCCCGCCCGGTCCGAGATCAATGTAGTAGGATACGTGCCGTCGTTGAATCCCGCGAAGCTATACAGGACCGTCTCCGTTCCGGTCTTGTCCATCTTGAATACCGTTCCGCAGCCATACGGGGCCTGGCAGTTGAGGTCGCCGCCGTAGCCCGTGGTGCCATAGAGGTCGCCGGCCCCGTCCCGAACCAAACCTCCGGATGGGCCCCCGCCGTCCGTTTTACCAGCAAAGCCGTACAGCACGGTAAACTTGCCACTAGTCTTATCCAGCTCGAACACCGTTCCCTGACCGGAAGTACCGCCGCTGTAGGTTGTGCCGTAGAGGTTGCCCGCTCCGTCCCGGATCAAACCGTTAGGAAACGCGCCGTCCGAGCCGCCAGTGAAAGTATGCAGGACGGTCTCCTTGCCGGCCTTATCCAGCTTGAAAACTACTCCACACGATTGGTACTGGCAGTTGCCGGCGGAACTTCCGCCCCCCAAGGTGGTGCCGTAGAAATTGCCTGCCGCATCCCGGATCAAAGTTGCGTTGGGTTGTCCTCCGTCGGCCCCGCCAGTGAAGGCATAGAGGACGGTCTCCTTGCCGGTCTTATCTGCCGCAAACACGGCTCCGCAACCATGTTTGCATTTTCCTCCCTCGGAACTGCCGCCCTCGAGTGTTGTTCCGTAGAGGGTGCCATGCGCACCCCAGATCAAGGGTTCGGCGGGCGATACCCCGTCCCCGCCAAGAAAGCTATGCAGCACAGTCTCTCTGCCGTTGGGGTCGAGCTTGAATACGGTTCCGAAGTTGAAGGAGCCTCCGAATTCCGTGACGCCGTATAGGTTACCGCGGGCGTCCACGACCACGCCGGCTGGGGGCTGTGTTCCGCCCGCGTGGCCAGTGAATTTGTGCAGCACAGTGAACGTTTGCGCCCGCGCCGATGGGGCTGCAATGAGCGGTAGCGCAAGCAGGATCGCCAATACCTGCGCCGCCCACACCGAACGCCCGCATACCTCCGAAATGAAAACGCGAGCCTGCACTTTGATCGTCACCATGGCTACCTCCCGTGTACGACGCTTCCAGCACCGAGGGCGAGCCTGCGGAGGCTCACGGTGCCGTCGTCGGCTTGGTCCGCAGTCTGGCCCGCTAGGATTTCCTTGCCGGGGACGGTTTCATAAGCGTAGCCCGTCAGCGTGGCATTAATGAGGAAATTACCCGGCAGCTGAACCGTCAAACGCGCCCAACCGTAGTGGATTTTTCCACCAACTTTAAACTTCAATCCAAGGTAGCGGCTGTTGACGTTCACCCATTGACCAGTCGTCGGCCCTCCGGACCCATCGCTCGCCCAAGTAGCGGCCATTGTTTCCCCTCTGCTACCGCCTCTGATGAAGTGCTCGCCGGGACCGATCCGTGCGCCCCGCTTCAGCGCTGCGGCGAACTGTCGCCCGTTGCCAATCCTACCTTCGACGGCGTTACCCAACGCCTCCTTCGCAAGAAGCGTGTTATTTCCCCTCGTCCCGTTAAAAGTTGCGTATCCCGACTCCAGAACAAGGAAGTCGATGATTCCATCGTGGTTAAGGTCGAGGTTGTAGACGCCGTTGGTTCCAATGACTTGGTGGGCCTTGGTGTAGACGACCTTGGCCTCCGACGGTTGCGCCGAGGCCAGCAAGCTCACTCCCGCCGCGCTCGCCGCAAGCGCATACATGTTGAGCCGTCGTTGCAATGACTGGGAAAGGATGAAAGGTGTCTTAGAGGCCCGGGGATACTGCTTCATGGAGTCCTCCCGTGAACGCGAAACATTGTAACCCGGATTTCGGCCTTCAGCCACCACGAAAGCAGCGCTAATGCACCCACACGGTTGCATTCTCTCGGGCCGATCTGGCGCGGCCTTCCCATTCCGGCCGTCCCTGGTTGAGCATCTCGCAACCTCCCTTTTCGCAAAGGACGCGAAAGAGGGTCCGGGCACTCGGCGCGGCGCAGTGTTCTGAATTCGTAACGGTGGCGGCTTAGTTCTTGACATCCATTGAATCGGCGATATAACCCGCTCAATTTTAATCTTCTAGTCAGCCTCGGCCCCAGGCGCTGATCAGGACCCCGCAGTTTTAGCTTTTGGGCTTTGGATTTTGAGAGCCCGTCTCCGAATTTTGGTTTACGTCTTCATTTCGCATCACCGGGCCGAACCCTTGGGAGGTAAAGAATCATGAAGGCACGTGTAACGGTTGCCCTGTCGCTGCACGTCGTCGTGGTTGCGATGGCGAGCTTCATTCCTGGCCGGGCGCAGGAAGTCAGCGCGCCGGGACAACAGCCACCTGGCAATGGCGCTCCGCCCGCGAATCCGCTGAAGGTGGCGCTGCTGAAGTGGTATCAGGTTAATACGACCACCAGCTTCACCGTGGGGAAGACCAAGAACAGCAACCCCTACGGTATCGCCTTCGACGGGGCCAACATCTGGACCGCGAACAGCGAAGGGACAGTCACGAAGCTGCGCGCCAGTGATGGCAAGACCCTGGGCACGTTTCCCGCCGGGAACGGACCGACCGGCATTGCCTTCGACGGTGCGAACATGTGGGTCACTAACTACTGGGACGGTACCGTGAGCAAACTGCGGGCCAGCGACGGTAAGACCCTGGGCACATACTCATTGGGAAAAGGGACCTACCCATTCTGGCTGGCCTTTGATGGGGCAAACATGTGGGTGGCGAACGGGCCCGGCGTGACGAAGCTGCGGGCCAGCGATGGCAAGAACCTGGGCACGTTCAACGTCGGGAGCGGCGGCTTCGCGGCGGCCTTTGACGGGACTTATATCTGGGTGACTGGCGGACCCAACATTGTAACGCGGTTAAAGCAGGACGGCTCCAGCGCCGGGCAATTCCAAGTGGGCGCGGCACCGTACGGACTGGCGTTTGACGGCCAGAACATCTGGGTAGCGAACGACGGCGAAGGGACGGTAAGTAAGCTAAGGGCCAGCGACGGCAAGACGCTCGGCACGTTCCAGGCGGGCGCGTCTCCCTACGGCGTGGCATTTGACGGAATAAACATATGGGTAACCAACGGGGTAGCGCTGGCTGAACTGCAGGCTAGTGATGGCAAGCTCTTAGGCTATTTCAACGCCAATGGTGGGTCAACGGGAGTGGCCTTCGACGGCGCCAACATCTGGGTGGCCATCGGCTTGGGCAACTACGTGATCAAGTTCTAGGCAGACCCAATGGAGTTCGGCGAGGGATTATGTCGGCAGTCTGCGCAAAGGCGGCGCGGAAAAAGACAACACCGGCACGGGACGTTTTACCACCGCGGTCTTCGTCTATGACCCCGAGACAGGACCACTAGGTTTGCCCGGGAGGCAAACACCTGCGCTACGAAGGACGGCACACGCACAAAACAGGAAACTTTCTCTACCGCTACGAAGCCCGGGCGCAGGATTGTCATAGCTGTCCGCTGAAGCCGCAATGCTGTCCCGGCAATCAGCATCGGGGCCGCGGCTTGCTGCGCACCAAAGAAACCGAGGCCATGATCGCCTTCCGCCGCAAGATGGCCACGCCCGAGGCGCAGCAACAGTATCGCCGCCGCCGGGTCGTCGAGTTCTGCCACGCCTGGATCAAAAGCAAACTAGGGCTGCGCCAGTTCCATCTCCGCGGCCTGGCCAAGGTGCAGCCCGAGATGCTCTGGGCCTGCCTCACCTACAACTTGCAACAATGGATTCGCTTACGCAAACTTCAGGCCGCACCCGCCACCGTCTAGCTAGCGAATCGAGGGAATCTCCGACGTTTACAGTATCCACCATCCACTTGATCCCCGATGCCTCTCGCTCCCCCCCACCACACCTCCTCCGCACCACCGCCGGAACAAGGTTTTTTCACAGCTTCGTCCTTTGCGAGAGGTGGGGATTTACTGCGGCGTTCTCACGACCTTATTGCCGTAGGCCCGTCGGTGCTTTATGCTTATACCTTTCCGCATGAAAGCAATCATGGGTTTGGTTGGACTTTGCCTCTGGATTGCAGCCGCGTGCCTTCCAACCAGCGCTGCTGCCGACACTTCCGCCACTACCGATCAGAGCGAGGTCGCGTCTGTTGGAGACGCGCAGCCACGCTATCAAGAACGCAGCGCGACGGCGGAACTGCGAGACAACTGCGGTCTTCGTACTCCTGAGGACAAGTTCAGTTTAGACGTCCCGGCGATGTCGACAACCGCGCCACCCTGCCAGCGGTCACTAGTAACGCTAGGGAACAAGCCTGAAGAAGAGGCAAAAGTCCAACCGTCGATTGAAAGATTACCGGTCTCCAAACCGGCTGACTTCAACCGGGACATCTATTGCAGAAACAAGCTCGAATTCTCCTTGGACGGGGGATGGCATCCCATCAATATCCCCTTTCCTCTCGACATTTTCGTAGGCGATGCCTACAACACCTACCCCCTTAAATACACGCTGGTACCCATCTTTGCTTCTCTCCGATGGCATATGGGCGGCCTATGGGGTCCTGGCATTCTACGCGGAAATTTCGATCTTACGTTCACCGGGTCCGTTACCGCGATTCCGAGGGGACCTGAGACCCGCTATTTCTCTTACATCATGGGGATTCGACGTAATTTTGTCCCGCGTAACCGCAGGATCGCGCCCTACTTTGATGTACGCCTCGGCGTCGGGCACATCGACGCTAAGGGACCCCAAGGGGTGAAATATGCGCAAGGACAGGACATCACTTTTACTATAAACATGGGCAGTGGAGTGCGATATAACTTCAATCCTCGCTACGCAATTTCGGCCGGCATGAATTTCATGCATATATCAAATCTTGATTTATCCGAAAGCAACGGCAAGCCGAACTGGGGCGTCCGGAACTATGGCATTAATGTTTACGGGCCGATGGTCGGGATCGATATCCAGTTGCGCAGGCATCCACGACATTCTGAGTAGCAATATCTGCATTCGCATCAGCCCGTGCAGCACAGACCCATGTTTCCGCGTTCTCGTGCCGAGATTGAAAATCCTGACTGTTGTTAGCAGGCATTACACTCAGAACCCGGTCAATGAGTGCAACGGCGACGTTACAACAGTTACCCATTCGTTAAGTTTTCTAGGGGGAAGACAAAGCCGCAAGCTGCCGGGATTACTTCCGAGTTGCCGAGCACTCAGGAGTTACGGCAGGGCGGCTCGAACTGAAATGCCGATTAGTAGTAAAGATCGGGCGGGCCTTTGTATTCCTGGATGGAGTTGCCGCCGTCGATAACGATGAGCTGGCCGGTGATGTAGGAGGCCGCTTCCGATGCGAGAAACGCGACAGCAGCAGCGACTTCGTCAGGACGGCCCGGGCGACCCACGGGAGTATTTCTGCCCGCGATGATTTCGTGATCTGTGGAAGAAGCGGTTTCAATCCAGCCGGGAGCGATCGCATTGACCGTGATTTGCCGGCGCGCGACCTCGAGAGCAAGGCTACGTGTAAGTCCGACCATGGCGGCTTTGGCGGCGCTGTACGCGGTTTCGCGCGGATTGCTCACGACCGGACCGGTGGTAGAGGAAATGTTGACAACGCGCCCGTAGTTCGCTTCCAGCATGCTGGGCAGGACCGCCCGAGTGATGTTGAAAGTGGTTTTCAAATTGATAGCGATAGCGTAGTCCCAGTCTTGTTCGGGGAGTTCGGCGAGGGGCAACGAGGCGGTCGCTTCGGCACGGCCGATCTGGGTCATGCCCGCGTTGTTCACGAGGATGTCGATACGGCCGAAGCGAGCGAGAACGTCCTGAACCAGCGCGTGAGTGCGGCCATACTGGCACAGATCGGCGGCGAGAGCAAGGACATCGGGACTTTGTGCCGAGAGTTCGTGACCACGGTCCTCGATTCGTTGCGTAGTGGAAGTGATTGCAACTTTTGCTCCTTGCTGTGCCAGCAAACGAGCAGTGGCGAAGCCGATGCCGCGCGGACTGCCCGCGCCTGTGACGAGTGCAACTTTTCCAGAAAGGTTCGTCTTCGATTTGCTCCGGTTGGGTGTCGCTTGCAAGTTCTCAATTGGCGATGATAGACCTTATACGGGTGAATCCTTTTTGGCAGCCGACATTCTTCTCAAACAAGAGAGTCCTAGCCGCTCGTCACAACGTTCGTGTTCATCAGCAGGTAGCTGTGCGCTACCGTCCTGATGACCCCAGTGTCAGTAAGCTGGATCGGCGCCTCTGGCAGAATTTGTAACGCCAAAACTGGTGCAACCAAGGTTTACCCTCGGAAGCCAGATTCATGAGTGTAATTGATTCCATAAGTCGGCTCCCGTACCCGAGTAAACTTTGGTAGTGCCAACCAACCAAAACAGGCTCGGGAGAAAGGAGCCGGACAATGATCATTATAGGAGCAGACTACCACCCGGGCTTTCAGCAAATTGCGTTTGTGAAGCCGCCTTAACCCTGGACAAGCAAGGCCGACTATACGGAACCACCTGGGGGGGCAAGTACTTGTACGGCGTGGTGTACGAAATCACGCCGTGAGAAGAACTGGCAGACTGAAAAATGTGCTCAAGTGGAACAGGGCTCAGTGCTATAGTAGCCTTTCAACGAGAGCGCTGACTCCGGCCTCTCTAGGTGCGCGCCTGTGGTGGTGCCGCATGAGAAGCAAGCAAGTGCCTTCTGCATTCCTCAGAATTGCGGTGATTCTGGCCGTGGCTTTAGTCTTGATGCCTCCAGCCTTAGCACAAACCAAGTTCAAAGTCCTATACACCTTCAAGGGGCCGCCGGACGCGGCCGCACCGTACGCAGGCGTTATCTTTGACGGAAACGGAAACTTGTACGGGACGACGGCTGGCGGAGGTACGGGCAAGTGCGGCCTGGGATGCGGAACGGTATACGAGCTGAAACGGCAATCGAGCGGCAGGTGGACTGAAGAGGTGCTGCACAGCTTCCAGAACAGCGATGGCGGTGTCTTCGGCGGGCTGGTGGCCGACCCGCTGGGGAACATGTACGGTATCGCCGACGGGGCTAACGGTCCCTTGTTTGAGCTCACCCCGTCCGGACAGGTGAAACTATACGCCTTGCCGGACGGCGGTTCTCGCTGGAGCTTATTCAGGGACCGAGCGGGGAATCTGTTTGGTCTTGGAGCGGGTGGCGTTTTCGAGTTGACACGGAGCTCGCAAGGCTGGAAGCAAAAAGTACTCTACTTCTTCCAGTGCGGTGGTGACGGCTGTGATCCGGTCGGCTCGTTGATTCCGGATGCGAAAGGCAACCTTTATGGTGCTACCGAATTTGGCGGGAATTTCCGTCCCGCGTGCACATCCAGCTCGGGCGGTTGCGGCACGGTCTACGAGGTGACACAGGAGGCCGATGGAAAATGGAGGGAAAACGTCTTGCACCGCTTTGCCCAGTTCAAGGACGACGGACAGATTCCCATGGCGGGGCCCGTCATGGACAGCCAAGGGAATCTCTACGGAACCACGATTCAGGGAGGGAGCGTCAGAAACAATGGCCTGTGTTTGGAGGGTTGCGGGATCGTCTACAAGCTCACCCCGGGCCTCCACGGAACCTGGAAGGAGAGCATCCTTTACAACTTCTGCCACGCCAAGGACTGCACGGATGGAGCAGGTGGTGGAGCGCTGGTGTTTGACCGGGCGGGGAATCTCTATGGCATCTCCGCCGGTGGGATCGGCCCGTGCAACGGCGGTTGTGGAGTGGTTTTCAAGCTGAGTCCGGGCGCTAATGGGAAATGGACCCACCATGTGCTGCACCGCTTCAGCGGACCAGACGGAGGAGATCCCTTACCCCTAACCATGGATAATGAAGGCCATCTGTACGGGACCACCTTTTGGGGGGGCAAATACTTGTACGGCGTGGTGTACGAAATCACGCCGTGAGAAGAACAGGTGCTGGACCGCAACTCGGTCCAGCACCGTCATCCCTGCGCTCTAACTACGGAGTCTCATTGTCGGGGTCCTCTGGTTGTCCGCCTACCAAGTTGATGAAGTCTTGCGCAGTGTGGTAGGTCAGCGCTTGGACGGGCGTGAATGCGACCGGAGCCGCGCCGAAGTTGAAGAAGTCGGACAGGCCGTAGGGACAGAGCTGCTGCGTGCAGCCCGGCGTGCCGCTCTTGTAGTAGTCCTGCGCCCAGTAGTCGTCGAAGAACCAGGCGGGTCCGGTCTTGCTGATCCCTCCCTGCGGCAGGCCCATAACGTATTCGGTGAAATTCAGAATGCTGCCGAAGTCGTGCCAGTAGGGCGGCTTGTTGTTCAGGCAAACCTCGGCGTTGTTCTGTCCGTTGGTGGACGGTGTGCAATGGCCCGAAATATAGCCCGCCGGCGTGTAGGCTGAGACCACGATCAGCGGGACGCGGAATCCGGCCACATAGCCGCAGCCGAATGTGGGGTTGACGCAACCTATCAGCTGTTCATACGGCGGTACGTGGTCGTAGAAGCCGCCCCAATCGTCCCAGGTGATCAGGATGGCGGTGTCGTTCCAGTAGCCCTTGCCATTGTCACAGGCGCCATTGCTGTTGCCGACCAAGCTAACGATGCTGGCCACCCAGTCGGGTCCGCCTTCTCGCAGGCCTCCAGGATGATCGGAATAGCTCCCGTCCGGAATCACCCAGCTCACATTCGCCAGCTTGCAATTGGGTATATCAGCGAAGATATCGGTGTCCTTTAGGTCCACATTCTTCCAATCGGACCTCGTACAATTCCCGTTGCTCGGCACGCAGACGTGGCTGATGGCATTGGGTGCATTCCAGATGGACCCCGGTTTCGAAAATCCGTACCAACGCCAGCTCAGGTGATTGGCCGTGACCAGATCGGTCAGGGTACCATGGTCGTAGCAGGGATAGCCCAACATGCCATTGTAGGAGTAGTCGAAGTCTTCCTCGCCGTTAGCGTCGATGTCTTTCGTCTGCTGGCCCGACGGGGCGATACAGCCCGCTTCGTTGCTGTTAGCTGGGTTCAGCATGTTTTCCGAGGCGAAGTGATTATAGAGAAGCGTGGGGTAGGCGACCGGCGCTGAGCTTCCCCCGAAGAGAAATTGGTGTGCGAGAAAGCTCGGCCCCTCGTTCGTCTGAAACATGTAGTTGGCGAAGCCGTTGGTCTCGGCTAGTTTCCAGTAGGGCTGAATGGCTGGATCAGACACGTACGTGTCCGGGGAACACGCAAGAGGGTCGCACCCCGCGGGGCCGCCGACGTTGTCGTCACAAAAGCCACGCCCGTTTTGCTGATCTAGAAGCTCCGTGTTCCAGGAGCCGTGGCCGTGGCCGATGTCCCAACAGCTTCCCAGCGCAATGCCCGCTGCATTCGAGGGGGCTTTCTGAATGTCGGCGCCATTGCTCAGGAGGGTCGGATCTTGAAATAGGTTGTCGGGCGTGCGATTTTCCTGCACGACGATGATCACATGCTGAATGGGCGTTTTGAACGTTTGTGCGTGGACGACTCCTCCTATTGCAAGGAGCAGCAGACAGATTCTTACGCTGCCTTTCATATCGGGTTCCTCCTCATTTTTTACCGTAAGGTTGGTTAATTCGTTGACGTGAGACGGAGGTATTTGCGAAAGAGACCCAGCTGCGGCTAAGCGAGAGTTAATCAGGCCAACCGCAGCGAGGCTGATTGTGCGTCCGAAATTTGCAGTTGTCAAGAAATCTAGTTTTTGGGTAGTGGTGCAGTTTGAACAAACTGCACCACTACCAGTTTTTGTCTGAAATCGAGACAACGGCTGGGGACCCAGCTTAAGGCCGCCTTTTGGAAGAACTGGTTTTAAGAGCTAATTGCACTGGCCTTCGCGCTGATCATTGGGAGGACGGAGCGGTTTCACTGCGGCAAGCAGATCGCGAGCTATCTGGGGCTGGTGCCGTCCGAGGAATCGAGCGGGGAGCGGCGTCGCTACGCTCATTGCGGCTAAGCGTGTCCATTGGTCACGAGTGGAATCATAACCCAAATTGAGTCTTCCGCCTTCGCAAAGTTGAGCCCGGTGCCCCAGGTTCGCGTCCGTTCTTTGGATGTTCAGTCTCATGACGTCCTTTACAAAGTGTCTCGACACATCCTTTACACTCCTGCGCGAGCTTAAGCTCGCGCAGGAGTGTAAATCGAGATGCCCTGGAACACCATGAATCCGTTCTTTGGACGCTAACCTGGGTTGAGGAAATCCCGGGACTGTTTTTCAAAGGGCCTCAGCTCCGAACGCTTTATCCTTGACTGCACGACCTGAATCCGATAATCTACTACAACAAACATTATCTACAAGATAATCTAGATCTTTGACAATCTGAGATCCAGGCGATGGCGTGGCTTCTAGACCGCGTCCGCCCTAGTTCCAGAATGGGACGCAGGACCGTAGCCCGCCCACCCTAACTCCCATGTTCTCTAGATTTTGCCTGTAACTCCTGTAACCTCAAAGATCTAGCGCATAGTCGTAAATTAGATCGTTCGTTTTCTAGATTTTGCAGCCGAAAGGGGGAGGGGGGGTACCCGGTACTAAACAGTAAACTCCATCCCAAAGTGGGAATGCGGCGGGGCGGCCCGATAGTCATTTATGCGAGTTCTTCCGGTCCTACCGATGAGTTCTTTATTCATGACGTAGCTCTTGGCCGTTGGCTGTTAGCTCAACTCCCTCGGTTCAAGCTAAAAGCCAAAAGCTGAGAGCTAAAAGCAGCGGTCAGCTCAATTGCCAGATGGTGTCGAGCACGGTGCCGTCCACCCACTTCACCACCGCCACGGGACGATCCCCCAACTTCGGGCGTGCAGGCTTGCCGCCGCAGATGCGCTCGACTTCGGCCTTGATGTCCTGAATGGGACGGATCGGTAGGCTCGAACCTTTCACCGCATCCAGCAGATCCTGGCGGCGGGGATTGATTGCGATGCCGCGCTCGGTGACGACGACGTCGATCAGTTCGCCCGGCCCCGTGAGAGTGGTTACTTGGTCGATGATCACGGGAATGCGGTCGCGGAATGACGGTACGGCAAGGATGGTGCACCCCGCAGCCAGACAGTTTTGCCATCCACCAATTCCATGCAGCAGCCGTCCATCGGAGTGCGTGACCACGTTCGCGTTGAAATGCACATCCACTTCGGTCGCGCCCAGCACAACCGCGTCCACCAGGGAAGCAAAGTTTCCCTTGCCGTGATAGTTGTAGGAGGTGAAGGGCGACGTGGCCAAGTGGCGGGGATCGCTGCCAATGGACTTCACCCCGTCAAGATCAAACGTCTGCCCGTCCAGAATGTAATCGGTCAAACCTTCCTGCAACAATTCGACCAGAAACTTCGTCGATCCGCCGCGGACGAAGCGCGCCTTCACGCCATCTTCTTTCATCATGCGGCGCAGGTAGTCCACAAAGGCGAGCGCGATTCCGCCCGCTCCCGCCTGGAACGAGAATCCGTTGCGCATAATTCCGGCCTCGCGCAGAAAACGAGCCACAAACTCCGCGATGCGCAAGCGATCAGGCGAGCGCGTGATTTGCGTCGTACCCGAGACGATCTTGGCGGGATCGCCGATGGAGTCGACTTCGACCACGTAGTCCACATTGTTGCCCTGAATCTGCCAGGGAATGCAGGGAAACGGAACCAGATTGTCGGTAACAACGATGACGTGGTCGGCATAAGTTGAATCCGCCAAGGCAAAGCCGAGAGATCCGCATGCTGATTTTCCATGCGAACCATCGGCGTTGCCAAAGGCGTCGGCTGTCGGCGCGGCAATCACCGCGACATCGACGTGTACTTCTCCATCTTGAATGGCCTGCCAGCGCCCGCCATGGGAGCGCAGTACGCCCACGCCCCGCATCTTGCCCTGGGTACAATAATCGCCCAGCGGGCCGTTCATGCTGCCTTCGATGTGATGAATGACGCCGGATTGCATGAGCTCGATCGCGGCTTTTTGCGAGGGGAAGGAGGCGCTCGGAAACCACATTAGATCCTTGACGCCGAGTTTTGCTGCCGCTTCGAGTGCCATGAGCGCGACCTGATCGCCGTCGCGGAGATGATGATGATTCGAGATCACCATGCCGTTGCGCAGACCGCAATTGCGAAGAGCGGTTTCGAGGTTGGCTACGCGCTTGTCGCCGTTTTCGGGATAGTCCTTGCTGGAGCAAATAGGTGGGGCAGCTTTTCGTCCGCGCGGTTGGTATTGCGCTACGCCAAGAAATGGGATCTGCGGCCTGCCGTTGACCATGGTCGGCACGCTGCGTCCGGCGGCATTCTGGGCGAGTTCGATGCGTTCCGTCATTCCGTTCGTTCGACTCTTATTTGACTGCCGGGTTTTTGCCCGGCTTGGACGGGCGAGTCGCCCGTCCCCACACGATCTTGGTTCCTAGGCTCTGCCCATCGCCTTCGCTCTCGCTACCAGCTTGCGCGCTCGCTCGACCACGGGTGGATCAATCATCTTCGAGCCCAGGCTCACCACGCCGAGCCGGCGCTTCTGCGCTTCCTCGAAAGCGGCGACAATCTTCAGCGCTTTTTCGATCTCTATCTGCGACGGCGCAAAGGCTTCATGGATGACGGGAATCTGCGAAGGATGAATGCATCCCATGCCTTCAAATCCAAGGGCGCGGGAATTTTCTCCCCAGTGGCGCAGGCCTTCCATATCTCCAACATCGCTAAAAACAGAATCGATGGCCTGAATGCCGACCGCTTTCGCGGCGTTTACCAGCCGCGTACGCGCGTACTGCGATTCGCGGCCTTCTGAAGTTTTCACCACGCCGACGTCGGCGGTGTAGTCTTCGAGTCCGATGGTCAGCGCGGCAATATTCGGAGTCACGGTCCCGATGGCAAACGCGTTTTCGATTCCTAGGGCGGATTCGAGTATAGGCATCAGCCAGATCGGGCGATCGATGCCGTCTCGGGCTTTCAGTTCGCCGATGGTACGATCCACTTCGGCTACTTGCTCCGGCGTTTCTACCTTGGGAATCAACACAAGGTCGGGTGCTTCGGGAATCACTTCCGCCAGATCCTGCAGCCCCAGCGGCAACTGGTTGATGCGAACCATGCGCTCGCAACTGCCGAAATCGACGGCGCGTAGCGTGTTGCGCACCAGGATTCGCGCCGCATCTTTTTCGGCGTGGTGAACGGAATCTTCCAGATCGAGGATGATGGCGTCGGGCCCGTGCAATCCGGCGTTGATGAAATACTTCGGCTCCGAGCCGGGCAGATAGAGCCGCGATCGTCGCAGCCGGTCGCGAGGCGTGGGCTCTGGGAGCGCGACTTTCTCCGGCAACGCCTTTTGACCGCTGCCCAGACCGGCGCGTTTGACCGCGGTTTCGATTCGCGCCGAGATCACAAGCGGCAACGCACCCTCATCGTGGATCGAAATGCGCGCGTGCTTTACGCCGAGAGATCCACACACCTGCCGGGTTTGGCTCAGAATCGAACTGCCGTAGTAGAGCCCGACACGAGACTCAAGCGTGATCTCAAGACCACCGCTGTCGCGTGGTTCAATGGACACGTGCAAGTCGGAGCGCACGTCTTTGCCGTAATGACCCGCTTCTGCGGCGCGAGCTGTTTTCAATTCCGTGTCATTCATGCGGCATCTCGATGCAGCCGAGCTTTCCTTAGTCCGACAGCCGACGGCGGCTGCCACCACGTGAGTTTTATCTACTTTAATGTTGCCAGGATCGCATCTGTCATCTTTATGGTCGACGCGGCGCCCTGGCTGAGCGACTTCGCGCCACCGGAGATGCGCATCATGTCGTAGGTCCGCACCTTGCCCTCTTTCACGACGGTGGAGATGGCATCCTTAACTCGCTTAGCCTTGTCGTTCTCGCCCACGTGCTCCAGCATCATGACGGCGGAGAGGATCATGGCGATTGGATTCACGATTGGCGGATTCAACTCGGCGTATTTGGGCGCCGATCCGTGCGTGGGTTCGAACACGGCGACTTCGTCTCCGATATTGCCGGAGGCGGCGAATCCCAGACCGCCGACCAGCCCGGCGAAAGCGTCGGACAGGATATCGCCGAACAGGTTTGAGGCTACGATCACGTTGTAGTCTTCGGGATTCTTGTTCAGCCACATCAGCTGCGCGTCGACGTTAGTAGACCAGAGTGCGATCCCCGGATAGTTCTTGGCCACTTCCTTGGCGGTCTCTTCCATCATGCCCGAGGTCTCGCGAACCACGTTAGGCTTTTCGCAGATGGTCACACCTTTGAAGCCGCGCTTCTTCGCGTAGTCGAAGGCAGCGGCGACGATGCGCCGGGCGGCGGGGCGAGTGATGATGCGCACGCTGACGGCGATGTCCGGGCCGGGCACGCTGGCGAAAGCCTTGAACTTGGGATGCGAGTTCAGTGCGGCTCGCACATTTTCGGGCGGGTTGGTCCACTCGATGCCAGCGTACATGCCTTCTGTGTTTTGACGAAACACGGTGGTGTCGATCTGCGGCTCGTCGAAGTCGTCGTCCACTCGCTTGCGAATGTAGTTCAGCGGATTTCCGGTGAAGCCGATACAGGGGCGCATGCAGATATCGAGGCTGAACGTCTGCCGCATGGTCACAATCGGGCTGTAATAAACCAGTCCCTTGCCTTGCAACTCGGGCTTCAGTTCGGCTTGCGCTTCTTTGTTTGGTTTTGACGTGATGGCGCCGAACAATCCCAGCTTGTGCTTGGCGAGTAGATCAATGGTGCGCTGGGGCAGTGCGTTGCCTTCGTTTCTCCAGCACTCCCAGCCGATGTCGGCGGGGATATATTCGGCGTCGAAGCTGACGGCTTTCAAAACACGCAATGCTTCAGGCAGGACCTGGTTTCCGATTCCATCGCCCGGCATTGTTACAACCGAATGCTTTGCCATGAATGCGTTTCTCCTAAGAACTTTGCCTTAGCCTCGAAGACGTTGCAAGCAACGTCTCTACAGAGCTACAGAGCCGTCTCGACTGAGGCCAGGCCCAAGCGCTTTGCTACTAAGTTTTCCACTCCCTCGGCGATGACTAGCGATTGCGGCACGCTTCCCAGCGGCGGGAAGGCAAACTTCTCGCTGCGCCAGTGGATCACTCCGGAAGTAAAGTCGATGTCGATTTCTTCGCCGGGAATGATCGTTTTTTCTTTTGCAGCGATCTCTTTCGCGAACTGCTCGCGCAAGCGCTTCGCCAGCTCTGGCACTTCCACGCACAGGAAGCCATTGTTATATGCATTGCGCAGATAAGTCTGCGAGAAACTTGCCGCAATCACGATGGGGATGCCCTTGGCCTTGAGGCAAGTCACGGCCTGCTCGCGACTTGATCCGGTTCCGAAGTTGAATCCGCTGACGACCACATCGCCTTTTCGCGTGCGAGAAGCGAACTGCGGATCGTAGTTTTCCATTACGACCTTCGCCATCAGTTCTTTTGTGACGTCATCGCGGTAAGTGTAGTCCTTTCCGTAAATCGCGTCGGTGTTCACGTTGTCTTGTGGTAGAAAGACTAGCCGGCCATGGACTCTCTCGGGAAAACCGGGAAGAATGTCTACCTTCTCTGCCGCGGCACTTGCCGCAAATTCGGTGTAACTGCGGGCCGGCTCACGGCCGCTCATCTCATGAGGTCCACGAATATAGCCTGCTGCGGCGGAGGCGGCGACAACCTCCGGACTGGCCAGGTAGCACTTGGCATCGCGCGATCCCATGCGGCCTTTGAAATTGCGATTGGTGGCGGAGATTCCGACCTCGCCGGGCTCGAGCAATCCGACTCCCAGGCCGATGCATGGGCCACAACCCGCGGGCAGGGGATTTGCTCCGGCATCGAGCAGCGTCTGCCAGATGCCGCGCTTCTCGGCTTCGTCCTGCACCCACTTGCTGGCCGCACCCAAATAGAACTTCACGCCCGGCGCGACTTTCTTCCCTTTCAGCACCTTTGCCGCAGCCTCCAGATCTTCGAGGCGCGAGTTCATGCACGACAACAGGTACGCCTTTTGGATGGCGACCTTTTTCTTTTCCATCTCGGCCAGCGAACTCATGACCTGAACTGTGTCGGGGCCCGATACGTGCGGAGTAACTTGGCTCAAGTCAAGCACGATGCGCGCGGCATAGACCGCACTGGCATCGGGCCGCGGCGGATTCTTCGTCCAATTTTCGATGTCTTTCTCCGAAAACCGCTCGACGCCAGTGGCCTTCAGCCGCTGATGTACACCTTTCAAGTAATTGATCGTGACCGCATCCACCGGGAACCAACCCACCAGCGGTCCCCATTCGGTGGTCATGTTGGAGATGGAAAAGCGCGCGTCCATGGAGAGGCTGGCCACTCCGGGGCCGCTGAATTCGATGGCGGCGTTCAGAACCTCATCGTGGTTGTAGAGACCGCATAAGGTGATAATCACGTCCTTGCCCGTTGCGCCCGCGGGCAACTTGCCTTCCAGCACGACCTCGACCGAGCGCGGAATCTGCCACCAGAACTCTCCCGTGGCCCACACTGCGGCGGCGTCGGTGCGCACGATGGGCGTGCCGATCGCTCCCAGCGCGCCGTACATATTGGAATGCGAGTCGGAGGCGACGACGAATGATCCGGGCACGACGTATCCGCGCTCCACCATGATCTGGTGGCCGATGCCTGAGCCCGCGGGGTAGAAGTCGACGCCGTGTTCCTGGGCGAATGCCTCAATGGCCCGGTATTTTTTCTGGTTGGCTTCGTCTTTGTTCTGAATGTCGTGGTCGAGGGCGAAGACGAGTTGCTTGGGATCGTGGATTTTTTTCGCGCCGATGCCCTTGAACTTGCTCATGACAGCCGAGGTGTTGTCGTGGGTCATGACGTGATGCGGGCGAATGGAGAGGAAGTCGCCGGTGCGTAGCGGGCGCTTGGGACCTTCCGCGACGTAGGTTTGCGCGATTTTTTCAACGATGGTCTGGGGCATGAGTTACTCCCGGTTCAAACAACTGCAGATTCCTCGCTTGCTCGGAATGACAAAAGAAAGAAAACGTTGCAAGCAACGTTTCTACGGCTGCTTTTTCTTGCTCATCGGCTTGTGCGGGGCTGGCTTTTTCGCTCGCACATCCGCTTTCATCAATGCCATCAGCTGGCTTACCGATCCGATCTTCTCCAGGTTCCAGACGGCGTCTTTCAGCTTCTTCTGGGCGCTCTGCGACAATACGCCCTCTGCCAGAGCGGCGAATTTTTCTTCGACATCCTGATCCGTGAGGGGGTTGCGCGGATCGCCCTTGGGATAGTCTAGTTGCTTGGTGAACGTGCGACCATCCGTGGTTGTGATGTTCACGATCACTCGCTGCAATGCCGGAAAAACCTTTTCGATCTCCGGATCGGCGACCACTTCGACTTTCTGCAGTTGAGCACGGATCGTCGGATCCATGATCTTTTCCATGGTGAACTGCGCCGGAGTTACTTGCCGCTCCGCCAAGGCTGCCGCGATCACGTAGGGCAACGAATGATCGGCTGTCTCTTTGCTGCGGGGATCGTACTTGCTGGGATCGGAGAGAATGTCCGCGGCGCGGGCCAGCGAACGAATCTGAATCTTGGTCACTTGATCCGGCTTCAAGTCATTCGTCTTCACAATGTCGAGCACTGCCGAGATCGGAGTGTGCGTGAGCGCCTCGGTTGGAAAGGCCTTCATACCGCACTGCGTGATGCGCCATGAATCGCCCAGCCCGTCGGTCAGGACGTTCAACTTCCACTCCGGTCCAAACACGTGTGTCAATCCTTCTTTTCCATCGACTACGTGCTCGGGTCCGGTGTAACCCTTCTCGGCCATGAGCGCTGCGAGCATTCCGCTCTGCGTCGCCATGGGGTCAACCGTGTTCTTCATCATGGTGAGCTTGCCGGCAGTTACGGCGCCCAGCGTGGCGTGGCGGCTGGCCGAAATGCCCACCGCGTGTTGAATCTGCTCCCAGGGGAGATGCAGCGCGCGTCCGGCGACGAAGGGTGAGACGAAGGCGGTCAAGGTGGCGTGATGCCAGCCGCGTTCGCGGATGCCGGGGAATGCGGCTTCGCAGAAGCGCATTTCAAATTCGTGTCCGAGCACGAGCCCGACGATCAACTCTTTTCCGTCGCTCTTCGTGCGCTCGCAAGCGGCCAACGCCGCCGGAAAAATGTCGGAGGGATGCGATGGATCCTGCTTCCAGTAAATGTCGTTGTAATCCATGCAGCGGATCATGAGGCCGTTGGCGAGCGAGGCCGAGACGGGATCGATCCGCTTGCCGGTGCCGATCACGGTGGCCGGGCCTTTTCCCGCGATCTCGTCGAGTACTTCGAGGGCAATCTTCACGTCGTGTTGCTGGTAGCCACCGAGGGCGCAGCCGACGGAATCCAGCAGGAAGCGCTTGGCCTGATACACGGCATCCTGCGAGAGGTGCTTGTAATCTAGGTCGGCAGCCCAGCGCGCCATCTTCGCGGTAATGGTTTCTTTGGTGGCAACAGCTTCTTTAGCGGCGGACAAGATATCTCCTTGGTTGGCGTTGCTTTACTTCACCTTCACGTTTTTCGGATTCTTGAACGGTAGAAACGCCATGAAGTCGGCGTGGTGCACGATGTAGGCTTCGGTGGTGCGTTTTACCAGATCACCCTCGGCCGCATGAGCCGCGATGATGTGGCAGACTTCGTCGGGCACGCCGCATTCGAGCGCCAGCGCCACACCGGTGAAGGGATGCCGCAGGGCTTCGCCACGCTCACTTTGACGGCTCTTGCCATCGGGGCCGAGTTCATATTCGAGCAGCTTGCCAACGTCGGCGAGAATTGCGCCCGCGATCACTATGTCCAGGTTAATCGGCAGCGCACGGCCCATGAACTCGTGCATGGATTCGGCGCTCTGGCGCGCGATGTGGACCACGCAACGCTTGTGCTCCATGAAAGTGATGGGGCAGTTGGGCACGAGCAAGGTGAATGGAATCCGATTCAGGTCATCGGGCTTCAGCGGGCTGCGTTCCAGTGCCTTGATCCAGGTCTGGGTGACCTGCTCACGCAGCTTGGGCTTCTCAATCCACTGAATCTCCGGCCACAGCCGTGCGACTGCATCACGCATGCACTCGGACCTCCCCTCGGAAACCATCTAGCTTATCGTGCGGGCGGCGGCGGCGTCGAGGGGGAGGGGCAAAACGGGAAATGTTCCACGTGGAACATTCGACCGGGGCGCACTGCCTCTGCCATAATCGAATTGCGGTGGTCGCGCCTAAACAGTTTGCTGACCTTTGTGGATGATCCTGGGATGTTTATCAAGACGGTCGATGAGGTCTTGCATGAATCGAAGTAAAACAATCTTGTTGCTGCTTTTGGGGCTACTTGCGACTCGATCGACATCCTTCGCCCAACAAGGCGCTGCGACTGGCGAACCCCTGGTAGTTCGCACCACCAGCTTGCCGAAGGCATATCTAAGGCAGCAATACGAAACTCATTTGGAAGCGCGCGGGGGAATCACTCCCTTGCGCTGGGAGATCACGGAGGGGGCGGCACCCGCAGGCATTGTTCTCGGGCGAGATGGGGTTCTGAGCGGAGCTCCGACAGAAACCGGTGAGTTCAAGTTTACTGTGACGGTGACTGACGGGGGTAGGCCCGCGGTGCAACGCAACCAGCAACTGGTGCTGACCGTCGTGGCGCCGCTCCTCGCTCAATGGGGCCGCTATCCCAAGATCACCGGCCGGCGGTTGGAGGGTTCAATTACCGTGTCCAACCAGACCGAGCAGGATTTTGATTTGACCGTAATTGTGATGGCTGTGAATGAGACCGGACGCGCTACCGCGATCGGCTACCAGCGCATTGCGTTGAAGAAGGACGCCACGAGTTTGGAGATTCCTTTTGGAGAGAACCTGCCCCAGGGTTCGTATGAGCTGAACGTGGATGCGGTAGCTGAAGTCGCCGCGACCAACTCGATTTATCGGGCAAGGCTGGTGCCGAAAGAACGGTTCCAGATGCTGCAGGGGCCATGAAAACAGTGGACAGTGGGTTGCCGTCGCTACTTATTCGCAATTAACTTGGGGGAGAGCTGCAGCCCAAGCTAACCACTGGCCACTAACTGCCGCAGACAAAATATAAGGGTCCCGAGGTGGTGTTGGGATCATTCATCTCGGCCAGTAGCTCGCTTTAGACCCTTGCAGACCTGCCATAGTTGCGATCCTTGCGGATGGCGACTCGCGATCTTTGCTCGGGCTCCGGGCTTACCGCCAACCGGATAAACCACCCCAACGCCTCGGGACTCTATCCTGCCTTCAACAAATCTTCTTGTTCGCCTCGACCAGCACTTTGCTATAGACCCTTGCTAACCCTCCCTCAGTCATTTTGCAATGTAGAGGGTGACTTCGCTTGAGCCCCGGACGCCGCGCCAACCGGGAAAACTTCAGAAGCTGTCAAAGAACGATTACGTTTTTACTCTTTTCATTTCTAGAGTCAATGAAAAAGCCGAAACTGTATCTTCCGATTTTTCAATGGGGTGCAGGTGGTTCACAGGCGGGTGCAGCAGATTTGGTGCAGTCCTTGCGTCATCGGGTTTGGAGATGTGCGTCGTGGCGCAATTTTCGCGGAATCCTTTTGTCCGGCGCAGTTGAGCTTGTGAAAAGAGGCTGATTGTATTTGTGAAAATCATAGGCAAAACCGCCCTGGACGCGGAGTTCCGCAGCTTTCAGTCACGTGGGTTGGCGGAATCTCGATCTAGTCAGTCTTTCAGCGCGTGTAGCGAGACGTAGCAAGCTACGTTTCTACAGTCGCGGTGTTTCCATGTTTTCTCTGGGTCGAGGTAGAATGCCCGTTTGCAGTGACATTTTTAAGGAGGTATTGTGGCGCGAACGGCTCGGTCCCTTGTTCTTTTAGTCGTCGCCTGGTTCGCCAGTGCGGCGTTGGCGCAGTCCGGCGCAAACGCTGAGCAGCGCACTGCGCGCTATCTGGATTCGGTCCGCCGACAACCGTCTCTTCAGCTGGCGTTTCTGCGCGGGATGCCCAAAGGTGGCGACCTGCATGTCCATCTGAGCGGCGCTCTCTATGCGGAGAGTCTGATCGATTATGCCGTGAGCGACAATTTGTGCGTCGACCGGACTACTTCGATTCTCATCGCTCCTCCGTGTGATGATTCCTGCGAAAAGTACACGAGCAAGCCGGCCATCCGTTGCGTGTATGGTGATCATGTGCTCTACAACTCGATTGTGGACGCATGGTCGATGCGTAACTGGGAGCCGGGCGAGGAATCGGGGCACGATCATTTCTTTGCGACGTTCGACAAGTTCTCGTTGGCGACTCACAACCATACCGGAGACGCTCTTGCCGAAGCGGCATCGCGGGCGGCTGAGGATCATTTGCAGTATCTCGAATTGATGCATACGGCGGATGCCGTACAGTCCGGGCAGCTCGGCGCGAAACTGGGGTGGGACGATGACTTCGCACGCATGCGTGAGAAGCTGCTGACCAGTGGCCTGAAGGACATTGTTACCGCTACCAGCAAGCGTCTCGATGACGACGAGAGCAAAATGCGGTCCGTGCTCAAGTGCGGGATTCCGGAAGCGAATCCGGGATGTGCTGTCAAGATTCGTTACCTGTACCAGGTGCTGCGCGGGCTGCCTCGCGAGATGGTCTTCGCCCAGATACTGCTGGGCTTCGAGCTGGCGCAGGCGGATCCGCGATTTGTAGGCCTGAACCTCGTCATGCCGGAAGACTGGTACGTCCCCATGCACGATTTCGAATTGCACATGAAGATGCTCGACTACCTGCACGGCGTGTATCCCAAGGTGCACATCAGCCTACATGCCGGGGAACTGGCTATGGGTCTGGTGCCGCCGGAGGGGTTGCGCTTCCACATCCGCGAATCGGTTGAGCGTGGACACGCCGAGCGCATCGGGCACGGGGTATCCGTGATGAACGAGCGTGATCCCCTTGAGCTGCTGCGAGAGATGGCTCAGCGGAATGTTCTGGTCGAAATTTGCCTGACCTCCAATGATGTGATTCTGGGAGTAAAGGGCGATGCGCATCCTTTGCCGGTCTACTTACGGTATAACGTACCGGTGACCCTGGCCACGGATGACGAAGGCGTGTCGCGCTCCGACATGACACACGAGTATTTGCGGGCGGTTCAAACCTACGATTTTCTCGGCTACAAGGATTTGAAGCGCATGGCGCGCATGAGCCTGGAGCATAGTTTTCTGCCGGGATCCAGCCTTTGGGCATCCGACTTCCGCCCGCTGGCGGTGTGTGCGAATGATCGTGCGGCTGCGGGGAAAGTCTCCGACGCGTGCCGGACGTTTCTGGACGCCAACGAGCGTGCACAGATGCAGTGGAAGCTGGAAGAGGAGTTCGCTGGATTCGAGAAGAAGTTCTAGAAGCAGTTCTTAGTTGTTGGTTCTCAGTAAGAGGAGCTTTCAGGCAGCCAGGAGATGGCCCCTTATGGACGACTTCACCCGCGCCGACTCTGCCGCACAATTCCTGCTTTCGCAGACTCCACTTCGTCCGGCAATCGGACTGGTTTTGGGCTCGGGTCTGGGCGGCTTTGCCGACGAACTCTCCGAAGCAACGCGGATTCCCTACGCAAATATTCCTTCGTTCCCTCGCTCCACTGCGATCGGCCACGCCGGGCAGATGGTAATCGGAAAGGTTGGCGACGTCGCCGTGGCGGCCATGCAGGGGCGCGTGCATCTGTACGAAGGGTATTCTCCGAACGAGGTTGCGTTTCCAACCCGCGTGTTTGGGAGAATGGGCATTCGCGCGCTGATCCTGACCAATGCTGCCGGCGGCATCAATCTCGAATACAAACAGGGTGTGCTGGTGGTGATTACCGACCACATCAATCTGCAGGGACACAATCCGCTGGTCGGTCCGAACGACGATCGCTTCGGGCCGCGATTCCCCGACATGACCCAGGCGTACTGGAAGCTGTATCGCGAGATCGCGCTGCGAGCCGCTCGCCGCCTGGGCAAGACGGTGTATCAAGGTGTCTACGCCGGCCTTCTGGGGCCCAGTTACGAGACTCCGGCGGAGATTCGATATCTGCGTACGATTGGGGCGGATCTGGTGGGGATGTCAACGATCCCCGAGGTCATCGCCGCATGCCAGATGGGATTAAAGGTCCTGGCTATTTCTTGCGTGACCAACATGGCCGCGGGGATATCCGATGAGGTTCTCAAGCATGAAGATGTGCTCGCGACTGGCGAGCGGGTCAAGGGTGACTTCGTGGCGCTGCTGCGGGCGGTCTTGCCGGAGATTGCCGTGGACGTGAAGCCGTAGCGGGAGCCCGCAAACGCGGGCGGGGGCGCCCGCGCCACACGATCCCCACTGAAATATCTAGAACGTGAACTTCGCTGCCAACTGAACTACCCGCGGGCCTCCACCGCCTAGGCCCGGATTGGTCTGGGCAACGTCGGGAGTCTGGGTGATTAGGCCCATCGGCAGCAGTGGCTGCGTGATGTCCCCATTCACGTGGGCGGCGGCATTTGGCACAACCTGCGGACTGCCCGGACTTCCGTTGTCTACGTATCCGGGAATGATCGTGTGCGCCGGCAGAGCGAAATTCGGATGGTTGAAAATATTGAAGAATTCAGCGCGCAGCTGCACGTTCAGTCGTTCCGTCAGCCGGGTGTTCTTGGTGATGGAGAAATCCGCATTGCTAAATCCAGGGCCATAGATCGAGTCGCGATCCAGGTCACCGAAGGTTCCGAAAGCTGGTTGCACGAAGGCCAGTGGATTGAGATAGCCGGTGCTCGGCGTCCAATGGGAAAGGATGGGATTCACTCCCGGCACGAGGTTAGGCCGTTGATTGAAATAAAAACGGCCGCTGGTATCTGTAGAATTCGCGATTGGGATCGGACGACCGCTCTGAACACTAATGATCGTGTTCAACTGCCAGCCCGAGCCAAACCTCCCTAGGGCGTTCCAGGAGGGAAGTTCGTAGTTGATCGCTGATGTGAAGCGATGCCGTGTGTCGAAGAGGGAGGGCCCGCGCTCGGCGCCGAGGTTGCCCGGGTCCTGGGGAAAAGCCGCGCCTGGAACGAAGTCGATTCCATCGGAGGCGTCATCGATCGACTTCGACCACACATACGCGGCAAAGCCCGAAATATGGTGAGCGTTCTGGATACGGGCGATTGCCTGCAAGGCGTGGTAAGTGGATGAACTCGAGGGTGTGAGCTCGTCGATCGCGCTGTAGTTGGGATTAATGGTGCGGTTGCCATTGGCGTCGGGTTCGTTCAGGTCGGTCAGGCGCACCAGCTTGGTACCCTTGCTGCCCACGTAGCGGGCTTCGAACGAGGCATTCTGCGCAAGTTTCTGCTGGACATTGAGATTCCAGTTCTGCGTGTAGGGAGAATGGAAGTTCCGAGGAGTGATGAAGATCGAGTACGGGGGCGATGCAACTGCATTCATGACGGGCGCATTCGGGGTCGGGTTCGTGCCGTTAAACGCGGTGGCGTCAAAGGCCAGAGGCAAGACCGCCTTGGGTCCGATGGGATTGGTCGCGACTCCAGCGGAGGTGGTGAAATTCGCGATCAGCAGGTCCTGAGGCACATAGTCATAGTAGATGCCGTAGCCGGCGCGGACCACGGTGTTCTTTACGACCTGCCAGGCGAATCCCAGGCGCGGGGCGAAATCGTGCAGATCGCGGTTGTACAAGCCGTTGAGGCCGTCGGTGCCCACCATGGCCAAGTTGCCGTCCCGGCCGAGGTTTGAGAGCAGGTTGTTCTTCTCGCTCAACGGTCCGAAATACTCCCAGCGCAGGCCCAAGTTCACGGTGATGTTGGAACCCAGGCGATAATCATCCTGCGCGAAGAAACTGAACCCATTGTTGTAGGTGGTACGTTGCGTGTTGCCGGTGTCGACGGAGACGAACGCGCAGCAAAAAGTGGTATCCTGCGTGCCGCCGGTGTAGAAGTTCGCCAACGCGTCCACGACGGGATCGGTACTCAGTCCGATTCCAGCCGTGAACTGGTAGATGCCGCGCTCCAGGTTGTCATTGAAATTGCTGATGGAGGCACGGCGAAACTCTCCTCCGAATTTGAAGGTATGCCGGCCTTTCAGCCAGGTGAAGTTGTCGAGAATCTGAAATGTCTGGCTGGTACGCCCGCGCGGAACGCTGAAACCGGTGGCCCCCAAATTCTCAATGTTGGTGAAGTCAAACTCCGGCAACCCGAGCCTGCCGGTACCGAGGTTCAGCCCGATGGTGTTGGGATCGAAGTTGGCGTTCAGCGAACTGAACGAAGTCCGGTAGCGGCTGTAGCCGAAGCGTACGTCGTTGATCTTAGAGTTGCTCAAGCTGGAAAGCAGACTGACCGAAACGACCTGCACCCGGGCTGGCGAGGTTTGCGCGAACTGGGGCAGGCGTGATCCCGCACCAAAGCCGCCCGGCGATCCGAAGGGGAAAATCTGGTTGCTCTGGCCAAAAGCATAGCGGCCGGTCAGCAGTTCTGTATTGGTGAGGTTGTGGTCGATTTTTGCGATGAAGTTGTCCCCGTCATTCCTGTCGCGCACCACGCCAGGAATTTGGCTGGTATCACTCTTCGGATAAAACGCCAGAATGGCGTCCAGGCCAGGGTTGATTACGGGATTGCTGGGGGTGCCATTGATTGCTCCTGCTATGCTGCGGGCTTGTTGGATCTGGGCCTGAGTTGGAACCAGGAGTAGAAAGTCGGACCCGACTTGCTCGCGCTGACCTTCGTACGCTCCGAAGAAGAAGGTTTTGTCCTTCACGATCGGGCCGCCCAAAGAGGCCCCGAAGTTGCTGTTCTGGAAGACGGACTTGTGGGGGTCGCTGTTGAAGTAGTTTCGAGCGTCCAATGCGCTGTTGCGCAGGAATTCGAAAGCGGAGCCGTGAAGCTTGTTGGTGCCGGACCTGGTCACGATATTGACCACGGAACCGCTGTTACGGCCGTATTCGGCGCCAAACTGCGACTGCAGGTTGAACTCTTGAATAGCATCAATCGGCAGGAGCGAGGCTGGGGCACCCCCGATACCGGTTTGGTTAAGAGCCGAGTTATTGAAGAAAGGATCGTTGTTGTCGGTACCGTCGAGAGTGTAGTTGTTGGAACGGTCACGATTGCCGTTAATGTTGAATTGTCCGAAACCACCTTGCGTGCCGGCCACGCCGGAAGGATCAACCGTGGCTCCGGGCGAGAGTGCGACCAGCTTTCCGAAATCTCGGCCATTGAGTGGAAGCTGGTCGACCAGCTTCCGATCTACGACCTCGCCCAGCACGTCGCGCGTGGTGTCCACGATGGGCGCTTCTTCCGTAACCGTCAACTGTTCTAGTTTCTTCTCCAGTCTGGTTAGGTCGAAGTCAGCGGTTGTATCCGAGCCGATGTTGACGATTACATTTTGCGCCACCGGTGACAATCCAGTTGATTCCGCCACGACGACATACTCCCCGGCAGGAAGCTCAGCCAACACATAGGCGCCGTCTTCGCCGGTTGAAGCCTCACGCAGCTGGCTGGTCGCACTGTTCTTGGCGGTGACCTTCGCTCCGGCAATCAGGCTGCCGCTCGGATCCACCACCTTTCCGCGAATTGAGCCGCGGAAGCTTTGCGCCAAAAGGAGACTGGGCAGCAACAGCACAAAGGTCAGAAGAATCAGACGTTGGAGTTTACGGTTGATATCACCTGCGGTCGGTTGTTGGCTGCTCATGTATGTCTTCTCCTCGAAACTCGAGTGAAACCCTGCACAAAGGCTTCGCACTGGAATCACGATCGCATTAGTTGTTCGCGCGCGGAATGAAGATTGCGACCGGAGGCTTTACCCCGTACGTGGCCGCGAAGCTTCCCTGATTTATGGCCAAGCCAAGATGCCCGCGAGAATCGATGTACAGCAGCGGCTTCTTGAGCGGCACGTCGCTGAAGGTGCGCACGAACGGAATATCCATCTCGTTCTTGCCGATGGTGATGTGCGCGCTCTGGCCCCGCACATAGCCCAGTTTGAGGAAATCGTCGCCGCTGATATTGGTGACGAGGTTGCCGAACGGCCCGTCGGTCGCGATGACTTCTCCGCTCAACCCGCGTTCATCGAGCATCGCCGGTATTATGTCTAAGCGGACGAGCTTGCTCACTTCGAGCTCGGGTCCCGCCCCGATCCAATCCTCACCTCGCGCGAGATGGGCACCGACGGGTGAAAATATGTCGCGTCCATGAAAAGTGGACGACAGAGCCGTCCCAATCATCCAGGAGCGATTAGCGATCTCGCGCGCACTTTCGATTCCGTCGCGATCCTGCACCAGCGTCATCAACCCGTTGTCTGGCAGCACAAAATACTGCCCGCGTTTCGACTTCACCACCACCGCTTTCCGCGCGCTGCCCACACCCGGATCCACCACGACCACGAATACCGTCCCCGCCGGATAGTATGGAGTCGCGCCGTACAGAAAGCGAGCCCCGTCGAGAATCGAGAACGGCGTGACCTGATGGGTGAGGTCCACAATGCGCGCCTCCGGGGTGATCGAATACATCACACCTCGGCAGATGGCAACCGAATCGTCTACCGTACCGAAGTCGGTCATGAAGACGATGGTGGGAATAACTTTCGCCGTTGTGCTGTCGGCGGCGGCAGCGCGGCTTCCCGTGCAAAGAATCAGCAAGAGGACTGCGATGAAATACCGCGATGGCTTGGGGCTGCGGAAATTTGCTCTCAGCATGGTTCGCTCTCGATAAGGCCTGCCAGTTTACTAGAGTTTGTAAAATTTGGGCACAATTTCGCAACCTCTCGAGGCGCTCGCGACTCTTTGAATTGTATTAAGTCGCAAATTGTAAATGCTGCTGGTTCAAACTAGAAGTCGAGGCCGCAACACGAAACCCACCGCGCCGTCTATAATTCTGTCGAGTCTGCTTGGCAATACTACCGCAAGGAGAATGTGATGGCTGAAGCTATTCCGGAGAAATATCGTGATCTGTTCAGCAAGCGCGCCTTCGCCAGTTTGGGTACATTGATGCCCGATGGCCGTCCGCAGGTGACCCCGGTGTGGTGTGATTTGGAAGGGGACCATGTGATTTTCAACTCGGCCAAGGGCCGTCAGAAAGACCGCAACGTCCGTCGCGATCCGCGCGTAGCTATTGCCATCGTCGATCCCGACAATCCCTACCGCTATCTCGAGATCCGTGGCCGGGTGGTCGAGATCACCGAGCAGGGCGCCGACGCGCACATCGACAAGATGGCTAAGAAGTATCTGGGCGTCGACAAGTATCCCTATCGGCAAGCGTCGGAAGTGCGGGTAATTTACAAGATTCAGCCTGAGCACACGACGACGATGGGCTGACGAATGTAGCGCCAGTGTAGCGCCGGCGTCTTGCCGTTGAATGATGGAGGACGGGCGTCTCGCCCGTCCAGCCGGGCGGGGACGCCCGGCCTCCATTGTCGTCTGCTGTCCAGGAGATAGGCCATTCGTACTTACAATCTCTGTCTGCTCGGCTTTGGCAACGTCAACCGGACGCTGTTTCGCCTGCTCCAGAAAAAGGATCGCGAATTGCGAGAGCGCGGCATCGCGTGGCGGGTCACGGGTGTGGCAACACGGCGAATGGGCTGGATCGCCAATGCCAATGGGGTGGATGTGGAGGCTCTGCTGGTTGACGATTTTTCGGCGCAATCGCGGGCAGGAGTGCCCGCGCCACACGAGCAGTCCGCACCACACGATGTCCGCGAGTGGCTGCGTTTAGCGAAGGCTGATGTGTTGTTCGAAGCCACATCGCTGAGCCCGCGCGACGGCCAGCCCGCGATTGATCATATTCGCGCAGCCCTCGAAATGGGCGCACACGCCATCACGGCCAACAAAGGCCCTATCGTGCACGCATACGAGGAACTGAGGTCTCTCGCCGTTGCCAAGGGGCGAAGATTTCTATTTGAGTCCACCGTGATGGATGGCGTGCCCATCTTCGCTTTGTTCCGCGACAATTTGCCGGTCATTCACCTGCACGGATTTCGCGGCATTCTAAACTCGACCACGAATGTCATTCTCAGTGGGATGGAAGAGGGCCTCAGCTTTGATGAGTCGCTCGTCAGGGCGCAGAAGATCGGGATTGCCGAAACCGATCCCAGCAATGACATTGACGGATGGGATGCAGCGGTGAAGGTCGCTGCGCTGATTCGAGTGCTCATGGGGGTGCCGATACGCCTGGAGGAGATTCAGCGTGAAGGCATTGGCAAACTGAGTGGAGAGTCCGTGCTTGCCGCGCGGGCCGACGGTCGACCGTACAAGCTGGTATGCCGCGCCCAGCGCACCGATCAGGGCGTGACGGCAACCGTCCGGCCGGAGCAGGTACCGTTGAGTGATCCGCTGGCCTGGGTCGCGGGAACGTCCTCTATCGTGTATTTTGAGACAGACATCTTTCCCGGGTTAGCCATCACGGAGAACAATCCGGGATTGGAAACGACTGCGTACGGGATGCTGGCTGATTTCGTCCGCGCAGTGACGAAGACGTAGCAAGCTACGTCTGTACAGAACAATCGAAGATCATCTGGAATCCCATGTTAACGACTCAGAACGAAATAACAAATGCGCTCGACCTTGCCTGGGTTCGCTCCCAGTTCCCGTCTCTCTCCCAAACCGTCAACGGCCAGCCCGCGACTTTTCTCGACGGTCCGGGGGGAACTCAAGTTCCGCGGCGCGTCATCGACGCCATCTCGGATTATCTGAAGCGCGACAATGCCAACACCGGCGGTGCCTACGCGACTAGCCGCCACACCGACGCGACGATTGCGGGCGCACGTTCCGCCATGGCGGACTTCCTCGGCTGCGATGCGGATGAAGTCATCTTCGGGCAGAACATGACTTCGCTGACTTTCGCTATCAGCCGCTCCATCGGGCGCGAGCTTGGTCCGGGGGACGAAATCGTGCTCACCCATCTCGATCACGATGCCAACGTTTCTCCCTGGCGCGCCCTCGAAGAGTGCGGCGTGACGATTCGTATGGCGGAGATCCATGAAGACGACTGCACCCTCGACATGAACGATTTGGCGCGCAAGATTACTGACCGCACCAAGCTGGTTGCCGTCGGCTACGCTTCAAATGCCGTGGGCACGATCAACGACGTGACGGAGATCGTCCGTCTCGCCCATCAACGGGGCGCGATGGCTTACATTGACGCGGTCCACTACGCGCCGCACGGTCCCATAGACGTCCGCGCGCTCGACTGCGATTTCCTGGTGTGCTCGACTTACAAGTTCTTTGGGCCGCACATGGGCGTGCTCTACGGCAAGCGTGACCACTTGAAGCGGCTGCAGCCCTACAAAGTTCGCGCCAACACTAACGCGATTCCCAACCGTTGGGAGTGGGGCACGCTGAATCATGAATGCATCGCCGGTATCACTGCCTGCGTTGACTATCTGGCTGATCTTGGACGACACGTAAATTCGTCAGCATCCACTCGCCGTGCGGCAGTGCTAGCCGCCTACGACGCGATCGAGAAACACGAGCGCGGATTGATGGAAAGTCTGATCCGGGGAGTGCTCGTCATCCCCGGACTGAAGCTCTACGGCATCAGCGATCCGAAGCGCTTCGATCAGCGCTGCCCGACCATCGCCGTGCGGGTCAAGGGCCACACGCCGCTTGAGCTTGCAACTCAGCTCGGCGAGCGTGGTTTCTTCACTTGGGACGGCAATTACTATGCGCTGAACCTCACCGAGCGCCTCGATGTGGAAAAAGACGGCGGGTTCCTGCGCATCGGGCTGGCTCATTACAATACGGCCGAAGAAGTGGAACGCTTCCTGGCAGCGTTACAGGAAATTCTCGGTTAGTGTGCTGCTTCACATTATGTGTTGCGGCGGAATTCCGTAACGTTCTCGCCTTTCGCCATCAGTACCACGGTGGCTAGAGCAATAAACAAACCATGTTCGACCACACCGGGCATGGCGTTGAGCTCGCGGGCCAGAGCCGGCGGATCGGGGATCTGGCCGAAGCTGCAATCCAGAATATGGTGGCCTTCGTCGCTTACAAAGGGATTCCCCTTCGCGTCCTGGCGCAATTTTATCGCGGCTCCGAGGGCGGCAATTCTCTTTGCAACTAGGGGCTGGGCGAAGGGGATCACTTCGACGGGGAGCGAAAACTTTCCCAGCACTGCGACCTGCTTGCTCGAATCGGCGATGATAACAAGTTGCCGCGATGCGGAGGCAATGATCTTCTCGCGCAGGAGCGCGCCGCCGCCGCCCTTGATCAAGTTTAGTTGCGGATCGAATTCGTCAGCTCCGTCGATGGTGACATCGATCTGCTGAAATTCATCGAGCGTGGTCAACGGAATTCCCAGACTCGCGGCCAGTTCTTTGGTATGCACGGAAGTTGGAATGCCGCTAATCTTCAACCCTGCATGAACTCGCTCACCTAAGAACCGCACGGCATAGGCCGCGGTCGAGCCCGTTCCCAGCCCTACGATGTTGCCGTCGCGCACGAAACGCAAGCTGGCGCGGGCGGCGGCTTCTTTTTCCAGGTCGCCGGTTTTTAGATCGTTCTTTGTCAGATCATTCGCCATGTCGAGTCGCGGTTCCTGCGACCGACTACTCTACCGCTTTCTCGACCAGCGCACCAACTCCCGCGATATTCTTCACCAGATCGGCGGGAATGCCGTGCCGCTGCTGAAGATAATCCGGGCTGTTGTAAGAGATCCAGACTTTTCCATCGGCATCTTCCCAAACCAACGCTTTCAGTGGCAGGTCAATAGCCAGACTAGGCGCGGCGACCATCAAGGGCGTACCCGCTTTGGGGCTGCCGAAGATCAGAAGTTGAGTTGGTCTCATCTTCAGTCCGGCTTTTTCCGCTTCGCCGCTATGGTCAACCAGGGCGAACACTTTCAACCCACGGGCTGCGAGGATAGCCTCCAGCTTCTTCAGAGTTTCTGGAACGGAACGCGGACTGGACACGTGGATGAGACCATTTTCGTTTGAGGGCATCTCTCTCCTCCCCGGAGATTCAGGCATCGCTGCTTAGACGCGCAACGGCCCGACAGGATGCACATTTTGATTACGCAGGAGGTTTCCTTCGCGGTCCTTAGTGTCCGTTGCGGTTGAGGTTCTGATAATCTGCCGCGAGCATGCGCGCCGCCGTCATCTTCGGGCCGGGATGTTCGGCCAAAGACCTGAAGCCGTTCCAGGAGAACTCAGAAGCGACCTGGCTTATCGATCTGCCTGCGACATCGAGCGAGGCCGACGCGATTCTTATCTTTGGCGGAGACGGTACGGTGCACCGTCATTTGGCGCAATTGGTCAAACTGCGGCTTCCCGTCCTGGTCGTTCCTTGTGGCAGTGGAAACGATTTTGCGCGCGCGCTGAACCTGCGAGGCGTTCAGGATTCGTTAGCGGCGTGGCGCAGGTTTTCCTCCGGCGGCGGCAATGTGCGGACCATTGATTTAGGCGTAATCACGCCACTGATCACGGATCGGCAAGCCGCGGGCGAGTCGGCCGCGCCACGCTATTTTTGCTGTGTGGGTGGCGTGGGTTTGGATGGGGAAATCGCCCGGCGCGCGAATCAGCTTCCTCGCTGGCTCCGAGCCCACGGTGGATACGGTCTCAGCCTCCTGCCCGCGCTCTTGAGATTCGTGCCCGTCTCGATGAAGATTTCAGTGCCTGGTGCAGAGCTCCTCGATACCTTCGTCGCTCGGAGTACGAAACCGATCATCGTCGCTGCGTTCGCCAATGCGCCGGCGTATGGCGGCGGGATGAAGATCGCGCCCCAGGCCAAGCTCGACGACGGGGCTCTCGACGTTTGCGTCATCCATAACATGAACAAACTCAAACTGTGTTGTCTTTTTCCCACCATCTATTTCGGACGTCACTTGCGCATCCCGCAGGTAGAGTACTTCCAGACGGAACGCCTGCGGCTGGAAACGGAAGATCCACTCGATGTTTATGCGGATGGAGAGTACGTGTCCCGCACACCAATCGAGGTGAGCATTGCGCGCGAGGCGCTGCGGGTTGTCATACCCTGAACCCATGCTCTGAACCCATTCGCTGACTCATGCCCTGAGTCCCCAACTGAGGTGCAATCCCCGGCCGTGTGTCACAGGCCTGCCGCCATCACAAACGGTCGGCGATCTTGGCGGCAATCTTTTCCGCAGCATCCACACGCACGCCGGAGGCACGCAGGTCTATGTTCACCATGACATCGCCCTTGCGCATCACGAACGCCGAGCCTCCCGGCGCGATGTAAGCTTCATCCCCGATATCCGGCACCGCCGTGAAAGTTTCCATGCCAGAAATGTGGGTCATGGCTGCGTGGGCAATTTTCATGGCCATGGCCCCACCTTTCCAGGTGAAATCGACATCCAGACGCCGGTTGCCACCGCGGCCGTACCGGTATTCGCACGCCATGGTGCTACGTGACTCGCCAGCCTCGACCGGTTCGCCGAGAATGGCGCCGACTTCGGTGGAGGAGAGCAGGCAGGGCTCTCTTCGGCCAGTGTACGGAGCGGCGTCCGCGCCCATCTGCTGCGAGATTTCGTGGGCCTTCTGTTTCACCCGATAGGCGACGTAGAAGCAGCTTCCGGCAGCCAACAGCATCAGGACCATGAACACAGCCACCACGATCATGATGACCTTCACTGCAGCGTTGCTACCCTGAGCGGTCGTCGGCGTGGGACTGATTGGCACGCCCGCCGAAACGGGAGGCGCGTACGCTGGACTGGCTGGAATGCCTGGTTCAACAGCGGGGCTGGGCATTGCCGCACCGCATTTTGAACAGAATTTCACACCTGCTGCGACTGGAGATCCACAATTCCCGCAAAATCCGGCCACGTATCACCTCCGCAAGGTGCTCGGCTGCTGCCTCAAGACTCGAGCACAACATCACAGAAAATCCGGGCACGTACGATGGACACGAGAAACAGGACGGTTGAGTAAGCAGGCCGAATATACGTAGCTTTCGACCGCAGGTCAAGACGGAAGCCCGAAACTCCGAGCCTCTTTTCCCCTCCGGTGCTAAACTACCCTCACTGTATGGCTGAGAATGGTCGTTCCCGCACTCTGCTCTGGATCGTGATTGGTGGAGGAGTTTTCTTCCTCTTCGTGCTGGCGGTGTTTACGCTGGTGTATTTGACCCTGCACGCGGGTGGAGAGCAAGCGTCGCTGCACGGCTTCGGCGACAAAATTGGCGTGGTGGAACTCGAAGGCGTCATCCTTGATTCCAGCATTATCGTGCCTCAGCTCAAGAAATTCGGGGACGACGATTCCATCAAGGCCATCATTCTGCGGGTGAATTCTCCCGGTGGAGGAGTGGCGGCGTCGGAGGAGATTTATCGCGCGGTCAAGCGCGTACGCGACGAGAAGCACAAGCGCATCGTTGCCTCGATTAGCACCGTAGGCGCGAGCGGCGCATACTACATCTCTTCCGCGACCAATAAGATTTATGCGGACAATGGCAGCGTGGTCGGGTCAATTGGAGTGATTGCCGAGTGGGTGAATTACGGCGAACTCATGCGCTGGGCTAAGCTCAAGCCAGAAGTTTTGAAGGTCGGAGAACTCAAGGACACGGGCGATCCCAGCCGCGATATGACCCCGGCAGAGCGTGCATACATGCAGTCTCTGATCGACAACATGTACGGTCAGTTCGTGCAGGCGGTGGCCGAAGGTCGTCACGCGAAAGCCGATGATATTAAGGCCATCGCGGATGGCAGGGTGTGGACCGGCCAGGAAGCGCTCTCCATGCACCTGATCGATCAGGTCGGCGATTTCCAGGCGGCGGTGGACGATACCGCGAAGTCAGTCGGAATTAAAGGTGAGCCGGTGCTGGTGCATCCGGACAAAGAACGCAAGACATTGGCTGACCTGCTGTTTGGGGACATCTCCCAATGGCTGCCAACCCGGGAGAAGCTGCTGGACAACCAGATGGGATTCTATTATCTGTGGAAGTGATGGGAGAGGCTTCAGGCTTCAGGCAACAAGGCTTCAGTATCCGAGCCGCTGGGCCTCGACAAGCGCTCAAAAGGTGGAAATCCTAAGCTTATGCCTGTCGCCTGAAGGTTGAACCCCAGAGCCTGATCTAAAAAAGCCACTTGCGCACAACCCCTGAAATTTGAGAAGGTTATGCAGGCCCTGATGTGGCTCGGGAGCCCCGACCCAGGCACAAGCCACTTTCATTACGACACTTACGGAGCGAAGAGGCGTATGACAAAAGCTGACTTGATCGATGAAGTGTCCCAGTTGGCAGAGCTAACACGCAAGGACAGTGAAGTTATCGTCGAAACCATTTTCGACAGCATCGTGCGCTCGCTGCGCGTGGGCGACAAGATTGAGATTCGCGGCTTTGGCAGCTTCCGCACTCGGCAAAGGAAGCCCCGCGTGGGCCGCAACCCCAAGACTGGCGATCGTGTGGAAGTCCCCGCCAAGAAGATTCCATTCTTCAAGCCGAGCAAGGAGCTGAAGGATTTGGTGAATACGGGAGCGGGTGAAGCAGCCGCGTCAGTTCCAGCAACACCTGCATCTCCAACGCACTAGAGCGAGCAGTCGCCCTCGCCCACGATTGGGCGCTATTGCGGCGAAAATACTCTTCGCGTCTAGATGTGCCTTTATGTCCTCTGTGGTTAAATCAGATTCATGTTTGCCCGCAAGATTCGCGTGGAGTACGAGCAGAATGGCCGCCGTCTTCCTTGCCAACTGAAGTGGCTGGACAGCTTCTCCATGCGCAACTTTACCAACGCCAGCGCCTTTGACAATACACTGCCCGTGGCCGACGGCCTGATGGAAATCGGTACACACGTCCCGCTCGCTGAATTGAAAGACGCAATGGAAGACTGGTTCCGACGGAAAGGCTATATCCCGAAAGACGGGTTGTTGGTATTTAGCGAGACCACTCCAAAAGCTTGAACCACAAAGGATACAAAGGAAAGCCGGCGTCCAAACCGCAGATCCGCTTTTTCGGGCGTTCCTTTGTGTTCGTTGTGGTTCAAAGCTCCTTCCAGTACGGCTCCCAAAGATTTCGCTTGACCCTGGAACTGGTTCCAGGGTGTAACCTCAATTTTTGCAGGTGGAACCGGTGCAATCAGGAGAATTGGCCCGTCTTACCGGCATAAGCACTGACGCTCTGAGGCACTATGAGCGTTTAGGTCTTCTGCCCAGGCCGCCACGCACGCGCGGCGGCTATCGAGACTACCCGGCGCAGGCGTTGGAACGGGTTCGCCTGATTCGGCGGGCCTTGAGCGCGGGCTTTTCGCTGGCCGAACTCACGACCATCCTGAAAATGCGTGACCGGGGAGAGGTTCCGTGTCAAAAAGCCAGGGCAATGGGACAAGTGAGGCTCCAGCAGATCAAGCAGCAAATCAAAGAGTTGCTGGTGATGCGAAAGCAACTCCAGGGCATTCTCAAAGACTGGGACTCAAGGTTAGCTCGCACCCGAAAAGGGGCGCCAGCGCTATTACTGGAGGCCCTGCCAAATGGCTTGAGAAGGGTTGACCTACCGCGTCGATTCACTGCAAAAAATACGAAAGAAGGCAAACTATGAAAACGCACACTATGAGAACCCGCACCATCAGGACCATGACCGTTTTAGTTCTGGCGATGGCAATAGCATTGGCCGTGCACGCTCAACAAAAACCCACGCCCACTGCGCCCACTGAGGATCACTCCGCAATGATGAAGCGGGGAGATCAGGCCATGGGCTTCTCGCAGGAGAGGACTACCCATCACTTTCGACTGCTTAAGGACGGCGGCGCAATCGAGGTAGCGGCCAATGACCTTAAGGACACTGCAAGCCGGGACGAGATTCGGCAACATCTGTCGCATATCACCCAAATGTTTGCTGCCGGCAATTTCAACGTTCCCATGTTGATTCATGACACAACTCCGCCCGGAGTGCCCACCATGAAGAAACTGCGTGACCAGATCCACTATGTATTTCAAGAAACAGATTCCGGAGCCAGGGTCCGAATCAACACAACGAACCCGCAGGCACTTGAGGCAGTTCACGCCTTCCTGCGCTTTCAAATTACGGAACACGAGACGGGTGACACAACCGAAGTGACGGACGGCAATCCTAAGGAATGATTCGGGTTCGCACGGACTGGCCTACTTGTTCCGGGTCGTGGAACCGTTGCCATGTGCGGTATCGGGCCGCTCACGGTTTCACGACACGTCGCTGACGTTCACGAAGGGATCCCATCCTGCCGCGGCGCGGACCCGCCTGCCCTGGTGAGCTCTTCCTCGGTCTATTTCTGCCCGCGTTTGCTTCTGCCCGCGTTTGCGCGACATGGCCGTCCCAATTCAGGAAACGAATCGCCAATTCAAGCGACTAATAAATCGCAACCTTCCTGGTTTGACGCTTCCAGTGCGCTGGAAAAAGATCGAATGACCAGATAAGCAACGCCTGAAAGGATGGAAGGGGCAATGCCAGGACGGGAAATTGTCACCTAATTCTTTACCAAAACGTTACAACTCAGGTGTATCCATCCAGAAAATTCAGACATCTCTAAGAGTATGAGCATGGGTATGAACCGTGAACTCGCGCAACTGGTAGGCGGTCGAAGAAATCGGTGGTACGGGGACGGCGTTTCCGTATGCCTCGCCCGGCTCAAAACCGGCCCGGCGCCGCGGAAACAGGCACTCAATTGGGACAAGGTGCTGGGCCTGGCCACGGTGCTCGTGGTCGTAGCCCTGGGATGGACCGCCGTAGGATTCGCGGTCTCCCATTTTCTAAGATAGGGTGCCCGTTGCCGACCCAGCCCGCCGTCCTAGGGGATCACTATTTGTCGTAGTGCAGCAGGGAGAATACGTCGTACTCTGGCAGCTTCGCGCGACCCTTCAGGAAATCGAGTTCCACGACAAATCCCAAGCCCACGACCTTCGCACCCAGCGAGGCGGCAAGTTTTGTCGTGGCTTCGGCGGTTCCACCCGTGGCTAAAAGGTCGTCCACAATGATGACGCGCTGGCCTTTCTGGATGGCGTCCTGGTGAATCTCAAGCGTGTTTGTGCCGTATTCCAAAGCGTAGTCGTACTTGACTGTGGCCGCGGGAAGTTTGCCGGGTTTGCGGACCGGAACGAAGCCGGCATTCAGCCGGTAGGCCAGCGCCGGGGCGAAGATGAATCCGCGGGCCTCCATGCCCAGGACCAAGTCGATATTCTTGTCCAGATAGTGCTCGGACAGAGCGTCAATCAGTGTCGCAAATCCCAGCTTGTCCTTCAGCAGGGTTGTGATGTCGTAAAAGAGAATCCCTTTCTTGGGAAAATCAGGGACTTCGCGAATCATCTTCTTCAGCGGCTCGCAGTTGATGCACGTCTGAGTGGGCGCTACTTTGATCGGCATTTACCAGGCTCCTTCGATCCGAAAGGTTGCAAGACCAGAAACCGGCGTGGCTTCAGATTCTTCGACATCATCCACGCGCGCGGCGCGCGGCCCTTCCCGCAGACGCGACCGCAATCCCGCAAGTTGCGCGCTTGTACCCATGGCTAACACTTCGACGCTGCTGTCGGAATTATTGCGCACCCATCCGGCGATGCCTAGGATGTGCGCCTCGCGCTCCACAAACCAGCGAAAACCTACGCCTTGAACGCGTCCGCGAACCAGGTAGCGGCGAGCTTGTTTTTCAGTAGATGTCATGTAGCGTGAAGCGCTGCGCGACCCAAAGGCGCGCTCGAATTCTACGCTCTCGACAAATAAACGCCCTCGGCAGTATCCACGCGGATTTTTTCGCCCTCATTGATAAAGGGCGGCACCTGCACGACGAGTCCAGTCTCCGTTTTGGCGGCCTTGGTCACGCTGGAAGCAGTGGCGCTCTTGAGCCCCGGCTCGGTCTCGATGACAGTCAATTCCACCGTCTGCGGCAGTTCGATTCCCACCGCCTTGCCATCAAAGAATTCTACTTTGATTTGCAAGTTGGGGATGAGGTAGTCCACGGCGTCGCCCAGGACTTCCCGGGTCAGATGGGTCTGCTCGTAATTAGTTGTGTCCATGAAGTAGTAGCTGTCGCCGTCGGCGTACAAGTACTCCATCTCCTGCTCATCCACCGTGATTTTCTCGATGGGATCGGGCGAGCGAAAGCGGTGCTCGAACATGGCGCCGGTGCGCAGGTTACGCAGTTTCGCTTGAATGAAGGCGCGGAGATTGCCCGGGGTGCGGTGTTCGACGCTGAAAACAGAATGCAGATCGTTATTGTGTTTAATGATCATGCCGGGACGAAGCTGGGTGGCAGGAATAGACATTACTGAATGAATCTCCTTTGATTGCGGGTAGCCCGGCGGACGCGGGTAGTCCACATTTTCCGTCAGACACGAGGCTCAAAGTGCTAATTTTACAGGACTTGAGCCAATATGGGAAATCCTGAGCAGGTTAAAAGTTACGAATCCACGTCGCTCGCTGCGTCAGGCAGTTAGAATGATGTTTGGCGAATCCAAGCTGCAAGTTTGTTATGACGAAAGAGGAGCTTTTATGCGTATAGGGAAATATGAATCTTCAGAAGGCGGCCAGGCGGCAACAGCGATCACTTTCCTGCTGATCGGGTTGGGAGCGGGGACATTGATCGGACTTCTGTTTGCGCCAAAACCGGGCAAGCAAATGCGAAAAGAACTACGGCGCAAGTACGACGACGCGCGCGAAACCTTGGACGATTGGAAAGACGACGCCAAAGAAGTTGCCGAGGAGGCCATGGAACGCGGCGCGGAATTCGCCGACGAATTGCGTGACCGAGTGGCGCCGCTGGCCGCAGCCATAAAGCGGCGGTAAGCAGGCTCAGTGATCTAGTGGTAGCGAGCAGCGGTCTTTGAGGATTTCCGTCGAGCTTGCCACGCTCTTCCTCCGACTGCTTAGGGCTGACCTAGTCTCTCGTCGAGGCGCTCTTAAGCGTAGGTGCGGGACGCGAAAACACGGTCCCGTGCGGATACGCATCGCCATGAAAGCCGTGCGGCCACGACTTGCCATCCATGCTGACGCCCGCTCGCTCGCTGCCTGCATCGCGGAAACTCCGGTCAAGAGTCAGGGCACCCGTTTTGCGGATCGAAGTTCACTATGAACAGGCGGTGATCTCCGTATTCGCCCGAGTTCAAAACAATTCGTCGACCGTCCTCGTCAGCGGAAATCCAGTGCGGCTTTTGCGTGTCGTCGAAGGTGAGCCGCGATACCTCGCGCAAATGGGCTAGATCGGAAATGTCGTAGGTCGCAAGCGCGTGCACCGAGGACAGCGTTTGAATCCAGTAATGACTGATTTGCAAAGGCACATCAGCTTGGGTGCCATCAAAAGTCTTCAAGTGTCGAACCGAGGGGTGATCGGTCGCAATGCCGTCCAACTCATACAATCCGCCCCCAAACGTGTGGACGAGCACAGTCTTGCCATCGGCCAGCAGACGCGGTTCGCCAGGGGCTTGCTGCTCCGTTCCGCGCGGACCCGGCGGCAACACCAGCGTTCGTAGCAGCTTTAGGTCAGAGAGCCTCCATACCTGCACTGTCCGGGTCTCTCCGTCGCTTTTGAAGTGCATGGAAGTGTTGGTGCTGACAATGCGATCAAGCGCCGGAACAACTACAAGACTGTACGGGCGGATGAGTTCGCCCTTGGCCGCCGGGTCCATGGCGCTGCTGCTGCGCATGAAATGCCCGCGTTCATCAAACTCGACCAACCCACCGCCATCCGACTTGGGTTCGTGCCCGCCGTGATACTGGAACGTCGCGAGGATATGGTCGTCAGATAGCCGCACGTAGGTGTGCGGATGCATGTAACCGTCCAGATCGCCGAACGATGCTACCAGCGACGGGTGCAGCGGCTGGCGCAAGTCGAAGAGCATGGTGCGCCCGCTCTCAAACGCATTTGCCAGCAGAAAGCCGTCCTCCGGCATTTCCATTTCCGTGTGATGAGGCGTTCCAGTAGGGCCGGGGACTGCAACCGACGCCACTACTTGGCCGTAGTGAGGAGACTTTGAATCGGCGTCCAGCACTGCGAGGAAGTCGCTGCTCTTCTTAGCGTCGTCGCCCGCCCACACGAACAGGTACGAATTGCTCTGGGCGTATCCGCAAATAGCGTAGAACAGCGAAAGAACGAAGCAACAGAAATTACGCATAGGCACAGATTGTTGCCGTATAAGGGAAGCTGTGTCAAATCTAACTGAAGATGCCTGCGAAGAAACCCTTGATTTTAGCGAAAACGCCGTGGTGTTGCGGTCTAGCTTGAGTGTGAGGCGGGGGCAGAACCTCCGTCTGGAAAGTCGCCGGACGCGGTACGTCACGCACCTGCAGAAGTTCGGCTTCGAGAATCGGAGCGGGCTTCGCAACGGGCCGATCGTCCGCCCGCAGATCGTCCGCACGAAAGACGAATGGCGCCTCCACCTGCACATGAATGTCATTAGGCTTTGAAGGCGGCAGGGCGGCCGTCTCCGGCGGAACGACAGACACTTTAACCGGCGAAGGCGATGAACTGCTTAACTCTGCGCCAGTGGCCGATGCAGCAAACGCCACCGGCTTCAATTCGTCTCCTGGTTGCGCCAAGTGCATGGATAGGGATGATGACGAGGATGAGGGCAGCTCAGCATCCGAGACCGCCGCGGCGGGCACGGCGGACGCGCGCAGCACAGGGATGGCGGGTGGCGGGCAGCCGCAACTGGCCGGCGCGGCGGTGTCCACCAGATTCAGGCGGCCGGAACGAAACACAAGCTGCTCCGTGGGCTTGACCTGATAATTTCCCTCTCCCAGAAGCTCGGAAACGATGACGGAAGCGGTGTTTCCGGGCAGGGCGCGGACGCAGGTGTTGCCCCGCGAGTCGGCACTGACAGCGTAGTGGAACTCGCCCGGACCGGCCAGCAAGATGCGGAAATCGGGCGTCAGAATCGAATCGGCCGAAGCGTCCAGATTGTAGTGCGCTTCGAGCGCTCCCGTGCTCATCCCGAGCATCAGGGCATGCCCCGTTTGCGAGGACGTAACCGACACCGTCGTTCCCGGGCAGACCAGCACTTCGCCTCCTCGTTCCAAACGCAAGATAGACGTGTCGGAGCCCGCAGTCACCGAAGACCCCGGGGCTGCGCGGCCACCCACCAGAACGAGCGCGCCCGACGAACCGGGGCCGAGCGGAACGGCGACCGGCTGGATGCCTTGCGTGAAAGCGGGGACAGAAGGCGGCTTGACCGCCACTTCGTGTGCGGGATGCAGGCGAATCATCAGGCGATTGCCAGCCGCATCCCAGGTGTGTCCGACTGGCTTGAGCAGATCTATGACCACGCGGGTGACCGGTGGAGTGTTCTGATATTGGTTGACTCGAACTCGGCGGATCTCCTGGCTTGAGGATTCGATCCGCGTGCCATTTCCCGACAGAACGGCATTTGGCAAGTCCGCATTGGGTAAATCAATGACCAGCCTCGGCGGATTGTCCAGCTTGCTTATGACGGGAACCAGCGGGCGGCTAGACAGGATTTCCACCGCCGGTCCCGCCGGCCCAGGCAACACCCGCACGCTGCGGACGACCACCGGAGCGTCCGTGGTGGCCAGCAACTTTGGCGTCGACCGGGCCGTGCCTGAGGCAATCAGCAGGCCCGCGAGCAGTGAAAGCGCAAAAAACTGGCTTCGAACACGAGGCAAGGACTTCATCTCAAAGAAGGTGCTTAAAACCACGATACCACTGGCCCGCAATAGAGAGAAGTGTCCGAGAAAGCACGAAGGTCACCAAGACGAATTGCCGGAGAGGTTCCTTATGGTGACAGCGTGGAAATAGTTGGAGCACCGGAGTTCACGGTTCGGAAAGAAATTCGTATTCGTCGATGACGGCAGCGACTGCCACTCTGCCCTCGGCGTCGCCCTCGTCCACGCGCACGACTTTGCCTTTGCATCGTACTTTGATGCTTTCGGTCAAAGTGATTTCCGGCGGGAGAGTAAGGGTAAATTCAATGGCCGCCCCAGCGGCAATCGCCGAATCTACGAAGAAGCAGATACCGCGAGCGCTTACGTCTCGCGTTTGCGCGGTTTTTTCCTGTACGCCATCCTCGGTGTAGCTCACCGAAACAGGCAACCGCAATGCAAACCGGCGGGTTGCCCGCTTATCCTGCTCGGTCTCAGCCATGAGTCCTCCGCTCAAGCCGTAAGCATGGCGTGTTGTGTTCACCGTGTCAAGACTGTAGTTAGGACTGGCCTGCGCCAGCCTTACTCTGCGCCCTCAGCCGGCCTTCTCGGCGCTCTCTGCGTTAAGGATTTTGGGGTAAGCTGATAGCTGGGCATCGCAGTTATGGTCTTTGTCCTGGACAACTACGATTCATTCACCTACAACCTGGTCCAGTATCTGGGCGAACTGGGCGCTGAGGTTGTAGTGCGCCGAAATGACCAGATCACCGTGGAAGGGGTCGAGGCTATGCGCCCGGAGCGCATCGTGCTCTCGCCGGGGCCGTGCACGCCGCAGGAAGCCGGAATCAGCATTGAACTTGTCCGCCATTTTGCGGGCAAGGTTCCGGTCCTGGGAGTCTGCCTCGGCCACCAGGCCGTCGGCGCTGCCTTCGGCGCTGAGATCGTGCGCGCCCCCAAGCTGATGCATGGCAAAACCAGCGAAGTGCAACATGACGGCAAAACCATTTTCAGCGGTCTGCCGTCACCGATGACCGCTACCCGTTACCACTCGCTAATCGTGCAAGAGAAAGGCCTGCCGAAGGATCTCGAAATCAGCGCCTACGCCACCGCGAGTGATGGCTCACGCGTGATTATGGGCTTTCGCCATAAACGGTTTCCGGTGGAGGGTGTGCAATTCCATCCCGAGAGCGTGTTAACGAGTGAGGGGAAAAAACTGATAGAGAATTTTCTGCGGCTCTAATTCCTCTCGCTTGCCGAGATGCGCCCACGGCAGACCCGGGGAAAGCCGGGAACGCGTTCCACATTTCCCCTGTCATCCTGAGGAGCGGAGTCCTCGGCAAAGCCGAGGACTCCCGACGAAGGATCTCTGCACTCCAAAGTACCGCCAATCATGCCGCGCAGCCCATCCTGCCGGGGACGTTCTTCCTATCCTGAACCAAACTGCGGGGTGCCCCATCTTTGCGTTCTTTTCTTTTCATAGATTTGATGCAAAAGAGGGTTTTTTTCGCGCCCGCAAAAACAGGGGGGACGCATTCGATAGAGAGTTGCAGGCTGGCGCACCTTCCCCTAGGCGCTAGCAAACAAAGTGCATGGATCCTTCGCTGCGTTCAGGATGACAGCTCTCGGGGATGCGGCATTCGCACGCTATCCACCGATGCGCGCCGTCTCCACCGCCCTGAGCACCGCCTGGGCTTTATTCATACACTCTTGGAATTCCTTTGCGGGATCGGAATCGGCCACGATGCCGGCTCCTGCTTGTAAATAAGCCCGCTTGCCTTTCATCAGCATGGTGCGGATGGCAATGCAGGAATCGAGATTGCCCGCGAAATCGGCGTTGAGCACGGAGCCTCCATAGATTCCGCGCCGCACTGGTTCCAGTTCCTCGATGATCTGCATGGCGCGCACTTTGGGTGCTCCGCTGAGTGTGCCGGCCGGAAAGCAGGCGGCGAAAGCATCGAGAGCGTCCACGCCTGCGCGCAATTTGCCTTCGAGCGCGGAGACGATGTGCATGACGTGAGAGTAGCGCTCCACATACATGAGGTCGCGCACTTTCACCGAACCGTACTCACTCACGCGTCCCAGATCGTTGCGGCCGAGGTCCACCAGCATGACGTGTTCGGCGCGTTCTTTCTCGTCGGCGAGCATTTCTTTTTCGAGGCGCGAGTCTTCGGCTTCATCGCGCCCGCGGGGATGAGTCCCGGCAATGGGCCGGTATTCCAGCTTGCTTCCGGTTACGCGCACCAGCATCTCGGGCGATGACCCCAGTACGTGAGTGTCGCCCATCCGAAGGAAATACATGTAGGGCGAAGGATTTACCGTGCGCAAGGCGCGATAAATATCGAAAGGCTCAACCTCGGGAGAAAAATCCAGGCGCTGCGACAACACGACCTGAAAGATGTCGCCCGCCGCGATGTACTCTTTGGCGCGCTCCACGGATTTTAGAAAACGGCTGCGGCTGGTGCCGGCGTGAACCTTCATCTTGGACTTGATCTGCTTGCCGGACTTCTCCCAGCGAAGACCGCGCGCCAGCTTCTTCTCAAGAATGGCGATGTCGGCAAGTGCGCGATCGTAGGCCCGGCGGGGGCTCTCGCGCGAAACATCGGCGGTTGCGATAATGTGAATCTGATGACGCAGGTGATCGAAGGCGAGCAGGCGATCGAAGAACATCAGCACACAATCGGGCAGGGAAAGATCGTCCTTGGCGTGCTCACCGATTTTCTCCAGTTGGCGAACCGCGTCGTACGCAAAATAACCCACCGCGCCCGCCGTGAACCGTGGCAAGCCGGCGAAGGTAGCGGGACGATGCTGCCGGAGCAACTCCTTCACAATTGGCAGGACGCTGCCCTTGCGCTGCTCACGAGCCCGTCCGCGTTGCAGTAGGACATGTTCGCCGCGGGCTCGCACCCTCATGTAAGGGCGCGCTCCCAGAAACGTGTAGCGCCCGATCTGCTCTCCGCGCTCCACCGATTCCAGCAAGAAAGCCTCGGGCTCGTTGGCCGCTATAGCGAGAAAGGCAGACACGGGCGTCAACAGATCGGCCGTGACCGACTTGACCACCGGGACCAGCGTGAACTCGCGGGCCAGGCGTGAGAACTCCTTGTAATCGGGACGTAGCAAGGTGCTGTCGGTTAGACCCTTTCAGATGGAATCGCGGCTCCCTCATTATAAGGGGAGGAGCAGGCCTCGCCGAGTAGCCGCCTGTAACCACCGAATGAATTGACGGATTCGACCGCGCGGCGGAAGATGGAAGTTTAGTCAGCATCCTCTGATTGAGGGCGTATGCGAATTAAGTTCTGGGGAGTTAGGGGTTCGACACCGGCTCCCCAGCCGGAAAATATGCGCTACGGGGGCAACACTTCCTGCGTGGAGGTGCGCCTCGGGGACGACCTCTACATCTTCGATTGTGGCACGGGCTTCCGCGTTCTGGGACAAGCCCTGCGCCGCGAATTCGATGGCCGCCCGGTTTCCGCCCACATTTTCGTCTCTCATTTCCATTGGGACCACATTCAGGGAATTCCGTTCTTCGGTCCTCTGTATGACAGCCGGGAGAACCGTTTCCAATTTCATTGTTCGAGCCGGACCCGCAACTTGAAACGGGTGCTCGAAGAGCAGATGGCTGCACCGTACTTTCCCGTAGGCTTGACGGAAATGCAGTCACAACAGAACTTCTACGATCTGGGGGAAGGCCGCATCCAGTTGGGTGAGGTAACCCTTCAGACCATGTGGCTAAACCATCCCCAGGGCTGTATGGGCTTTCGCCTGGAAACGAAACAAGGCGTGATGGTGTATGCCACGGATAACGAGCCTGGGGATGCTCTCTTCGACAAGAACGTTCGCAAACTCGCAGCTGGCGCGGACGTCCTGATATACGACGCTCAGTATCTTCCCGAAGAATACGAAGTCAAACGGGGCTGGGGACACAGCCACTGGCGCGAAGCCATCAATGTGGTAACCGAGAGCGGCGCGAAGGAATTGGTTCTATTCCATCACGATCCCGATCATGACGACGCGTGCATCGACCAGGTGGTGAAGGAAGCGCGCGACTACTATCCCCGGCTGCGGGCCGCTGCCGAGGGAATGCAGATCGAAGTATCGGCCCAGCCGTCATCCTAGCCCCTCTCTTCTCCTGCTCTTGTATCTTTGAATCCTGGATTACAATGAACCTAAGTCTTGGGGCCAGGCGGATCCTACGTGAAAGGGGCCGTGAGTGACGCAGTTCTCAGCACCGTGGCCACATGTGTCGGTGATTTCAATCATCGATATTCTGCTGGTCGCAGTCATCATTTATGAGTTTCTTGCCCTGATCAAGGGCACTCGCGCCTCCCTGATGCTTGTGGGTGCGGCGGGGCTGGGGCTCGCCTTCTATTTGTCCCGGCGGGGCAATTTGGCCACGCTGAATTGGCTGATCAGTACTTTGCTTCCTTACACGGTGTTCGCCTTGATCGTGGTTTTCGCCGCCGAGATCCGGCAAGCCTTGGCGCGGCTGGGGCGGCGACTAACACTCAGTCGCACGGCGGGTTCGGAGGCGGACGCTTACGACGACATTGTGCTGGCCGCTAACCTATTTTGCCAGAACCAGACGGGCGCTCTGATCGTCATCGAGCGTGAGATTGGTTTGCGTACCTATATCGAAAGCGGTGTTCCGCTCGACGCACGGCTTTCCTACGATCTGCTGGCAACAATATTTCGTCCGAGCGCTCCTCTGCACGACGGTGCCGTGATCGTACAGAACGACCGCATTGCCGCTGCCGCCTGCTTCCTGCCGCTCTCCATGAACCCTGTGCTTTCCACGCAACTGGGGACGCGGCATCGCGCGGGCATTGGCGTAACCGAGGAAACCGACGCCATCGCCGTCGTTGTTTCCGAGGAGACCGGCAGCATCAGCCTGGCAGTTGCCGGCAAGATCGAGCGTGACCTGAGTGTCGACCAGTTGCGTGATCGTCTGGGAGAATTGCTACGCCGCTACGTGCCTCCGTCCACTCTGCCCACGCCGATTTCGAACGGTAGCGAAGTATTGGAGGGTTCCGAGCCGGAGAATGCGCGAGGTTCCCCGCCTCGCCCCGCCGATTCGCGTTTGAGCGAATCGCGCTTGAACGAATCACGCTTGAGCGACTCGCGCTTGAATCAGGGGACGGATCGCTAGCCCATGCGAGACTTCCTGCATCGCTACGTGCTTCACAACCTGGGACTGAAACTCATCTCGCTTGTTCTAGCCGTGGGCTTATGGCTGGCGGTGGCGCGTGATCCCGTGGCCGAGGTTGCGGTGGATGTGGCCATCGAGTTCCACAATATCCCGCAAAATCTGGAGATCAGCTCGGAGAATATCCCCAAGGCGCAAATCCGGCTCCGCGGCCCAGAGCGCGTTGTTCACCGCCTGCGGCCTTCCGACGTTTATGCGGAAATCGAACTGAGCGGGGTGAAGCCCGGCGAGCGCACCTTCGATCTGGCGGCGCAACAGATTCACCAGCCTTCCGAGCTTGAGGTGGTGCAAGTAGTTCCCAGTCAATTCCATCTCACGTTCGACACGCGTCTCACACGTCAAGTTCCAGTGCAACCACGGATCGCGAGGACCTTTGCCTCCGGTTATGCCCTGGAGCGAGTCGAGGTGGATCCACCGGCCATCACAATCACTGGACCGAAGAAGCATGTGGAGGCCGTCGAGTCGGCGATCACGGACCCGCTCGACGTGAGCGGGGCCATCAATCGTGCAACCTTCGTGAGACACGCCTACGTGTCCGACCCCCTGGTCCAGGTTGCGAGCCCCGACCCAGTGCGGGTCACGGTCATCATGCAGAAAGTTCCCATCACCGGCGGCGGCGCTCAGTCCGCAAAACCAGAATGACATCCCAGACACGACAGCTCTTCGGAACCGACGGCATTCGCGGTGTAGCTGGCGAGTTCCCTTTGACAGTGGAAAGCACGTGCCTCATAGGCCGGGCGCTTGGTCACGACCTGATTCGAAGCGATCCACACGCCAGCGTTGTGATCGGACAAGATACGCGAGAATCGAGCGCCTGGATCGCGGACCGCGTGCTACTGGGACTCATTTCCAGCGGCTGTGAAGTCCACAGCGCGGGTGTGATTACGACTCCGGGGGTGGCCTACCTCGCGCGTTCCCGGAGTTATGCTGCCGGCGTCGTCATCTCAGCCTCGCACAATCCCTGGACCGACAATGGCATCAAAGTTTTCTCCCGCGATGGGTACAAGCTGCCCGACTCGCATGAACTTGCCATCGAGCAGGAAATCTTCTCTCTCCTGCAGAATCCTGAACGCCACGCGCCTGCGTCCGTGAAACCTGCTCCCAGCTTGCCCGGGGAACCGAGCCTTCGGCATGCGTACATAGAATGGCTGGCGCAAAGCGTGAAGACGGACCTGAGCCGGCTAAGAGTTCTGGTGGATTGCGCCAACGGCGCGGCCACGGCTGAAGCCCCTGGACTGTTTCGAGCTCGCGACATTCAGGCAACTTATCTCAGCGCATCTCCTGACGGGAAGAACATCAACCACAGTTGTGGAGCCCTCCATCCCGATGCGGTCGCCAGGGCGGTTGCCGAGAAGAAAGGACAATTCGATTTAGGCGTTACCTTCGATGGCGATGCGGATCGCGTACTGTTCAGTGACGCGAACGGCCGAGTGGTCAATGGTGACGCTGTCCTTCTGCTCGTCGCCCGTGACATGCAATCCCGAGGCGCCCTTACTGGTTCTACGATTGTCGCCACCACGATGTCCAACATGGGTCTGGAAATCGCATTGCGGAAAGCAGGCATCGGCATGCTGCGCGCTAATGTTGGCGACAAGTACGTGCTCGAGGAGATGCTCAAGACCGGCGCGATTCTGGGCGGCGAGCAGTCCGGCCACATCATCTTCCGCGACGGGGAAGCGACCACGGGCGATGGTCTCCTCACCGCTTTGCGAGTGATGGAGATCGTGGCGCGAAGCGGCAAGTCGCTCGCGGACCTGATCGGCGATCTCAAAGTCCTTCCGCAGACGATTCAGAACATTCGTGTGCGCGAAAAGATACCGTTCAGCGAGGTGCCTGAAATCCAGCGTACGATTGAAGCCGCCGAACGCGAACTCGATGGCAATGGGCGCGTGGTCGTCCGCTACTCGGGTACGGAAGCGCTCGCCCGAGTCATGGTGGAAGCGGAGTCGGAAGAAAAGATGCGGGCGCTGGCGGGAAGTATTGCCAGCGTAATCAAGAATACCCTGGGAGCCTGACGATTGTGTGGGGACGGGTCTTTGACCCGTCCAGGCCGAGCAAAGCTCGGCAGCGCTTTTGATGTCTATGAAAACCCTATTGTCCAATGTCGCTGCGATATGGAATCTAATCCTGCTCCTAGCGGTGATTGGGACGCTTGCCGGCTTCTTCTACTGGTTTGGTTTGCGAAGGCTTATCCGAGCTAGAAGAATTGCCAGCTCGCGCGATCGAAGAATGCTCCGGGAAGCCGCGGAACGGGAAGTAAACCGGGAAAGCCCCTGACTCCAAATTCTATTCTGGCTTCTTTCCGCGCGTCCGTGGCGACCTTACTGCAGGTCTCGCCAGTTCGTCCCAACTCCAATTTCAACCAGCAGCGGCACCGTTAGCGGATGAACTTTCTCCATCTGCTCCCGCACCAGGGTTCGCATCACTTCGATCTCAGCTTCTGGAACCTCGAACACCAGTTCGTCGTGTACTTGCAGAGTCATTCTCGACTTCAGTCCGCGCCCGCGTAGTGCCGCGTCGATTCGAATCATGGCAATCTTTATCAAGTCCGCCGCTGTGCCCTGCAACGGTGTATTGACCGCCGTCCGCTCGGCGAATCCCCGTAGGTTGGCGTTCTTGCTGTTGATGTCCGGGATGGGACGCACGCGCCCAAACAGCGTTCTTACTTTCTGCTCACGCCGGGCTTCTTCCAGGGTTCGGTCAATGAACACTCGTACGCCCTTGTACCTCTCGAAGTAAGCGTTGATGAACTGCTTGGCCTCGGCGGGCTCAATCCCTAAATTCTGCGACAGCCCGAATGCAGACAGTCCGTAAACAATGCCAAAATTCACGACTTTGGCTTGCCTGCGGTGATCGGCCGTGACCATCAGCGGCGGCACGCCGAACACCTGCGAAGCCGTTAACGTGTGAATGTCATCGCCGCGACGATATGCTTCGACCAGCAGCGGGTCCTTTGAAAAATGTGCCAGCAACCGCAGCTCGATCTGTGAATAATCCGCCGCCAGCAGCACGTGGCCTGGCTCAGCAGTGAATGCAGCCCGAATTTCGCGGCCCAGTTCGGTGCGAACCGGAATGTTCTGCAGATTGGGATTCGCCGACGATAACCTTCCAGTCGCCGTACCGGTCTGACCGAAGGTAGTGTGCAACCGGCCGCTCGCGGGATTCAGCAGGGCGGGCAACGCATCGACGTAGGTTGATTTCAGCTTGGTCAATTGCCGGTATTCGAGCACCAGCCGTGGTACATCATGTTCGTCGGCCAATCCTTCCAGCACGTCCACCGCGGTGGAGATCGTCTTCCCCTTGCCATACTTCACCGGCTTAGGCAGGTTCAACTTGTTGAAGAGAACGTCGCCCAGTTGCTTTGGCGAACTGATATTGAACTCGCTCCCTGAGCGCTGGTAAATATCTTTGGCCTTCGCGTCGATCTCGCGTTCCAGGCGCGACGACATCTCCGCCAGAGCTACACGATCGATCTTGACCCCGGCGTGCTCCATGCGCGCCAGCACCGGAACAAGCGGCAGATCAATTTCTTCGTACAACTTGAGCAGCCCCGCGTCTTCCACTTCGCTGCGGAGCGTTGTCGCCAGCCGGCCTGTAATGTCAGCCGCTTCGGGCAGCGTCCCGCTGAGCTTGAGGTTGAAGCGCCGCAGGGCCACATCCGCCAAACGATGCGATGAGTAGGTCGGATCGAGCAGGTAGGAATACAGCATCGGATCATGTTGCACACCTTGCAGCGCGATTCCTTGCCGTTCCAAAACGTGAGTCGCTGCTTTGTAATCGTGAAGGGCTTTAGGCAGACTTTCGTCCACCAGGGCAGCCTTCAGCTTCGACGTTGCTTCTTCTCCTTCAGCGCTGACGGTGAGCGCTACGCCATGTGTGGACGAGATTGCGATATCCCGCGGCCGTTCGGCTAACAGAGGCTCCGACGTGAGCGGCAACATGCGGTTTTCGGATTCTTCCTCTTCTGTTTCTTCCCCGTCGGCAACATCCGATTCCGCCTCCACGGCCACAGCAAGCGCGCCTCCGGCTGCAACCGCCTTCAGCACCGCTTCTACATCCCCGGCCGTTTTCGCCTCGGTGTAATGCGCCTCACTTACCTCGACAATCGGCAGAAGTTCCTTCAACAGTGAAGTGAACTCCAGTTCAGTAAAAAGAGCGCGCAGCCCTTCGACGTCCGGTTCGCCCATCTTCATCGCATTCACGTCCAGCTCGATGGGCACGTCGCAATCTATCGTCACCAGCTTCTTGCTCATCAGGATGTTATCGCGGTTGTTCTGGAGCGACTCGCGATATGTCTTCTTCTCGACTTCCGCCGCGCGATCCAGCGCCTGCTCGACCGAGCCAAAGCGCTTGATAAGCTCAACCGAACCCTTGTCGCCGATTCCCGGCGCTCCGGGAATATTGTCGATCGCGTCACCGCGCAGGGCCATAACATCCACGACGCGCTCGGGAGGCACTCCCAGGATCTCCTCGACCTTGGCGGCGTCGCAGATCAGGTTGTCCTTGGGCGGGTTCAGAACCAGAACCCGGTCGTTCACCAATTGCAGCATGTCCTTGTCGCTAGAAACCACGTACACCGAATACGCTTGTGCAACCGCTTTGCGCGCCAGCGTGCCGATCACGTCGTCTGCTTCGTAGCCTCCGAGCTCGAGAATCGGAATACGGTAGGCTTCCAGCGCTCTTCGGATATAGGGCAATTGCTGCGCCAAGTCTCCCGGCATTTCCGCACGGTTGGCTTTGTACCCGTGGTATTCGATTTCCTGGAAGGATTGGGTCTTCAGATCAAACCGGCGCACGCTAGTGATGGCTTCGGCCTGCTGATCACGGAAAGTAGGAGCGGCCACATCAAAAACTGCTGCCAGATATTCCGGGGAGAAATCGTCGCGCAATTTGCGCAACATGTTGACAAAGACATAGGTCGCCGCCGTCGGCAAGCCCGTCTTTGTGGACATCCCGCGCTGCCGCGCCATAGCGTGATAGGCGCGGAAGATGAAGGACATGGTATCGATCAGGAAAATGCATCCCGCTTCGCCCGCGATAATCTTCGGCGTCCGCGCGTAAGCGGACGTGTCGGGCGCAGCGATTGCAGCGCTTCCAGCAGAACCAGACGAGGATTTCTTCCTGGGAGACAACCGAGTTAGTTTAGCAGCAGGTTCGCAGGGGCGTTCGCTCTTCCCCGCGGCACCGTCTATTTAAAGCTGACGGTGAAGTCAGCCTTGACGAACTTTATCCCTGTGCCGCCTGCAGAGTTGCTAAAAACCAGATGGTACTGCTGCGGCTGCTCAAAGGAGGCGGGGACGCCCCAATCCACTGTCTGATTGTGACCAGGGTCCAGTTCGTAGGTAGCACTTTCCAGCCGGCCATGCCGAAATTCATTGAATTCCTGTTCGTTCAATAGCATCAAGTCAACGTCAGCGGTTTTGTCACTCGTGGAATCGGGGTCGTCGCGCTTCGTAAATGATCGGAAATCGCCGCGCAATGTGGGATGCCCCTGGTGCGGGGGGACTACGAATGCAAACTGGGCATATTTGTTTACTGAAAACACCGTGTGCAAGAAATTCCTGGGTTCCTTCGAGAGCAGGTAGACGGGGTGATCGACCGATAGCGGTTCTCGCGTCAACTCCGCTTCCAGTTTTGTTGGCAGTGGTTTTGCTTGTCCTTTTAAGTTCGCCAGCGGTAAGACTACGGTGGCTACCGGTCCCGGGTCTTCCGGCGTCGCTGCCTTTATCTCTGGCTCTTCGGGCTTTGCTTCTTGGATCGGGTCGGCTTTTGGCCCGTGAGCTTCGGTGCTTTCTTTTCTCGAGCAACCGCAGAGCAATAACAAGAGAACGATCATTAGCAGCCACGTGGACGACCTTTTCATTCCTGCCTCCCGGAAAGCCTTCCGCACCTGCTAATTCTCTTACGGCCTCCCCTCCGGTGCACAGGTGACTGAAGTCACTTACTCGCTCTCCCGTATTCGGTGTTGTAGCGCAGTTTGATTTCTCCGCATGTGCGCTGCTCCGGCGAATAGACCACACAGGTATCGAACGGCCGGGAATACACGTGCAGACTGACCGCTCTCTGGTTGAACTCGCGCGGATTGTACACACGGTGAACCGGCTCCAGGGGATCGACGGCGCAAGGATGGGTTGGGTTCATCTCCAGAGTTTTCGCTGTCTCCAGGTCGCAAGTGCCTTCCTCCAGCTTCTGGGAAATCACACGATAGTTTTCGACCAGCAATCTGCCAATGGGCACGGCCATCCAGCAGTTCTGGTCCCGGTGATTATGCACCGAACTCCCCTGGCCGACCTCCCAACAGATCGCAATCAGTTCGTAGAGCGGCGTCTTGTCAATCAGATTTCGTGTGTAGTGCTGTCGATCCCAAGTCAAGTAGGGCGCCAAAGTATCCGGCGCGACCAGCGCACTCTCAAGAAACTTGACGATCTGGTCCGTGCGGTTGAACGCAGGCTCCGGAAACTTCCGCAACCCCGACACAAAATCCTGTATCGGAACTTGTTTAGACAGCGCTTGTGTTTCCATGTTTCACCCCCGGTGCGATGCCCAGTATATCGCCTAAGGAAACTCCGACTAAATATGAATTCAGTCCGGGCGACCCGCAAGGGCGGGGACGCCCGCGCCTGCATTGACCCAGTTCACTCCACAAACATGCAGTCCCCATAGGAATAGAACCTGTATTTCTGCTCGACCGCATGCCTGTAGGCTTCCATGATCGGTTTCTTTCCTCCAAAGGCACACACAAGCATAAGGAGGGTGGATTGCGGCAGATGGAAATTTGTCAGCAGAGCCCCCACTACGCGGAATTCACAGCCGGGACGGATGAAGATATCGGCCTCGCCGCTGCCAGGCCGCACTCTGCCATTTTCAGACTGACCAGCCACATACTCCAGAGTGCGTACAGTCGTCGTTCCGACAGCGACCACACGCCGCCCTGCGTCCACGGCGCGGTTGATCTTTGCGGCTGCCTCGGTGGGAATTTCGTAAGGCTCACGGTGTAATCGATGATCTTCGGCCCGATCCACGCGCACCGGTTGAAAGGTTCCAAGCCCCACGTGCAGGGTGATCTCTGCCGTCTCGATGCCACGATCTCGTATGCGCGCAAGAATTTCTGGAGTAAAGTGCAGCCCTGCGGTTGGCGCCGCTACCGAACCACGCTCGTGGGCGTAGACGGTCTGATAGCGGTCCCGATCGCCGGGGCAGTCCGGCCGGTCAATGTAAGGTGGCAGCGGCACATGCCCCAGCCGCTCGACCAAACCAAAGAAATCTGCTGCCGGAGGAAAGCGTATGCGGCGTTCCCCGAAACTGCCCCTGGCCATGACCTCTGCTTGCAGTTCGTCTTTGTTTCCTTGGTCCTTTCCTTCATTCCAGTTTCCAAAGAACAGCCGCTCTCCCACTCCAATTTTGCGCCCTGGGCGGACCAAGCACTCCCATTCGTTTGGTTCCTGCGATACTTGCCGGGTGAGCAGTACCTCGACCCGACCCTGGAGAAAGTCGTGGGCCGCCGGATTCTGCGAACTCACGGGCTGGGCCTGCGCGCCGCTTCTCCTGCCGTAAAGGCGTGCCGGAAAGACCCGCGTGTTATTAAACACAATCAAGTCATCCGGATGGAGCAGGTCGGGGAAGTTGCGAAACCAGCGGTCTCGAAGCCTTCCCGAGGAGCGGCTTACTTGCAATAGGCGGGAACCTGCCCGGTCGGGAAGGGGCTCCTGGGCGATCAGTTCCGCGGGCAGCTGATAATTGAATTCTGAAACTAGCACGCCGGCTGATTATAAATTCGAAGGCGCCGGAACCTCATAAGTACATTCCGCAACAAACGGATTGTGTTGCACCAAGCGACTGCGATACCATACGCGAACTGGCTCGGGTCCGGTTCCCTCCAGCAGCCTGAATTGAATGTCTAGCGAACGCCCACACCGACGCGAAATGGCGCTCTTCGGCCAGATGCTGCACCAACGTGGCTACGTTGCCGCCACCGACGGCAATCTCTCGGTACGTCTCGATGACGAGCGGATTATGGTCACTCCCACGGGCATGAGCAAGAGCATGCTACGGCCGTCGGACATGGTCGTGGTCGACCTGGAAGGCCGTCGTCTTGCCGGTAACCGCAATGTGTCCAGCGAACTCGCCATGCACCTGCTGATCTACAGGCTCCGCGCGGACGTGAAGGGAATCGTGCATGCGCATCCGCCCACAGCCACTGGCTTTGCCGCCGCCGGACTTGCGCTCAACCAACCCTTGGTCTGCGAGGTCGTCATCGGGCTAGGCTCCATCCCGCTGGCGAAGTACGGTACTCCGGGGACACCGGAACTTTCCGATGCCCTCGAGCCGCTGGTCCCACAGTACGATGCCATCCTCATGTCGAACCATGGCGTGGTCGCCTACGCGGACACCCTTCATCACGCCTACATGAAGATGGAGACGGTCGAGCATTTTGCCCAGATCGCTCTCGTAACCCACCTTCTGGGGCGCCAGCAGCCCTTGGGCGAGGAGGACCTCGAAAAGCTGAAGCTGGCACGGACCAAGTATCAAAGCGCGAATTCCGTGCTCCCCCTGCCTTGCAGCACGGTCCCCGGCAACCACCAGGGACGTCCGCAGTCGAACCTGAATGTATCCCAGTTGGAGAACGGTACACGACCCAGAAACAAGGATTTCCGCAGTCCGCTAAAAGCGAAGACCTAAAAGCTATCGGCTATCAGCTGTCAGCCATTGTCCTCTGCAGTCTTCCGCTGAGAGCCGACGGCTGAAAGCTGATAGCTGGCAAAGTCTTCTTTTCACTCCCCTCCGATTCTGAACCGCATTCCCGCCCGGAAATTTGTTCCCAGCGCTGGATATCCGACTACTTCTTCGTAGTGTTTGTCGAAAGCGTTTTGGAGATTTACATAGGCTGTGATCCGGGAAGTGAACGTGTACCAGCCGCCCATATCCACCCGCACGTACCCCGCCGCGTGAGTGATGCCGAATCCAAAGAAATCCGAGTCCGGCCGTCTCCCCACAAAGCTTCCGCCCAGATTTCCTCCCCAGCGCTTTCCGAGATAAGTGAGCAGCGTTGTGGCCGAGTGCTTGGGTCGACGTATGAACGGCTGGCCGGTCGCGAGCAGCGGATCACAAAAGTTCTCCGCTGTGCATAGGGGAGCCTGCAAAATCTGCGTCGAAGTGTAGGTGTACGCGGTGTTCAAAGATAATCTCGACGCGATTTTGCCCTGAAGCTCGATTTCGGCGCCGTGGGCGAGAGATTGATTTACGTTCACGTATTGGCCAATGAATGTCGTAGGACTAGAGGCGAACTCAATCTGATCTCGGAACAGGTTGTTAAAGTAGGTGGCAGTCAGCGCATATCGACCGCCGAATAGACCCTGCTGAATCCCTGCTTCGAAAGCGCGGTTCGTCTCCGGCCTCAAATTAGGATTCGGGACCGTAAACGGCCCGCTGGCGAAGGACTCTTCGAGCAGCGGCTCTTTGATTCCGGTTGCGTAGGAGAAGCGTAAGCGTGTACCCGAGAATACCTGCCTTCCGCGCAATGCTTGCAGAGTCAAGGCCACGCGCGGCACTCCCTTGTTTCCGAAGCTGCCGTTGTGTACGAAGCGCGCACCCGCGACCACTGACAACCGTCCGAGCGTGAGCTGTTGCTGGCCGTAGAGCTCATGATTCAAGCGCAAACCGTGATCCATAGGCGGCGACAGCAGATCACCCACGAATCCATTCTCGTCTTCGAAGCGGTATCCGATCGTTGTCTGCGCCCAACTCCGCTCCACATATTCGCCCTGATATTCGAACCCGGTGCGATTGATGTCCGCGATGCTGTGAAAAGGAAAATCAATGTTGCCGAAGAGCGGCGAAATCCGTCCCGGATCGATCACATTGTCCACGTTCGTGCGTTGCTGGTGGTACTCGAATCCGGTCAAACGATGCTGCCATTGCGAGGGCCCGCTAACGCTGAGGTCGACGCTGCCCAACGAGTCGTTCAGCCGCGCGAACTGGTCCAGATCCGGCTGCATCAGCGGATTCCCATTGAAATTCCACTCCCCTTGCGCTCCGGTGCGGCTGTTTGAATGGCGTCCGCGGATACGCAGAGAGACGCGATCGTTAATTGCAACCCCGAGATTTGCGCCCTGCAGCGAGTTTGAGTAGTCGTCATTCGGGCCGTGCCCGTTGGTGTTGAACTGGTCTCCGAAGATGTCGTAGTCGAAGGGGCCGCGCGCGCCCGCGAATGTAAGATAGCCATTCGCGGTTGCTAAGTTTCCGCCATCGGCGCCGAAGCGCAATTCTGGAACGGTTGTGTTGCCGGTGCGTGTCCAAACTTGCACCACGCTGGTCATGGCGTCGGAGCCATACAACGCGCTCTGGGCGCCACGCACAAATTCCAGTCGATCCGCCTGCGTCAGGGGAAGGGTTCCGAAGTCAAATCTTCCGCCGGGCTCGTTGACGGTAACACCGTCCACGATCACCTTGTTGTAGCGAGAGTCGCCGCCGCGCACAAACAGCGACGACAGACCGCCCCGCTGGCCCTGCGTGTCCACGACTGCACCCGGCAAGAATCGCAGTGCGTCATCGGCTGCGATGGGCTGCATGGTTTCCAGTTGTGCGCCACTCAAGGTTTCGACGTCCGCACCCGCCTCCTCGATTGCGACCGGAGTACGGGTCGCAGTCACCACCACGGTTTCCGCCGCGGCTGCGAGCCGCAGCTTTACCGTAACCATTTCAGCGGAAGGCGAAAGATCGGCTGCCTCCGTGGCAAATCCGAGGGCCAGCACTTGCACACGATAGCGACTCGCTCCAACCTCGCGAAACACCACCAGCCCTTCGGCGGACGTGCTCGCCACCGCCACGGGAGTCGTACGGCCCTGTGGGATCAGCATCACCTGCGCCCCGGCAACTACAGCCGATCGCGGATCGACAACTTTGATTTTGATTTCGGCGGCAGAAGCTGCCGCCAGCAGGCAAATGACACTCGTCAGAATACGAAAGAACCGCATGCACTCCTCCTTTGTCTCGCGAAAGGGGTTGGTGTGGACGGTTCGCGCCAGTCTCCTGGCTTTGCGAGTTAGGACAGTTTTCACTGTCCGTCGAACACAACCGGCCTTCCCAGGGTTCCCAATCCAGGATTACCCAGTGACCGATTGCGAATTTCCTCGCTTACAGTTGCGCGGCAGCGCGGGATTCTCACCCGCTTCCCTCCTCACCTCTGGCGATGAGGACGCGCGAACCAAAGAAGTTGAGAAAGAACAAACCCACTCTTCCTCTGTCCGAAGAGAAAGAGGAAGAGTGGATTGAAGTGTAACCGAAACTGCTTCGATACTGCTACTGCACCATAACCGCAACCGATGTCGAGGCAATCCCGTTCGCGACAACGACCAGGCTGCTCGCGCCTGTCTCGATGCCGGACGGCACATCGAAATGAGTCGAGACCGGCTTGCTCCCGGTCGCTACGCCCATGGTGCTATGGTCGTGCGTCCGGGCGTAGAAAACGTGCCCGCTTGCATTGTTGGTAATGCGAACCAGCGGGTAGCTGCTGCCCATTTGGGCATCGTCCCCATAAGCCGCGGCTGCCGAGAGACCGTTAAACTGCGTACCCGAGATGCTATAGCTTTGCCCCCGAGTCACTGTGGCTGGGAAGGTGGTGATGGTGGGCGCCCAAGCGCTTTTGGCCTTTCCCTTGGCCGTGTAGATCTCGGCATCGATGCTGGCGCCGTCGGCCAAGGTGTAGAGCACTTGCCCCGTGGGAAGCACCAGCAGGCGGCCCACGTAGGAAGTGTTGATATTCCCAGTATTGCTGGGTGAAGGGACCAGAAGGAACTTGCTTCCATCGAACTCATAGAAGGTGACGGGGGAGTTGAAGACGCCTGGGCTGGTCTCGCAGAGCACATTGCCGTTCGGCAGTACAGCCCCAGGAGCATCAGCCATATCGTTCCCGTTGGGGAAATCCGGACCGGCCGCCCACTTGCGGTTGGCCGTGTGATAGAGCGCTGTATGCCCCGCACCCGAGCTACTGCCTCCCGTCGCGAAGACGTTGCCTTGCGGCCGCAATAACGCCGGCCCGATCTCCAACCCAGCGTTGATTGACAGATCCACGATCGTGCTGCCGGCGGTAACCCACTTGTTTGACTTGGGCAGGAACCTTTCGGAGTTGGTCGTATTCTGAGTGTCTACCGTAAGCACCGTCCCATCCGGCAGCAACTCCCATCCTTCCTCGGAAAACGTGTCCGCCTTGCCGGAGCCCTTGAGGGTCCAGCCTAAGGTCTTCGCATTGAAGAAAGCGGTGGCCGTGGTGAAGTTCTGGCCCAGCATGAAAGTTCCGTTAGGCAGAACAATCCCTGGGGAATCGCCGATTTCGCTCCACCCGCTGGGAGGATTTACGTTCGTCCACTTATCGGCAACCGGGTCGTAGATGGCCCCCAAGGCGACCTCGCCCCCACCGCAACAGTTGTATTCTCCGCCCTCGACGATCACCCGGCCATCGGCCAGCACTGCGGAAGCGAAATACAGCGGTCCATAATTCGATGGCATCGAGCCCAGCTTCGACCATGTCCCGTTGAGATAGCTGCCCTTGTTATTGGGGGTTAGTCGCCACCAATTCGGGCTCATGTACTCGTGCACCATGGCCGTCCCGTCAGTGAGTAGTAAAGCCGTATCCGTTTGAAACGTGGGTGGATGCTTCAATGAATGCCACTTTTGTGCGCTGGCAATACCAGCCAGAGCCACCCAGGCGGCGAGTGCGACTCCTAGCGTTCTCAACCCATTCATATTTTGTCCTCTCGCGGTTATTTCCACTAAGGCGGATAGGGATGCGGGAGATGCCGCACATCGCCGCCACAGATGGGACTTACAAATCGACCAAACAATTCGCCGCAAAACGTTAGCCCGAAGGACGGCCAAAGTCAACGCCTGAATTGTAAAATTCCTACTCCACTACCGGTCGCTTGTGCGGTCAGAATGCGTAAACCGCGCAGTTTCGGTAATAGCAAAATCCACTCGCCTTTTCTCCCGGCACCGTGCCGGGACAAGACGAGTGGATTGAGGTGTCAGTGACTGTTTGTAGTTACTAGTTTACTGTCACCGCGACGGCAGCCGACGGTATGCCGTTCGTTACTACAACCAGACTGCTGGCACCCGACTCCGTGCTACCCGACACCTTGAAATGAGTCGATTCTTTCTTGGCGCCAGTCTGGACCGCGTAGGTGCTCGGTTTGGTTGTCTTTGCATAGAAAACGTGATTGGTCGCATTGTTGGTGATACGCACCAGTGCATAGTTGGTGGAATCCTGGAAATCATCGCCGTACGCAGCTCCATTGGAGAGGCCGCTGAACTGCGTGCCTTTGACTAGATAGGTTTTTCCCTTGGTGAGCGTGGCCGGCACCGATGTGATCTTGGGCTGCCAGGCCGCCTTGTAGGTTCCTTTCGGGGTGAACACTTCAAGATCCGTGCTGAAATCGCTGAACAGCAACTGCCCGCTCGGCAACTCCAGGAAGTGTCCATAGTAGGCCCCGTCGGTAGGTCCGTTGGGCGGTTCGGCGATCTTCGTCAGTTTCGTCCCGTTCCACTCAAAGAAGACGGCGCCCGTGCCAAAAACAGGGGGACCGGTCATCACGAGGACGTTGCCGTTAATTTCCAGCGCTGCGGGAGCGTCGTCACAGGCCAAAGCCACCCCGTTAACCTTCGGGAAATCCGGACCGGCCTTCCATGTCTTCGTCTTCGTGTTGTAGATCGCAGTGTGGCCGGGAATCCCGGCGGGCGTTGCTCCGGCTGCGAAGACAGTCCCGTCAGGTCGCAACACGAACGGTCCGACCTCTTGGGAGTTCGGGTCTTCCAGGCGGACAGGCACCGTTCCGGCGGTGGTCCACTTCTTTGTCGTCGGACTGTATAGTTCGTAATTCGGAGCCTTGATCGCGTCCACCGTCAGGACGTCTCCATCGGGCAGCAGGCCCCATCCTTCCTCGTCAAACCGGTCGGCCTTGCCCGTGCTCGTGAGGTTCGTCCAGCTCAGTGTCGTAGGATTGAAGTAGGCTTGGTTGACTCCCTCGCAGCAATCGGCCTGCGTGTATGTTCCATCGGCCAAAAGAATGGCCTGGGCGTCGCCGATATTGTTCCACCCGGAGGGAGGATTTACGCTGGTCCACTTGTTCTTCACTGGATCGTAGATCGCGCCCAGGTTAGTCCAGACCGCGTTTTGGAGGTTGTATTCGCCGCCCTCAATAATGTATCGGCCATCGGGCAATACCGTGGAACCGAAGTAAAAAGGAGCATATTGTACTCCGTTGATAACGGGCAGCGAGGCGATCGGTGTGATCTTCCCGTTGACGTAGCTGCCGGTGTTGTCAGGTGTCAGCTTGTACCATTTCTGCGGGGTCGAGTCCTGCTCCTCGTGGAGCAGCACTGTACCATCTGTGAGCAGCCCGATTGCGCCAACCGGGAAACTGGGTGGAGTCTTCAGCGGTTGCCATTTCTGCGCGCTGGCAATACCTGCCAAGGCCAACAAAGCGAGTGCTGCGGTTCCGAGCTTTCTCAACATCTTCATCATATTTTGTCCTCTCCTGGTTTGGGGTCCTCTATAGGCGGGTTCGGACGAGAAGTTTCAGCACGTCGCCGCCACCGATGGGACTTGCGAATCGATGAAAACATTCGCCGCAAGAATCTACCGGGATACGGTCGTGAAGTCAATGTGGCCTTTCGTCTCCTAACCAGCGCCCTCACCAAAACCGCTCCGGCGCGCTGCGTGCGCAGCCCGGTGGCAAAGGCGTAGAATGCTGCCATGATTCCTCAGGATCTGCTGGATATCTTGGTCTGCCCCGTGTGCAAAAAGCCGCTGCTGCTCAAGGAGAACGGAGAAAGCCTGAAGTGCGCCGAGTGCCGGCGCGTCTACCCGGTTCGGGACAATATTCCAATTATGCTGGTCGACGAAGCCGTCACCGATCCTTCATGATCTCCCAATCATGATCTCCCTAACGGGAAGGCCCCGCGGCTGGGCCCACTTTGGGTCCCTGCGCTCTTTTCTGTACCAGAACGACACCTTGTGTCAACATCCCGAGACAAAGCCGCCTTTCCCCCGCGCTTGGCGGGCATCGTAGGGCACCCCCAGGTTCGCCGCAACTTATTGCACCAACATGGGTTTGAACAATCACCGGCCTTTCGCAGCGGTATTTCCAAAACCGGCGGCGGCACGGCAGCAAAATTGCAAGCAACGTAAGCGGCACTAACGGAGTCTAATTGGGGTACATGCGGTCCAGGGGTCGGAGGTGAGACGGCCATGAATGAAAGATTTAAAGAGAGGTTTTCCGTTAACGAGCTGACGGCTTTACGAAACGATCTGTTGCAGGGCGGTTTGATCGATTCGCGCGAGGCCGCCGAACTCTTGCAAGTATTCCTCATGGGTAGGGGTTACGGCGTTTCGCCGCAAGCGGCGTTCGATGCCGCCGGCCGCGTGGAAATGGCCGGTTGTTCGATTCCCGTATTGCAGACGGAACTCGAGAACCTTGCGCTGGTCATGTAGCACGGGGCAGTGCAACCTATCGGTTTGTACCTGAGTCTGAGTAAGTGAGAGTGAAACAGTCAAGAGCGAAGAAGATCTGAGGGGATCTCAAAACCAAGTCAGTCCCCAAAGGGTGATGAAAGAGAAGAGCCGGGTCAACCAACCCGGCTTTGCTTTTTTGAACGTAGCAAGCAACGTCCCCAACGCGAACACCACTGTAGAAACGTTGCTTGCAACGTCCCAGACTGCTGACAAACCTCGATTCGTATCAGCCGCTGCCCTTTCTGAGGTTCGGGATCATGCCTTTGTCAGCAAACTGAGATCTAACAACCGACGTCCCAACGCTGACTACTGACCAACGTTCCGCAGGTGGATTTTTCCGTAACTTTTAAGTGTGCCACGAAGGTTACGCTGAAAGCTAAAAGCCAAAAGCCAAAAGCCAAAAGCCAAAAGCCAAAAGCTGTCTCCTCACTCGTATCTCAAACTCTCCACCGGATCCAGCTTAGCTGCCCGTGCCGCCGGAACCGTTCCAAACAAAATGCCGACCAGCGACGACACCACGATGGCCACGATCGCCGACAGTCCGGAGATCGGAATGCGGTACTCGGTAAAGAAGCGCACGGAGAATGGCAGCGCCAGTCCGATGATGACTCCCGCAAAACCTCCGACCAGAGAGATCAGAATGGCTTCTGACAAGAACTGAAAGCGGATTTCGCGATTGGTGGCGCCCATGGCTTTGCGAATTCCAATCTCGCGAATTCGAGCGCTCACCGTGGCCAGCATAATGTTCATGATCCCGATTCCACTCACCAGCAGGGTAACGGTCGCAACCAGCAATAACACCAGCGTGAGCGCGTTCGCTGCCCGATCCGCTACCGCCACCAACTCCGTCAGGTTCTCTACGCTGTAAACTGACTCTGGCCGGTGACGGGCCTGAAGGACCTTCCGGATCTGTTCCGTGACCGGAATAACCATGGAAGGCTCGGCTGCGGAAAAATAGATCTGGTTCACGTCCGGCGTATCGGTGAAGTATCGGCTTACGGTGTAGGGAATCACCATCGTATTAGAAGTCACCTCCGACTGCCCGAAGGTGTCCACCCGCTCCTTGAAAGTGCCGATGACGGTGAACGGCAGACCGCTCAGCTTCAGAACCTTTCCCACTGCATCGTCGGTCGATCCGTAAAGCTGCTCAGCGAGTTTTTGCGTGATCACGCCGACCTTATTGTGCGCCTGCTCGTCCTCGGCGTCGAAGAACCTCCCGGAGAGAACCACCAGATTGCGCACCGAACTGTACTCCGGCAAAACCCCAAGCACGCGGACGTCCCGCTCCTTGCCATTGCCGATAGGGACGCGCTCATCCAGTGGGACTACGGGAGACGCAGCCGCGATCCCGGGCACTTGCTGCAACACCGCTCGCATGTCGTCAATGGTCAGCAAGTCAGGGCTTAGGTTTCCAGGGCCGCCCTGATATTCCGCGTACACCATGTTGGCGCCGATCGCCTGGATCTGATTTAAGACGTACTGCTTCCCCGTCATTCCGATGGTCACCACCAGGATCAGCGACGCCGTGCCAATCACCATGCCCAGCGCGGTAAGCGCAAACCGCACCTTATTGCTGCAGAAGGTGTCGTAGGCGAAGCTGATGATCTCGCCCAAAACCAGCTTGGGAGGATGGCTGGCCGCCGCAGTGGCAGTAGTCGGCATGCTGGTTAGATGCTACGCGCTGCCGTTTAGAGGCGCAATTGACAAGACTGCCGCGTGCATTGCCTACTTGTGGAAAAACTTGACGGAAAGTCCAACGCTGCAACCGAGTTCTGGCGAAGTACACGTAGGCTCGAAGGCTCCCCGTCCGTGTGCAACCCCTAGTTCCAGTGGTGGGAGTGCCACCAGATTTTCTGGATGTCGAAGGTGACGCCGCGGCAGAGGTACATTGGCGTGTTTTCCTCGTCCATGCCGAAGCGCTGGTAGTGCTCGAAGGCCTGAAATGAAGTGCAGTTGTCGCGCACGTCGTCGAGGCTCCACTGGATAACGATGAGGTTCTTGAAGACCTGTGGAGGCGCCCCCCAGTACCAATGGTTCTGGTGGCGAGACCAGGCGCGCGGCAGCCCGTACTGAGGGCCGAACTCGTTAATCGCGCCGGCTTCGCCGTAGTTGCCGGCCCAGATGCCGGTCTGAGCGCGCTCGTCGGATGGCAACGAGTTGTAAATGGCGGCGACCTCACGCACCATCTCGGGCCAGCCGAACTGGTCGGCAATAGGTTGCGGCAACAGTGACTCGTGGTTTACTTCGGCCTTGGCGGGTTTGAAGCCTATAGCATTTTGATAGGCCAGGAGACGCTCCGGGGGTAGCATCCACGTCGCCAGCGGGACGGCGGGAAGCGCCGCCAGCCCGATGATGGCGACGACGGCCGCGTGTGTCCAGGCGGCGCGATTTGTCAGCCATCGCTCGATTGCCGCAGCGCCGCCGGCGAAAAGCATCGGGTAGATCGGGAATACGTAGTAGTTCTTGGCGTGCGCAACTTCCATCAATACGAAGAAGACGGCAAAGGTCAGGCCGAGCACGCGCCAGCGGCGGTCGCGGAGAAACCAGACCAGGCCCGAGAGCCAGACCGGCAACAGGATCGGGTGGATATCGATGATCTGCTCCTTGACGAACGCAAGCGGGCTGAGCACGACGTTCTTGCCTTCGCGACGGACGTTGGCGAGGTCTTCGATCGTCGGGAAGTGATGGCGGATTTGCCAGATGATGTTGGGGAGGAAGAGCGCGACAGCGATGGCACCGGCGATCCAGATCCACTGTCGGGCGAACTCGCGGCGACGATGCGTCAGAAGCAGGGCGACTGTGACCGCGAATCCGAAGGACAGCGTGGAGTGCTTGTTCTCGAGGCCAAGTCCGGCAAGCACGCCGAACCACGGCCACAGCCGCGACTCGCCGGTGCGCAAAATCCGGGCGACGACCAAAATGCAGCCCATCCAGAAGAGCGGCTCGAAGGCATTCATGGTGAGGAGGCTGTCCATCGTCAGAACGGCGGGGCAGAGCAGAACGGCGACTCCGGCGAGAAGCTGGGCGTACCGTCCACCGCCGAGTTCACGCGCGATGAGGATGGTGAGCGCGACAAGTGCTGTGCCGGCGAGCGCGGGCAAAATGCGCAGCGCCGCCAGCGAACCGCCCATCCACAACGCGATCTTGGCGTACACCCCGATGAGCGGCGCGGCATCGACGTAGCCCCAGTCGAGATGGCGGGCCATGTCGAGGTAATAAAGCTCGTCGCGAAAATAGCCGTAGTGGCGGACGCTGGTGAAGAGGTGCAGCAGGAGTTTGGCGGCGCAGAGCGCGACCAGAACGCCGATGGCGAGGCGGGGCAAAGGCCCGGTCGAGTTCGCTTCGCGGTAAGGCGAGTAAATGTCAGGTGCGGAATGGTAAGTTCTCAATACACGCAAGTTCGTGCTCCTGCCGGTCTCCTTAAATAGTGAAGCAGAAAACATCGGTTTTTTCGCGACAGGCTTACCGGAGAGTTCTTAAATGCTCTTTTGGGGAGGGCACGGCTTCAGGAGCCTGCCCTGAGCGAAGTCGAAGGGTGCCGATCGACCGCGAAAAACGCGGGCTTCAACTCCTGAGGTAAAGGTTCTCCCCGGCGTCAAGGCATTTATACCACCAGCGCTAGTTTCTTCCGGACAACTGTCTCGAGTTACGCCTGCGGCTCAGCCGCCCCGCCCCGCGCGTAATACTCGGCATAGCCCGGTTCCAGACGGCGGCCATTGGCGCTGAAAATCCGGAAATGCCCCAGGCCGAATCGCTGCAATGCAAACTGCAGCGTGGTACCCAGCACTCCCATGCCATACTTCACGCTGCGCCTGAAATTGATCGAGGACGCTTCGTCAAAATACTTGGTCGGACACGATACTTCTCCGATGCGGAAACCGAAATGCACACATTGCGCCAGCATCTGGTTGTCAAAGACGAAGTCGTCGGAATTCTCCAACAGCGGCAACCGGGTGAGCACGTCGCGACTGAAAGCGCGATACCCGCTGTGATATTCGGAAAGCTTCACTCGCAAAAAGAAGTTTTCGAACGCAGTCAGAAAGCGATTCGAAACGTATTTGTAAATCGGCATACCGCCTCGCAGAGCTTGCCCTCCAAGAATGCGCGAACCCAACACCACGTCGTAGACGTCGTACGCCACCATGCTGGCCATGGCCGTAACCAGAAGCGGCGTGTATTGGTAGTCCGGATGCAGCATGATGACCACGTCCGCACCCGCGGCCAGCGCCTCGCGATAGCAAGTTTGCTGGTTGCGCCCGTAGCCGTAGTTCCTGTCATGCAGGAAAAACTGCAACCCGAGTTCCTTCGCGACCGCGATGGTGCGGTCGGAACTGTGATCATCCACCAGAAGGCGGAGGTCCACCAGATCGGGCAGCTCGCGCACCGTCGCTTCCAGCGTCTTCTCCGCGTTGTAGGCGGGCAACACCACCGCGATGCGTTTGCCGTTAATCATTCCTTCCCTCAAACCCGCGCAACATCTCCAACCACAGAGCTGGACTCATCCCAGTAAGCTGAATTCAACCATGATCCATTCAACCGTGGTCATTCAACTGTGATCATTCAACCATCATAATTCAACCATGATAGCCTGTGCTCCTGCCTTCAAAGTGCGAATGCACAACAAAGCCTTGAGCTTCCGGTCCTTGAGCCTCCGGCGCGCGCCCGGTGTGAATGTAGGGCTGCTTGTAGTTTTGGCAACTACGATTCTGCCGGAAGGCTGTACGGCGTAGGCAGCAGTGGTGGCGCAAAGCGGCTGGGCGGGGTGTTCGAAATTACGCCCTAGCCACGCTCCGCTGATCGATCTTACGACCAGTTCAGAGACCGACTAGTGATTCCGAGGGCCATAACCGGAAGTTGGGAACGGCGGGAGAGGGCTCGGCCCGGCCTTCCGTCGCATGAAATAAAGTTAGGGTGCCCCATCCTTCCGCGTTCTTTGCGGAGGGTGGGAGGCGAGAAAGCAGGGGGCGGGTTCGCAGGATCGTAACCGCCGATTCATCACCCAGCTCACGGGCTGCAATTTGCAACTTTGGATATCCGTAAGGATTTGTTCTGACTTCGCGAAAAAGACCTGTCCCTCTTCTCCTGCTGTTTTCACAGCTTGCCTACGACATTGTCGTTGAATTCCCCCACCCAGATGTTGGCACCGTCGAAGGCTATGCCAGCGCTGCCGTCCGTGTTGACTTGTGTTACCATCGCGCCGTCGCTGGCCCGCAACTCCACCGCCAGGGTGAACCCTGACACCCAGATATTCATCCCGTCAAAAGCTACGCCGTACGG
>Ga0209118_1000057_pt1 | contig 81683 bp, 74 predicted proteins | sample BlaSpr_A8_Ref_M1_FD_187988 | JGI IMG/M metagenome (GOLD analysis project Ga0209118, IMG submission 187988) | Forest soil microbial communities from Thunder Bay, Ontario, Canada - Black Spruce, Ontario site 2_A8_Ref_M1 (SPAdes) (version 2) | ecosystem: Environmental > Terrestrial > Soil > Boreal... | reverse complement strand
ATAGGCAAGTGGACCCCACTTGTGAGCTTCGGCCTGCTGCTTGCGACCTGGTTATTTGCCAGCACCATCGTCAACCTAGGCGAGCGGCTCAAGAATCAGCAGGGGCCTTGGCGTGACAGGCTCGCCCGCCAGCCTTACTCTTACTACGGCATGCTGCTCGCGCACATTGGCGTGGGGGTGTTTATCGTCGGGGTCACACTGGTCAAAGGCTACGAGGTGGAAAAGGATGTGCGCATGGAAGCGGGCGACACCGTGAGCGTCGGTGGCTATACGTTCCGTTTCGACGGCGCCACCCAAGTGCGAGGACCGAACTACGCCGCCGCACGAGGCACGCTCCGGGTGAGCCGAGACGGCCGCGAGGTGCGTACCCTGTATCCGGAGAAGCGCCTCTACACGGTGCAACAAATGCCCACCACCGAGGCGGCCATCGATACCGGCTTCACGCGCGACCTTTACGTTTCCATGGGCGAGCCGGCGGGCACAACCGCCTGGGCGATGCGCATTCAGTACAAGCCGTTTGTTGACTGGATCTGGGGCGGCTGCGTGTTGATGGCCATGGGCGGACTCCTTGCGGTAGCGGACCGGCGCTATCGTCTTGGCAGGCGCAACCACGTCAAGGCTGCAGATCTGGCTGGCGCCAGTTCGGTCCCCCCATGAGTCGGGGAAAAGTGCCGTGAATCGCCACTTGATCCCGCTCGCCATCTTTGTCGTGCTGGTGCTGTTTCTCGCTGTCGGCCTTCGGCTGAATCCGCGCGAAATTCCGTCACCGCTCATCAACAAGCCAGCGCCGGCGTTCGAGTTGCCGCAATTGCACCAACCAGACCATAAGGTTTCCGTTGCCGACATGCGTGGCAAGGTTTGGCTGCTTAACGTCTGGGCGTCGTGGTGCGTATCCTGCCGACAGGAACACCCGTTACTCGTGGAGCTTTCCAACAGTGGCGCAGTGCCCATCTATGGCCTTAACTACAAGGACCAGCGCACCGATGCTTTAGGCTGGCTCCAGGAGTTTGGCAATCCCTATGTCATGTCGATCTCTGACCTGGAAGGGCACATTGGCATCGACTACGGGGTGTACGGCGTACCGGAGACGTTCGTCATCGACAAGGAGGGGATCATCCGCTACAAGCAGATCGGGCCCATCACGCCGGAAGCGCTAAGCAACAAGATTCTCCCACTGGTGAGGCAGCTCAACGGATGATTGGCAGACTGCTTGCCGCGTCGCTGCTCACGCTGTGGTGCACCTTGCTCCCAGCCAAGGAAGCAGCGCCCATCGCCGAAGACCCGATATTGGAAGCTCGCGTGATGGCGCTTGCTGGGGAATTGCGCTGCCTCGTGTGCCAGAACCAGACCATCGCCGACTCGCAAGCAGACCTTGCCGTGGATTTGCGCAACCAGATCCGCGAACAGCTAAAACGGGGCATGAGCGATCAGCAGATTATGGACTACATGGTGCAACGCTTCGGGGATTTCGTGCTGTATCGGCCGCCCGTGAAGACCATTACCTGGCTGCTCTGGTTCGGTCCTGCCCTGCTGCTGGTCGGCGGGGGCGGCATCCTGTTCTATTCCATTTCCAGGCGCAGAAAGCAGGCCGGCGCCAATGTCCTCAGCAAGGACGAACAGGCGCGCGCCAGCGCACTGCTTGGGCATAGTACCGGCAGGGACGCGAGATGACTGCCTTCTGGACAGTCGCCGCCCTGCTGCTCGCTGGTGCGCTGCTGTTCATCGTGCCGCCCCTCCTACGCCGCGGCAAGCCCGGCCTGACCGAGCGATCGGTGACGGTGTCCGTCTATCGCGACCAAATGACGGAGCTGGAAGCGGACGTGCTGGCCGGAACCATCAGCAAGGACCAGTTCCAGAAGGGTAAGAACGAACTTGAGCGGCGCTTGCTCGATGAAGTTACGCTGACAGGGGATTCATCCCCAACAAGCCGCCCCGAGTCCAAACACAAGGTGGCCGTGGCGGCGTTCATTACGCTTGGCCTGCCGATCTGCGCCATCCTGATCTACCTTGAGCTGGGTCATCCGGAGGCGATTGCGCCCGGCAAGGAGGCGCCTGGCGCGCAACCGGCAGCGCATGCACTCACCCCGGAGCAGATCGCGGTGATGGTGGAACAGCTCGCGGCGCGGCTGAAGGATAACCCCAACGATGCCGAGGGCTGGCGCCTGCTCGCGCGCTCCTATACCGCATTTGGCCGTTTTCCCGAGGCCGCCGACGCCTATGCCAAGGCAAGTGCGCTGACGCCCAACGACCCGCAGTTGCTCGCCGATTACGCGGATGCGCTGGCGCTGTCGAACGGGAGAAACCTGATGGGCAAGCCGCTGGAACTGGTGCAAACGGCCCTGAAGCTGGACCCGAACAATCAAAAATCGTTGGCCTTGGCCGGAACCGCCGCGTTCAACAACCACGACTACATCGCTGCCATCGACTACTGGCAACGCCTGCGCAAGACCTTCCCGACCGACTCGGACGACGCCCGCTCCGTCGATGCGAACATCGCTGAAGCGCGCGCCGCGGCTGGTGGACAGGGCATGGCGGTAACGCAGTCAGCCACGACATCTGCGGCCCGGTCGGCAGTCATTGCCGGCACCGTCAGCCTGAGCCCTTCCCTGGCGGGAAAGGCCTCGCCGAGCGACACCGTGTTCATCTTCGCCCGCGCGGCTAGCGGCCCCAAGATGCCCCTCGCTATCGTCCGGGCGCAGGCGCAGGACCTTCCCAAGGCGTTCAGCCTGGATGACTCCACGGCGATGGGACCGACCACGAAACTCTCCAATTTCCAGGAGGTAATGGTCGGCGCGCGAGTCTCGAAGTCGGGTAACGCTATCGCGCAAAGCGGCGACCTGGTCGGGAGCATCGGACCGGTGAGGGTCGGTAGCCGCGAGCTGCAAGTCGTCGTCGATCGGGTGGTTCCGTGACGCCGAAGCGCCAACAGCTTCTATCGAATTGCCATTGAGACGCGCAAGAGAACTCGTCGAGACAGTAAGAGAGCCGACAATCGAACGAAGTCGCTGATCAGAAGGCCTCGTGCCGCAGCTGCGTGTGACCCTCGAGGCCGTAGAGCGTTTCGATGCCGAGACAGGCCCATCAACCCGCCCGCCGCAATCACTACCCCGGCAAGTGGATGAGAGCTTGGTGAGCTACCACGAGCTGACGCGAAGAGGTAACCCATCCCCAGAACGGGCAGCGTCGCCGTATACAACACGCGCTGACTGTAGGGCGACTCTGAATCATGGCGATAAAGCCAGCGCAGGGGAGCGTCGCTGCTCCTAGTCGATTCCTCTGGTCATGCTGGCCGAATGAGTTAGGTCCAGCGCTTGACCAATCCCTCCCAAAGCCACACAGTTGATGAGCATATTCGATGCGCCACCACTCATTGTTTTCGGAGTCTTACATTCGCTATGCTGAATTTTCTGCCCGCTCCGCTGGTCGGCCTCATCGCTGCATTACTGCTGGGGCTCAACACGCTCTTCTGGGTGCCGATCCTGTTGATCTTCTCTGTACTCAAGCTACTGATTCCGCTTAAAGCAGTCCGTCAGCTGCTTGCGCGGGTTGTACTTTTTATCGCCGAAGCATGGATTAGCTGCAACAGCGCATGGATGGCGCTCACCCAGCGCACATCATGGGATGTCCAGGGCCTTGACGGACTGGACTACGGCAGCTGGTACTTGGTGAACTGCAACCACCAATCGTGGGTTGACATTCTGGTGCTGCAACACTTGTTGAACCGGCACATTCCCCTGCTGAAGTTTTTTCTCAAACGGCAACTGATCTGGGTGCCTGTCATGGGGTTGGCGTGGTGGGCGCTGGATTTCCCGTTTATGCGCCGCCATGGTGAAGAATACCTACGAAGGCGTCCTGAGATGCGGGGCAAAGACCAGGAAAGCACTCGCAATGCCTGTGAGAAGTTTGCGCTGATTCCCACCAGCGTGATGAACTTCCCTGAAGGCACGCGTTTTACCCATGCCAAACACCAGCGTCAGCAATCGCCCTACCAGCACCTACTCAAACCCAAGGCTGGTGGCATTGCGCTGGCGTTGAACGCCATGGGTGAGAAGTTCCATGCCATTCTGGATGTGACGATTGTTTACCCTGACGGGGTGCCGACCTTCTGCTATTTCCTCAACGGAAGAATGAAATGGGTAGTGGTAAGGGTGCAGACTTTGCCCGTGCCTCGACATCTGGCGAACAGAGACTACGCCGGCGACCCGGCGGTTCGTGAAGCGTTTCGGAAATGGGTGCACCAACTGTGGGTGCATAAGGATGCCCAGATTGCGACGCTACTCGATGCGCCCATCGATAGGGCGTGGCCCTCAGGAAGCAACGGCCGGCCCACGACCTTCGATGTGGCGTAACGTGCTGCGCCCCTTGCTGATGCCGTAGGGAAAAAGCTCTATCCCTGCAAGATTGAAAGACCGGATATGCGTGCAGTCATACCCGTCACACCGCCAAGAGCAAACACTTGCAAACCGGGAGGAGTCCATACATGCGTCGCGTGCCCACGAGCGTGCGCTAACAGCCGGGGCCGGGGATGGACGGACTGCCCGCACACGCATACGATCGTCCATGACACGGAGGGAGAAATTCGATGACCATCGGAGTTGGTCTGATCGGCGCGGGGGTGATGGGCGCAGACCATGCGAGGACCCTTCTCACGGCAGTGTCTGGCGCGGAACTGGTCGCCGTGTCGGACCCCGACCCGGGACGGGTCGCCAAAATCATCGAGGCTTGCACAACGGCGCGCACCTTTGCGGACCCGATGGACCTTGTCCGCGACGGGCGCGTCGATGCGGTGCTTGTTGCCTCACCCGATGAGACCCACTACCGGTGGGTGTTGGCCTGCCTCGATCGCGAGAAGCCGGTGCTTTGCGAAAAGCCGCTGGCGCCGTCGATCGAGGAATGTCTGAAGGTCATCGACAGGGAAAAGGCGCTCGGGCGAAGGCTGGTGACGGTCGGCTACATGCGCCGCTTCGATCCGGGCTATGTGGAGATGAAACGACGGTTCGATGACGGCGTGCTGGGCGCAGCGCTCCTCATGCACTGTATCCACCGCAACGTCGGCGCACCATCAACCATGACGGCGCCGATGCTCATCACGAACTCCGCGGTTCACGAGATCGACATCGCCCGCTTTGTCCTCGGCCGGGAGGTGAGGCGGGTGACCGTCGTGACGCCACGCAAAACCGGCCTGTCTCATATGCAGGATCCACAGATCCTGCTTCTCGAAATGGACGACGGCGTGCTCGTCGATGCGGAAATCTTCCTCAATGCGCAATACGGCTACGACGTCCGCGCCGAGCTGGTCTGCGAGAAGGGAACCATTGCGCTGACGCCCCCGCACGGTGTCACCGTGGCACATTCCGCCGTGGAAGGCTTTGCCTTCCCGAGCGACTGGCGGCCTCGCTTTGCCCTCGCCTACCGCGCCGAACTTCAGGCATGGGCGCACGCGCTGCGCAGTGGCTTAGCAACCGGGGCGAGCGCTTGGGATGGCTACGTCGCGACCGCGGTAGCGCATGCCGGCCTGAAATCGCTCGCATCAGGCAAGCCGACCGAGGTCAAGCTGGAGCCGCGGCCGGCGTTCTACGACTAGCGAGGGGATGCCGGGGCCAGGGAGTAATGGAATCGGGTGGCGTGAATGATGACGGAAAAGGGTAAATGGAGAACGGATGGAATAACGACGCCGCCGTCCTCCGTGACCTCACCCTCTATCTGCCATTTGCTTGGCTTCACGTGAGGCAGCGTGGCTTCGAGCATCGCCTTGATGTTTTCCTTGCCCTCCGCGGTCTTGATATTCCAGGTAAAGGACACGAGATCGCGCCAATAGCTGTCCTCGGCGAACATGCCTGCTGCTGCGGCCAGATCGGCGCGATCAAGGGCGGCGGCAAAATTCGACAGCCACTCGCTGACTTGCAATGTCGGCGTGTGAGACGGTCATTCACGCCTCTCTCCTCAAAGAGTGATGAAAGTAGCCCGCGTCGTTGCGTGGGGGATGTTAGTATCGCTCACGCTGGCATTGATTGCCAAGCCACTCCGCGCCCTGTCGCCGGGCTCACAGACTATACGTTTGCATCGGCACTAAATAATCCCGCCGCAGGAATCGACGAACCGGTGGGCCTTCACTTCCGCACGATGCAAAGAAGCCAACTGCGAGGTCCCCTACTCGCGCGAGCCGCTATAATCGCCGTTCACCACCCATGTCCCAACCGTTCCCTTGTCTCAAAATACCGCGCCGCACATTATCGAAAATCAATCGCTGAAGATGTTCAACAGCTTCGCGATTGACGCCAACGCGCGCTATTTTGTGCCCGTGCGAAGCGATGAAGAACTGCGCGCCGCGCTGACGAACAAGGAGTTCGCCGGGCTGCCACGACTCATTCTCGGCGGCGGCAGTAACGTTCTGCTTACCCAGGACTTCCCGGGGTTGGTTATCCACATCGAATTGAAGGGCCGGAGCATTGTCGCGCGCGATGAAGCGGCCACTTATGTACAAGTGGCGGCAGGTGAGAACTGGCACGAGTTTGTGTTATGGACGCTGGACCATGGTGTGGCCGGTCTGGAAAATCTCTCGCTCATTCCCGGGACTGTGGGAGCCAGCCCGATCCAAAACATCGGTGCGTACGGCGTGGAGCTTGAGGAGGTGTTCCATGAACTCACGGTGATCGATATCTCTAGCGGGACCAGGCAACGATTCGATCCGGCGGCCTGTCGCTTCGCCTATCGCGACAGTGTCTTCAAACACGAAGCGAAGGATCGCTTTGTGATTACGCAAGTCGTTTTTCGCCTGCCCCACAAGGCAGCGTTGCGTCTGGATTATGGGGAGCTGCGCGCCGAGTTGGGGGAGCTTGGCGTAACCGCCCCAACGGCGCGAGACGTAAGCCAGGCAGTATGCAACATCCGCAGACGCAAGCTCCCGGACCCGGCGCAGATCGGTAACGCGGGCAGCTTCTTCAAGAATCCCATCGTCGACCAATCGGTCTTTAACCGTCTGCACGCAGCCTATCCGGCGCTGCCTCATTACGCCGCACCGGCAGGACAGGTAAAGCTGCCCGCTGCCTGGCTGATCGAGCAGGCAGGTTGGAAGGGCAAGACCATAGGGCGCGCCGGGGTCCACGCGCAGCACGCGCTGGTGCTGGTAAATCGAGGCGGTTCACGGGGTGATGAAATAAAGGCGCTCGCTGACGCGATACGCCAGTCGGTGCAGGACAAATTCGCCGTGCAATTGCAAGCGGAGCCGATCATTGTCTGAGCCAAAAACCCCGCTAACCAAAATCACCTTGGCTGGGATCAAATCCAAGCGGGCAGAGCAGCAACTCCCTGAGGTCAAGCCGCCTCTCGCGCAGCGCCGCGAACGAGATTCGACGAGTAACCGTGTGAGCCGCGTTAAAGAACGCGGCGGTGAGCCGAGCGGAAAGCAGCCCGTCAGTCGCCGCGCATCTTCCGCGTCCGCGCCACCCATCCCCGCCGAAAAACCCGCGCCACGCCATCACGAACGACGCGCCGGCGGCGGCAAGTCCGCGCCGGCAGTGAAGACGCCAGAAGGACCAATTCCTAAACGGTCCACGGCTCAGCTTGCATCGAGGGATGGTGCAATACGCCTGTCCAAACTCATGTCCGAGCAAGGCTTCTGTTCGCGTCGTGAGGCGGATGAGTGGATCGTCAAAGGCTGGGTCAAGGTCGATGGCCTCACAATCACCGAACTCGGCACGCGAATTCTGCCGACACAGACGATCAGCGTCGAACGCCAGGCTGAGAAGCAGCAAAATCAGCGCGTAACGATTTTACTTAGCAAACCGATGGGCTACGTATCGGGGCAGGCCGAGGATGGCTACAAGCCTGCCTCCACGCTGATTACGGCGCAGAACCGCTGGGCAGGCGACCGGTCCGCTATGGCTTTTCATCCGCGACATTTGCAGGGCTTGGCTCCCGCCGGCCGGCTTGATATCGATTCTGTCGGCTTGGTCGTATTTACCCAGGACGGACGCATTGCCAAGCAACTGATCGGCGCGGATTCGGACATCGAAAAGGAGTATCTCGTGCGCGTCGAGGGCCGGCTCTCCAACAGCGATCTGGAGCTACTCAGCCACGGTCTGAGCCTGGACGACAAGCCGCTCAAGCCGGCCCAGGTCATGTGGCAAAACGCCGATCAACTGCGCTTCATCTTGCAGGAAGGCAGAAAGCGGCAAATCCGCCGCATGTGCGAACTGGTCGGTCTTCATGTCGTCGGACTGAAGCGTGTGCGTATCGGCAATATCATGCTGGGTGACCTGCCGGCGGGCCAATGGCGCTATCTGTCTGCCGAAGAGAATTTCGCCTAGCCCGAATATCTCATGAGATTGCGATTGATCGTCCCCGGACGGCCCCGATCCGCTGCCGCGATAGCGGGCGCCCCGATCCAAGCTAGATCTCCGGGGTTCGCCCTCGGCCGCCGCATGCAGGAACGATAGCGAGCGGGGGGGGAAGCGAGCATCTCGTGAAATATCCGCGCCTAGCATCATAGCCAATCGCCGCAGCGCTCGACTGGCCTCGCCTCTGGCCGATCCCATCTATACTTTCGATAAGGCGCGGGCTTTGCAATCCGCCACCTTTCAATGCGCATAACTAGAATTTGGGCGAGGAGGCTGAGGGTGCAGACAACTTCCGCTGGGCAGACGGTAGCGAGGGACGGACCGCAGGCTTCAAATGATCTGTATCCACCCCAATTGGCGCAACAGGAGCGCGAACTGATCGAAGCCAGACGGCTCGCATTGGAAATCGCCGGCACCACGCCAGAAGTCGGTGTGGCGATCTCGGGTGGCGGCATACGCAGTGCGACCTTCGCCGTTGGATTGTTTCAATCGCTGGCTCGCCACGATCTGCTGAAACGCATCGACTACCTCTCCACGGTTTCCGGCGGCGGCTACTTCGGTGGTTTTTTTGGCCGACTCTTTCTGTCCGCCGGTAAGGCATGCGGGCCGGCGTCTGCAGCTCAGCAGACGCGCGCCGCGCTCATGGACAGTCAATCGGCACCGCTGCAATGGCTGCGTGAGAATGGGCGCTATATCGCGCCCAATGGAAAAGACGACTATTATGCGGCTGCCGCGGTCTATCTACGCAACTGGTTCGCCGTGCAGTACGTCGTGGGCATCACTCTGCTCTCGATATTCCTGCTCACCAACACGCTGCGCGCTTGGGCCTGGAGCACTGCTTGGGGCACGCACATCGAAGGGCTGTTCGCCGATGCGTTGCTGCCCCGCCTATGGGCCAGCCCGTGGCTTATTCTGCCCCTGCTTGTTGCGGCGATAGGCCTGGTGCCGATGGGCGCCGCGTATTGGCTGACTCAGAAGCAACAGGAGTTCGGCCGCAAAGCGGCCGATCGGTTGACGCACCCGAACTATCCGCTCTTGGCTCTATTGTTGTTGATGGCGGTCGCAGCGGCGCTGTTCCTCGCCCCCGATGGCGAGGCGCTCGCCTGGACGCCGCGAGGACAAACAGTGCGGCTGGTTTACGCCTACGTTGTCGTGGCCGGTGTCCTGGCCTTGCTGTTCTACTTCGTGTCCCGACCCCGGGCAGTGCAACGCGCCCGCAATCGCCTTTCGCGCTGGTTGGGTTGGACGCTGCTGAATTTCCTGATAATGCTCTTTTTCGCTCTCGTCGATTCCTTTGCCCAGACGCTCTATGCCATCTCAACGTCGAAGACGGGAGCAGTGCTGTGGGCGGGGACATTGAGCGTCACATTGGTGTTCCTGGCGCACGAGTTCGCCGGTTATCTGTCCCGCGATCAATCGAAGGCGCGGAAGGTGATACGCATTCCCGCGCAACTGATCGGTCTCGCGTTAGGCGTCCTTCTCGGACTGGTCGTTGCGACTTTTTGGGCAACTGTCGCACACGCGGTCTTGTGGCAAGGCGAAACGCCGCACGGCAACCCGGGCGCTAAGTTGGTCGGGCACTACACGCCGCCCGCGCCACAGCTGTCGCTCAGCGTCGAAAATCATATCGTCGTCGCGCCGCGGGAGGAACAAGCAGCCGCCGATAGCGAATCTGCGCCGGCAACCACGCTCGTCAGTTGCACCTTCCTGTTCGCTTTGCTGATCAGCTTGTTGACCGGAAGAACGCTGACCTTCGTCAATCTGTCATCGATTCAACAGTTCTATGCAGCGCGACTCACTCGCGCCTACTTGGGCGCCGGCAACTGGTATCGCACTCGCTTCGGTGTGCTTCCCAACGACGAAAGAGCGAAAGCACACGGCAGCAAACCAAGTGAGCCCGCCCTCGATGTGACAGAGGTGATCCTTGGTGACGATATCGCCTTCGCCGAGTATCGGCCGGAACGATATGGCGGTCCGATTCACCTGATCAACGTGACCATCAACGAGACCGTATCCGGCACGTCGCAACTGGAGCAGCGCGACCGCAAGGGCCTGGGCATGGCGGTCGGACCGTGTGGGCTCAGCGTCGCGCGAGTGCATCATGCGCTGTGGGCTGCTCCGTCAAGCCAGACGACGCAGACCATCTATCCTATTGCTCCAGGCAAGGGTCAGTTCGCGGTGTTCGAATACAAACCGGTTCAGGTGGAATCGCTCACCGTCGGTCAATGGGTCAGTATTTCGGGCGCCGCCTTCACCACCGGTTTGGGCGCCCGCACCAATCTCGGCTTGAGCCTGCTGCTCGGCTTCAGCAACGTGCGCATCGGTTATTGGTGGGATAGCGGCATCAAGCCGCAAACACGCTATAAGACTAAACCGGCGGCGGAACGCAAAAGCAAACCGACCGACTGGTTGGAGCCGTTTTTTTCCGCGCAACTTTACTTGTCCGACGAATTCCTCGCTCGTTTTCATGGGCCGCATCGGCAGCGCTGGTACTTGTCAGACGGCGGCCACTACGAAAACACCGCTGCCTACGAGCTTATTCGGCGCCGGGTCCCGTTCATCATCGTGAGTGACAACGGCTGCGACCAGAATTATGTATACGATGATCTGGCAAACCTGATTCGCAAAGCGCGCATCGACTTGAATGCGGAGATTCGCTTTCTTACGGGGCCAGAGCTGAATGCCCTGCTCGGCCCGGATCTGCGCGAGCTTATCGGCACCCCGGCCGAACTGCAGCGCCGCATCGAATCAACGCCCCATGCGGCCGCCGAAAGCCGTTTCGAAGGCAAGGCGTACTCGAACTGCCACGCCCTGCTTGCGCAAATCCATTACGACGGCAATGCCGAGGCAGGCAGCCTGATGTTGGTGGTGAAGCCCAGCCTCACCGGTGCGGAACCGCTCGACCTGATCGAATACCACGCGCAGCATCCGACGTTTCCACAAGAAGCCACGCTAGATCAGTTTTTCGATGAAGCGCAGTGGGAAAGCTATCGCAAGCTCGGTTCTTACATCGGTGATCGGCTGTTCTCCGCACTCGCCTCCGAGGGCAAGTGGGCGCCGCGCTCGATGCGTACACCTTAAGGGCGATGAGCAGCGAGATGAGTCAACCCGGGTCCATCGTTGGGAGAACGCAAAGCCCGGTCGCCCCGGCTTGCCCATCCCAACGCTTAGTCGCGGGTTTTGGCCTTGGGCCCACGCCCACTACAGCACATCAAACTTCCGCCAGACTCCGGATCGCCAGCGCCATAGCAGCAGCAGGCCGAGCAGGCAGATATAGATCACCGCGGCGCTCCATCCGCCGGTCGCACCGTAGCCGTATTGTGGCAGGAAGTCTACCCAGCCTTGGCCCGGCGCGAATGACAGCATGTGGGCAAGCGGCACGAAGCCAAACCAGGAGAGAAATATCAGCGCGACAGTCGGCGCAAGCACATCACCGGCGCCGCGCAGGCAGAAGCTGCTGCCCATGTTGAGCGCGTCGAAGATCTGATACGCGGCAGCGATCCATAACAGCTTGACGCCCAAGTGCAGAACTGCTGCCGTATTCGCATCAGCGCTAGCAGCAAACCAGCTTATCAGCCAAGGGCCGTTCAACGCGAGAACAACGCCCACGACACTCATATACACGACCGCCAGCTTGATAGCCGTCGTGCCGAGCCGCATGGCCCAATCCTTGTCGCCAGCCCCAATCGATTGCCCGACCAGCGTGGTACCGGCCAGTGCGAGGCCAAGGCCAGGATAGAAAGCGGCGGAGGTCAGCATCATGACGATTTGGGTCGCCGCACCGTCCACCGCACCGAGCTTGACTTGCATTAGCTGAAAGAGCGAGAAGCCGACCAGGTCGACGGCCGCGAAGAGTCCAATCGGCGCTCCCAGGGCCAAGGTACGGAGCAATGCTTTGGCGTCGAAGCGCCAAGCCAGGTGGCATTTGAATTTCTCGCGCATCCCCGCCGCAAGAAACACCCAGATGGAGGCAATGACACCCATGCAGAGAGCGATAGTACTTGCCCACGCAGATCCTGCGATGCCAAGGCCGAAGCGAAATATGAGCAGTTCGTTGAGAATTGCGTTGAGTATGGCGATTCCGACGGTAACCACCAGCGCCACTTTGGTCCTGCCGATACCATTGAAGAAGCCGGTGACTGCCCAGAGCGCGACGCCGAACGGACCGCCCAGTAAGCGTGGCTGCCAATACTGCACGGCCAGGCGCTCGATGTTCGGATCCAGGTCAAACGGCGCTAACAAAGCATGGCCACAAAATCCCACGCCGATGAAGAGCGGGGCCACGAGCAGGACACCGTACAGTCCCGTCCAGACTGCTTTAGCCGCTTCCGGATAGCGGCCGGCACCGTAATTCTGTGCCGCAAATGTTTGCACCGCCAGTCCGACTCCGCCGAACAGGAGCAGGAACACGAGGGCCAGGAAAAACGTCGCGCCCATGGCGGCTGTCGCATCAACCGACAGCCGGCCGATAAACCACGTATCGGTAAGGCTGAGTACCGCCTGCACGGCGCTGGTGACGAACAATGGCGCAGCCAGCCCGATGACTGCGCGATAGTCGACACGACGTCGACCTTGCGCATCGTAGCGCACCGCTGGCAGCGGGCGACGCGGAGGGTGCGGTGGCTGGCGCGACGCAGCACCGGCTTGGGCAGGCTCCATGAAATGGGTATCCAACAGGTCATCCTTGTGTCGATGTGCAAGCGCGACGCCGTTCCCACAGGTGTTGTCTGCAGGTCCAGCGCAGCGCAGGGCCGCGTATTGTGCCGGGAACTCGCACCTTGAGGCAATCCGCGTCGCCATCGGGGTCGTCAGGCCTTGTGCGGAACAAGGAGGTCATATTCGCCGTAGAAACTCATGACGCGGCTGAGCAAATTTCAAGACTGCGCAGCAATGCTTTGCTGTTAACGACGCTACTCGCGCCTGCGCCTCTCACGTACGCCACGGCGGCATGGCGGGAACTAGGAGCGAACTCGGTCGCTCTAAACGTGGACTTCGTCCACGATTCGTACCTTCCTCCTGCAATGAAAACATCGGCTCTGGTTTTCGCGGCACTGCTCTCTCTCAGCCCGCTCGCTCACGCCGAGCTTTCATCTCTGCCCGCAACGAATATCCCCGGCGCCGAGTTGGTCACGCGCCTCAAGCAAGGCGGCCTGGTGCTCTACTTTCGCCACACCGCTACCGATTTCGGGCAGAACGACGAGCAGATGACAAACTACGGGGACTGCGCCCATCAACGCAATCTCACAGAGAGCGGGCGCATGGAAGCCAAGGCGATCGGACAAGCAATACGCAAACTGCACATTTCCATTGCTTCGGTGATTGCGAGCCCCTTCTGCCGTACGCTAGAGACCGCCCGACTGGCGTTTGGCAAGGCCACGGCTTCGCTCGATGCGCGCGGCGGACCGGCAGACGGTGACCGGTACGCGGGCTTGCGTCGCGTTCTCTCGACCGCGCCGGCGGCCGGTGGCAACGTAGTGGTGGTGAGCCATGGCAATCCGTTTTACGGCATTGCCGGGCCACCCCATTTAGCAGAGGGAGAAGCTGCGATCATCCTCCCTATGGGGGACAAGGGCTTTGCCATCATCGCCCGTGTTCGCGGTGCCGAGTGGGAAATTCTGCAATTGCGGCCATAAAAAAGGCCCCGCGGGCGCCAGAGCGGGAGCGTAGGAGTAATCTAGACCTTGCAGGCCAGGCCCGTGTATGGACGATATCAACGCGACCAATCGCGCTGCTGTCGCCCCGCTTTGAGATATCGATTCCATTCAAGCTTGCCGACGATCTTGTTGGTGAAATCTTAGCCTGCGCACATGCCAAAGTCGGCTGCGTTCCCCCAATGGTCGCCACGCGACACGTTTAACCTGGGCCGTAAAGTTGGCGTCGAGATCGGCACGCGAGCGTAACGCACCAGCCTTGGCGTACACTGACAGCGCGCGTGTTGCAAGGGCAGAATGCCAACGGCGCTCGGCTGTACCCATAGACCTTGTCGTCGCCGTCGATGGTATCCGCGGCCCGCGCGGAAGCCGTGGAATTGGAGCTGGACTTGCCGCAATTGACCTACCCACCTTCAATCGCAAAATAAGAAATGACCAGACAAGCCGGGTTGAGGGAGCAGCCCGGATCATTTTTGTCAACTGAGGACCGGTGGTGAGTCCCTGATTGACAGACACGCCATCCCAAACGCTGCCGCGCGGGTTGAGGTGCCGCGGACCCAGATTGAGGCGACCGTAGCATCCGGAGGACCCCTCCGCCTCGGGGCGCGTAACAGCCGCCGTGCTATGGCGAGGCGTTTCTTGATGATTGTCGCGCCCCTTTCAATTGTGAATGCCGCTGAATGCCGCTATTAATTCCGCCCGAGCCACTTGGTTCACGCGGCCATTGTTAGAACGAGCTGGGGTAACGATAATTCCCGTTAGGCAATGCAAGAGTTGTATTGGAACTTTGCAGACGATTTGTTTGTAACGGTCGGTTTCCCATAACCGTCACAGCGCCCGAAAAGAGAGAGAACCATGCGACCGCCCAGCGATCAGACGAAGTTGGTCCACAGTGACTTCACCGCTCCGACAGGCTTCACCGGATTGTCAACGCCGGTGCATCATGCTTCCACGGTTTTGTTCCCCACCATGAAGGCGTTTCGGGAGCGTCGCACGCGTGCCTACGATGGCTACGTGTACGGACTCACCGGCACACCCACAACCATGACGCTCGCGGCGCGCATTGCGCACTTGGAAGGCGGGCGGCGCAGCGTACTCACACCCTCGGGGCTTGCCGCCATCACCGTCGTTTATCTTGCCCTGCTCAAGCAAGGCGATCATGTCTTGGTTCCCGACAATGTTTACGGTCCTAGCCGCGAACTATGCCGCAGGCTGCTCGCCGGCATGGGCATCGAAACGACCTTCTACGATCCCCTTGCAGGCAGTGACATCGCGACGGCGCTGCGCGACAACACTAAGCTGGTTTGGGTCGAGGCACCCGGTTCGATTACCATGGAAATTCCCGATGTACCCGCAATCGCCGCGGCAGCGCGGGCGCGCGGCGCACGGCTGGCGATCGACAACACCTGGTCGGCGGGACTCTATTTCAAGCCTTTTACCAAGGGCTGCGACATCTCGGTCCAAGCAGTGACCAAGTATATCGGTGGACACGCCGACCTGATGATGGGCGCGATCACTACCAAGGATGAAACCCTGTATCGCCGGCTCAAGGACATGACAGGCGTCCTCGGCCTCGGCGTAGCCCCCGACGACTGCTTTCTCGCATTACGCGGGCTCCCGACCATGGCCGCTCGATTGCGCCATCATCAGGCATCCGCGCTCACGATTGCGGCCTGGCTCGCCGAACGCAGCGAGGTGAAGCGAGTGCTGCATCCTGCCTTCGAGGACTGTCCCGGCCACGCGATCTGGGAGCGTGATTTCAGCGGCAGCAGCGGGCTCTTTTCCATCGTGCTGCACGAGAAATTCCTTGTCGCAGATGTGGAGCGCATGGTGGACCAGTTGCGTTACTTCAAAATCGGGGCGAGCTGGGGCGGCCCGGTCAGCCTCGCATTGCTTCTCGATCCCCACGATCTGCGCACCGCGACCACCTGGGAGGAACCGGGGCATTTGATTCGCTTCAACATAGGGCTCGAAGATCCAGAGGATCTGCTCGCCGATTTAGAAAGCGGACTTGCGCGGCTGCACGAGACGTAGACAATCAACGACGTCAAGGGGAACGAAATGCAGCCGCACATCGTCGTCCACGGCGCCGGTTCGGTCGGTTGCTATCTCGGCGGTTGCCTAGCCGCAGCGGGAGCGTTTGTCACCCTGCTCGGCCGGCCGCGCCTGCAAGCCGAAGTCAGCAAGCACGGTATGCTGCTTACCGATTTGCACGGGAACGAGCGCCGCGTGCCTGTGGGTTCGATCGACTTCGTTACCGACCCCGCGGTACTCGCCAGCGCCGATCTGATATTGATCACCGTAAAAAGCTTGGCCACCGAACAGGCTGCCGCAGAACTGCGGGCGCATGCACTGCAAAGCGCGCTGTTAATCAGCTTTCAGAATGGCGTGAGCAACGCGGCAGTGCTGCGGCAACGGCTGCCGCCACGTACCGTACTGGCGGGCATGGTGCCGTTCAATGTCCTGCATCGGGCGGCGGGCCATTGGCATCGCGGCACTGAGGGTGAACCCCTTGTCGCGCGGCATCCGGCACTGCAGCCTTATCTGAACCGGTTTGCCGATGCGGGGCTTCCGCTCCATGAACGTGATGACATGCAAGGTGTGTTGTGGGGCAAGCTGCTGCTCAATCTCAATAACGCGATCAACGCATTGGCGGGCCTGCCACTGCGCGAGCAACTTGCGCAGCGCACGTATCGTCGCTGCCTGGCTCTGTGCATGGAAGAAGCACTGACCATAATGAACGCAGCGCAGATCACGGCGCTTCAGCTGGCGCGGATTGCGCCATCACGCATGCCAACGCTACTCAGCCTGCCGGACTGGCTGTTTTCGCGTTTGGCCGGGCGCATGTTGATGATCGATCCGCTAGCGCGCTCTTCCATGTGGGAAGACTTGCAACGAGGGCGCGCCACCGAGATCGACTATCTCAATGGGGAGATTGTGCGCCTCGCTGCAGCCTACGGTCGCGCAGCACCGGTGAACGCGCAGGTGACAACATTGGTGAAAGCTGCCGAACAAGGCGGCCGCAGCGACTGGTCGGGTCCCGAATTGCTGATGCAGTTGCGGCGCGCTTAGTGATGGCAGGGCATTGCAGGTCGCTCGCCTAGCTCGCGGCTGGCGGACCTGCGAATTCCGACATCTGCGGCGAAGTCGTCGCAAGGACCGTAGCTCGTTGGCCACCGCATAATTGGCGACTTTTGATTTGCAGCAGAGGCGATCGACGCGGGTCCCCAAGCCAATCCGAATGTCCAAAACCACATGCTTCGCCACGGCGCATCAGAACAGCGCAGGCGACGCTGCCCGGTGACAACAACGCAGCGCGGGCCCGCTTGATCAAACGCACCGTTCGATCAAGCTCGAGGGATCGGATTGAGGGCGTGATGCTGTGCCGGCCCAGCGTTGCACCCTGCGAGTTCTTAGCCGCGGACAAACCGCAGGTCAATCCTCCAACAACGTCCGCGCCCCATCGATTCGCCTGGCGAAGTAACCGGTGCGGATGCTTTCCACACGCACACGACCACGGCTATTCGGCGCATGAATGAATTTGTCGTCGCCGAGATAGATGCCAACGTGCGAGAATGGCCGGCCCAACGTGTTGAAGAAGATCAGGTCGCCCGCCTTGAGCTCGCGCAGGCTGACTTCCTGGGCGTTGCGCGCAATTTGCGCGGCGTTGTGCGGCAAGCTCATGCCAGCCGCCATTTTGTAGACCAACACTACCAGACCGCTGCAATCGAGACCCGCTTCCGGGTTGCTGCCGCCGAACTTGTAGCCGGTATCGATGAGTGAGAGCGCGCTGAACACCACCTCACGACGCAGCATGTCCGAGTGCTCGGATGAGGCTCGTTCAGCAGCCTTGTCGCGCACCGCTCCGCGTTCGCCGGTGGGAGTCGTGCTGCATCCGGCGAGCAGCCCAGCCGCCAGCGCCGCCAGCCAAAGTTGGCGCGTCGCGCGCAACATGAAATGCTAGCCGCGGACGACCTCCCTGCCTTGGCCGAACAGAATCTTCCGCGATATTTCATCGCTCACCGCCGGCGCCGTATTGATCTCCTTGGCTCGCGCGTACGCACGTATCGTCGCAGGACGGGCGCGGATGGCCGCGAGCCAGCGCTTCAAATTGGCAAACTCCTCGATGTCCTGGCCTTGCTTCTCCGGTATGACCCACGGATAGCAGGCCATATCAGCAATCGAATAATCGCCACACACAAACTCCCGGTCGGCGAGGCGTTTGTTGAGCACTGCATAAAGCCGGCTCGTCTCCCTCACGTAGCGATCGATCGCGTAGGGAAGCTTTTCCGGCGCGTAGTTGGCGAAATGATGATTCTGCCCGGCCATGGGCCCGAGCCCGCCCATTTGCCACATCAACCATTGCAACACATCGAACCGGCCGCGCAGATTCTTGGGCAGGAACTTGCCGGTTTTTTCCGCAAGATAAATCAGAATGGCGCCCGATTCGAACACCGACAGCGGCGCCCCACCGCCGGCAGGAGCGTGATCGACGATGGCAGGAATTCGATTGTTAGGGGATATTTCGAGAAACTCCGGCTGAAACTGATCGCCCCGGCCGATGTTGATGGGCTTGATGGCATAGGGCAGTTCAGCCTCTTCTAAAAAAAGCGTGATCTTGTGACCGTTAGGTGTGGTCCAGTAGTAAAGATCGATCATCGGTGGATCCTCGGTGGTTGTCGGCGCAATGCTATTATGCGCCGTTGACTTGGCGCAGCCCCCGCAGTGCGGAATAGGAAATGACCTCCAACTTCAGAATCAGTTCCGGCTGGCTCTTGAGCGCAGTCGTCGCCCTGCTGGCATTGTGGATTCTGCAAGGGTTCCTGCCCGCACTCGCGTGGGCCGTCATCATCGCGATCGCCAGCTGGCCGCTCTACGTGCGATTCGAGCGCCGTCTGCCGCTGACCCGCACCGACGCGGCGATTCTGTTTACCCTCCTGGTCGCAATTTTATTTATTGCGCCCTTGGTCTATCTGCTCATCAAGCTCGGAGTCGAAGCGCAGGTCTTGTCCAAACAACTCATAACCGCGGAGAACAGCGGCCTGCCGCCACCCGACTGGCTGAGCCGCATTCCGGGCATAAGCAACTGGCTGATCGATCAATGGAACACGGTGCTCGGCACCCCGGGCGGCGTGGCCGACTGGCTGAGGCATTCCGAACACGGCTCGCTGCTCGGCTGGGCGAGGTCGTTGGGGCGGCAGGTCGCGCGCCGTTCGGTTGTTTTGATCTTTACTCTGTTCGCACTGTTTTTTTTGTATCGCGACGGCGACGTGCTGGCGCTTCAGCTAACCCGACTCATCCACGCCGGCTTGGGCGAGCGCGGCAGCCTCTATCTGCAGCATGCGGTCGCCACCATACGTGCCACGGTCAACGGTTTGGTGCTGGTCGGCGTCGGCGAAGGCGTGTTGATCGGCATTGCTTACGCGATTGCGGGATTGCCCTCCCCGGCCGTCTGGGGAGCGCTCACCGGACTGCTTGCGATCATTCCCTTTGCGGCGCCAATCGTGTTCGGCACGGCCGCCCTGCTGCTTGCTGTGCAAGGTGCCATTGTTCCGGCCGTCGCGGTCGCCGCCTGGGGCACCTTCGTGCTGTTTGTCGCAGATCATTTCGTGCGACCTATACTCATCGGCGGTGCCATCAAACTGCCGTTTCTGTGGGTACTCCTGGGTATCCTCGGCGGCCTGGAAACTCTCGGCCTGCTGGGCCTGTTCCTCGGACCGGTCAGCATGGCGCTCGCGATCGCCCTGTGGCGGGAATGGACCCAGCCTGTTGAGTCAGAGAGTTGAGCCCGCTGGTTGCGCAACAAATTGCTCGGCGTCCCGTTCACGGCCAAGTGAAAAGGCGAGAATGGAAATCGAGGAAGAGTAATGGCTGAGGAAAAAACCGACAAATCGTCTCAGCCGCCTACTCTCAATCCCATCACTGCCTATCGCAGCGAATACACTCGCCGGCTCAATCGGGTACTCGACCATATCAGCGCTCATCTGGCGGATAATCTGACGCTCGAGGAGCTCGCGCAGGTTGCCAACTTCTCTCCTTATCATTTCCATCGCCTGTTCTCCGCATGGATGGGCGAGACCTTGGGCGATTACCTGCGCCGCCGTCGATTGGAGCAGAGCGCCCATGCGCTGCTCGCGGAGCGGCGCGAGACGGTGCTTGCAATCGCTCTCGAATGCGGGTTCGCCTCCGGGGAAGTATTTGCGCGCGCATTCCGCCAACACTTCGGGATGACGCCCACAACTTGGCGCAACGGTGGCGATGCGCAATGGCGCAACACACAACAGGCACGGCGCAAAAATTATCAAGGGCAGCGCAAGAAGGCGCAGGCAACGACCGGGGCATCCAGGCAGGATGGAGTTGCGTTTCAAACGCAATCCCAAGCACCGGAGACTGCCCCCATGACTACCCAATCCAAGGTTACCATTCTCAACCTGCCTGAAGTCACCGTCGCCTACATGCGCCAGAAAGGTCCCTACGGCGAGCCTATCGGCGATCTGTGGCGACGCTTCAACAAGTGGCGCGAAGTGCGCGACTTACTAGGACGCAATGCCTACGGTATCGCACTCAACGATCCCAGCATTACAGCGCCAGAGCAGTGCGTCTACGACGCCTGTGTAGAAGTTCCGCCAGGGTTCGCCGCAGCAGGCGACGTGAGCACCAAGGCTTTGCCCGGCGGCAAGTATGCGCAAAAAGAATTTATAGGTAATCCGCAGACCATCAGCGACGCCTGGGGTGATTTTCTTGGCGGCTGGCTGCCGGACAGCGGTTACCAGTTCGACGACCGCCCCTGCTTCGAATTGTATCGGCCAAGCGACCCGTACGACCCGGCCGTCGGCGATTTCGGCTGTGCACTCTGTATCGCGATTCGTCCGCTGTAGTGGCGAGATGGTCACGTTGGAGATTGTCGGGCTTGGAGCTAGTCGGATTTGCTGAAAGTCCAGCAGCGCGCTCTTGGCCTGACAACTAACGGCATCGGGCGAACGGCGAGGCGTGCTTGCCGTTGCTCTCGCATCATGGGCGGTGTGGCACAAGGGCTAAGGCAGGAAGAAATTTGGATGCAGCAGCGGTTTGCAACAGGCGTGTGAAGCGGACTGCCGCCGTGTCGCCGCGCTGCTGCCTTTCGTGCTCTGAGGTCGTCGTAACCGCCAAACAGTGGGCGTCGCATGATTCCGGTCGCACTTCATGCGCCCGCGTGCTCCGCAGCGCGGGAAAGAGCGGCTTGTCGTCTATTCTCGCAACGCGATTCCGCTTGTCGGTTCATTGGCGCGCGCTTGCGTTTCTTGAAGTACATAAATTCGTGTACTTCCGCTGCTTCAAGCGCCCAGCCTGAATGCCGGTAGCTAGTCGGGGAGAGACAAGCCAAATGCTTTTGGGCGGCGCTGCTAAACTTGCGTGCAGCAACGGATCCACTCGCTTTATGTCATGTGATCGACGGCGAGCAAGAGCTCAACCAATCTGAATATTCGACCAGACGTCAAGAGATCCCAAATGCGAGCAACGCTTCGTGCCGTCGGGTCGCTAGTCGTGATCATCGCCGTTGTCGCGGCGGGAGCGACGTATTTCTCTCCCGAGATCACCATCTACCAACTGCGTCAGGCCGTGAAGGACAAGGACGACGGCGCCCTGTCCGAGCACATCGATTTCCCGGCGCTGCGCGAAAGCCTGAGGAACCAACTGCAATTGGTGGTGGCGAACGCAATGGCCGTGAAGGACCGCGAAGACAATCCATTTGCCGCGCTGGGTGTGATGCTGGCGGAGAAGATGATCGGCGGCATAGTAGACAGTATCGTCTCACCGGCGGCCATTCGCATGTCATTTCAGCTCCAGACCGCGCCCACGGCCCAGAGCGAGGCCAAACACGATGCGAGCGGCAGCCCCCAAGGCCCGGATCAGTCCGCGAGCCCGGATATCGGGCCCTCGTTCACGGTGCACTCACGCGGCCTCTCCCGCTTTGTCCTCGTCCAGCGCAGAGGGAATCTTTCTATTCACTACACGTTCAGGCGTGAGAGATTGACCTGGAAGCTAGTCAGCATGGATCTCCCGGCAGACATCCTCCGGAGTCAGCGGTGAGCTGCGCTGACCAGAAAGCTGTTGGCGCGCGGCCCAATATCTGCCCGGAGCGGATGGGAACGGCCAATCTAGCCGATGCCGAAAAGTTCTGCCGTGCCGGCCACGCAAGTCTGGCTGGAACCGTTAGGCAACTCGAGGCATCGCTCCATCTCAAAGTGCGTACGTGGCGAATTCACACTTGACTGTTTTACCGAGCTGTGGCGTTGCGACCAATTAGCGGTCTCGGCCGCGGAAAGCGAAGGCCATTTGATTCGCTTCCTTCTGCTCACAAGGGGTTGTCAGACCGAGGTATGCGGCGCAGCACCTCAAGCAGAGATGAAGCGTCTCTACATTCACGCGCTTTCTGCGACTGTGGCTTAGCCGTGGTTTATCTGCGTTTCCTTCCGCAGTGATCTTGCGCAACGGCAACGAAACACAGATCAGGGGGCCGTCGCTCGCTGCCTGGGCTGCGAACGACAGGCGCTACGCTCTTACCTCAAGCACGCCTTTGTCGACACGGGAAGCACATGGTTCTCCTTCGACGGCGAGCAAGCTGACAGCAGGGGGCGCTCGTTAAAACTTCCTAAAGGCATCCTGAGGAGCGCGCAAAATGCCCGAAGCGCGAGTTGCGCGGCCGCCCGGTTGCTTCGTCAAACCTCGGGAACCCCGCCGGGGCAGCGCGGACGGAGCCCATTCTTTGGTTACTTTCCTGACGGAGCAAGAAAAGGGACCAGCCGGCGCGCTACCCGGCGCACCTTAAAGTAAGCACGGGGGTACAACTCTGTCCTTCAGCCCCAGCATCGTGATCTTTGATTTAGGAAAAGCGTTTGTCAGATAGCCCTCAGCAGGCTGACCTACCAAGTCCCGCACGGGCGGCGGCGACGTGAGGCACGCCTACCCCGTTGTCATTTCCCCAATACCACGTATAATGCGTGCCTTCGCCGCGGGTTATGGTTACTTCGACCTGCGACGTGGTGGCCGGATGTGACATCGGCGACCTTCATTGACTCCTGACCCCTCTTATCTCTTCGCCTTCGGGCGTCGCAGTGTCTCTAAGCCGGTTAGCGTCGATGGTTACGCGAGCGGCCATTTCGCTTTCGCGGCCTGAAAAGAGGCTACCGACGGTTACGTGCGGCAAGTTTGCGCATGTCATTTCTGCTTGCATTTTTTTACGCTTCTCGAAGGAAATACATGCCTTTTGCCGTACTGAAGTTGAACGCACCCATTGTCCAAGCGTTGCAGGAGGCAGGCTACAAGCAGCCCACGCCGATTCAGGCGGCCGCCATTCCGCAAATCCTCGCTGGGTTCGACATCATGGCCTCGGCCCAGACCGGCACCGGCAAGACCGCCGCGTTCATGTTGCCGGCGTTGCAGAAACTGTCCGAACCGTCGAGCCGGGCTGGCAAAGGTCCGCGCGTGCTGGTGCTGACACCCACTCGTGAACTCGCGATGCAGGTCACCCAAGCCGCGCAGAAGTACGGCAAACACCTGCCTCGCTTCCGTGCCGTCACCGTGGTGGGCGGCATGCCTTACCACGCGCAGAACAAGCTGCTCGCTGCCCCCGTCGACGTATTGATCGCCACGCCCGGCCGGCTGATGGATCAGATGAACAGCGGCAAGGTGAATTTTTCCCGGCTGGAAATGCTGGTCCTCGACGAGGCCGATCGGATGCTCGATATGGGCTTCATCGATGACGTCGAAGCCATTGCCGCCAAGCTTCCTACGGAGCGGCAGACTCTGCTGTTCTCCGCGACGCTGGAGGGCCGCATTGCAACGCTCGCGCACAACCTGCTGCGCAACCCCAAGCTGCTGCAAATGTCCGCTCCGCAAGCCAAGCATGAGAGTATCGAGCAACGCCTGATCTATGTGGACGGCATCGAGCACAAGCTCACCATCCTCGACCATCTGATTCGCGACACGGAGATGCAGCAAGCGCTCGTTTTCACCGCCACCAAGCGCGACGCTGACGACCTGGCCAACCGGCTGATCGGCCAGGGCCACTCCGCCGCTGCGCTGCACGGCGACATGCAGCAGCGCAACCGCAACCGTACGCTTGACCAGTTAAGGCGCGGCCGTCTGCGCGTGCTCGTGGCGACCGATGTGGCCGCGCGCGGTCTCGATGTGTGCTCGATCAGTCACGTGGTCAACTTCGATCTGCCCAAGTTCGCCGAAGATTATGTGCACCGGATCGGCCGCACGGGTCGGGCTGGGCAGACCGGTATCGCGATCTCGCTAGCCAGCGCCAAGGATCTGCTGCTCCTGTCGCGTATCCAGCGCTTCACCAATGATCCGATCGCGGTTACGACGATAGCCGGTCTCGAGGCGCGCTTCGACCCGCGCCAGGCGCGGCGCAACACGACACGTGGCAAACCAACGCACCATTCGACTCCGCTGCGCCGTCCGGATGGACCGTACACCCGCGATCCGGCGGCGCGCCGCAACGCCGCCGCAAGTCCGCAGGCACGCCGGCAACATCAAGCCGGCGAGGGCAATCCCTATACGTCGGCGCGCACCCATCGCGCCGCTGCCGCGAATGCGGGAGCAAGCCGCTCGCAAGGCTGGCACCCGGGCCCTGTGCCGCGCCCGCGTACTGCCGGCGCCGGCAATACGGCCAACGGAAAGCCGCGGACGCGTGGCTGGAACGACGCGTAGTTTTGGTCGACTGACCGACGCCACGGGCCCCGCAAGGGGCCGCTGCATTTTTGGTAGCCTCGCGGCGCAGCGGGCGTAAGCAAATGCCCCGCGCTACACACTAAGGAATCGAGGAATTCTCTGCTAACCTGAACGGGAACTGTTGCCCTGTGTGAGCATCTTAGGTTCTGTCAATAACTCGCCTTGCCAACAACCGGAGAGCAACATGAGCGACAAGATCACCAAATCAGATGCTGTTTGGAAGGCCGAGCTCACGCCTGAGCAGTACAAAGTCGCGCGCAAGCACGGCACGGAAGCACCTTTTACCGGCCAGTATTGGAACAACAAGGAGGCCGGCACGTATCGCTGCGTCTGCTGCGATGCCGAACTGTTTCCTTCCGAGACGAAGTACGAGTCGGGCACCGGTTGGCCGAGTTTCTACGCCCCCCTGGCGGCAGAAAAAATCGCCACTCAGGTCGATCGGGCCCTGGGGATGACCCGCACCGAAGTCCATTGCGATCGCTGCGGCGCGCACTTGGGCCATTTGTTCGATGACGGCCCGGCCCCAACCGGACTGCGTTATTGCTTGAATTCCGCGTCACTCAAGTTCGACAAGAAAGCGTAGGATGGGCAGGCGCTCTTACCAATAGAGAAGCCGCAAAAAAAATTGGGCTGGGGCAAGGGGGCAAAACCTGGGGTCGATCCGACACAACTGAGCGTTATGGCGAGCCGCCGGGCGCGTACCAAGTGGAATGGTCCTCTATCCCAGTGCCCGTGCCCTCAGCGCCCAATACAATCCTGGTCATGAGCAAAGTTAAGCTACTCGTCGTCCTGTCGCTCGCGGTTTGGCTTGTCGGTTGCGCCAGCCCGACGTACTACGCCCAAGCACTGGGGGGTCAGTTCGAGTTGTGGCGCAAGTCGGAACCGATTGCGCAACTGCTCGCCGATTCGCGGACCCAACCGCAGATCAAGAGCAAGTTGCAAACCATGCACGCGATTCGCCAGTTTGCCAGCGAGGAACTGCATTTGCCGGACAATGGTAGCTACCGCAAATACGTCGACCTGCAACGGCCTTTTGTCGTATGGAATGTCTTTGCGGCGGATGAATTCTCTGTCGAACCCTCGGAATGGTGTTTCGTGGTGGTCGGCTGCGTCGGCTACCGCGGCTACTTCTCCAAGGAAGGCGCGGAAGCCTTTGCCGCCGAGCTGCGCGCCCGGGGCCGTGATGTCTACGTCGGCGGAGTGCCCGCCTATTCGACGCTCGGCTACTTCGACGACCCGGTACTTTCAACTTTCATTCGCTATCCCGATGCGGAGTTGGCACGGCTGGTGTTCCACGAGCTGTCGCACCAGCTCGTCTATGTAGGCGGCGATTCGACATTCAACGAATCCTTCGCCGTGACGGTCGAGCTCGAAGGGGTGAAGCGCTGGCTCGACGCTCACGGCACCAAGGCAGACCTCGGCAATTTTGCCGTGGCGCGCGGCCGCAGGGACGACTACCTCGCGCTGGTAGATACGTACCGCCACAGGCTGCAGGCGCTGTATGCGTCCAAGGTAACCACCGCGGCCAAGCGGTCCGGCAAGGTGCAATTGTTTCGTGAAATGAAGAATGACTACGAAAAACTGAAGGTCACCTGGGGCGGCTTCGGCGGCTATGACTGGATCTTTTCCAAACCTCTCGACAACGCCTTCATCGCCTCGACTTCGATCTATACCCAGCTAGTACCGGCGTTTCAGTCATTGTTGGCAAAAAGCGGGGGGAACCTCGACGCGTTTTATGCCGAGGTAAGACAGCTCGCAAACAGTAGCAAAGCCCAGCGCGATGCGCGGTTAGCCGCATTGATGGCGGAAACGACACTGGTCAGCGCACGTTAGGTCGGCTGTAGGCGCAGGCTCCGCAGCAGCTCCTGCATGTCCTCCGGCATCGCCACTTCCCATTGCAACGGCGCGTCGCCCAGCGGGTGGCGGAGCGCGAGCCGCGTCGCGTGCAGCGCCTGGCGCCCCAGCTTGGCAATCGCCTCCCGGACTGCATCGCCCGGCCTCAGGCGCCCGCCGTAAACCGGATCCCCTGCCAATGCAAAGCCGATCGATTGCATGTGGACGCGGATCTGGTGTGTCCGACCGGTTTCCAGCCGACATACAATCAGCGTGTGCTGCGCCAGGGGCTCCACCACCTCGTAATGCGTCAGTGCTTCCTTGCCACTCTCCAGAACCGCCATCCTGGTGCGTTGGCTGGGATGCCGGCCGACTGGCGAACTCACCTTGCCGGCGGTCGCGACGCGACCCTCGACGATGGCCAAGTATTCGCGTTTCACGCTCCGCGCCTGCAACTGGCGCACCAGGCTGGTTTGCGCGGGCAGCGTCTTCGCCACCACCATCAGACCGCTGGTGTCCTTATCGAGACGATGGACGATGCCGGCTCGGGGAATGCCGCCAAGCGCAGGTAAATGATGCAGGAGGCCGTTTAGCAAGGTGCCGCTCCAGTTACCGCTCGCCGGATGCACCACCAATCCGGGCGGCTTGTTGAGCACGATCAGCGCGTCATCTTCGAACAGGATGTCGAGTGCCATCGGTTCGGGCTGGAAAGCGAGCGCCTGAGCGTCCGGTTGCGAGAAGACGGTCAATTGCTCGTAACCCTGCAGCCGTTGCGCGACCGTACCGGCCTGCCCATCGACCAGCACCAGACCGTCACGCACCCAGGCCTGCAAGCGGCTGCGCGAGTACTCCGGCATGAGCTGGGCGAGCACCTGGTCGAGACGCAAACCGCTCTGCCCGCGCGACACTTCCAGGCTGACCGGCTCGCTCTCGTCTGCGCTATAATCCTGCAACATTTCTTCGGGATTCGACATGATGCGTAGTCTAGCCGCAATCGTATTTGCCGTGCTCCTGCTCTCCAGCTGTGGTCTTTTTTCCGGTGACAAGGATCCAAAGAAGAACTGGACCGTCGAGCAGTTCTACGAGGAGGCGAAGGATAACCTGGACGCGGGCAACTATGCGGCCGCGGTCAAATCTCTGGAAGCCCTGCAGGCGCGCTATCCCTATGGCCGCTATGCCCAGCAGGCGCAGCTCTATATCGCTTATTGCGACTACAAGCAGGGCGATTCCCCTGGCGTGATCGCCGCGGCCGATACGTACATCAAGCAGTACCCCAATAACGTCGGTACCGACTACGCTTACTACATTAAGGGTCTGGCAAATTTCAATACCGACCTGGGTATATTCGGTTTCTTTGCCAGCGACGACCTGTCCGACCGCGATCCCAAGGCCGCCAAGGAAGCATTCGACGTTTTTAAGGATCTGGTAACGCGCTTCCCCGACAGTCGCTACGTAGCCGATGCGCGCGAGCGCATGGACTATCTCGTTAACTCGCTGGCCCAGTATGAAGTCCATGTCGCCAGCTACTATCTTAAGCGCGGCGCCCCGCTCGCCGCAGCCAACCGCGCGCAGACCGCAGTGGTCACCTATCCCCGCGCCCCGGCGACCGAAGAGGCGCTCGCGATCATGATCCGTGCCTACGATCAATTGAACCTGCCCGATCTGCGCAACGATGCAGCACGGCTCATGCAAGACAATTTCCCGAGTAGCCGCTACATCGCCCACGTAGGCACCGACAAGCCATGGTGGAAGTGGTGGTAGCAAGGTCCCGTCGCGCTGGCGGCGCGGCTTTGCGGCGAGGGCTTTGACAAGCAGCGCCGGCTCGCACATCTTGCCGGAGTCCTCGGTTCCGCCAGGCCAAGCGTGCCCGCCTCATTCCTCTGCCGTCGACCATGTCCCGCGTTACCGCGCGAAGTGGTCATTTGAAATTTGAATGGCCAAGACTCGCCTTCTCGTCGCCATCGTCATCGCCGCGTTGATCGCGGCATTTTTTGTATTTGACCTCGGCCAGTATTTCGATCTCGCATATTTGAAATCGCGTCAGTCCGCGGTTGCCGAATATTACGCCGCGCATCCACTGCAGACCGCGGCCATCTTCTTCCTCGTCTACGTCGCCGTGACCGCCCTGTCGGTGCCAGGCGCTGCAATTTTAACGATCGCTGCCGGCGCCATTTTTGGCCTTCCGGTCGGCCTGCTGATCGCTTCCTTTGCATCCTCCATAGGCGCCACACTGGCCTTCCTTACCTCGCGCTTCCTGCTCCGTGAGGCGGTAATGGCGAGGTTCGGCGAACAGCTGGCCACGATCAACGCCGGCATCGCCAAGGATGGCGCTTTCTATCTCTTCACCCTTCGGCTGCTGCCGGCCTTTCCGTTCGTCGTCATCAACTTGCTGATGGGTCTTACCTCCATTCGCACGCGGACGTTTTATTCAGTCAGCCAGATCGGCATGCTCCTCGGCACCACGGTCTATGTGAACGCGGGCACGCAGCTTGCGCAGCTCGACTCCCTGCGCGGGATCCTCTCACCGGGGCTGATTTTTTCCTTTGTGTTGCTCGCCATCTTTCCGCTGCTGGCGAAGCGCGCCGTCCATTCGTTCAAGTCGCGCAAGGTCTTGCAGCGCTGGCCAAAACCTCGCCGATTCGACCGTAATCTGATCGTGATCGGCGCCGGTTCGGCTGGTTTGGTCGCGGCCTACATCGGCGCGGCGGTCAAAGCCAGAGTAACGCTGATTGAAAAGCGTCGCATGGGGGGCGACTGCCTTTATACGGGCTGTGTGCCCTCGAAGGCGTTGATTCGCTCGGCGAAGCTCTTGTCGCACATCCGCCGTGCGAATGAATTCGGCATCAGACGCGCCGATGCCGATTTCGAGTTCGCCGATGTCATGGAACGTGTGCAACGAGTCGTGCGGAGCATTGAACCCCACGACTCGGTCGAGCGTTACACCCGACTAGGCGTCGAGTGCATCAGCGGCGAGGCGACGATCACCTCACCTTACTCGGTGAGCATCAACGGGCAAACCCTGACGACGCGTGCCATCGTCATTGCCGCCGGCGCGAGCCCCGCTGTACCGTTCATTCCCGGCCTGGAAGAAGTCGGCTATTTCACCTCCGAGACGCTCTGGGATCTGCGCACCCTACCCCATCGGCTGGTGGTTTTGGGGGGCGGCCCTGTCGGCTCCGAACTGGTGCAATGCTTCGCCCGCTTTGGCTCGAAAGTGACGCAAGTGGAGATGCTGCCGCGGCTGTTGATTCGCGAGGACCCGGAAATTTCCGAGTTGATACGACAGCGCTTCGCGCGCGAGGGCGTCGATGTTCGGGTCAATCATCGAGCGAAGCACATATTGGTGGATAACGGCGGCAGAATTTTGGTCTGCGAACACGAGGGCAAGGAGGTACGGATCGTCTTCGACGAAATACTGGTTGCGGTCGGACGGGTCGCCAACACCGCAGGTTATGGACTCGAAGGGCTCGGCATTTCCGTTACAAAGTCAAAGACGATAGAGACCAACGAGTATCTGCAAACGCTCTATCCCAACATCTACGCCTGCGGCGATGTGGCGGGACCGTTCCAGTTCACCCATACCGCGTCGCATCAGGCCTGGTACGCAACGGTGAACGCGCTGTTCGGGCAGGCGCGCAAGTTCAAGGTGGACTATTCGGTCATCCCCTGGGCAACGTTCACCGACCCGGAAGTGGCGCGGGTGGGGTTGAATGAGCAGGAGGCAAAGGAAAAGGGAGTCCCTTGCGAAGTAACCACCTATGGCTTCGACGAATCGGACCGGGCGATTGCCGACGGCGAAGCGCATGGATTCGTCAAAGTGCTGACCGTCCCGGGCAAAGATAAAATTCTCGGCGTGACCATCGTCGGCGAGCATGCCGGCGATCTCATCGCCGAATATATCGCTGCCATGCGCCATGGCATCGGCCTGAACAAGATTCTCGGCACCATTCACATCTACCCGACGCTCGCCGAAGCCAACAAGTCCGCCGCCGGCGCTTGGAAACGCGCTCATGCCCCCGAGCGCCTGCTCTCTTGGGTGAAACGCTACCATGCATGGATGCGCGGCTAGGACCGGGCGCGGCGGAACGCGCCATGCCAAGCGAGTTCGCGTGCGCCCATGCCACTGAGCGTCATCATCCCTGCGCTGAATGAAGCGACTGGCATCGAGTCCCTGCTGCTGCACTTACGCCCCTGGCAGATGCGCGGTGTACAAATCATCGTGGTGGATGGCAGCAGCAATGACCGAACCGCCCAATTAGCCGCTTGCCACGCCGACACGGTGATCAATTCGCCGCCCGGTCGCGCCCTGCAGATGAATGCCGGAGCAAGCGCTGCGCGCGGCGACACCCTATTCTTTCTGCACGCCGACTGCATTCCGCCTGCGGACGCGGATAGACAAATCGTCTCCGCTCTCGCTCCCAACGAGCGCTGCTGGGGCCGCTTCGATGTGCGCATCGCTGGCCATGATCGCCTGCTTCCTATCGTGGGAAAGCTGATGAATTGGCGGTCGCGGCTCACCGGCATCGCTACCGGCGATCAGGGGCTGTTCATGACACGCCGCGCCTTCGCCACGGCCGGTGGTTTCGCGGCTATTCCACTGATGGAAGACATCGCCATGAGCCGTACGCTCAAGCGCTTGAGCCGGCCGGTGTGCCTGCGCGGAATGATCACTTCCGGGCGACGCTGGGAACAGCAGGGAGCATTGCGCACCGTGGCATTGATGTGGCGGCTGCGGGCCGCTTATTTCTTTGGCACCGATCCGGCGAAGTTGGCGGTTCGCTATCATGGTCGCGAAGACTGATTGCATCATCGCCGTATTCGCCAAGGCACCACGCCCCGGCGAGGTCAAGACACGCCTCATCCCCGCGCTGGGTGCCGAGGGCGCCGCCATTTTGCAATCGCGCCTGCTCGGCCACACCCTAGATACCGTTCGCTCCAGCGGACTCGGCCCCCGGGAACTGTGGTGCTCGCCTGACACGAGCGATCCGCTGCTGCAGAAATACGCAGCGCGTGCCGGTGCGACACTGCACGATCAAGGCAGCGGTGATCTCGGCGAGCGTATGGCGCGGGCTTTCGCGGCGGCGCTGAATCGCGCCAAGCGCGTTCTCTTGATCGGCTGCGACTGTCCTGGTCTCACCGCTCAGGATCTGCGTGACGCGGCCGTTGCGCTGCATGTCCACGATGCGGTGTTCACCCCCGCCGAAGACGGCGGCTACGCGCTCATCGGCCTGCGCCGCGCCGACGCGGGGCTGTTCGCCGGCATCGTATGGGGCGGCGCGACGGTCATGCAGGCCACGCGCGAGCGCGTGGCCATGCTGGGCTGGCATAGCTACGAGCTCGCTGCACGCTGGGACGTCGATCGACCCGAGGACCTCGATCGGCTGCGTGGCCACCCCAGGCTCGCCCCGCTGCTCAGGGACTTATACAACCCGCCCCGTAAAGACGCAGGATGAGTAGAATCGTCGCACAGCAAAAATGTACGCTGGGCAAAGCGAAGTAAGCCCATCGACTGATAAAAAGCAGTACATCGCGAGGGACTCGCCCACCCTCTCATCGCTCACCCATCCCCGCGCGAGGAATGCAGCGGCGCTTCTCTTAGCGACGCTCAGGGAGTGTCGCGTGGGAAGCGCGGTGTGGCGGGGCGTCCTTCGCGGTGAACGAGGATTCATGGGATGATGAAGCGTCTGCTTCTCGCCGGCGGGGGTCACGCACATATCGAAGTGCTGCGTCGGTTGGCGCGGCGAAATCTGCGCGATGTCGAACTGTTGCTCGTCACTCCCTCGCCCCTGCTCATCTACACCGGAATGTTGCCCGGTCTCATCGCCGGCCACTATCGCCTCGGCGAGTGCACCGTCAACCTTGCCGCTCTCGCCGCCAAAGCCGGTTGCCAATGGATCGCCGGCAGCGTTTCCGGCCTCGAGCCGCAACGCAACGCCATCAGGCTGCACGACGGTCGGCAGATTGCCTACGATGTGCTTTCTCTCGATGTCGGCTCGGTTGCGCAGCACGCGGGCGTGCGCGGCGCAGAGCGCTTTGCCATACCGGCACGGCCGATGGAAGGGCTGGTGCGTTGGTGGAAGGCTTTGCTGAACCGTTTCGAGGCGCAACCGAGCCTGCGCCTCGGGATAGTGGGCGGCGGCGCAGGTGGCGTCGAACTGGCGCTCGCTATGCACCATCGCCTCACTTTTTTCGGCGCCACCAAGGTGAGCCTGTTTCTGGTGACCGAGGCGTCGACCATCGTTCCCGATCATCATCCCGAGGCCCGCACTATCCTCGAGCACGCGCTGCAAAGCCGCGGCATCAACGTCCATACGCGCAGCAAGGTTGCCGAAGTGTCGGAGGGACGACTACGCGCCACCAGATCGGCCGAGCTCACTTTCGACGCGCTCGTTTGGGTTGCCGGCGCCGCTGCGCCAGCGTGGATCGGGCAGACCGGTCTGGCGACCGACGACCGGGCCTTCGTGGCGGTTCACGATACGCTTCAGTCGACCTCGCATGGCAACGTGTTTGCCGCGGGAGATGTCGCCGATTTGGTGAATCATCCGCGTCCGAAGGCTGGTGTCTTCGCTGTTCGCGAGGGGCCGATCCTGGAGCGCAATCTGGTGGCCTCGCTGAGAGGAGGAAGACTCGCCTCCTACCGGCCGCAAAAGCACGCTTTGGCGCTCATCAGCACCGGAGCGAGGCACGCGGTGGCCTCGCGCGGATCGCTGGTCTTCTCCGGTGATTGGGTGTGGCGGTGGAAGGACTGGATCGACCGGCGCTTTGTGGCGCGCTACCGCCTGTGAGTTGCATGTCGCTGTCGATAAGTTCAGAGCAGCAGGGGCGTCATACCATCCGGTTGGCGAAGGTACCTTACCCCCGCGCTACGGACCTGCGTTCGGCTCTTTCTATTGCTGGATGATTAAAACACTGCAATGCTCGATATAACATAGGCGCCGGAGGATTTATGAAAATTGTGATGATGGGATCGGGAGGAGTCGGCGGTTTTTTTGGCGGACGGCTTTTGCAGGCAGGCTGCGACGTGAGTTTCGTCGCGCGCGGCAAACACCTGGCGGCGATGCGCGAGCACGGGCTCACTATCGAGAACGAGCCGCAAGGTGACATTCACTTGCCAAAGGTACGGGTAACTGACGATCCGAGCACGATCGGGCCGGCCGATCTGGTCATCCTCTCGGTCAAGTTGTGGGACACCGAGGTCGCGGTGCATTCGATCAAACCCATCGTCGGTCCGAGCACCGCGGTCCTTTCGTTGCAGAACGGCGTACTCAAGGATGACGTTCTGCGCCGCGAGTTCGGCGGTGCGGCGGTGATGGGCGGGGTCGCTTACGTCGCGACCTACGTTGCGCGGCCCGGCGTCATCCACCAGACCGGCACGATGCAGCGCATCGTGATCGGCGAATACGACGGCGGCTCGTCCGCGCGCGCGGAATTTCTGCACCAGGCGTTGTTGCGTGCGGGCGTCAAAGCGGAACTCAGCAGCGACGTGCGCCGCTCGATCTGGGAGAAGTTTGTATTTCTGGTTGGCCTATCGGCGGCGACGACGAGCATGCGCCTGCCCATCGGACCGATTCGCGAGAACCCGCAAGCACGCGCTTTTCTGTTCGAACTGATTCAAGAGGCGGTCGCTGTTGGCCGCGCTCACGGGGTCGCGCTGCCCGAAGACTTTGCCGAGCATCGCCTCGCATTTGCGGACAGCCTACCCGCCGACATGACCTCGTCGATGCACCACGATCTCGACGCCGGCAATCCGCTCGAAGTGAACTGGTTGAGCGGCGCAGTCGTGGAGCTCGGCAAGGCGGCAGGCGTTCCCACGCCCGCCAATCGCGCAGTGTGCGCCATTCTCGCGCTGCACGCCCCAGGCAGGCGAGGAGTATGAGATGGCGACCCCCCTACTCACTATTCGCTCGCTCCGCGCCATTCCCGTGGAGGTGCCGATGACCCGCGTGCTCGCCACCAGTCAGGCGGCCATCCGCGCCGCTCCGTTGATCCTGATCGATCTCGAGACGGAGGAAGGGATCACCGGGCGCGCTTACCTGTTTTGCTACGTACCTGCGGCGGCATCCGCGATCGCCAAGTTGCTCGCTGAAGTGCTGAACGTGACGCGAGGCGAACGCGTAGCGCCCGTCGATCTATGGGCGAAACTCTCGCGCCGCTTCACCCTGATCGGCGTGCAAGGCATCGTGCGCATGTCGATGGCAGGCTTCGACGTCGCCTGCTGGGATGCACTCGCCATCGCCGCCGGGAGACCACTGGTCGCGCTGCTCGGCGGTACGCCGCGCGCGATTCCAGCCTACAACAGCAACGGACTCGGCCTGATGCCGCTCGATGTGCTGGCGAATGAGGCGGAAGGGCTTCTCGCAGGCGGCTTCCGCGCGGTCAAATTGCGCCTTGGTTATCCGACCCTCGCGGCCGACCTTGCCGCGGTGCGCGCCGTGCGCAAGCGCATCACCGATGATATGCACATCATGGTCGACTACAACCAGGCACTCAGCGTCGCCGAAGCGGTGAAACGCGGCCGCGCGCTCGACTGCGAAGGCATCTATTGGCTGGAAGAGCCGATCCGCCACGACGACTATCGCGGCAGCGCCAAGCTCGCGCGCGAACTGACAACGCCGGTGCAGATCGGTGAGAACTTCTCGCAGCCGCAGGCAATGCAGGAAGCGTTGGCTGCGGGCGCCTGCGACTACGTCATGCCGGATCTCGAGCGCATCGGCGGCGTAACCGGCTGGCAACGCGCAGCCGCACTCGCTGCGTCGAGCGGTATCGAAATGTCATCGCATCTGTTCCCGGAAGTGAGCGCGCATCTGCTCGCCGTCACACCGACTTGTCACTGGCTGGAATACGTCGATTGGGCCGCGCCCATTCTCGCCGAACCGCTGCGCATCGTGGACGGTGTTGCGGTGGCTCCCGACCGACCGGGCAACGGCCTCATCTGGAACGAAGAAGCCGTCCAGCGATACCGAATGAGCTGAGTCCCGTAGCAGCGATCGCGCCGGGGAAATTTTGAATGGCAGTGGCGGCTACGGAACCGGCACCAGCGTGTTTGCCTCACGCACCATCAGCCAGGCGCCGCCCCGCTTTTGCAGAATCGACAGGGGTTGCCGCTGCGCCTCATTGGAGCGCCGCCATTTTTCAGGGTGATCACCACTGCCGAGCGCGGTCCACAGCTAAGCCCATCCTCCGAATACCCTGACCTCGTGAACCTCACCGGTTGATTCGATGTCGACTCCCATGACTTCGACTGAGCTGGCGCAAACTGCGATTTGCCGCACTTGGGTGGCTGACGGGCCGCTAGAAAACACGACGTCGTCCGCCATCACGCTCAGCACCCTCTGTCACTCGTTGTTGATGGCTGGCCGTGCTGAGGCGTCACTTGAGAAATCCGAGTACCGCCGCATTGAACCGGTCGGGGGCTTCGAGATGCGCCACATGACCTAGTTCATCGAATTCAATCAATCTGGCGCCGGGGAGGGCGCTTGCCGCCTCCTGACCGAGGGCCGGAAAGTTGCCCATCGACTTGATGCTTTCCGGAGGCGCAAAGCGCCGTCCGAACACGGTGCGATCGAGTTGGCCAATAAGCCACAAAGTCGGCATCTTGATGAGCGGCAGGTCGTACCTTACCGACTGGTCGTACACCATCTGGTAGGTCAGCGCCGAAACTTTGGCATAGCGCGGATATTCCGCGCTCATGCGAACGCGGATGACCGGCTCGACGTACTTTTCGAATTCGGGTCGCCATCTGGCGAAATAGCCCTGCATGAATTTGCGATATGACTCCGGCGTCTGAGCCATCTCGATCCTGGTGAGCGCGTCAGTGCCTTGCGGAGGAATCGCCAGGTGATAGTCCTCGAGCCCGATGGGATTCTCCAGTACCAAATGCATAACGCGCGACGGGTAAAGACTCGCGAAGCGGATCGCGAGCGTCCCGCCCATCGAATTGCCGATGAGCACGATCTTGTCGATGCCGAGACTATCAAGCAGCTTGATGGTATTCCCGGCCAGCAGATCGAGGCTGTAGCGCATCTCCGGCTTGGATGATTTGCCGAAACCGATCTGATCGGGGACCACCACGCGATAGCCAGCCTTGGCCAAAGCCTCGATCACGCTCTTCCAATAATCTGAAACGAAGTTCTTGCCGTGCATGAGCAAAGCGGTCCGTCCGTTTGCGTTACCCGTGGGCGCCACATCCATGAACGCCATGCGCACCGGATGACCTTCATTTTCCAGCGGCAGCATCTTCACCTCATAGGGATAAGCGTACGACTCGAGCGCAATCCCCAACGGCACGTCGTAACTCGGTGGATCCGCCTGCGCAAAGGCCGGGGATGTCGCCAGCAGCGACGCCATCAACCAGACGATGAACTGACAATCCATTCCCCTCTCCTTCTCAACATTCCGGCTGAAGACAACTTCGCAGCACGGCGTGGGAGTTCTACGGGCTACGTCGCAGCTATAGTCATCTTGACATTCGGATTGCCTTCCAGGCCGTGCCCATCGTGCCTCGGCAAATCAGAAAGTCGCCCTTGCCGTGCAATGCGCTGCACGAACTCAATCGATCTTCGGGTAGCCGGTGATGCGGCTGATCTCCGCGTACAGGGGCTGCAGCCGTTGGTACATGCGCTGGTAGACGTGACGATACAGCTCCTCGTACATGCGCGCTGCCGCGGGATTGGGTTCGAACACGCGGCCGAGCCGGGTCATTTCTCCTATAGCGGTCGGAAAATCCGCGTGCAATTTCAGTCCGACGGCGGCGTCGATCGCTGCACCGAGTCCCGAGGTCTCGTAGATGTGGGGACGCGCCGCCGGCAGGTTGAAGATATCGGCACTCAACTGCATCGCCGCGTCGCTCTGCGAGCCGCTGCCGGCAATGCGCAGCGCAGTGACCGGCACGCCGGCGCGCTTCTCGATTCGCTCCTTGCCTTCGCGCAACGCATAGGCGAGCCTTTCCAGTATCGCGCGATAGAGGTGAGCGCGGGTGTGCGCGTCACCGAAACCGATGATGGCGCCTTTTGCTTCCGGCCCGGGCGTTTTAACGCCGGGCATCCAATACGGCTGCAGCATCAAGCCCATCGAACCCGGCGGAACGCTGTCGACCAATTGATCGAACAAGCTCTCGACCGCTACACCTTGCTGTCCCGCGGCGATCTCTTCCAGGTGGCCGAACTCGCGCTTGAACCAACTCACCATCCAAAAGCCGCGGAGGATTTGAATCTCGATGCTAACTAAAAGCCCCCGGAACCGCCGCCGGGTAGGGCGGAATGAACGCAGTGGTCTCGACGTATTTCGCATTGGTGGTGTTGATCGTCGCCGACGTGCCGAAGGAAAGGCAGCCGACATCCGGGGTGATACAACCGGCACCGATCACCTCGCAAGCCTTGTCGGCGGCGGCGGCGATAAGCGGCAGACCGGCCGGTATGCCGGTGGCTGCCGCGGCTTCCGGGGTAATCTCGCCCATGACCGAGCCAGGGACTACGAGTTCCGGCAACATTGCGCGATCGATCGACAGCGCCTGCCATTTCCAATCCCACGCGGGAGCCCAGCGCTGCCGCTTGAAATCGAACGGCACGTAACCTACCTGCGAAGCCGTGGAATCGACCCAAAGACCGCATAGCTGCTGATTCAAGTACCCGGAGAGCAGAACATAGTAGCGAGTCTTCGCCCAGATGTCGGGCTGGTTCTCCGCGATCCAATTGGATTCCGCTTCGTGCTGGAAATGACTGATGGTGCTCGCGACACCGACCAGCGCGAAGGCGGCTCGCCAGCCCGCCGTTACGGGTGGCACCTTTCGTGCGCGCCGTTGATCGAGCCGGTTTCGCCAAAGCGCAATCTTAGCCACTCCTGCAGGCTCTGCCCGAAGCTCGCGCGGAGCCGTGCGGGCGCGCTGGTATCGACGAGCTTGTGCGGTGCGAGACGGCTCGGGCCCAGCTTGGCGCACGCCGTCTCCAAGGTCACGTCATCGGGGGTGATGCCGGATCCTATGCGATCGCTGAGAAAAGCAAGCGCTGCATCGTCAAGCGGATAGTCGACGTGTTCTTCGCCCCAGCCGTTCCACCGTCTCATCTTATTCTTGACAGACTCAGCGCGCTGGATATTACCCGCCGTCGGGATTCGGGTGCAGCGCGTAGCGTGCCCGCGCCGGGTCCAGTCCGACTCTCGAACCCGCAGCAGGTAGCCAGGCTAGTCGGCGAATGACTTCTGCAGCTTCTCGCGCCGTTCTTGCGCATGGATCGACCGGGTGGCGGTAGGCCGGGCTACCAGCCTGGCAAGCCCGATCGGTTCACCGGTATCTTCGCAGAAACCATAGGCGTCTTCATCGATCCGCTTCAGTGCCGCCTCGATCTGCGCCGCCAAACGGTGTTCCCGCTCAAGGGTGAGCAGTTCCAGGGCGTACTCTTCCTCGAGTGTCGCACGATCGGCGGGGTCGCTCTGCACGACGGCTTCCTTAAGCTCATCGGCGCTGCGCCGGGCGTTACTGATCAGCTCGGCTTGCATGGCGAGCAGACGCTGGCGAAAGAACTCCCGCTGCGCGGCATTCATGTAATCGCCGGGGTCAGAGGCCAATAGCTGCTCTTCCGTGAGTGCAGTTTTTCGTTTCATAGGGCACCGCGGTAGTCGTGCGAGGGTCGGCAGTCAAATTTGAACGAAGTATGACTCTGAGCCTTTTTGAGGGAATGGGCAACCTCGGGGCGAGCGGGCCTGCGCGCCCAAGCCCTCAAGGTGGATGCGAGTGGCCCCGTTGCGCGAGATGCTCGGCTGGCAATAGTCGTTTCATGTCAAGCTTTTGAGCGGTGCGTGGACTCCAAAAAGGTTGAGGCGGAAAGCGAGCCGGCAGAACAACGTCACGATCAAGGCGTCTCAATCAACCGGGTGCGTTAGCCGGTCCCTCGTATCTATTCAATGAATTCGCCACGGTTCCGCGCTCGATGACTTGGTATGCCTCGCCTCCATCCGGTTTCCACCACAGATACTCCCAGCCGCCATGCCGATTCCACTCCGCCGACTCGTGTGTCCCGCTCGGGAGCCACCACGAACCGGCGACTCCGGCGTGATTGACATTGGCCATTGTCGAAACTTCGAAACGGTTGTGGCTTGTCACCGCCGCGGCAAACGGGTCCGCCGGGCGCGATGACGAAGCGCAGGACCGCCGCCTTGGCAAGACCAGGCGACCCACGGTGAACCGGGCGTGCAGCAACAGGGTGAGGGAGCGGTAGAACGCAAGCCCCGACTGATCCTGGGCTGCCCGTCCAGGCATCTAGCGCTCCGTCACCACCACCAAGCGATCGTTTCCCGACTCCGCGCCCCAGATTTCCCCGGCCCGGCCGAGCATCTGCCGCACCGCGGCGCCATCCTTGTTGCTGGGGAAACTTTCGAACTTTGCCGTGACAGGATCGAAGCGCAGGATGGCATTCGAAGTCCATTCTGTGACCCACACTTTGTCCCTGTCATCGACCCACACGGCATAGATATGTGGATTGTTGACCGAAGGCCTCCACTGCTTCCAGCTCTGGTCCTTTGGGTTGTACATGCTCAAGTTCCCGCTCGACCATTCACTCACCCAGATCTGCCCTTTCGAATCCGACCACACGCGGCGCGCGCCCTGCTGTTTGATGGGTGGCTCGATGACGCTGGCTTTGCCCGTAACCGTGTCGACCCGCGCGATGTGATTGCCCGCGAGCGAGGCGTAGTAGATGTCACCCGTCGGGGTGGCGGTGATTCCGTACGGACCGCGGCCGCGCGGCGCCTCCCAGACTTTCACCTCACCAGTCTTCGGATTTACGCTTCCGTAATACCCCCCCTGACCGGTGTACCAGAGCACGCCCTGCTTATCAAAAGCCGCGGTATTGAGGTTGACATTGGGCGCGCTGCCCGGCAGGGGATACGGCTTTACCGCCTTCGTTTGCGGATCGACGCGCACGATCGCGTTCTGCCCGCTGTCGGTCACCCAGGCGGCGCCATCCGGACCCACGATAACTCCATGCGGCGACGAACCCTTGCCGAGCGGAATGTGCTCGGTCTTGCCCGTGTTCGGATCGAGTCTGCCCAGCTCGCCGGTGCTCTGCGCGGTGTACCAAACAGAACCGTCAGGCGCAGGTGCGACGTCGTGCGGATGTGATCCTTGAGGCACCGAGTAGTAGCGAACTTCAGCGCCATACGCGCTCGAAGCGACGAGCAATAGGCCTACCAGCGCAGGGCGTGAAAGGCGTTCGAACATTTTTCGCCTCCAGAGATAAACCGGTGCGACTGCCAGATTCTACCTCGGACTAATGCTTGCTCCCAAGGGCCTAGCAGACAATCGGTTTGTCCCGAAGTGCGGGAAATGGTTCGCGCTGGGGCGACAAGGCATCGGCCGATAGCGAGCGGCTTGATGCAATGAATGAAAGGACATGCCAGCTGTTTAGCAGGAGTGCCCGGGATCAGGCACGCAGGCCAGAACGTGGAAGCATTTGTGTCAGGCGACGACGAAGCGACGCCGCCCACTGCCGGGAGTCAGTGCTGACCAATTCGCGCGACACCGGAGCAGTGGTTCGAACCCTTCTCATCGCCCTGCAAAACTTGTCCGTACCGCGGACGCTGCGGCAACGTCGAGCACGCTCATGCCCGGCGGAACAATTGCCACGGATTGTTGTGCTGAAACAAGCTTCATTCCGCTTACGGCCTGCGCCATTCTGACCTGACTGAGCGCGGCTTGATACTTCTCACCGTCTTCAGGAAGCAACATGGTGGTGCTGCCGTTTTTGTGCCCGACCACTACGATCGGCGCCATCAGCTGTACGATGCGTGCGCTGCTTGCTTTCGGCGCGTCTTTCGCCTGCTGGGCGATCGCGGAACTGCTATGGCCGGCCACCGCGGGTTGTGCGATGTAGAAGAGCCCGCCCATTACCATTGCAGTCATTGCGACTGAAATTCCCATTGCTCCCAACGCGCTTGCCTTCATGGTTCGTCCCTCATCAAAGAAATCGTTTGCGATGCAAATGCATCGGACGACAACGCAAACCAGGCAAGGAGTGAAACAGGTTCGGATCGGACGGAGGACGGACGAGTGACACCCGTGTGGCGGGTTACATTCGGTGGCCCCGCTGTCGTAGGCTATGCAGCCTTTAGACCGGAAGCTTTGCGTCTCCGACTTTCGCCGGGTTTGCCATTGTCGTGTATCTCGTCTGCTTGTTCTGCAGACGTCACATCCTATCGCTTTATGCTTTCTCAGGATATGCAGAATCGCACAGGACGAGAGTCTTTGTCAAAGCGAATGATGCGATGCGCCAGACGCACGCACGGTAACAATCACGAAAACTGGAGAGATGGCAGGGCGCGGGGCCCGGGTTAGCCGCCAGCAGCAGCGCAACCCGGGTTAAGGTAAGGCTTGGCTCGGGTCTAGCTGGGCGTTTCTGAAGCGGTTAACCAGGCGCTATATGGCATCGCGGGTGAGCGGGCGTTGTCAGATCTGCTGAGCGTGGCAGCGGAACGCAGAGACTGCCGCAGACCATCGAGAACGCGGCCCGCGTGCTTCCCAAGTCCCGTATTGCGTAACCTTACACCGGCCGCACCGCCCCTCGAAGCACTGAGCTCCGCTTGGCGTTGCTCATCGGCGCGTTCGATCACTTCCGTGGCCCATGCGTTAGCAAACTGAATGGCGTGGTGCACATCCATGACATTGGCTTTGGGACTGACCGCCCGAAGGATCGCGTCTCGAGTCGAGTTTATGGTCCGAAGAGTCAACGCCACCCTCACGTCGAAATCTCCGGGCAGATTCTGCAGTTTTTGCTTCAGTGTTGTTCCGGCGATACCCAGAATGGCGCCTAACACGTAGTCGTAGATTTTGGCAGCGCGGGTAAGGCGCTCGAGCTCTGGAAGTCGGGATAGTTCGGCACTATGGATGTACAGGAATTTACGGATATTCATGTTTTTCACCTGCCTTGGTTGGTTGCCACCCCGATCAGAGGGATCAGGCGTTAGGTCCACAGGCGTATCGTGCAGCATGTGCGTCAACGTTTCAGTGACCAAATCCACACTCTGTTTTAATCGCAGAGCGAGACAGGCAAGGTCATGGCCAGGGCGGCGGACGGGAGCGCGCGCATCATCAAGCGACGCTCGCTGGGCGCTCACCCCATGGGCGGACCCCGACGCAAGCTCGCAATTGCACAGCTCAGCTCGACTATGCGACCCACCATGTCCTCGTGCCCAACCTATCCGAGCGCTCGTATCGTCTCCAACGGAGGCCGATTGACTGCCTGGGCCGTCGCGGCAAAACCTGCCAAGGCCACACCGACGACGCCGAGCACGATACCGACCAGTGGAACCCACGGGTTGAAAGCATAGGACAAATTCAAAATGCGCACCGAGACGGCGAAGCCGACCGCACTGGCGAAGATCGCGGCGACCACTCCGGCGATAAGGCCGATGACGACGAATTCCGCGGCTTGCGTACCTCGCACCTGCGCCCTGCGCGCGCCGAGCGTGCGCATGATCGCGGCTTCGAACATGCGCTCATCCTGGCTCGAGACGATAGCGGCGTAGAGCACAATCAAGCCGGCCAGCAGCGTGAAGATAAAGACGAACTCGACCGCGCGCGACACTTGATCTGCTATCGAGCGCACTTGATCGAGGATGGCGCCCACGTCGATCACGGAGAGATTGGGGAACGCCTGGACCATCGCGTTGATCGTCGCTTCGTGCTCGCGCGGCAGGTAGAAGCTGGTGATGTAGCTGGTGGGCGCATTGTCGAACAAGCCCGGCGAGCCAATGACAAAAAAATTGACTTTGAACGAGTCCCAGTCAACCTTGCGCAGATTGCTGATCTTGCCCGTGACCATCGTCCCGCCCACGTTGAAAGTAAGCGTGTCGCCAAGATGCAGATTGAGCGTCTTGGCAATTCCCTCCTCCACCGACAACTGCTCGCTGTCCCCGGCGTGCCACCAGGCACCGGCGACAATGCGGTTGTCGCTCCGCAAGCCGATTGCTTGAGAGAGATTGAACTCGCGTTCGGCCAAACGCCTGCTGCGCTCATCGCTCATGCTCTCGGCAACCACAGGACGGCCGTTGATCGTGGTCAGACGGCCGCGTATCATCGGGTACAGCTCGACCTCTGCCGATTGCGGAACAGCCGATTCCCGCGCGGTAGGTTGTTGTTTTCTGCTCGCAGCGTCGCCTCGCGCGCCAAGTCCGTAAGTTTGGAAGAATTTCTTCAGTTCTGCGACCTGATCCTGCTGGATGCCAATCACGAATCGGTTGGGTGCGTCGGCGGGCAGGTTGTTGCGCCACGAATTCATAAGATCGCCGCGCACGAGCGTAAGCAGCAGCAAAGCCATGATGCCGAGGCCCAGTGCGACGATTTGTGTGATGCTGCTTCCCGCACGTCGTCGCAGGCTGGCGAGTCCATAGCGAATCGATACACCGGTGCCGCTTTTCAGTCGTGCGGCGGCAGATATCAATGCCCAGCCCAACAGCGCGGAAGTCACGACGCAGGCTGCTACTCCACCCAAAACGGCAAGCCAGACTTGCATATCGCCGGACTTCCATAGCAGCAACAACGCGATCACCGAAAGACCGAGGAGATAGGCGATGGCACTGCTTGGTTCGGCGATCGGCAGGTCGCGGCGCAGTACGCGCAACGGGGGCACGGAACGCAAGCGCAATAGCGGTGGCAGGGCGAAACCGAGCAGCACCAACAGGCCTACGGCAAACGCTTGCAGTGCCGGCACCCAGCCCGCTGGCGGCAGCTCGGCCTTGATCAACCCGGTCAGCAACTTGATGAGCGCGTATTGCGCACCGTAGCCCAGAGCACAGCCGACGACGCCGGCCAGCACGCCGAGGACCAAAAACTCCAGCAGGTACAGCGAAAGCAGCGTCGCCTGACTCGCGCCCAGGCAGCGCAGGATAGCGCACGTGTCAAACTCTCGACGCATGAAACGGCGGGCGACCAAGAAAACACCGACCGCCGCCAAAATGACCGAGAGCAACGAGGCGAGCCCGAGAAACTGCTCCGCGCGCTCCAAGGCAACGCGGACTTCGGCCCGCGCATCGCGGACGCCTTCGAGCCGCTCACCCCGCCCCAGGTTGGCCTTGGCGAACATTTGGAAGGCCTCGACTGGTTTGGGTGGACCGGCGAGCAACAGGCGATAACCCACTCTACTGCCAGTGCGGATCAAACCCGTCGAAGCGATGTCCGCTTCATTGAGCAGAAGGCGCGGCGCGACTTTGAAATAATCGAAAGCGCTGTCCGGCTCCTTGGTAATGACCGCAGCAATGGTGAACTGTCTGTTGCCCAGAGTGATCGCATCCCCGACCTGACGGCCGAGCTTAACCAGCAGCGCATCGGCCACCCATACGCTTCCCGGCTGCGGAACACCCAGGGCGTCTCGATCGGCGGCCGAACGTGAGCCGTCCGCACCGCGCGCGGAAGCGATGCGTAGGAGACCGCGCAGAGGGTAAGTCGAACTCACCGCCTTGATCTCGCTCAAGGCAGTTCCCTCGCCAGCGCTCACCATGCTCGGGAAGGTGGTGACGTTCGCAGTTTTTAAACCGTTCCTTGTCGCCGCAGCGAGGAACTTCTGCGCGATGGGGTGGTCGGCGATGAGCGCCAAATCGCCCCCCAACAGGCGCGTCGCCTCGCCATTCAGCGCACTGCGCACTCTGTCGGTGAAAAAACCCACCGTCGCTACACTGGCGACGGCCACGACCAAGGCAATGAGCAATACGCGCAGTTCGCCCGCCGCCAGGTCTCTGCGCAACATTTTCAAGGCGAGGCGCAAGGTATTCACCTGGCTAGGGCCTCGGAGGAAGTCACCAGTTCGCCCGCCACCAACTTGAGTCGCCGCACGCAACGGGATGCTAGAGCCTCATCATGGGTCACTAGCAACAAGGTCGTGCCACGTTCGTGATTTAATTGGAACAGCAAATCGATGACCTGTTGCCCGGTATGCGCGTCCAGGTTGCCGGTCGGCTCGTCAGCCAACAGCAACTTCGGCCGCTTGACGAAGGCACGGGCCAGCGCGACGCGTTGCTGCTCGCCGCCCGATAACTGCTTGGGATAATGTCCCAATCGCGCCGCCAAACCGACTCGACCCAGAATCTCCTGTGCCTGCTGCCGCGCATCGCGCTGACCGGCCAGTTCAAGAGGCAGCATGACGTTTTCCAGCGCGTTGAGCGCGGGCAGAAGCTGAAACGACTGAAAGACGAAACCGATCAGCCGCCCGCGCAACGCTGCGCACGCATCCTCGCTCAATGTGCTGAGATCGGCACCATCGATCACTACCCGCCCGGAACTCGGCGTATCCAGTCCAGCGAGCAAGCCGAGCAGCGTGGACTTGCCGGAACCTGAGGCACCGACGATCGCGACCGCCTCTCCTTCGGTCACTTGAAAACTCACCTCCGTTAGAATGGTCAGCTGCATATCGCTGGTCGCGACGCGCTTACCGAGTGCTTCGGCGCTCACGATGATGCGTCTGTCATCCGCCAAGTGGGGTAAATCGTTCTTCATCTAACTGGATCCCAGGATTTGAACCGCAATGGTACACATGTGGCGCCAGGAGCGTCTTTGCAAGGTCCGGGCATGGCAACTTTAACTATCACTTCTGCATCGACGCTCGAAAACTCTTTCGCTGTCGTTCTAGGCTTTGTCCGGCTCCCTCGGCGATCCGATGGCGTAGTCCGGCGCTTGCGCAGTGCCGGAGCCCGAGTCCCTACGACACCGGCTGTAGCTATGCGTTCCTGCTCTGCGTGACTTACCATACGGGCAATCGCCAGATGGACCCCTTTGTGAACACCCAATACACCCGCACCGCCATTTCGCTACATTGGCTGATCGCGCTCATTCTCCTGGCCGGTTTCTCCCTCGGTCTGTACATGCACGACTTGCCCTTATCGCCGCAGAAGCTCAAGTACTACTCATGGCACAAATGGATAGGTATTACCATCTTCATGCTCGGGCTAATCCGCGTAGGCTGGCGTTTGACACACCGGGCGCCCGGCCTGCCGAGTAGCATGCCGCAGTGGCAGCGCAAGGCGGCAACGGCATCGCACGTGCTGCTCTATGTACTGATCCTAATCATCCCGATTTCCGGGTGGCTATACAGTTCCGCTTCAGGCGTCCCGGTGGTCTACCTGAAGCTTGTTCCCTTGCCCGATTTGGTTGCCCCGGACAAGGCACTCGCCGCCCAATTGAAGCTTTTACACAAGACGCTGAACTTTAGTCTCGCCGCACTGGTCTTCCTGCACATCGCGGCTGCCATCAAGCATCAATTCGCGGACCGCGACGGCTTGCTTACCCGCATGCTACCCATTCTCAAATGAGCCTAAATGACTAATATGAAAGGACTCTCCCTTCAAGATCGGCACGCGGGCTCCCTGCTCTTCGCGGTTGCGCTCTTTTCTTCGGGTCTTGCGCCCGCGCAAAGCGTAGTTACGGAAAAGAGTGAGGTCCACTTCGTTTCGAAGCAGATGAACGTGCCGGTCGATGGCGCGTTCAAGAAGTTCACGGCGGCGGTTAACTTCGATCCGAGCAAACTTGATGCAGCCAAAGCCCAATTCAACGTCGATCTGAATAGCGTAGATCTGGGGTTGCCCGAAGTGAATGACGAAGTGAAAAAACCCGATTGGTTCAACACCGCCAAGTTTCCCAGTGCCACCTTCGCTTCCAGCAGCCTGAAGTCGCTGGGCGGAAACAAATACGAAGTCGCGGGCAAGCTCACTATCAAAGGCGTCATCAAGGATGTCACCGTGCCCTTTACGCTAACTCCACAGGCAGGCGGCAACGCGCTGGTCGAAGGTGCGTTTCCTATCAAACGCCTGGACTACAAGGTCGGCGAAGGTTCGTGGTCCGACACGGATACCGTGGCTGACGAAGTACTGATTAAGGTTCGGCTGCAGCTATCGGGCATGCCGGCCGCCAAGTAAGACTGTAGTGATCGCAACCTTTTATCGAAACAAAAAGGAGCCATTCATGAAATTGAAAATCGCCAGTATCGTGGTAGCGGCCCTGTTTGCAGTGCCGGGAGTCGCGGCGGACACTTATACGAACGACCCGGCTCATACTTTCCCAACCTTCGAGGTGTCGCATCTCGGCTTCTCGACCCTGCGCGGCCGCTTCAACAAAACGGCCGCCAAGATCACGCTCGATAAGGCGGCCAAGACGGGTGCCGTGGAAGCGACTATCGAGGCCGCTTCCCTGGATACGGGTTGGGCCAAGCGCGACGAGCATCTGCGCAGCGGAGATTTTTTTAACGTCGAGAAATTTCCGACGGTTACCTTCAAGTCCGACAGCTTCAAGTTTGATGGCGATAAGGTGGTGACGGTACCCGGGCAACTGACCATCCTCGGGGTTACCAAGCCGGTAACCTTGCAGATCGCCAATTTCAAATGTGCTCCCCACCCGATGCTCAAGCGCGAAGATTGCGGTGCCGAAGTGAGTACAATCATCAAGCGCTCAGACTTCGGTATGAGCTTTGGGCTCCCTGCGGTGGGCGACGATATCAAGATCGCCATCGAACTGGAAGCAATAAAGGATTCCTGATCGTCCAGTGCGCAAAAGCCGGCTTGGGGCCGGCCTTTCCCGTTCCCGCTTCTTCCTTATGCCGCGATTCGTTCGTTGCCTTCAGTACAGCATAGTCTGCCTTGGTTTGCTGAGCGCAGGTACCGGGACGCTGGCCGACGCGAAGCCGCCGCCGGGCACGACTTCGCTACCCTCGGTACTGGTGTTTGGCGACAGCTTATCGGCGGCCTATGGCCTCGCACAGAACAGCGGCTGGGTGAGCCTGCTGTCCGAGCGTCTTGCGCAACGCTCGCCGCCCTACCGCGTGGTCAATGCAAGCATCAGTGGCGAGACTACGCGCGGCGGGCTGTCACGCATCGCTCAGACGCTCGATCAATACCATCCGGCGGTAGTGATTATTGAACTCGGCGGCAACGACGGCCTGCGCGGCCTGTCGCTATCGGCAACTCGAGACAACCTGGAGACGCTGGTGCGCGCCGCCAAAGCGGCGAAGGCCAGGGTGCTGCTGGTGGGCGTCGAATTGCCGCCCAACTACGGAGCCGACTTCACGCAGCGCTTCCGCGACAATTACGCGCAGGTGGCGAAAGCGCAGCGCGTGCCGCTGGTGCCGTCGCTTCTGCGCGGCTTCGACGATGAGCGTGATTTATTTCAAGGTGACGGCGTGCATCCTGTAGCCAAGGCACAGCCGTTGATGATGGAAACGGTGTGGAAAGAGCTCGAGCAAATGCTTAAGCGATAGCCCATCGCCGCACATTCCTGCCTAAGTTACTGGTTCAGTAGCAGCAGCAAACGGGCCGGGTGTGACGGACTCGCGCCAGACCAGCGCGGGAATAAACTCGCGCCTGATCTCCAGCACAATCCCGTAGCATTGATACAACAACAGTCGACATGCATGGGCGGCCATTTCCTGAATCGGAACTCGAATCGTCGTAAGGCGGGGAAAAGTGTAGGCCGCCGGTTCGCTGTCGTCGTAGCCGACGACCGACAAGTCGGAAGGCACGCTTCTGCCCGACTGTTGAAAACGGGCAATGGCTGCCATTGCCATGTTGTCGTTGGCGCAAAACAGCCCGGTGAAACCCTCGTGCTGTTCGAGCAAACGTGTCGCCGCTTCCCAACCACTCTGCATGTTGAAATCGCCATCTATGACCGGCACGTCTTCTCGTGCAATCCCGCGGCAGGTGAGCTCGGCAAAGAAGCCTGCCAACCGAGCTTCGTTGTCCGACGCCGAGTGAGGTCCCGAGATCACTGCCAAACGGCGGTGCCCTTGCGAAACCAAGACCTGAGCGGCGATGCGCCCGCCCTGGTGGTGGTCGAGCGAGAAACACTGCGCTTCGAGTTCCGGAATCATGCGGTTCAACACGGCGATCTTCGGCTGCTTGCGATGCAGTGCTATGAGGTCCTGATCCAGCAATTCATTGCTGAATACGATGATCCCATCGCACTCGCGTTGGATGAGGAAGTCGACTCCATCCAGCGCTTGACGCCGCGGGTCGCCGAAGCCGCAGCCGTTGGCCGCAACCATGTGCCGGTCGACTTCTCTCAATTCGAAATTCACGCTCTGCAGGACCGGTCCGAAGAACGGACCGCTAAAATAGGGGACGTACAAGCCTATGGTGCCTCGTGTCTTGGAAGACAGCGCTCTGGCGATGTTCGAGGGGCGGAAGTCCAACTGCTCGATCGCCTTTCGCACCCGCCCCGCCGTTTCCTGCGACACCGGCCCATTGCCGGAAATCACCCGGGAGGCCGTGCCGACGCCTACTCCCGCGAGACGGGCTACGTCCTTAATAGTTGCCACTGGCGATTACCGCGTCGAGGAAGGATCAGTTATTCGGTTGATGGAGGCGCTACCAAGGTTGCCAATTGTTGCTACTCGCCGGGCGCAAATTCCCGGTTCAAATGCGTTGCTGGGTAGCGACGTCGAATAGCGAAACCCGGCCCGTATCAATTGCAAACGAAATTGCCTGGTCGACCACCGGGTCGCGCACGCCGCTAGCGTTCGCGGAGAATCGCTGCCCAAGGTGATCGAGCCAAATGACCATGTGTGAACCCATGGGTTCGAGCAGTGAAATCTTGGCCACGTGCAGGTCGGCGACAGCCGTCGTGTCGCTAAAAAATTGCACGTGTTCCGGCCTGAATCCGAGGATAACGCGATGCCCTTGCACAGGTGCCGCGGCAAACGGATACGCAGAGACGTCGACGCCCAGCGACGGCGAGGAGAACCGTACTATTCCTGCGCTTACCTCCAGGTTTCCCTCGACGAAGTTCATGCTCGGTGAACCCAGGAAGCCGGCAACGAAGACGTTGGCCGGCTTGCTGTAGATCGCGGAGGGTGTGTCGATCTGTTGAATATGGCCGTCGAGCATGACGGCGATGCGGCTGGCGAGGGTCATCGCCTCGATCTGATCGTGCGTCACGTAGAGCATGGTGGACTTGATTTGCTTATGCAATTCCTTCAGCTCGCGCCGCAGTTCCGCTCTCAACTTGGCATCCAGATTGGACAGCGGCTCGTCGAACAGGAATACCGCCGCTTCGCGTACCAGTGCCCGGCCGATCGCTACCCGCTGCCGCTGGCCGCCCGAAAGCTGGGAAGGTTTCCGGTCGAGCAATTCCTGAAGATGCAGGATCTCCGACGCGCGCTTGACGCGCCGATTGATTTCGTCCCTGGGCGTCCCGCTGATTCTCAGTCCGAAGGACATATTGCGTTCCACCGTCATGGTCGGATAAAGCGCGTAGGACTGAAACACCATGCCGATGGAACGGTCCTTGGGATCGGCCCAGGTGACATTCTGTCCGGCGATTTCGATCTCCCCGTCCTCGACATCGATAAGCCCGGCGATGGCGTGAAGCAGGGTCGATTTGCCGCAGCCGGAGGGTCCGAGAAGGACGAGAAACTCGCCTTCTATGACTTCCAGATTGAGCGCCTCGATGATCTCGAGATTGCCCAATCTGACACGCAGGTTCTGAATGGAAACGCTGGACAGGATTAGCCTTTCACCGCTCCGGCCGTAATGCCCCTCACGAACCAGCGGCCCGAGACGAAGTAGACGAACAGCGGCACCAGCGACGTGAGGACGGTCGCGGCCATGTTGACGTTGTACAGCCGCTCGCCCGTTGTCGTATTGATGACGTTGTTGAGCTGCACCGTCATCGGCAGGTTTTCGCGCCCGGCAAATACCAGCCCAAGTATGAAGTCGTTCCATATGCCGGTGACCTGCACGATCACCGCAACGATGATGATGGGTACCGACATGGGCAGCATCAGTTGAACGAAGATGCGCATGAATCCGCCGCCGTCGATCCGCGCGGCCTTGAATAGCTCGAGCGGTATCGACGCATAGTAATTGCGAAACAGCAGCGTCATGATGGGCATGCCGAAAATCGTGTGAATGAGCACGATTCCGGGCAGAGACCCGAACAGCGATACGCTTGCCAACGTCCGCACCAGCGGATATATGAAGATCTGGTAAGGCACGAACGCGCCCAGCAACAAAATGCCGAACATCCACCCTGCTGCGCGGTTGCGCCAGAACGCCAGCGCATAGCCGTTGAGCGCTCCGATGAAGATCGACAGCACGGTGCTGGGCACTACGATCCTTACGGAGTTCCAAAATCCAACTCGGATGCCCTCGCAATGCAGCCCAGTGCACGCCGATGTCCACGCCGAGATCCATGGTCCCAGGGTGCCGTGGATCGGCAAGGCGAAAATATTTCCCAGCCGGATCTCTTCCATCGGCTTGACCGACGTCACCAGCATCACATAGAGCGGCATCAGGAAGAATGCCGCGGCAGAAAGCAGGAAAACGTAGGTGCCAACGCGCGCCGGCGTTAGGCGCGAGGGCCGCTTGCGCTGCTTGCGCGAAACCGTGGCGATCATTGCGCAGCCCTGCCTGCAGCACGCGCCCTTCGGCTGCGGCTGTGCAGCCAGGGGGCGAGCAACGCGAGGACCGTCAAAAGCATCACAGTCGATGCCGCCGAAGCAAGACCGATGTTGGCGCGGCCGAACAGATAATCCATGATGAATTTCGCCGGCACTTCGCTGGCTATGCCCGGCCCGCCCTGGGTCATGGCCACCACCGCATCAAACAGCTTTACGACCGCGACTGCCAGCAGCACGAACGCCGTTGCCACGGACGGTCCCAGCATGGGCAGGACGATGCTGAAATAGACCCGCCAGCGGGGGATGCCGTCGATGCGGGCGGCCTTCCATATTTCTTCATCGATTCCTCTCAGGCCGGCCAGCATCAACGCCATGACGAGCCCGGATGCCTGCCACACGGCCGCCACGACAATGGTGTACATGACCTTGTCCTGATCGACAATCCAGTTGAAGGCAAAGTCTTCGAAACCGAAGCGGCGAACCGTGGCCTGAATCCCAAGCTGCGGATTGAGAACCCATTGCCAGACAAGGCCCGTGGCGACGAACGACATCGCAAAAGGATATAGAAACACGGTGCGCAGGATATCTTCGGCGCGCACTTTCTGATCTATGAAGACGGCGAGCAGAAATCCCAGGACCAGGCAGGCGGCGATGAACAGAACGCCGAACAGCACAACATTGTGCAGCGACAGCAGCCAGCGCTCGGTATTGAATAGGCGGGCATATTGAGACAAACCGACGAAGTCATCGGCTGGAAAGGTCCGTGAACTGCTCAAGGAAATGCGCACCGACCAAAGCACCGTTCCAAGATAGGCGAACAGCACTGTGACGAACATCGGCAGCAAGGCGACATAGACGACCCACTGATGACGCCTGCGGCGCGGGCTAGCGTTCATGGATTCTCACTGTGCTGTTGCCGGACAATCAACCACGGCGGCGCGGTCTGATCACACGCGCCGCCACTCCCAGTTTGTTGCCGAAATCAGGTCTTGATCGCGGCGGCCAAGGCCTTGGCTGCGTCTTCGACGGACTGGTTGTTGTTCCAGATCTTGGTCACGGCGTCCGTGACGGCGCCGTTGGTGTCAGGACTGATCAGCATCTCAGGATTGGGCAGCTGCCGCGACTTGTCCTTCATGATCTTGATCCCTTCCTGGGCGCAGATGTCCATTGAACTGGTGTCTACGTCCGTGCGCATCGGGATCGACCCTTTTTTGTTGTTGAATCGCACCTGAACCGCCGGCGATGTCATCGTGGTCGCCAACAGTTTCTGCGCCTTGAGCGCTTCCGGATCGGACGTTTTCGGAAACACGAAAACATCGCCGGCAATGATGTAGGGCGAGTGCGCACCGAAACCGGGGAAACAGCCAAAATCCTTACCGGCGGATTGATCGGCCGCCGCGAATTCTCCCTTGGCCCAGTCGCCCATGATCTGCACGCCGGCTTTTCCGGTAATAACCATGGCGGTCGCGTCATTCCAGTTGCGGCCGGGAGATCCTGGATCGACGTAGTCATGTAGCCGTTTGAAGGTTGCCAGCACCTTCTTGAACTCAGCGGAATTGACGACGTTTGCGTCCCGGTCCTTAAAGTACTTCAAATAAACATCGGGCCCGCCGACGTGCGCCAGCACTGCTGCAAAAGTGAGGCTTTCCTGCCATGGCTGACCGCCCAGGGCGAGCGGTACGACGCCAGCAGCCTTCAGTTTGTCCAACGCCGCAAAGAATTCGTCGATGGTCTTGGGCTCTGCCGCGATGCCTGCCTTCTTGAACGCAGCCTTGGAATACCAGAACCAGGCTGGCATGTGAATGTTGACCGGCACCGCGTAATAGTGCCCGTCGATCTTGATGCTGTCGATGATCGGCGCCGCCAACAGCTTGTCCCAGCCCTCCTTCGCGGCAACATCATCGACGTTGTTTAGCTTCCCCTCCTTGATGACATCATGGAACTGCTTGGAGGTATTGAACTGAGCCGCCGTGGGAGGAGTGCCTCCGACGATCCGATTAATCGCCGCAGCGCGAGCGTTGTCGCCGCCGGCAACCGCGCTGTCCACCCACTCGCCGCCAGCCGCATTGTACGCGGTTGCGAACTCCTTAATCGCAGCGGATTCGCCGCCGGAAGTCCACCAGTGGATCACCTCTGCCTTGATTCCGGCCGCCTGAACGGCCGTGGACGCACAGGCCGCTGCGACCACGCAAAGCACCATCCGTTTTACCTTAAACATCGTCTTGCCTCCTCCGTTGCGAGCTCTGCGCTCGGATGAAATGAAGGGCTGGTCGTTCTCCTACGGGTTCAAAGATGCGCCCTTCTCGCCTCCAACTCCTGCGTCAACGCGCCCTGTGCTGATAGCGCACCTGGGTCTCGCTATCGATATCACCATCGTTGCCCAAGGCCATTCGCGTAGCCGAGCAGCGCCACGACCAAACTTGCGTACGCCTCCAGCTTCATGACCCCTCAATAGCGACAGACGGACCCGCGCTGCTCCTCCTCTTCCCACCAGTGGAACCGGTTCCATCCAGCCCGGCGGACTATAACATCCGTATTTGAGGGACTCAAGCTGAATACGTTGGCCGACCCAAGCGCGCCAACCGACCTGCATTTGAACACCGCCATTGAGTTCGGCGCAGCGCCACATTTCGAGTCTGTATCCGGCGAGCCCGCAGCCAAGGCATCGGCGAGCGCGGTGACGCCGGGCAAACTCCCCCAACGCGCTGCCTATCGTGTTGAGCTTCTGTCGTGCAGGCAATCATCTCCGCGCAGCCCTGCGCGGACAGCTCCCCATATAAGCGCCGCGCTGAGAAGCCCTGCGCCCAGCCCCTTGTCGAGAGCCGGCACTGCATCCGTATGCGCTAGACGGCCGCATCGGCCGCCGATTCGGTGCCGACCAGCAGACTGGGAAAAGCGCCCGCCAATGGGAAGCTTGGCCAAGTTCTCACGCGGCACGGCCCGGCGCGATTTTGCAGGCGCACCCCGCCACCGCGGGGAAGTTGCGGTAGCCGTACAAGTGCCATGATTTCTCAGACCCTTCGTCGTGACGAACATGATCGCTGCTGGCCGCCGTAGGCATTGCCGCTCGATATGATGGCGAGGGGCCTCAGGATGAGCTATCTTGCGGATGAATTATCCTGGAACAGGAATCCTGCCGGTGCAATCCGCTCCAGATAAAGGGCAATTTTGAACGCGGAATCGAACAATGCGACGCAGGCGCACGCCACAGGTCTACGCAACGCAAGCCTCGCGAACGTAGCACAACTCGCGGAGTTTGACGAAGTCATCGACGTGCGCTCGCCGGCGGAGTACGCCGAAGACCATGTGCCCGGAGCAATCAGCTGCCCCGTGCTGAGCGACGCAGAGCGCGCGCGCGTCGGCACCATCTATAAGCAAATCTCAGCGTTCGAAGCACGCAAGATAGGCGCAGCGTTGGTAGCGCGCAATATCGCCGCACATCTGGATGTGCTATTCATCAGCAAGCCCAAAGAGTGGCGCCCGCTGCTCTACTGTTGGCGCGGCGGCAATCGCAGTGGCGCCATGACTCACGTACTGCGGCAAATTGGTTGGCCGGCCCTGCAATTAGACGGTGGATATAAAGCCTATCGACGCTTGGTCATCGCGGAACTGGAAACGCTGCCGCAGCGTTTCTCTTTCAAGGTAATCGCCGGCGCCACCGGCTCGGGCAAGAGCCGGCTGCTGCAAACCCTGCACAGCAAGGGCGCGCAAGTGCTGGATCTGGAGGAACTGGCGGCCCACCGCGGGTCGGTGTTAGGCGCGCTGCCGGACCGTTCTCAGCCTGGCCAGAAAGCCTTCGAAAGCGCCTTGTGGCAGGCACTGCACAGCATGAATCCTGCCGAATCGGTATTCGTCGAGGCGGAAAGCCGCAAGGTGGGCGAGCTGCGCGTGCCCGAAGCGCTCATGGGTTGCATGCGTTCTGCGCCCTGTATTGTGCTCGAGACAACACAGACGGCACGGATACAGCTACTGTGTGCGGAGTATCGGCATTTCATCGCCGCGCCGGCGCTCTTGCAAGAGAAGTTAGATTGCCTTGTAGGTGTACATGGACGCAGCCGCATCTCCGCCTGGAAGGAAATGGCCGCCGCCGGGCAATGGGAGACGCTGGTCTCCGAACTGCTTGATCAACACTACGATCCCGCTTATCGTAAATCGACGCAACGCAATTTCCTGAGTATCGCGTCCCCATTGGTCATTCGCGCTAACGAGGCCACGGCAACGGAGATGCATGCGCTTGCCGATGAGCTACTGGCACGGCTTGGCGAACGATGAAGCAACGTTCCCGCAAGAGTGCGGCACCGCAGAAAATCGGCAAGTATCCCGTTTTGGGCGAGATAGGTCGCGGGGAATCCGCAGTCGTCTATCTTGGCGAAGACCCGTTCAATGACCGCAAGGTGGCCATCAAAATGGCCGACGCCAGCGGCGCGCACGACGCCGAAGCTGCAAAGCGCTTCGAACACTTGTTCCTCAATGAGGCCTCGCTCGCCGGCCGGCTGCAGCACCCCAATATCATCGCCGTCTTTGATGCTGTCATTGAAGGCGCGCAACGCTATATCGTGATGGAATACGTTCCTGGCGGCTCGCTGCGCCAATTCTGTCATGAAGGAAATCTGCTGCCGGTGCGGCAGATCGCGATGATGATGTTCAAGTGCTGCCGGGCGCTCGACTACGCGCAGCAACATGGCGTCACGCACCGCGACGTGAAGCCTGACAATATTCTGATGGGTGAGGAAATCAAGATCTCCGATTTCGGCGCCGCGCGAATCGCGGGAGGCACGCATGAGCAGGTAGACGGCTTCGTTGGTTCACCCGCCTACATGGCGCCGGAGGTCATCAACGAGTATCCAGTTACGATTCAAGGCGACATCTATTCGCTCGGTGTGGTGATGTATCAGTTGCTCACCGGCCGCCTGCCCTACATCGCGGACAACAGCGTCGCCATGATTCAGAAGATCCTGGCGGAGCACCCCATCCCCTTGCAAGAGGTGCGGCCGGAAATACCCGAATCGTTGGTTGTTATCGTTAGTCGTGCCATGGACAAGAAGCTGTCCGACCGCTATTCCAGCTGGTTCGACATGGCCCGCGATTTGATCGAGAGCTTCCCGCAACTGGAAGCGCTGGGCAGAGAAATCAGTGCCTCCGAAAAGCTCTCCAAACTGCGTGGTCTGCCGTTTTTCTCGGCCTTCAAGGAAGCGGAGCTCGCCGAAGTCGTACGCGCCGCGGGCTGGGAACGGCGCAATCGCGATACGCCACTTCTTGACCACGGCGAATGGGGCCAGACCTTCTGCATCGTCGCGTCCGGCCAAGCCAAAGTGATGCGCGACGGCCGCTTTATCGGAACGCTGCAGGCTGGAGACTGTTTCGGCGAAACCGCACTATTCGAGGAGGCGTCGCTGCCGCGCACTATGGCGACCGCGATAAGCGAGGTCGAGGTTGTGCGCCTGCATGCCAGTCAATTGGAGCAACTGTCTGAGGGTTGTCAGTTGCGTTTCAATAAACAGTTTCTGCAGTCGCTGGTCGGGCGGTTGTCGCAGGCGCACGATTCGGCTGAGCGGTCCGACGCTTGACCTAGGGCCTCTGGGCACTACAAGGGTCGGCGCAGCGGAAAGCGCGCAAGCACCTCATGTCTTGCCCCGCCTACGGCAAAGACCGTGCGCACCAAAACGAAGCCTTTTACTTTCAGTTCGACCGGCTCGATAGGCATTGGAGCGTCCGCATACTTCGCATTGCGCATGAGAGTGAGGTGCAGAGCGAATGAATGATCGGCGAAGCGTATGCCTGCCCCACGCAATTGCCGCCGCAGCAGGGCGACCAAGTGCGTCAATTCGGCTGGCGTTTCCCGGGACGCAAGCCAAAAAACGCCCTTGTTCCATGCACCGGCTAAGCCAAGTGTGAGATCGAATGGCGCGGCGTCTATTTCCGAGGCCAGCGCCCGGAGCGTGGGGAGGTGCGAGTTGAGGGTGCTCCCTAAAAAAGCGAGCGTGATGTGCAAGGACGGCGCGGCGACGCGGCGCCCCCCATAGCGGCGATGAAACTCCTCCGCTAGTGCACTGATACGCCGACGTGCGGCAACATCCGGCCAAAGCGCGAAGAACAGACGCGAATAAGCGAGCTCTCCGGTCGCGGCCACACTGGGTCCCTCACTACGACAGCAGGCAGACTGCCTGAGCCGCAATACCCTCACCTCGCCCCGTGAAGCCGAGGGCCTCGGTGGTGGTTGCCTTGACGTTGACCGCCTGCGCGGGGATGTTCAGATCCCGGGCGATGTTTTCGATCATGTGTGGGATGTGCGGCGCCATCCTCGGCACCTGGGCGATGATGGTGGCGTCGAGGTTCTCTATGCTGAAGCCCTGTTGAGCGATGAGTTCCCTAACGTGACGCAGCAGTTCACGGCTGTTCGCGCCGTGATAGCGCGGATCGCTATCGGGAAAATGCTTGCCGATATCTCCTAACGCCGCCGCTCCGAGCAACGCGTCGCAAATCGCATGCAACAGCACGTCAGCGTCGGAGTGACCGAGCAGCCCGACGTGGTACGGAATCTCCACGCCGCCGATAATCAGCTTGCGCCCCTCCGCAAACGCATGTACGTCGAAACCCTGGCCGATTCTCACAATATTTCCTTGTCCAATGGGTGTCCGCCAAGCAGCGACTCCGCGAGCGCCAAATCCTGCGGGTAAGTAATTTTGAAGTTGCGCGCATCGCCATGCACTAGGCGCGGTTTCAACCCCATCGCCTCTACCGCCTGCGCTTCGTCGGTGATGCTGTGCTCGGCCGCCCGGGCAAGTGCCTCCCGCAACAGGCCGTAGTGGAACATCTGCGGCGTTTGCGCCAGCCAGAGATGGTCGCGCGCGACGGTTTGCACAACCCGACCGTCTTGCTCCCGCTTGACGGTATCAGCGACCGGCAGGGCCAGCAACCCGCCCACCGCGTCTCGCGCCAGTGCATCGATCAGCGTGTTGATCGCGGCCGCGGCGATAAGTGGGCGTGCGGCATCGTGAACAAGCACCCAATGGTCTGCATCGACCGACCGTCCGAGCATTGCCAATCCACCGCGCACCGTGTCGGCTCGCGTCTCGCCGCCGCAGCGCAGCGCGGTAACACGGCCCGCGAAACATGTGCGATCCAGCGTCTCCCAGATGGAATCGTCCGGATGCAGCAATACATATGTTTGGTCGATGCGATCCACTTGCGCGAAGGCGCGTAAGCAATGGTAGATCATCGGTTGTCGCGCGAGCTCGACGTATTGCTTGGGCAGAGGAGCCCCAAGACGTGCGCCGCTCCCGGCGGCGGGAACGATCGCGACAAATTTGTCGTCAATAGTCATGGGCTTGCAAAACCTCCCGGAGCATTATTGGCAATCATGGCTCCCGTGGGCGCTGAATTCGATTAGACAAACGCCCTAAAACTACGCGAAACTCCAAACATGCTCGGAACCTGTCTTACTGATGTCCTTGGGTACGACTGGAACACTTGGCCTGCCCGCAAGGGCGCACGCTACGCCCTTGGCACGTCGCCTAGCTTTGCCTGGCATGCGCATGACTGCCTGCACAAAGCGGATCCTCCATCGCAATGAAACTGCCCTGCAAATTCTTGGTGCTGTTGGCCAGTTTCTTCGCTTTGCACTATCTCATAGGTTGCGACAAACAGGAAAAACCACTTTCCTCAGCCAAGGGATCCGGCGAAATAGTCGTTCTGACCGTGGCGGGGCCGACCACCTACTACGAGGAGACGAACAATCAATTCGCGGGGCTCGAATACGATCTGGCCAGCGCCTTTGCCAGCGAGTTGGGCCTGAAGGTTCGCTTCGAAGTTCTTCCCAGTACGGCGGCGCTCATCTCCAACCTGGAAATGCGACGCGGCCACATCGCCGCGGGCGCACTGGTGCCGTCATCGGAACGCGACAAACGGGTACGCTTCGGTTCGCCCTACCAGACGATCCGCCAGCAGCTAATCTATCGCACGACCTACGCCAAACCCGTCGGCTTAAACAGCCTGATCGGACGCCATGTTGGTGTTCTGGCAGACAGCCATCAAGCGGAGCGGCTCGAGACCTTGCGCATCAAGTATCCGGGCTTGGTCTGGAGCGAATTCGAAAACGAAACCTCTGAAGACCTGCTCCGCCGCCTTTCCAGCGGTTCGCTCGATGCGATTGTCACCGACTCCAATGCCATTCAGTTGTCACAAAATTTCTATCCCAATATCAGCGTCGCTTTCGATCTGAACGAACCCGAGGGGCTAGCCTGGGCCTTCCCCCTTGCCGGCGACGACTATCTCTACAATGCGGCGGAGAAGTTCTTCGCACGCATTCAGACCGACGGTACGCTCAAGCGAATGCTCGATCGCTATTACGACAACGCCAGCCCAATGAACCGCATCGACATCGCTGCATTCATGGACAAGGTGAACAGTGTGCTGCCGCAGTACCGCCCACTGTTCCTGGAAGCCGAGGAGGTTTCCGGAATCGATTGGCGCCTGCTCGCTGCCATCGGATATCAAGAGTCGCATTGGGACCCGTCGGCAACGTCCCCCACCGGCGTGCGCGGTCTGATGATGCTGACCGAAGAAACGGCACTGCGCATGGGAATCGGGGACCGTCTCGACCCGAAGGAGAACATCATTGCCGGCGCCGAGTATTTGGTCACACTGAAGGACGGGTTGCCGGCGCGCATCCCCGAGCCCGATCGCACGTGGCTTGCCATCGCGGCGTACAACCAGGGGTTTGGGCACCTTGAGGATGCACGCATCTTAACGCAGCGAAAAAAGGGCAACCCCGATTCCTGGCAGGACGTGAAAACAACCTTGCCGCTGCTCGCTGACCCGGAACACTACAACGACTTGAAGTCAGGCTACGCGCGGGGCGGTGAGGCGCTGGTGATGACCGAAAACGTGCGTACCTATTACGAACTTTTATCCCGGCTTGAGAAGCCGTATAAGCCGCCCGCGCAGCAGAAGGCGGAGACCCCCGCGGCGGTACCGCCGGATGACAACAGCAGCAAGTAGAGCTCGCATCGGGATTCCGTGATTCCCAAGCCCTCCGGCTCAATCCGACGAGGGCTATACCGCAATGACCGCTAGTCCGCCCATGTACGACCGCAAAACTTCCGGAACCGTCACGCTGCCGTCGACGTTCTGATAGTTCTCCAGCACAGCGACCAACGCCCTGCCCACCGCCAACCCTGAGCCATTGAGCGTGTGTACCAACTCCGTCTTGCCTTGCGCGTTGCGCAAACGCGCCTGCATGCGCCGCGCCTGAAAGGCTTCGCAGTTGCTGCAGGACGATATTTCCCGGTAGGTATTCTGCGCAGGCAACCAGACTTCGATGTCGTAGGTCTTGCTCGCCGCAAACCCCATATCGGCGGTGCACAGTGCCACTACGCGGTAGGGTAATTCGAGTTTCTGCAGGATCACTTCGGCGTGACCTACCAGCTCTTCCAGCGCGGCATAAGACTTCTCAGGTTCCACGATATGCACCAGCTCGACTTTGTCGAACTGATGCTGGCGGATCATCCCGCGGGTGTCCTTCCCATAAGAGCCTGCCTCGGAACGAAAACACGGCGAGTGCGCGGTGAACTTCAGCGGCAAGCGGTCGAGCGCGATGATCTCATCGCGCACTTGATTGGTGAGGGTGATCTCCGAAGTGGAAATGAGGTAGTGCTTCTCCGCTTCGGCTTCGCCACCCTTGAAAACCGCGAACATCTGGTCCTCGAATTTTGGCAACTGTGTGGTGCCAATGAGACTCGCCGCGTTGACGATATAGGGCGTATAGCACTCCAGGTAGCCATTTTGTTCAACGTGCGTGTCGAGCATGAACTGGGTGAGTGCGCGATGCAGACGTGCGACAGCCCCGCGCATCAGCGTAAAGCGGGCGCCGGAAAGTTTGGTAGCGGCTTCGAAATCCAGCCCGCCCAGTCGCACACCGACGTCCACGTGATCCTTCACCGCAAAATCGAATACGCGCGGCGCACCCCAACGGCGTATCTCGACGTTGTCCGCCTCTGACCTGCCGGCGGGAACGCTCTCGTGCGGCAGATTGGGCATGTCGAGCAGCAGCGCGTGCAACTTCGCCTGCATGCTCGCCAAGGTCTCCTCTTGCCGCTTAAGTTCATCGCCAAGTTGCGCTACCTCCCGCATGATCGCCGAGGCGTCTTCGCCTTTGGATTTGGCCTGACCGATCAGCTTGGAGCCATGGTTGCGCTTCGCCTGCAGTTCCTGCGTGCGGATCTGAACACTTTTGCGTTCAGCTTCAAGCTTACGGAAAGCCTCCACGTCGAGCGTATAGCCGCGTGCAGCGAGCCCATGAGCGACGGAATCGAGATCGGTGCGAAGGAGTTGAATATCAAGCATTGGGTCACCAAAGGTAATAACCAGGGTCGCCGCAAGTCGTAGGCCAGATTGCGCATCGCGCAACCTGACACGGATCTATAACCAGCACGTCGGGTGGCGCCGCCCGCAACCTGGACCGACGGCTAGGATTCGTCTTTCTTCGCCTTACTGTCGAGCTCGCGCAGATGCGCTAACTTCTCCGCTATCTTGGCTTCCATGCCGCGATCGGTCGGGCGATACCAGGCTACCTCCGGCATGCCCTCGGGAAGATAATTCTCTCCCGCCGCGTAGGCTTCAGGTTCATCGTGAGCATAGCGATAGCGCTTGCCGTAGCCCAATTGCTTCATCAGCTTAGTGGGTGCATTGCGGATATGCAGAGGCACTTCCCGTGATTTGTCATTCTCGACGAAAGCACGAGCGTCATTATACGCGACGTATAAAGCATTCGACTTGGGCGCGCAGGCAAGATAGACGATAACCTGTGCCAGTGCCAGTTCGCCTTCGGGGGAACCCAGCCGCTCATACGTTTCGCAGCCATCGAGCGCCATGCGCAATGCGCGCGGGTCGGCGAGACCGATGTCCTCGGAGGCCATGCGCACCACTCGCCGGCCAATGTAGCGCGGGTCGGCTCCACCATCGATCATGCGCACAAACCAATATAATGCCGCGTCGGGACTCGAGCCCCGCACCGCCTTGTGCAGCGCCGATATCTGGTCATAGAAAGCGTCACCCCCCTTGTCGAATCGACGCAACTTCTTGGAGAGAATGTCTTCCAGAAACGCCCCGTCGAGCTTCTTGACACCGGCTTCTTCGACGGCGGTGGCAAGCTGTTCGATGAAATTGAGCAAGCGACGCGCGTCTCCGTCAGCAAGGGCGATGAGGCGACCGCGGGCGTCGGCATCGATCTCGACATGCGCGAGCGCAGCCTTTGCGCCACGATCAAGCAATTCGCCCAACTGCGCATCGCTGAGGGCGTGCAGAACATAAACGGTTGCACGGGAAAGCAAAGCACTGTTGACCTCGAAGGAGGGGTTCTCCGTAGTTGCACCAACAAAAGTGATCAGGCCCTCCTCGACAAAGGGCAGAAACGCATCCTGCTGCGCCTTGTTGAACCGATGCACTTCGTCGACAAACAAAATGGTGTGGCGCTGCAGTTGCTCGCGATTCGCCCGGGCACGTTGCACCGCCTCGCGGATATCCTTCACACCAGACAACACCGCGGAGAGCGCCACGAAATCGGCTTCGAAGGCCTGCGCCATCAATCGCGCGAGCGTGGTCTTGCCGACACCTGGTGGTCCCCAGAGAATCATCGAATGCGGCTTGCCCGATTCGAACGCGACGCGCAGTGGCTTGCGCGGACCAAGCAGATGAGTCTGCCCGATCACCTCGTCGATCGTCTTCGGGCGCAGACGTTGCGCCAGCGGCACGAATTTTTCCGGGTCGGGCTGGGACCGCGCTTCGTCCGGAAACAGCGAATCGGTCACAGTTGTTCGAGCGCGCTTACCAGCCCTCGCCCGCCTTGGTTCAAGCGACGCTTGCGCAGATGTGTAGCGAAACTACGGAACATTGTGCCTGGCGAAGCGGGTTTAGTGAGCTCAGCGACGCGCGGACCAAGTTCGCTTGGGCGGCAATTGCCACGGTAGGGGATAATTCGTCTGCTCCGATCCCCGCACATCTGCGCAGCCGGGAGGCTGTGGTGCGCGATTTCCCCCTGCTCTTGATCGAGCAGTTTCACCGACGTCAAGTTTGATGCATCCTCCGCAATCATTCACAAATTCCTAAAACCGATTGAGCCGAATAAACTTGGAAATAATATCATGGCGCTCTTTTGACACCGACGGCGGCGCTATTTGGCGCGATCTTTAGGACGGATGCTTCAAGTGGCGCAGCTTGTAGCCTCTATGTCAAAGAGCTCTGCAGACTAAGCACTCCCATAGCCGAAGGAGAAGCACCCAATGAACACAGAGCCTCTCGACCTCACGTTTATTGCTGCACGGCGTCCAATGAAGCCCACGCGAATGCGGTCGAGAACCCGGTTGTCTTTGCCACCCTGGTGCTGATCGCCCACGCCGTCGATCCAAACGCAGAATCGGCGCGCAATTCGAACGCCATGGCGCGCAAAACGCGACCTTTGCATCTGACCAACCAACAACGGAGAGTTGCTCTTCCATGATCATCGTCCACCACTTGAACAATTCGCGTTCGCAGCGCGTGCTCTGGCTGCTGGAGGAACTCGGCCAGGAATACGAAATCAAGCGCTACCAGCGCGACCCGAAGACAATGCTCGCGCCGCCCTCGTTGCGTCAGGTGCATCCGCTCGGCAAATCGCCAGTGATCACGGACGCTGAGCTGACCCTGGCCGAATCAGGCGCAATCATCGAGTATCTAGTGGGTCAATATGGCGGTGGACGCCTGGCGCCCTCCCCCGGTACTTGGGAGCGGATCCGCTACACCTATTGGCTGCACTATGCGGAAGGCTCCGCCATGCCGCCTCTGCTGTTAAAGCTGATCTTCGACCGCATCGAGAAAGGGCCGATGCCCTTCTTCGTGCGACCTGTCGCCAGGGCGATCGCAACCCGCACCAAAAGCACATTTATCGAGCCGCAAATCGCACAGCATCTCGACTACCTCGAGGCGGAAATCGGAAGAGGCGCATGGTTTGCCGGCAACGAATTCACTGCAGCCGATATCCAAATGAGCTTCCCGCTCGAAGCGGCTGCCGCGCGCGCCGGGTTGAACGCAAGCCGGCCAAGGCTTATGGCCTTTCTCCAGCGCATCCATGCACGTCCCGCGTATCAGCGTGCGCTGCAACGCGGCGGCGATTATGAGCTTCTGAAGTGATCAGAATCGGCCCATTCAACATGCTATCCGCCGCCAGCATGCATGCCTTATACACCCCTCGCCACGACAGATTGTTTTAAGCTAAATCCTGCTTGACCTGGAGCACGCTCTAGCTTCGGCAGCGGAGCTATCGGAGGTCGGTTTCCGGTTGCAGATGCGATCGATCACGGCGGGTTTAGTCCCGGTCATCGGCGGCATCATCGTTGCGCCCCATTGATAGCGGCCATTTGAAGCCTAGTTCACGCCGGACCTCCGACGAAAGGTAGATCCATCATTCGATGCCACCAGCGGAGAGCGAGCGGCAGCAGCAAGACGACATCGCTTCAGTCCGCAAGCACACGCCTCGAGCACTGACTGTCGCAGCCGAATCAGATCACGAGAGATCTGATTGCCTCAAGGCTTCTTCGTCAACCAGATCAGCGCCGCCATGCGACCAGTGATGCCATCGCGGCGGTAGGAGAAGAAACGCTCGCGCTCGCGCACGGTGCAATAGCCGCCGCCATAAATCCGGGTGACTTTCAAGGCGCTCAGGCGCTGGCGTCCCAGCGCATAGAGATCAGCCAACCAGCGATCCCCTTTTCCAGGGGAGAAACATTCGGCAGCCGCAGGGTCGAGTTCGATAAATGCTGCCCGGACCTCCGGGCCGACCTCGAATTCAGCAGCGCCGATGGCAGGCCCGAGAAAAGCGATGATGTCCTGCCCTTCAACGCGCATGGCCGCCAGCGTATGTTCAAGAACGCCGTTGCACAACCCGCGCCATCCGGCATGTGCCACCGCGACTACAGTGCCCGCACGGTCGCAAAGCAGCACGGGCATGCAATCGGCCACTTGCACGGCACACACAATACCGGGAGAACGCGTGAAGCTCGCATCGGCCGCCGTCAGCGGCCGTGCTGTGGCAGCATCGACGACGGCTGTCCCATGAACTTGCTTTAGCCACAACGGCTCACGCGGCAGCGACTGGCGCAGTATCGCCCGGTTGGCGGCGACCGCGGCCACGTCGTCGTTTACGCTAGTGCCGAGATTCAAACTGGCGTACGGCCCTTGGCTTACCCCACCGACCCGAGTGGATATCATCGCGCGCACCTGCCGCGCTGCAGGCCAGTCGGGAATGATGTAGTCCGCCATAGTCACGCGCTTCCGGGTCACAATCCGCAGAGAGTCATGCAACGGCGACGGTTTCCTTGCCCTCAGCCGTCTCGCAAGAGTAAACGGGCAATCACGGAGTGATCGCTTCGTCTCCGATGCTTTCCAGTTCATGCTGCAGCTTAAGCCAGCGGCTCTCGATCTGGTCGAGTTCTGCGGCGAGTTGTCCCTGACGCTTCAGCAGGGACTGCAATTCATCCTTGCGCTCCGGTGCATACATCGTCTCGCCTGCGAGTACCTGGTCGATCTGCGCCTTTTCTGCAGAAAGTGTTTCGATACGACCTTCGAGTTTCCCGCTTTCCATCTCCAGCGGCTTGCGCAGGCGGGAAAGTCTGTTGCGCGCGTCGGCTTCACGGCGCCGTACATCGCGCCGCGACTCACCGTCTGGTTCGGTTTCGCGATCGCTTGCGCTATCATCGCGCGTCTTCAGCCATTCGCGATAGTCATCCAGATCGCCCTCGAACCACGTTGCGCCTCCGTTGGCAACCAGCATAAAGCGATCGCTTGTGGTGCGCAGTAAATGCCGATCATGCGAGACGACCACCAGCGCCCCCTCATATTCCTGCAGCGCCAACGTCAGCGCATGGCGCATTTCCAGATCGAGGTGGTTGGTCGGCTCATCGAGCAACAACAAATTGGGGCGCTGCCAAATAATCAGCGCCAGCGCCAGCCGGGCTTTCTCGCCCCCGGAAAAAGGCCCCACCAGCGCTACTGCAGCATCGCCGCGGAAGTCGAAACCGCCCAGATAGTCGCGCAACTCCTGCTCGCGCGTCTTGGGGTCGATACGCTGCAGGTGCTGCAGCGGGCTTGCATCCGGGCGCAGCTGCTCGAGCTGATGCTGTGCGAAGTAGCCGATGCGCAAACCTTTTCCCTCGCTGCGTTCGCCACGTTGCAGCTGAATGAGCCCGGCCAGCAACTTGATCAATGTGGATTTGCCGGCACCATTCGCTCCGAGCAACCCGAGACGCATGCCGACTTCAATCTCCAGATCGATGTTTTCCAATATCGGCGCCTGGCCGTAACCGACGCTTGCTTCCGCAACCGTGAGCAGGACCCGGGAACTCGGCAGGGGCGGTGGAAAGTGAAAAGAAAATGGAGAATCCACGTGCGCCGCTGTAACCACTTCCATGCGCGCCAGCGCCTTCACCCGACTCTGCGCCTGGCGCGCCTTGGTCGCCTTGGCTTTGAAGCGGGTGATGAAGGATTGCAAATGGGCAATCTCGCGTTGCTGCCTTTCGTACATGGCCTGGCGCAACGCGAGTTGCGCGGCGCGCTGTATCTCGAATTCGGCATAGTTACCGGTGTAGAGCTTGGCTGCGCGATTCTCGATATGGCAGATTGCTTCCACGGTGCTATCGAGAAAGTCGCGATCGTGCGAAATGATGAGCATGGTGCCGGGATAGCTGCGCAACCACTCTTCCAACCAGATCACGGCATCGAGGTCCAGGTGGTTGGTGGGCTCGTCCAACAGCAACATGTCGGAGCGGCAAGCCAGCGCGCGCGCCAGATTGAGGCGCACTCGCCAGCCGCCGGAAAACTCCTGGACGGCGCGCAGGTGATCGCCCTCTCCAAAGCCCAGTCCGTGGAGCACGCGCGCGGCGCGGGAGTGCGCAGCATAGCCGTCAATCACCTCGTATTCCGCGTAGAAGCTCGCCAATCTGTCGCCATCGTGTTGTGCTTGCGCATTGGCAATGTCAGCCTCGATGCGCCGCAATTCGGCGTCGCCGTCCTTGACGAACTCGATCGCCGTCCGCTCCAGTGCCTCGGTCTCCTGTTCGACTACCGCCAGGCGCAATCTCGGCGGCAGTTCCAAGTCGCCACTGTCCTGATGCAGTCGACCCTCGATCAGCGCGAATAAGCTGGATTTCCCGCACCCGTTGGCACCCACCACACCGACCTTCTGGCGCGGGTGAATGGTGAGATCGACATTGTCGAGCAGCGACTTGGTGCCGCGCGAGAGTGAGAGGTTTTTAAGACGTATCAAGGGAAAGTGATTCGATTCGAGCCGCGCCAACGCGGCTCATTGCCGCGAGAGCTGGAAGCCGGAGGCTCGCCCGCGGCAATGGATTCCCACCTTCGCGGGACCGAGAAGATGCCCTATTTCTTCCTGCGCTTGCGTTGCAATTCATCGAACAGCGCGACGTACTCTTCCGTCACCTTATGGCGCGGATCGAAGTGAATCATGGGTATCGACTGCTCATGCGATTCGCGAATGCGCACTGAAGCGGAAAGATAGGATTGAAGTACCGGCAAACCCTCTTCGATCAGCTCATCCACCACCCTCTGCGGCAAATTGGCACGGGCCTGGAACTGATTGATAACGATGCCTTCGACCCAGAGCTCAGGGTTGTGGTCATCCTGAATTTCCTGGACATTCTCTATTAGCTGGTACAACGCGCGACGCGAGAAATCGTCGCAGTCGAACGGAATCAAGCAGCGATCGGCTGCGATCAGCGCCGACAAGGTAAAGAAATTGAATGCCGGCGGCGTGTCGATGTAAACGACATCGTATTCGTCCAGTTTACCCAGTGCGTCGCGCAGCTTGTAGATCTTGTGCTTGGCTTCGAGCTTCGTTTGCAGCGCCTCCAGATCGTGGCGCGAAGGCAGTATCGAAAGATTTTCGTACGGCGTTGGAAGGATGAACTGGGCGATCATCTTCGACTTCAAGCTGTACGCGAGCATCTGATCGAAAAACTCGGTAATGCCCTGGACGTTCGCGGCATTCTCCGGACCGAGCAGGTACTGGCTCGAATTGCCCTGCGGATCGAGATCGACCACCAGGGTACGCGCCCCGCGGGCGGCGCTGATGGCAGCCAAATTACAGACGATGGTGGACTTGCCTACTCCACCCTTTTGGTTGAAGACGACTCGGCGCATGCGATGTGAGATTCAAAAAGTGGGCAGCCCGCAGTGCTGCCATCAGCGCGAAATGATACCACGGTGGCGCCGCGCAGGTTCGGTTCGCGCGTGCTCGAACCCCACCTTCGAGGCGCAAAATCAGGCGATCGCGCGACGCCGGGTCGGCTCCATGTCGGCCAAGCTCGCGCGCAGTTCGCCCACGGCCCAATCGATCTGTTGACGGGTAATGATCAGCGGCGGCGCGAAACGCAGCACCGCACCGTGGGTATCCTTGCTCAGAATACCACGCTGCAAGAGCCGTTCGCAGAGTTCACGCGCCTTGCCGGGCTGCACTTCCAAGCCGATCAACAAGCCTTTGCCGCGCACTTCTTTGATGAGCGGACTCACGATGGCGCGCAGTTCGCCGAGCAAATAATCGCCGAGTTCGGCAGCGCGCGCGGTAAGATTTTCTTCCACCAGCACCTTGAGCGCTTCCAGTCCGACCGCGGCTCCCAGTGGATTGCCGCCAAAAGTACTGCCGTGATCGCCCGGGGTAAATACGTCCATCACCTCGTGTTTGGCGAGAAACGCAGATACCGGCAGGAGCCCGCCACCGAGCGCCTTGGCGAGGATCAGCCCGTCCGGCTTTACGCCATCATGCTCGCAGGCGAGCAGCTTGCCGGTACGGCCGAGGCCGGTTTGCACCTCGTCCGCGATAAATAGGACATTGCATGCGCGACAGATGCGCGCACATTCGGCCAGATAGCCCTTTGGAGGAACGATGATGCCCGCCTCACCCTGGATAGGTTCGACTATAAATGCGGCCGTATTAGGCGTTATGGCACGTTCCAGCGCGGCCGCATCGGCAAAGGCGACCAGCCTGAAGCCGGGGGCGAAAGGCCCGAAGCCGTCGCGGTACTGCGCTTCGGAAGAGAAGCCGACGATGGTCGTCGTTCGCCCGGCAAAGTTGTCCGCGCAAACGATGATCTCCGCGTGGCCGTCTGGAATGGCCTTCACTTTATAACCCCACTTGCGCGCGGCCTTGAGCGCCGTCTCCACCGCTTCGGCACCGGTGTTCATGGGCAACGCCTTGTCTTGCCCAGTCAATTCGCACAGCCGTTTGAGGAAAGGGCCCAACTGATCGGTGTGGAACGCGCGCGAAGCGATGGCGAGCCGCCCTGCCTGCCGAGTCAGTGCGGCAACCAGCCGGGGATGGCTGTGCCCAAAACTCACCGCCGAGTAGGCCGACATCATGTCGAGGTAGCGCTTACCTGCTTCGTCCCACAGATAAACGCCTTCGCCGCAGCTGAGAACTACCGGCAAAGGACGGTAGTTCTGGGCGGTAAATTGGTTCTCCAGAGCAATCGAGTTGCTCATAGGCTTCTCCATTATCGTGCTGCGCGACCCGCTACGGACGGCAAGTGCGGCTGCTCGGTGGGTGTTGTTTACGCAGGGTAAGTATAGCTATGACCTCTCAGGAACTCCAATGAGGACGGGCCAGACGGAGTTTGCCGTTACCACGGGTCATGCGGCACAATCCTGCACAGATCCCATTGCGCAAAGCCCTCATGAATACGCCGCAAACCGCGCCCTTCGGTAGCTGGCAATCGCCTATTAGCGGGAGCATCGTCGCCGCCGGTTCCGTGCCGCTGGCGCAACCGCGCATCGACGAGGCGGACATTTACTGGATCGAAGGTCGCGCTCAGGAAGCTGGACGCAGCGTCATCGTCAAGGCGGCAGCGGGCGGAACGAAATGCGAGCTGAATCCGCCACCATTCAACGCGCGAACGCGAGTACACGAATATGGCGGCGGCGCCTATCTCGTCAACAAGGGAACCCTCTACTTCAGCCACTTCGCCGACAATCGGCTGTATTCGCTGCGTGAAGGTGAAGCGCCGCGCCCGATCACCCGGGCAAGCGCTTCACGCTACGCGGACTTCGTTCTCGACCCGCAGCGCAACCGGTTGATCGCCATAAGAGAAGATCACTCGGAAGCTCCGGTGAGCAACACGCTGATTGCGCTCGACCTGACCACCGGCGAGCAGCCTGTACTCGCACAGGGTGACGATTTCTACGCCTCACCTCGCTTGAGCCCCGATCAACGGCAACTCGCCTGGATCTGCTGGAATCACCCCGCCATGCCTTGGGACGGCACCGAGCTGTGGTTAGCCGATGTCGGCGCCGATGGCCGTCTGGCGAATCAAAGGTGCGTGGCCGGCAGCAGTACCGAAGCCATATTTCAGCCGAGTTGGTCACCCGACGGTCGGCTCTATTTCGTCTCCGATCGTACCGGCTGGTGGAATCTTTATCGCTACGCAGCGGCGCGGACCGAGGCGATCTATCCGATGGAAGCGGAATTCGGGCGACCGCAGTGGCAATTCGGCACCTCGATGTATGGATTTTCTGCGGCAACGGAAATCATTTGCACTTACATCGAAAATGGCATGCATTCGCTTGCGCGCATCGATCTCAAGCAACAAAAGCTGACCCGCTTGCCTGTGCCGTATACCGATGTTCGCGATATAGACGTTGGCGACGGTTTTGTCGTCATCATCGCCGGCTCCCCGACAACCGCAGCAGAGCTTGTACGCATCGATCTCAGGACACTCGCGTCCGGTACACTGGCTTCCAGCATAGCAAGGATTCCGGAGGCCGCCTATTTGTCCATCCCCAAGAACCTCAGCTACCCGACCAGCGGCGCACGTACGGCGCATGCGTTCTTTTACTGGCCGACCAACCGCGACTTTATCGGCCCGGCCGGCGAACAGCCCCCGCTCATTGTCAACGTCCACGGCGGTCCAACCTCGATGGCTAACAGCACGCTGCATCTGGGTATCCAATACTGGACGAGCCGGGGATTCGCGGTGCTGGACGTGAACTACGGCGGCAGCTCGGGCTTCGGGCGCGATTATCGCGATGCGCTGAAGCGGCAGTGGGGCGTGGTCGATGTGGATGATTGCGTAAATGGAGCTCGCTGCCTGGTCGAGCGGCGCTTGGTAAACCCGGAGTGCCTCATCATCCACGGTGGAAGCGCCGGCGGCTTTACCACGCTCTGCGCGCTGGCGTTTCACGATGTCTTCAAGGCTGGTGCCAGCTACTACGGGGTGAGCGATCTCAAGGCGCTGGACGATGATTCGCACAAGTTCGAGTCGCACTACAACGTGACCCTGAGCGGTCCTTATCCGGAGAGTAAACAGGTTTATCTGGAGCGCTCTCCGCTGCACCATGCGGCTAGGATTGCCCATCCAGTCATCTTTCTGCAGGGCCTGGACGACAAGGTGGTCCCGCCGCCTCAGTCGGAAATTATGGTCGAAGCGCTGAAGAGGCACGGAATTCCCGTGGCCTACATCACCTTCGAGGGCGAGGGCCACGGCTTCCGCAAGGCGGAGAACATCCAACGGGCGCTGGAGGCAGAGTTGTACTTTTATGGCCGGGTATTCGGATTTTCCCTGGCGGAGCCGGTGGAACCGGTCGCCATCGCCAATCTTTAGGCAAGGAATCTCTGTGCGATGAGCAGGACTGCGACGGCGTAACCGGCGGCCAGCAGATCGTCGAACATGACACCGAAGCCACCTTTAACCGTCCGGTCGAAGTAGCGGATCGGATAAGGCTTCCAGATGTCGAACAAGCGAAATAGGACGAAGGCAGCGACCCGCCACGCCAGGGTTGCTGGTGTGAAGGCGAGCACCAAAGCGAATGCCACGATCTCGTCCCACACCATCCCGCTGTGATCGGCGGCACCGAGTGCTCGACCTGTAACGCCGCAGATCCATATACCGAGTAGAAAAAGCAGCAGCAGCACGGGCCAGAATGCCTGCGCGGGCAAGCGAGTCAGCAGCCAATAGAGGACGAATCCAACCAACGTGCCGAAGGTCCCGGGTGCTTTGGGAATCAACCCGGTACCAAAACCGAGCGCAAGAAGATGCGCGGGATGGGCGAATAGAAAACGAGGGTCAGCGGCGCGCGAAATGGTCGAACCCAGACTTCGTAACAGCAATTTGCGCGCCATGTTGATCGAGCACGCGCATTCCGTGCTGACTGACGATTTCGCCGATGCAGGTGAGGCGCACGCCGATTTGCGCAATCAGCGCCTCCACGGCACCATGGCTGGCGCGGTTCGCGGTAAAGCACAGTTCATAGTCGTCACCTCCGCCCAGTACGCACTCCATGGCGCAAGCAGCGTCGGAATGGCTGGCAAGCACGGCGGAGCGCGGAAGCCGGTTCATTCGCAACTCGACTCCCACCCCCGACATCTCGAGGATGTGGCCCAGGTCTTGGAGCAGCCCATCCGAAACATCGATGCAACTGGTGGCGATCCCGCGCAGCGCCCAACCTAACTCAACACGCGGCGTCGGCGCATTGAGTCGCGGCAGGCAAGTAGCAAGCGCATTCGGGTCAAGCCGCGTACGCCCCTGCAGATGCGCCAGCGCCAGAGCCGCGTCTCCCAGCTCGCCCGATACCCACACCTCATCCCCCGTCCGCGCGCCGCTGCGCAGCAAGGCGGTGCCAATCGGGACCTCCCCCATGATTTGCACGCAGAAATTGAGCGGGCCACGAGTCGTGTCGCCGCCGATCAAGTCAACTTCACAGAGATCGGCGAGAGCAAAAAAACCGCGTGAGAAAGCCTCGATCCATGCCTCATCCACTTCAGGTAGTGCAACGGCGAGCGTGGCCCAGCGCGGCACGCCACCCACCGCCGCAAGGTCGGAAAGGTTGACTGCGAGTACCTTGTGGCCGAGTTGAAACGGATCGGCATCGGGAAAGAAGTGCGTACCCGAAACCAACATATCGGTCGAGACGGCGAGTTCCATGCCGGGTCGGAGCTGCAGTAGCGCACAGTCGTCACCGATGCCTACCCGTGTGTTCTTTACGGGATGAGTGAAATACTTGCGCACGAGTTGGAATTCAGAAACCACGGATAGTGTAGTGTGCGGCCAGCGCGCGGATACGGGGAAACTGCGGAATTCCGACCTAATTCTGAACTACGGTTGCGTCATCTGTCCGCGAGCTCAGTGGCGCGCAGCTCACCCGCCAGCTTGTCCAAGACCCCATTCACGTATTTATGCCCATCAGTCCCACCGAATCTCTTCGCCAGCTCTACGGCTTCGTTGATCACTACGCGATACGGAACATCGAGATGGTGCTTTAGCTCGTATCCGCCGATCAGCAGGATGGCTCGCTCGACGGGACTCAGTTCCTGGACTTTGCGGTCGAGGTACGGTTGCATGGCCGCATCGAGCTCGGTTGCCTGTTCGATCGCGCCGCGCAGGATGGCACGAAAATAGTTGGCATCGAGCTTGTCAAAACCGCCGGCCTCTGCCAACTCGCTCTCAATAGCCTCCACCTTGGCAGCGCTAAGCTGCCATTGGTAGAGCCCCTGCAAGGCGAATTCACGCGACCGACGCCGGCTGCTCTTACCGCGCCCGCCCTTGACGCTGCCTCCCTTACCACTGCCGCTCTTAGCCTCGGAAGCCTTCCGCGCTACAGCTTCAGGTGCACTTTTGGTACTCATCGATTACTTTCAAATGATTGGCCATTTCGACAGCCACCCGCGCGGCGTCGGCACCTTTGTCCCTTACCCGGGCCATCGCCTGCTGCTCGTTCTCGGTAGTAAGGATGCCGTTGGCGATCGGCACACCCGAATGCAATTGCACCTCCATCACCGCGCGGGCGGACTCGTTGGCAACAATCTCGAAGTGGTAAGTCTCGCCGCGGATCACCGCACCTAAAGCGATCAAGGCGTCGAAGCGGCCGCTTTCCGCGAGACTCTGCAGGGTCAAGGGAATTTCCAGGGCGCCAGGCACGCTAACCAGCAGAGTCGCGGATTCTGCCACACCACATCCGAGCAACGCTTCGCGGCACGACTGCAGTAACGCAGCGCAGACCGGTTCGTTGAAGCGACTGGTGACGATCGCGATAGCAAGCTGCTCGCCGCGCAGGTTGGGCTTGAGTTCCGGCATGATGCCTACTCGTCGCTGCCCGGCTCGACAAAGCCAGTCACTTCAAGATTGAAGCCGGCCATGCTGGGCATCTTTGCCGGCCGCGCCAACAGGCACATTTTCCCGACGTTGAGATCGTGCAGGATCTGTGCCCCGATGCCGTAAATACGCGGATCCCATTTCACCGCCGCACCCCGGCCATGCTCTTGCCTGCTCACCTGGGCAAGCAAATCCGCACCTGACTCGGGGTGATGCAGCAACACAATCACACCGCTTCCCTTTTCCGCAATCAGGCGCATCGCATCGGACACCCCATATGAATGGCGCCCACCGGTAATATCCAGCAAATCCATGACCGACAGCGGTTCATGCACACGCACCAGTGTCTCCACTTCCGGATGAACGTCGCCGCGCACGAGGGCGAGATGAGTTTCGTTGACAGTCTTGTCCAAGTAGGCATGCAGGGTAAATGGACCATAGTGTGTATTGATCAAGCGAGTGGTCACCCGCTCAACCAAGCGCTCGTGCTGGCTGCGATAGTGCACCAGATCGGCGATCGTCCCAATTTTGATATTGTGTTGCCGCGAGAATTCAAGCAGGTCCGGCAAGCGCGCCATCTCTCCATCTTCCTTGAGGATTTCGCAGATCACCGCCGCCGGTTCCAGACCGGCGAGATGGGCTAGATCGATGCTGCCTTCGGTCTGTCCTACTCTCACCAGCACGCCGCCCTTTTTTGCCATTAGGGGAAAAATGTGCCCCGGCTGAACCAAATCGTCCGGTTTGGCGTCCTTCTTTACCGCAGCCTGCACCGTACGCGCCCGGTCGGCCGCGGAGATGCCGGTGGTCACGCCTTCCGCTGCCTCGATGGAGATCGTGAAGTTGGTGCTGAACGGCGAGCGGTTATCGGCGACCATCAGGGGTAGATTCAATTGTGCACAACGCGCCTCGGTCAGCGCCAGGCAGATAAGCCCTCGACCATACTTGGCCATGAAGTTGATTACCTGCGGCGTCACATATTCGGCAGCACAAACCAGATCACCTTCGTTCTCGCGATCTTCGTCGTCCATCAGAATGATCATCCTGCCGCCTTTGACCGCGGACACCAACTCCTCGATCGGGTCGACTTGTCTAACGCCGGCGTTGTGCACCAAAGTCATGTTTGCCATGGCAAATCTCCTACAGAATCATCAAGCGCGCGCGGCGCGGTGAATCGCTGAAAGCAAATTACTCCCCGCTGCCGCAACGAACATTGTCTATGCGCAGAGGGCGGCGCTTACGGCTCGCACTGCATTATATAACCTAACAAAGTAACCCTCAGAGATATGGCCGGCGATGCGCTGGTCACTCCCGATATCCGGAGTCGCAGGATACCTCTTCGACAGGTCCGGACTTTTCGCCCGCCAGTGCGCCATGACGGAGCAAACTCGTCACGAGCTCGGGTAAAGTCAAATCAATCCCATCAATCCCATCCGCCACCGGCGCTAGCACAGTTCGGCGCGGCTATCGGTGAAAAAGTGCACAAATCCCGCTAAATCCGATCGTATTGTATTGTTTTGCATGTTATCCAATTCATTTCGCCGTGCGCGCCTTGCATCTACGCTGTCTCCCAGCCTGATCTCTTCTAGGAGGACGGTATGGGTAAGATGGACGAGCGTATCATCGCCACTCTCAATGTCAGCACGCAACTTGAGCTTGACCGCGCAATGGACGAATATCGCGAGCAGATTCTCGCTGATCACCCCGAGCTAAGAATTACCTACGCTTTGATCGCCGCGCTTCAGCAGAGGCGGTACTTTCATGCTCTGACGCTCGTCCCGAAGGGAGGACGGGTGAATCGAAAGTACCTGAATGTGATCCGCGTGATCGAACGGGCGGCAGACAAGCAATTCTTTATGGCCCAGGGACGCCGCCCGAAGGACTAGTCCAGGAGCGTGATTCCTGGCTCGTCGTGCCGGACCAGGGCATTGGATGTTCCTTTCAACGTGCGCGGGTCGCAGAACCTGAAAACAGTTCACTCCGCGGTGGCTGGTTGAACTGCAAGCCAGAACAGGCCCATTTGCTCGATGGCCAGGCGAAAATTATCAAAACCGACGGGGTTTTGAACCTAGGCGTTCGAGAGAAAGTCGGCGGTGTTCGTTGTTTTGTGCCATCGGCCTGACCCGCTAGAGGGTCGTTTCTGGGCGAATGAGCTGTCGGAGATACGACAACGTCGATTCCCGCAACGCAAATGCCCCGGCGAGGCGATAAACAATCACCTCAGCTCGTTTGGCCGCTGCTAGCGGCAAAGACGTTTTGGCGCGGCACCGCAACCTCTAAGGTTATCATCTACTCCGCTTGTGGCGTTTCGTCGCCTCCAGGTCAATATGTCATTTTTGACATTTGATGCGATCGCGGCAATGCGGCGCCGGCGTGTGGAGTCTGACCGCAGGCGCAGGACCACGGTTGCTGGCGTAGAACGAGGCCAGTACGCAACCCCTTTGGCCCCTCCTGCCGAGAGTCTCCAAGTCAACGACTTACTGGCTTGCCCGTACTTTCTTGCCACCCAACTCTTTGTAAATATCGATCGAGGCGTCTTCCAGGTCCTTCAATGGAAAACGCGTACAGTAGCGTGCAATTGCCTCGGTCAGTTGATGGGGAGTGAGCGTATGAAGGCGCTCCGAGACATTGTTCGGCTGAGATTCGGTAACCGACATGGCGGACAAGTAGCCCATAGCCCAAGCGACATCTCGGTTATGCGGTCCGACTCTCGTATCGCTGCTCGGCACCTGGCTTGTGGCGTACTTGACCACCGAGTTGCAATCCGTCGCGCCAAGGACCGTCGATCCGGCAATGGCCTGAACAGACATGAGCGTACATATCGCAGTGATTGCTATCGATCGCATACAGCCTCCATGGAAGACAAGGAACGTATGCATGGCTCAAGCATTTGACATGCCACTTCGGTGACAACGCCATGACAGGCACTGTTTGCGCACTTTCGGCGATATTAAGTGCGAGAACCGGTGCCTCCGCCCCTTTCAGCCGCGAAAGCACATGAGCAGCCCATAGCTAGAACTTACCAATCCGCTGGAAAGCCTGGCGCAGTCCGCTCTCCCGCACGCGCATGTGGAGCAATGCGGCAGCGGAAACAGTGGCAGTCAACCTGATCGGAATACCTACTCGCCGAGACGTTCGAATAATTTGTGCGTAGCTCGGCCGTCAATCAGCAAATGGACGGGGTAAGAGTAAGAGCCATCCTCGACCCTGGCGGGCCCACATTGCGGATCGGTCACGAACTCACTTGCCGCGCATTGTGCTGCGAAGCTCAGCATGGCGTGGGAATCACCCTTGCAGAAACTCAACAGGCAGCCTATTCAACCCCAGGCAGGGGCGGCGGCAAAACGTTCCACTGGAATTGTGGAATCACCGCAAAAGAAGCAATGCACGGTGCATCGGTTTCAGGTGCGCAGCTTGGAGTAATCGGTCGAGCCTGCCGATGGTTCCGCTGCTTCATTCTCCGGGGCTCCGGACTGCCCGCCTTCGGGTAACGGCGTGACAACGTTGACCCCTGCCGGCGTCTTGCCACTATTGCCGCGCAGCTGGTCCCGCCGGTCCTGACTGGAACCGAGGTAGGTTCGGATAAGCTCTTCGAGGGGGATTCCTCGCTCGGTCGCTTCGGCGCTGAGCCGCCGGTGCAGCTCCGCGCTTATCTTGATCGTTTTCGTTTCGAATGGCATGGTACGGCTCCCCCTCAGCATGTATTGCGGCTCTATGTCAAAGAAAGTCTAGTCCCCTTCGCTCTTGGTTCGCAAGTGAGCCAAATCAGCGCCTTTGCCTGCGCCGCACTGCGCAAGGCCGCCGCACCATGCATGGCGCCGAGGCCGGGGCAACACAGCCGGGACTGGCGATTCGCAAAGTCCTAGCCGAAAGGCATCCTTCTTGCTATAACAAAAAAAAGGAGAGAACCCATGGACTTCAATTTCGATGAATGGGCGGAGTTGGCCAAGAGCGATCCCGCTGAATTTGAAGAACGGCGTCAGCAGACACTTCGCGTAGCAATCGAGCAGGCGCCCGCAAGGCACCGCAGGAGACTCGAAGGTACCCTTTTTCGGATCGAAGCTAACCGTGCTAAGGCGAAAAGCCCGCTACACCACGCTATTCTGGCTTCTCAGCTGATGTGGGCTTCGTTCGAGGAAATGCGCGCATCTCTCAATGGGGTTTCCGGTACGCCGCATCAGCCCGAAAAGTGCGCCAAGCCATCCGGAGTTCACGGAGAGCGCAAGTCGGCGACGATAACAAAGTTCAGGCAAGACCCAACCCCAAATCGCAAATAAGTGGGCGCTGTAAACTTTGCATGCTGCCCTGGTGCAGCCTCTGGTTGGATTTCAAAACTTGCAGAGCAGGTTGTCTGCAACAACGCCGCCGATTCGCCTTTCGCCATTCTTCACACATGAGTGGCCACGTGTCAGTGCATGTAACATCTACAGTTCGATCGGAAATCACCCGCACCCGACACCTCGCTGATCGGCCGTTCCTCCGCCTGAATCAGGTAAGCACCCCGGGTACCGAAGCCGCGGTTCTAACCGAACACGCCGCTAAGCGTTCCGCGACGCTCGCTTAATCCAATCCAGCAGGAGAATCATGGCAAGAACGGTCGTGGGTCTCACGGAAGATCGCGATGAAGCTGACGGCGTCGTGCGCGAGTCGGGCTCGCTTGCCTTGGAATCTCCACGACTCCAGCAGGAGAAAAAGATTGCACTTGAAGCTTCCCGGCAACAGCAATCGGCGTATTTCGATCGGTAGCGCCAGCGCGAGCTACCCAGGAGGACAAGAGGCGCGTTCGGGCGTTCGTGCTTTGCCGCAGTTCATCGGCATGATGATGGCGTACGAGTATTCGCAGGATCAGGATCATTGCGGTGGCATCCATTCCGCTGTTTCATTGCTTTTTTTTCTCGCTCATCGAACACCCTGGCCATCGTTTGCGCACCTGTGCGTATTCGGTGAAAATGGCGTCCGGGACGGGCACGAAAGGCGCAGCGGAAGCAATGCTTGGCGGACAGCGCCAGCATTCATTTCATACCTACTTCATTCATGGAGAAAACAATGAAGCAACTCTTGGCTGTTATTCTGTTTCTTGTCTCGATTGCGTTTAGTCCGGCATTCGCCGCCACCGCGCAGCAAGAGAAAATGACTGCATGCAATAAAGACGCTACTGGCAAAAAGGGGGACGAGCGCAAAGCCTTTATGAAGGAATGTTTAAGCGCCAAGCCCAAAGTCAGCGAAGCCCAACAAGCTCAGCGCGACAAAATGAAAAGCTGCAACGCCGATGCAAAGGCGATGAAAGGGGACGAGCGCAAGAAGTTTATGAGCGAGTGTCTAAAGAAATGATATCCCGGTAGCGCGCCGACCTTGGCGGGTGTCAGGAAGTCTGCCCTGACAGGGATGATGCGTATGGCGTTCGCGCAGCGTCACTTTCCGGTAATTGAGCCGAAAGATGATAAAACTCGCGCCGTCACCCCATGCGGCGGCGGATTCGCACCAGATCAGTAGCGCTTCGTTGGCCTGGCACGCGAGGCGATGACAGACAACGGTGTCCCGAAGGTGTCGATGTCGCGCGGCTGCTCGCGTGTCCTGCACTATGGCACGCAGCACATGGTCATGTTCAATCTGCGGGAGCCGCAATGCTCTACGCCGACGAAGGCTGAAGTTTCGCTGCCTGCATTCAAAACCGCGCGTTCCCATCTGCGAGATGGAGGGCGATGAGTCGGCCTCCCTCCCCCCCGAGAAGCATCTTGGGCCGGGATATCGGCATCATGTGAAATACGCACGACCCCGTGTAGCGAAAAGCTCTCCTTATCGGTCTCGCCGCTGCGTTTCTCCGCACAAGCTTCTCAGTCAGGCGTTCGCACGTGCCGCTCGTAACGAATGGCGCTTCTGTGACGTTAGCATGGCATGTCGGCAGGGTCATCGAGAGTCCAGACCAGATGCCGGATGTACGTCTGCGGGACTCAGCCCGACCCGCCATTCCTATCGATTAGCTTCTTGTTTGTCGGACGCGTGTCCGTATCGGGTGTTAGCGTTGCGCTTTTAGCTTGCTGGTACCACTCGGTACAGAGCCCTCCTACTGAAGGCGCCCGGAGATTCTCATGACTTCCGGACAGTGTCGGGAGTGCTCAGAATCCGCTCCACGTAGCGCGCGATTAGCTCTAAGGCGCACCTATCATACTGATATGAAGAATATTAATCTTGCATCGCGTTTGGAATACCGTCAGAGATACCGTCACAATTAAACGGTTGATCTCTAGTTGTCAAAGTTAACATGAGTTATCCGGGTCGGGATCACCTGCTCTAACTCTGCCGAGGGAGTTCCCTCTCTCGCTCCTACGCGGCTTTGAACCAATTTGCTGCAGGTCGAAAAGCCCCAATAATGTGCTGCGGACACACACCACGGCCGGACAATGTTCGGGCCAGCGCACGACCTCGCTCGAACCAACGACCAAAAGACCCTGTTAATCCGTTGTGCAGGTTCGAATCTCGCACGCCCTACCAGATTTATTCTTGCTTTGGAGTCAATGGCACTGCTCTGACAAGCCCTCCGTCTGCTTGCCTCAGTCAAATACCACCGGCAAAGCCGGTGGCTTGAGATTGTGAGCGCCTCAAAGGCGCCCATAACACCGTGAGCCGCCCTTGGCGGCTTACCCGATGGCG
>Ga0209118_1000056_pt1 | contig 82059 bp, 62 predicted proteins | sample BlaSpr_A8_Ref_M1_FD_187988 | JGI IMG/M metagenome (GOLD analysis project Ga0209118, IMG submission 187988) | Forest soil microbial communities from Thunder Bay, Ontario, Canada - Black Spruce, Ontario site 2_A8_Ref_M1 (SPAdes) (version 2) | ecosystem: Environmental > Terrestrial > Soil > Boreal... | reverse complement strand
GGGCAACTTTCACTTGGCGGTGAGGGGGCTCGGATGCTACTGCATCTCGCCCACCAAACCTATCAAATCAAAAGTTGCACTTCGAGTTTGAATCCGCGCTCCGTCTTTTACTCCGTCTTCTTCTATTATATAAATTCGGATTCGATGAGATATGGACCTATTACTTTTTTGGGTCCACCTTAATGTTCTTTTTGGTCGGGCATTTTGCAAGGCTTGTCTATTGTGAATTTACACGAAACCAGGGCGCTGCAAACCTTGTATTTTTACTTTTTTTCGTCGCGTTCCTTTCGCTGAATTCGGGTCTCGCATTCGACAACTTTTTCTTTTATGCGAGCATCGTAGCGTTCGCTCTTGGCATGCCTTATCTCTTCGAAAAAACCAAGGATTCTCGAGTATTCAATTTCCTTGGCGATAACACTTATCTACTCTATTTATGCCATACATTTGTCATTTATTTCCTTTACCCCGCCAGTTATGCGCCATTCTCGACCTACAGTGAAACAACAAGAGGGCTGGCCTTCGTATCATTTGCCACTCCCGGCGGGGCCATCTTGAATGCGGTCATGTTCTTGTCAGTCTGCGTGTTGGCAAGCGTGGCTCTTCACGTATTTGTCGAACGCCCACTGGCCGCTCTCACCCGGAAAACTTTCTCATACTTGAATCTCTGAACTAGCCTAGCAGGGTGTTGATTTTATCTGGCATCGATTCACGATCTATCGGCGCTGACTCCTAATTAACTCATGGCAGTCGAAGAACGCAGTTGCTGGCAAGCGTGGTCAACGGAGGCTTGGCACTGCAGAAGTAGTTCGTAGTTCTACCTCGTCTCCCATGGAGCAGCGGCAACAATCAACAATCGTGCGGGTCATGACGTTACGCAGGATCATATCGGACTCAATCGTAACCAACTACCATATGAGCGCTCTTGTTTTCTTGTTTTGACTATCCGAGAGATAGCTAGTGCTCCGGGTCAATAGGCCCTCATATTTTCTCAGAAAGCTGTCGCCAATCCGACTTCCCTTGTAGCTCCCGTGCGCGATTGCGGTCGCAAAATAGCGATTCTGAAGTGACTCATCGCAAGTAGACTTGACGCCTCCTTGCGCGGTCGCTGAGAGCATCTCAATTACTACGTCGTTGATCTCCTCGGGGGTGTTGTCCTTGACTTCAAGGTTCTCCGGAAAATCGTAGAAGTTCTGAATAGCGCCAATGGTCGATGCAAACATTTCTTCAAAGGTAAGGAATCGACCCTCTTTTTTGTCCCAGAACAATTTCGGAATCATAAGGTCCCGACCAAACCAGAGCGGTAAAGAGATTGGAACCCAGTTGGTCAACACGCAGGGGACGCCATAAATACCGGGGACTGTTGCAAAGCCTGAGTTTGTGCCGAGGAAGAAGCGGCACGATGATGCCAGCACGATGTCCGTGAGCTCGCTCTTGAGGTTGCTGTGCGCATAGTCGACAACCATCGGTCTCGGTCGCATGGGTTTCATCGTGGTATCTCCCATGCGTATCACCCAACCACCACGTTCCGTGATCGTGCTTACCGCGAGATCGTAGTCGTCTACATTCGCATCTCGCGCGCTGGGATAGATCTTGTTCCATTTCCCATGGAACCCGGATTCCCGGACGTGAAGACAAACGAACCAGGCATTTCGAGGAATTCCCATTCTGGCCAGTAGCAGCTCGCGCATCTGGCACTGCGCGTCGCTAAATTTGAGAAGTGGTTGCCGCCGTTCCGCTTCCCAGCGCTGTTGGATACGCGCGGCGGCGTGCGAGTAGAAGAGCACTTCACCTCCTGGAAACTCGTACTCCCAAAACTCGTGCACCACCATCCGTCTTTCGTCGTCAGAGAGTAACTCCCAGTCAGTCTCATCGTTGCTCCGCTTGACGTTGTAATACTCGCCGATGCCTCCGCGTACCTTGCAAACCATGCCAAGGGCCACGAATTCCTCCACGAGCGACTTGCCGGCAATATTTGTTAAGTCATGAGTAAATACAATTTCGGCGTCAGCATGACCCCAGCCGAGCTTTTGCTGCTTGAGTAGAAAATCGATCATCGCCACATGCCCGATGGCGACAAACCACGTATTGCCCAGGTTAGTGATTCGCGTAGCTGTGCGGCCTCTGGCCAAAATAAATTTCTTTGCCAGCCCTACCCGTTCTATCGCCGCGTGCGCTTCCGGTACCTTTCCCTGCATGAATTGCGCAATCGCCAGAGCCCGAAGATAGTCGATTGCCCGCCACGAGTTAGCTGGCAAATACTTGGTAATAAGGTCAAAGCAATGCTCGGCCAGCGGCAGCCGCCCTGATGACATAAAGTGATGCCCGGCCGCCGCTAGGATCCCCACAACCATGTGCTTTGTCGTCTCGTGTCTAATTTTCCGTTTTTCCAACATCTGCTCGAGGTAGACCAAGCTGAAGCGGACGAAAACAAATCGAAGCGCCGGACCTGCGGGCTTGCGGCGTGCACGCCGTCGTCCTAACCCGAGTCTCGCCCGAGGCATGAAGCTCCTCCACTCCTTTGTTACGATAATCAGTGGAAGAATGCTGAGCCAGAGGCTCGGAGCAATGCCAAGAACGCGCTGCACCCTCTTCAACGCTGCAATTAACACTCGCTTAGGCACCTTTCACCTCTGTGACGGTAGCCGCGGCACGGTCCCATAACAATGAAACATACAAGGTCTCGCGACCGAACAAGCCTTTGAAATGAGGCATGTTGCCTATGGCTGCGGGGTTGACATTTCGTTGGGAGAGGAAATCGATCGCTTCCCGTAAACCAAAAAGATTACGCTCAGGAAAACTCTTCAGCGTAACGGCAATGTGCTCCAGCGCTTCCACGATAGCCGCCTGTGCTTCATCCCGCCCCGCGAGCTCCTGCTGTACGCAGGTCTCAAATTCTCGGACTGTCGCTATGAATTCCATGGCCGGTCGCTCTAGGGAGTCATTGTCTATACCCGAGTCATGTCCCAATTCGTCCCGATAGTCGAGGAAGTTGTGGGATTGTGCCGCGTACTGTTGTAAAAAGTGTTCATTGAAGCTTCGATTGGAACCATGAAGAGACTTGAACCAACGCCAATCCTGCGCGAAGCTCGGACTGGTGCCGAGCACTTGGAAGCTTGCGCCAAGCTCGCGCAGCACCATTGGTATGGTGAGACAGAGGTCGAAGTACGCGGGATTCATCATGTTATCGTGAACCCAATCGATCGCGTTACGGGTCATCGACTTCATCGTGGCAAGATGAGGCGCAAAAGCCGCGACCAACTGCGTCGTCCGCGTCTCGAAAGACATACCGGTGTTCCACATTTGAGCCGCGAGGGCGCGCCGAATCATATTCGGTAACAACCCAACTGGAGAGATCGCGGTCACCACCATGATTCCATCATCGGCGACAAACGTTGCCAGCTTTCTCAGAAGCCTTCGTTCGTGGGCAGAGGAACCCAACCAATTTTCGCAAATGACGATATCGAACTTGCTCTCGGTGACGTAATCTTCGAGTCTTATTTCGTGGATTACAGGCTTCGTATGCTGAATAGTCTGGGTCTCATACAAGGAGCGTATTTCGGCAACCCCGGTCGCATTGGGTTCGAGCAATGTTAGGTTGCGAGGCATCAAGCTGGCAATGAACAGACTGTTTTGCCCAGAACCGGCGGCGACTTCAAGAACCGACGCATTCCTGACGGCCAGAGGCAATACGCCCAGGCTTCGATACAGCGATTGCCGTCGTTCGAAATGGGTTATTAGGTTCGTGACGTCGTAATGAACCGGGGAGATGCCATGCCTTGTGTAGTACTCGAGATGTGACATTGGGTTCTATCCAGCAAATTCGCGAGAGACAAATAAAGCGCTGCGAGCAGATGATCTAGCGTTGGCTGCATGAGTTGTACTCAAGTCTCGCGGCCACCGCGTCACGGATCGTCGGAAGGGCCGTCGATGGACCTCTCGGAGTTGGGACCCCGCGCATCTTGCCGGCGGTCCCGGGGACGGAGTAGTCATATGATTCAAACTCCGCGAAGGGGGTCGCATCAACGGGGTCGGCCGCATTATCACATCATTGAGGGCGTATCTGCGTAGCCGCCATCTGGTCGACACGCACAATCGTGTAGTAGTTTCGCGGCCACCCTGCAGTAGGCGCTTTCATCGCGTTCGAAATTTAGCATGGCAATTGGCGGTGCGCTATCGCTACCGCTTGATTACCAGACCCTGGCCAGTCGGTAGTTCGAGAATCTCGTGCCCCCGCGCTCGCATGAATTCGTCCTCAGCCTGCTTTTGCTTATGGAATATTTTCCACCCGTAGTCGTCAAATACGACTACTCCTCCCGGCAACACTCGGTCCCATAGGACTTCCAGCACTCCCACCTCAGCTGCCGGTGAGTTCAGATCAATGTGAAGAAACCCTATCGAGTCTGGACTCGTTTGCGCAAGGCTGTCTGGGAGCACACCTCGCACTACGTGGATCTGACCAAATGGACTAAATCGTTCCATGACGCCTTCATACAGCCCTTCTTGTTGATAGAAGCGATTGGCAAAATCCAGATAGCTCGGGTTGTCGGGATAGTCTTCTGGCGCAGAATACATAGAAGAAAACCCGGCGAATGTGTCATACAGATAAAAGGGAGGGATATTGTTTGCTCCCAGCACGTGAAGAACGACCCATGCCATGTCCCCTTTGAAGACGCCACACTCGACGAACGCACCGCCGGTGCGAAGACCACACCTGGCCGCCCAACACAACGTATTGAGTCGCCAGGCGATCCCCTGTGGGCTGTCGTATTCGTCATACTTGTGCGAACCGCGCACCGCCGCAAAGGCTTGCGCAAAATTCTGATCCAACAGAAAATCTGCGCTCTTGTCCAAGGTCAACATCCTGTCGCCCCAGAATACAGTTTGGTGACTTCCCTTGATCGCATCGATCGCGTCGTTCAGTTGTCGCGCATGTTCGAGAATCTCGTCCATAAAAACCCCTCGCTATGATGGGTTGAGCAGGTCACGGTGCTGCCTGAGGAACGCCGCCGCTACTCTTGACCTTGCCCAATAGGAATAGTGGTTCGGCCGGAACAAACCTAGATACTGCGCCTGACGTACCCTGTCTTCCTCCTTCTCGACAAAGGTACCGTCCAGTCGATCGAGCATTTCCTTGACCAACTCTAAAATTTCCTCCGCAGAGTTCTCATCCACTCGCACGCCTGCATCCAAGAAGCGCTTGGCGAAACGACAGTTGCCGAGAGGTGAATGGAGAATTTCTGAAAACTTGAGATAGCGACCTTCTCGTTCCAACCATAGGATTTTGGGGATGCTCAGGTCATCGGACAATGGGGCGCGTGCCGAGGTCGGGATCATATTCGCGAGCGCGCACGACACACCGAAAATCGTGCTGACAAAGGCAAGCCCGGAGGTATTGCCCAGAAAAAACCGGGCCCGAGCGCACAGAGTTACGTCTAGCCGGTCAGATCGCAGGCTATGGTGAGCGTAATCGATGACACCTTCGATAGGCGGCAGAGGTGTCATCGTCGGATCCCCCATCCGCACACACCATCCACCACGCTTCACAATCTCCTGCATGGCGGGAATTGCTGCCGAGATGGCCCCGTTTCTGTGCGCATGAAGACGCTCATCTATTGGCGAAAATCCCGGTTCTCGGACGTGAACGCAGACAAACCAGACATTCTGTGGCAGACCCAGCGCCTGAAACGCAGAATTGCTCCAGCTCTTGTCGTCGGGGGTTAAGGTCAAAATCGGCGGCCTGTTCCCCCAATCAGAACATACCCGAAAATATTCCTGACTGCGATCTAGCTGTAGGACATAGTCACTAATGTCGAGGCGCAGAAAGAACCACCGACTCATCACTCCAAGAATCAGGCAAGGTAGGGGATGAGAAAATGTTACGATGTGCGGGCGCCAGTACGACAGCAAATGAAGGTTTGCGACTCGCTTTGGCGGCGCGAGCATGAACCAGCGTCGTCCCGCCGGAAGTTCGTCGAGTGCTTTCTTCTTTAGGAAGCAATCGGGTTCTGCAGCAAGGTGCCCAATTCGGTCGACGAACACGGTTAACCGTCGATATCCGACGATATGCAGGAGCAGGGTCGCTGGCAAAAAGACAAGCCAACCGACGGCGAGCGCGAGGTGCTTGACCGTGCGAACGACTAGCAAAACTGAGCCCCTATCCGCGGCCGTTCGGCAACGAACTCGATTGTGGTCCTGACATCGGCAGACCTCAGCATCATGCGACTGAGAACGCGGCCTACTGATGGCCAAACCATGGATATGTGATCGGCGAGAATAGCCTGCCAAATCACTGAAGGTACGCTGCAAGGTTGGGTGATCTGCGAAGCAAGGGAAAGTCGGGTAGAGAGCAGATTCGAACGATGCTTATTCGGCTAATCGACCGTAAGTCTAGCCACGTCATCGGCTATTGTCCACACAAGGTCGTGGTCGACCGAGTTGTCTCTGTGCAAATGTTATGGCATCCCGCCTTGCGGCTTTCGTGATGCTTTGCCAGAATGGCAAACGCGTAAACTAAAGGCGGCGAGTTCATTGCGCGCGACTAAGTGCACACAGATCTCGCGGCGTGTGGTTGGCCGGTGCCTGTCCAGCCAATACTCAAGTACTCGTACCGACAAAAACTGAAGTGGGATACGTCAAATGATTGCCCTCAATCGCGCCCGCGACCTAAAGGCTCAGCTCTTAGGTGCCCCGGGATACTCGACGGAGTTAAGTCTCTCACGGGACGAACTCGAGTTTTTTCGAGAAGCCATTGAGAACCAGTGGTTAGAAAACATTGGCATTCACTTTCCTGCTGCGGCGAAAGAATTTAAGCGCGCCGGCATCGACAGATACCACGAGCGCTCTCATATGGTTGTCCACGAATCGCTTTGGACAAAAAGTGCTCGCGTCTTGCCACAAGTAGTAGTCGATGAAATCAAGCGGTTTAAATTTGCCGAATTACTCCGCGAGGAATTGGGGCCCTTTAGCATTTCGGACGTTGTGCTCGAGGACGGGTCTGTTTTTCCTGGTCACGAAGAAGTATATTGGCGCCTCGTGCGACCCGACATGAGTACGGATGTCGGGGCTTTGCACACGGACAGGTGGTTCCACCGCGTGCTTGGACCCGCCGAAGGCCTTTTCCCGGAGACTGTTTTCACCGTCAAGATGTGGACTCCCATCATCTGTGAACCGGGTAGGAATGGGCTTCTTGTGGTGCCGAACTCACATCTAAAAGAATGGCGGGTTCGCTATCAGGACAAGAACGGCTCGAAGAAACCCAGTCTTGACGAGCCTCTTGGTTCGTTTGAGCCTAAGCTGCTCGACACCCCACCCGGAAATTTCGTTCTCTTTGGAGAGCGGCTGCTCCACGGGGGGGCGCGCAACCAGGGATCTACAACGCGCGTCAGCACCGAGATTACCCTGGTATTCGAAAAGGACCGATTGTGCCCGTCAAACGAGTTAACTAGCACCACTGGCTAATTTTCGCACACTGCCTTGAGAATGTGATGCAATCCAATCATGCGGTCCAAGGATCTGCGTGAGCAGCGTCTTCAAGGATTGGCTTGATCAACCTGGGTGGCCGTTCGGCGGTTGCAATGGCGCTCAGTCCGCTAACCGCAGTCGCAAGAGACATCTGACCGGTTCCTCGAGGAGCATTTGAGCTTGGAGTTGCCGAGTCGGCTCAGAGCCGAGAGTCCTCCTCAGAGCCCCCGGGAGATTACGGTCGAGTTCCAGCCGTCTTGCATCAATTGTGGAGCGCACGGGGACATCCTCTACCGTGATCTTCATGATCGCGTCTCCCACGCCCCGGGTATATGGAGTTTAGTGCGGTGCGAAAACCGTAGTTGTGGGCTTATCTGGTTGTCTCCACGACCGGTTTCGAAGGACCTTTGGAAGGCATATACGCAGTACTACACACACTATTCACCGCCTCCCGAATCGCCACGGCGACGGTTCCATCGCTACATCCGCACCGGGTATCTCGCCAACTCATTCGAATACCATGCGTTACCAGCCAGTTTCCTACAACGTTGGTTAGGAATGTTCGCAAGCTTTTTACCAAATCTCAGAGCAAGGCTTGATTTCAGCGTTATGTGGCTTCGAGGGAACAAAGTAGGCCGAGTCCTTGAAGTGGGTTGCGGCCGGGGCGACAACCTGAACTTCTTAAAGGAGGCCGGCTGGACGGTTGAGGGGATCGACTCCGATGTGCAGGCCGTTGCCATCTGTCAGGCTCGTCGCCTCACCGTGCGCCACGGCACGCTGCAAGAGCAAACGTACCAGGCTGAGACATTCGACGCCGTAGTTATGAGTCACGTCATCGAGCATGTTTTTGACCCCTCACAGACGATACGAGAGTGCCACCGCATCTTAAAGCCGGGTGGTACTTTGGCAATGCTCACGCCGAACTCCAATAGTCTTGGTCATCGACTATATGGATCGTCCTGGCTGCATCTGGATCCACCGCGACACCTTCATCTCTTTAACCGGACCACTTTGACTGGACTAGCCCGCGGTCTTAGTTTCCGACGTCTGCATTGCTTCGCGGTATTGCGAGACGCAAATTGGACTCTCGGTGCAAGCCGGCAGATTAGGAAGGTAGGTTCATATAGGCTAGGGGTTCTCCCTTTCTCGCTAAGACTATACGGCCTCTTCCTACTCTACATTGAGTGGATCGCTCTCTTTTTTAGCAAAGACATAGGGGAAGAAATCGTGTTGATTGCTGAAAAGGACCAGAATGCGCCGACCTGAACAGAGCAACTCACCACGCAAAGGCTTCACTTTCACCTCTTCTGAGTTTTCTGATCGGCATATCTACGTGTGTTACTTCCCCGGTATGCGTGCCTCTAGGCTATACCCGATGTCCGTCACGGTTATTCAGGCACCTTCAGTTGAAACCCTGATTCCAGGGATATGCCCCTTTGGTGGGATGTGAGTGGCTGCTCGAAACTCTGCGGCACGATGCAATGCCATTTGAGGTATCCGCGCAGAATGCTGGTGCTCTAACGGGCCTCGCCTGTTCTTGTATCCCAGCAATCTACCAATGCTAGACAAGCCGGCCAGCACAAAAAGTGGGGACTCCTCAATTGCGTCCGAGGCTGCGGCCGCCGCCCATCGTGTCGCAGTCGTGATCGTCAACTTCAACTCGGGACAATTGCTCAAGCGATGCCTCCTTTCTCTTTCACGCCAGACGTATCGTGAATTTAAAACTCTGATAGTCGACAATGGAAGCCAGGACTCTTCTCTGCACGGCATTGTGGAGGCTTTTCCCGCTGTTGAGATCCTGCTGGCTCATCGCAATCTCGGCTTTGCTGCAGCAAACAATGTGGGGATACGACATTTGGCGGATAGCGAATGGATTGCATTGCTGAACCCAGACGCCTTTCCGGAGCATGATTGGCTTGAGAACCTACTTCGCGCTGCTAAGTCCCAGCCGCAGTTTTCCTTTTTCGGCAGTCGTATGCTGATCGCAGATCGCCCCCACCTTCTTGACGGCGCGGGAGATGCATATCATGTCAGTGGTCTGGTCTGGCGCCAGGGCCATGGCCACCGAGCAGACGTCGGGTATGCGATACAGCAGGAAATTTTTTCGCCCTGTGCGGCCGCCGCACTTTATCGGCGCAGCGTCTTCCACGACGTCGGCGGATTTGACGAGGACTACTTCTGTTATGTCGAGGACATAGATCTGGCATTCAGGTTGCGACTGGCAGGGCACAGGTGCCTCTATGTTCCTTCGGCCGTCGTGCATCACGTGGGATCGGCGACGACCGGAAAGCAAAGCAACTTTACGCTATACCATGGGCATCGGAATCTAGTGTGGACTTACATAAAAAATATGCCATCTTGGCTGTTTTGGTTTTATTTGCCAGCGCATCTTCTACTGAACTTAGCGAGTATTTTCTGGTTTGCCATTCGAGGACAAGCGCGAATCGTCCTGCGCGCGAAGTTGGACGCATTTGCGGGCATTCCTAAGATGTGGCGAAAGAGGCAAGTCATTCAGGAGATGCGCAGTGTCGGTGCGTGGGAGTTGCGCCGGTTGATGCACAAAGGCTTCATCCGCAAGTGAGCATTTTGGACAAGCCGGACCCTCTGGCGATGCGCTAACTAAGTAGTTCGGTTCATAAGTTCGGCAACGTATTTATCTAAGCTAAGGGGCGAGGCGAATTGGAGTGGGTTGCCCATTGGGCTATCTCATCATTTACCATAAGGTCGTCACCGGTGAATTTCCAGTCGCGCTTCCGCGACATGGCGACCGTCGCTGCCTAATGACTGCGTTAATAGCTGCAGGTCAGAAGGGCGCGGTATATTTGTCGGGGGCCTTATGCCGAGACAGTTTCCTTTTACGAACGCTGGGCGATCCCGCGTGGATCGAAGGATGCTCGCACGGGTGGCCAAACGTGGCCCCGATACTCGAGCCACGGCTATTCACGCCGTCAATCATGCATCGATTCGCGTTGTGCGTGCGCTTCGCTGTGGTGCGCGCCACGGTTGGCGAGGCACGAGGGCCGTGGCCGTATCCATCGGCCGCCGCAGGCGCAAAAGCGCTGCTCCGGTCGACAGATTTTCGCCGGCCGGCTTCCGCATCGGCCGTGTACCGTTGCCCTTTATGATCTTGCGCCCGTTCAGCACCGATATTGTAGGTCTCGCCAATTTGCCCTCCGTCGAGGAGCGCACGGATATCTCTGCAATGCTGCAATGATCGTTGACTGTACAGCCAATCCCAAACATTCGTACCGTCGCCATAAACCGAAATGTGCGTTGGATCTGATTCAAGTGAGGTCAGACTTGGGATTGCCGGTATAGATCGGTGAGCCTGCCAAGATTGACGACAGGTTCGCCTTCTTCGGTAATCCATTGCAGCAAAAAGTTAAGTTGGAGCCGATCAATCCTATCCGCCGGTGACAAGAATCATAAAATTCCTTGGCTCGTTGCCAAATTGGATCGTAACCGACCAAATCAATTGGTCAGGATCAGCTACGTCCGTACTTATCGTCAAAGCGGACGATGTCATCCTCTCCCAGATACTCGCCGCTTTGAACTTCAATCATGACCAGGTTCAGAACAGCTGGGTTGGATAAGCGGTGCTTGTGTCCGGCGGGGATGTAGGTCGATTCATTGGTGCGAACGAGGAACTCCTTATCTCCGTTGACAACTTTTGCCGTGCCGCTCACCACGATCCAGTGTTCACTGCGGTGGTGGTGCATCTGTAGCGAGAGCGAGGCGCCCGGCTTGACTTCGATGCGTTTGATCTTGAATTGCGGCCCTTCCTGGAGCACGGTGTAGGTGCCCCACGGACGATGCACTCGCTGATGAAATCGATACGCCGCGTGGTTCCGTTGCTTGAGTTGCTCGACGATCAGGCGCACATCCTGAGAGCGCGATCGGGGCGCCACCAGGACAGCGTCCGGCGTGTCAACAATCACCACATCGTCAAGCCCAATCGCGGCCACCAGTCGTCCAGCGGACTGTACGTAGTTATTCGTACTGTCGACCAGAATGGCCTCGCCGACTACCCGGTTACCGTCTGCATCCGGAGCGACCAGTTCACTCATTGCAGCCCATGAACCAATATCGCTCCAGCCGAATTCGCATGGCACTACCGCGACATTGGCCGCACGTTCCATGACCGCATAATCCACTGAAATATTGGGTACGGACTGCAAAGTCTGCGCATCGATTTCCAACATATCCCCGGCATGGGAAGGCTGTACTGTTGCCTCCCATGTCTTTGCCACCGCAGCTGCGAGATCCGGGGCCACCTTGTTGGCCACCGCCAGGAAATTGCCCGCGCTATAGCAGAACATGCCGGAGTTCCACAAATAGCTACCCTTGGCGAGATATTCCTGCGCCTTCTCCAACGAGGGCTTTTCGACAAAGCGGGTGACTTCCCGGCCCACTCCACCGTCGATGGGGGCGCCGCAATCAATATAACCATAGCCGATTTCAGGGGAAGTGGGTTTGATGCCAAAGGTTACCAACCGGTTTTGCTTGGCCAGCAGTTGTGCCTCTCCAACCGCGGCGCTAAATGCTTTGAGATCCGCGATCATATGGTCGGCAGGCAACACCAGCATGATGGCGCCATCGCCTTCGCGAGTTTTGATTTCGTGCGCTGCTAGCGCGATGGCCGCAGCGGTATTTCGGCCAAAGGGTTCAAGAAGAAAATGGGGCGTAATGCCTCTTATGGCATCGCCCAGATCCTTGAATTCGTCGCGAGTCTGAAAGTAGTATTCGCGGTTGGTTACTACCAGAACATGGCTTACGTCTGCTAAGCTGGCGGCGCGCAGATATGCCTTTTGCAGCAAGCTCTGCCCGTCGGCGAGCCGCATAAACGGTTTGGGAACGGCCTCGCGCGATACCGGCCACAAACGGGTGCCGGCGCCGCCGCAGAGGATGACGGGCGAGAGTTTTGATATATTCTTAGGTTGCATGGTGGGGGCGCTCGTCGCTTCTATCGATTCATGCGTCTGTGTCACTGCCGCACAATCCCTCTGGAAGAGGACTCCCAAATCGCCGAGCGTGGCGAAAACAGTGTTTGAGCGGCTCCCGGCCTCCGTAGCCGCGAATCAATGTTGCATTGTAACAAAAGAAACTGGAGTGGAACCTATAGCCCTGTTCCGCAGTGGACCTATTCCCCTTGCGGCCTTATTGGTACTTGTCCCCAGCGGCGAGATACCACCGGGCGAATTTTTCCAGGCCGATTTTTAGTGGCGTTGCCGGCTGAAAGCCAACGGCCTGTTGAAGGTCGGATGTATCCGCATAGGTTGCAGGCACATCCCCCGGCTGCATGGGACGCATATGCTTGATGGCTTTCTTGCCGAGAGCCGTCTCGAGGTAGGCGATGAAATCCATAAGCTCCACCGACTGGTGGTTGCCGATGTTGTATAGCCGATAGGGGGCATAACTGCTGGCTGGATCCGGCGTTGACGTATTGAAATCCGCGTTCGGCTTGGCGATCGTGTCAAGTGTAGCGAGCACTCCTTTCACGATGTCATCGACATAGGTGAAATCCCGGCGCATCTTGCCTTCGTTATAAACGTCTATCGGCATACCTTTAAGAATGGCTTTGGCAAAGATCGCGGCCGCCATGTCGGGCCTTCCCCACGGCCCGTATACCGTAAAGAAGCGCAGGCCCGTTGTAGGTAGTTGGTAGAGATGGCTGTAGGTATGAGCCATCAATTCGTTTGCCTTCTTCGTCGCGGCATACAGGCTGACTGGGTGATCTACATTGTCGTGCACGCTGAACGGCATTTTGGTGTTAGCACCGTAGACACTCGAACTGCTCGCGTACACAAGGTGTTCGACATTACCGTGGCGGCACCCTTCAAGCACATTGGTAAAGCCCACCAGGTTGCTCTGGACATAGGCGTGCGGGTTCTTGAGCGAATAGCGCACGCCAGCCTGCGCCGCAAGATGCACGACACGCTGCGGCCCAATGTCGGCAAAGAGGCTCACCATGGCAGGCGTTTCGGCGATATCCAGTTTCTCGAAGCCAAATGCTGAGTGCCGCAGTAGTTGCGCAAGACGGTCCTGTTTCAGTTGCACGTCGTAGTAATCGTTCATGTTGTCGACGCCGAACACCTGGTCACCGCGTTTCAGCAAAGCAAGTGCCGTGTGCATGCCGATAAAGCCGGCACAACCGGTCACAAGAACCTTCATGCGGAGGTGTTCCTTCGTTGCAATTCTCTGAGCTTCGCATATTTCACAAGGCTATTCATGCACCCGATAGTGATGTGAACCAACCCGGGAACACCATCCATATATCCTGCCCGCAATAGGTAGAACTTGATGAAGCGCACCACAGGACTCAACACCAACCGCGCTATGCCCGCCGATTCCCCACGCTGCGCCAGCGCCTGCGCCTGCAGTGTGGTGTAGCTGTTCTGCTTCGCCAAATAGGTATCGAGATCTTCAGCGGACTCGTGCAGCAGATCGCCATGCAGGCGGCCGACCGGCTCCTCAGTCAGCACCGCTTCATGCACAGTATCATTACTCCAACGAGCGACGCGCCTATCGAACAAACGCAGACTCCAATCGGGATACCCTTCACCGTGACGCAGCCAGCGGCCCATAAACCGGTTGCACCGTGCCATCGCATAGGCGTGGAACTTGGGCGCCCCCAGCTCGGCGCGCAAGCTTGCTTGCAGCGCCTCGCTCACTCGCTCGTCGGTATCGATGCAGAGCACCCAATCGTGGCGCCCCGTCTCCACTGCGAATTGCTTTTGCGGCCCGAAGCCCAACCAGTCCTGGTGGGTGACCCTCGCGCCTTTGGCGCGCGCGATTTCTATGGTGCCATCACTGCTGCCCGAATCGATTAGCACGATGTCATCCGCAAACTGTACGCTATCTAGGCAACGAGGAAGGACCGCTGCGGCGTTGTAGCTGATGATCACTACCGACAGCGGAATTTTTTCGTTATGGGTCATGCGTTACGGCAAGCCAGCGCGCCGTTTTCCGATGGGCCTAGGGCGAAATGCCGCCATTCTATGCGCTTCGTTAGGCGCGGCAAAGCGGCATTCTGACGCTTACCTGTGATCGGCCACAGATCGCGGCAGAGTCCGTCCCCTAATCTCCTGGAGTCACTTGTAAGTGCGACGGAGGAAATGCGAGACTACCTAACCCAACTAAAGGGTCACACTCGGATATTTACAACGATCACAGCGCAGCCATTCCTCTCCGTTTGGTCCCGGTTGGGCAGTAGACTGAGCTTCCGCTTCGGGGTGCAACTCGCCCCGTTGGCACCCTCGGCAGCATATTCTGCAACCGATTCAAGATAACATTGTCCACGACGGATGAAGATTGCGACCTGGAACGTCAACGGAATTCGCGCCCGACAGGCACAGCTTTGTGAGTGGCTCGAGCGCGATCGGCCGGATGTGGTGTGTCTACAGGAACTGAAGGCCGAGCCGGCACAGATTCCCGAGGCGTGCAAGCTCGCGGATTACCACGCCTACTGGCATGGCCTTCGGGGTTACTCGGGTGTATCGCTTCACATCACCAAGGGCCTGTTCGATGTCGATCCTTCTTTCAGCCATCCTGAATTCGACATGGAATCGCGCATCGTGCAGATGGCAGTCGGCAACCTGGTCGTCGCTTCGGTCTACGTGCCCAATGGCGGGAAGGACTATCTGGCAAAGCTCAATTTCCTGACCCGACTTGCGGCGTGGACGAAACAGTTGCACGAAGAGGGACGGGAGCTCATCTTGTGCGGTGACATCAACGTCGCTCGCGCCGACATCGACGTGCACCCGCGGGAGCGGAGAGCTGAAGTCATCGGGCAGCGAGCCGAGGAGCGAGGACTGTTCGATCAACTGCTTGGGGAACACTTGGTCGATGTTGGCCGCGCACTCGAGCCAGGCAAAGCGGATTTGTTCACGTGGTGGCCGCCTTGGCGCAACATGCGTCAGCGCAATATCGGGTGGCGCATCGACTACATCCTAGCCTCGCGAACGGTCGCTGCCCGCGCGGCAAGCTGTGTCGTTCTCGCGGAGGTCGGAACAAGTGATCATGCGCCGGTAATGATGACGACCGCTTAAGGTGCAGCGAATATGCGGACTGAGGCAGCTTCCTGTCAATGGCGCCAATTGAGGGAATCCGGCGCGACGCTTAGCGCCGCAGAACCTGTTCCATCTCTTGCCGGAGGCCCAGCGTTCGTCGTTCAGGTAATCCACAAGCGTCCGGATGTAGTCGTGGGGTGACCAGCCCAGCGGGCTTCCGGACGTTGGTCTGCGGGCTACTCATCGGTCAGTCCTGCAGGAGCGGCGAGACGCGATCATTGAAGACGGCCTCGATAGGGTGTCCGTCGGGGTCGATGACGAACGCGGCGTAGTAGTAAGGTCCATAGTCAGTCCGCAAGGCTGGACCGCCGTTGTCCACGGCACCATGGCGCAATGCCGTCGCATGGAACTGCTCTACCGAAGCGCGGGACGGTGCCGTAAACGCAACATGGAATCCGGCGCGCGTAGCTGCCCCGCCGTCGGCTCGAACCTTGACGGCGAATTCGTCGCTACCATCCTGCAAGCCGTAACCCACGGCATCAGGAGCGGTCCAGACGCGAACGTATCCCAACGCCAGCAGCACCGCGTCGTAGAAGGCAGCTGCGCGCTCCAGATGGGGCACACCAAAGGACACATGATTGATCATGTTGCAAACCCGTTGTACGTGAAGGCAGATTTAAAGAGCGGCCATTTTAAATTATGAAAACCGTCGCGTCATCCAGAGGACGACGCGCGCACCAAACACAAACGACGTTCTGCCGTTTGTGCTTCACGCCCACCCGAACGGGACGAGTTTCGGCCCCCGGCGTGTTGCGGCTTCGACTCAACGATCGCGCACAACGCGGCGCTTTCGCGAAAGATCATTGGCGCCAGTCGACGGCGCCGAATCGGTCGTGGCCAAGAACGGTGTAGAAAAGTCCGACGGTTCCACGGGTCTGCGTCCTGTCGCCGAGATCGGCGTCGCTCGCATCGCGGCGAGACGCCAGATACTTGAGGGCGATCGCGTGCTGGCGATGAATGCGTACCGTTAACGCGGCGTCCAAGCGGGCAATATTGTCGTGGCCACCCCTTTCGGTAGACACGCCAGAGATGAAATATTCGCGCCCGGTGAGATCCAGCGAGACGCTGTCGCCAAAAATCAGACGCAACGCGAGAAGCGCCTGCGGCGCGACTCCGTAGTGGTAGTCGCGGTCACCGACGCCATGCAGTGTTCCGACCGGTGCGTAGCCCACGCCCAAAAGGCCGCTCCCCTGAAGCGCGACCGATTTCGGTAACCACCACTCGGCGGTCGTACCGAGCGACAAGGCTGTACTGGAGACGCGAAACAGTTGCGGCGCGATGTAGTCGTAAATGCCGTAGAGCCCCCACACGCCGCGCTAGTCGGCGCCCTCCGCGTAGTCTAGTCCGAGCAGCAGTCCGCGCTTGAGGATGCTTTCGACGCCGTTGGCGCTCGATCCAGCTGGCGAAGAGCTTTATCGAGCTACCCTTGGACGCACGCACAAACTTATCGCCAAAGAAAGATTGTCAATTTAGACATTCCCATCAGGTGCTTAGCCGCGCCACTGATGCCTGAGGTCACACAACATTGGTGAATGGCGGCGGATTCGCGCTGCCCCAGCCCAGGCCTGCGCGGCCGCGGTCCCGGCCGACCCATGCACAACGCATGCCGGAGCCCTTTACCTTGCCGGGGCTGATTGCCCGCCACTACAATGCCGCATGCGAATTTTGCTGGTCAAAATCTCCTCGATGGGCGACGTCATTAACAACCTCCCCGTCGCCAGCGATATTCGAACCCGCTATCCCAATGCGGCAATCGACTGGGCCGTGGAAGAGGCCTTTGCCGATATCCCCGCACTGCATCCTGCGATTGACCGCGTCATTGCCGTTGCGATACGGCGTTGGCGGAGAGCGTTTCTCGCGCGCAAGACCTTGCAGGAAATGCGTGTCGTGAGCGCCCGACTCGGGGAAAAAGCTTACGACATGGTGCTCGACACCCAGGGCCTGGTGAAGACCGCATTGCTCACCCTCTGGGCCGGCGCCGACCGACGGGGTTATGCGTTTGCCTGCGCGCGCGAACCCCTAGCGGCGCTGTTCTACACCAGGCGCTATCACGTCGACAAATCGCTCCATGCCGTCGAGTGCAACCGGCGGCTCGCCGCGCTGGCGCTCGGCTATGATCTGCCGGCCACACTCGACTACGGAATCCACGCTCAGCCGCGCGCTTTCGCGTGGCTTCCGCAGCGCTACGCCGTACTTCTGCATGGAACCAGCCGCGATGACAAGCGCTGGCCCGATGAGGACTGGATTGCTCTCGGGAGACGACTGCACGGTGAGGGTTTGATCTGCCTGTTGCCTTGGGGCACGAACGAGGAGCGGCAGCGAAGCGAGCGCTTGGCCGCCGCGGTCGCGGAGGCCATCGCCCCGCCGCGCCTTCCCCTAAACGAGGTCGCATCGCTCCTCGCGGGCGCACGCATTGTCATCGGCGTAGATACCGGGCTAACCCACCTGGCGGCCGCGCTGCACGTTCCGGTGGCGGCAATTTATTGCGCAAGCGACCCGCAACTCAACGGTGTTCTGGCCGGGCCGAACGCGGTCAACCTCGGAGGCCGTGGCACGCCACCAACCGTCGAGCAAGTTTTTGCGCTCGCCAGGCGCTTGCAACAATCCCCATGACGCAGCGCCTTCTCTATACCGCGCTGGTGTGGCTCTTGCTGCCTTTCGCCGGGCTGCGTTTGCTCTGGCGCGCGTTCAAGCAGCCTGCCTACGCGCGCCACCTGGGCGAGCGCTTTGGCCGCTACGCCGCCGCGCCGCAGCGGCCAGTCATCTGGCTGCACGCGGTATCGGTGGGTGAGACGCGCGCTGCCGCGCCACTCATCACAACGCTGCGCGAGCGCTATCCGCAACATCAAATCCTCATGACCCACATGACTCCCACCGGCCGCGCCACATCGGAAAGCCTGTTTGGCAACACGGTGCTGGTCAGCTACCTCCCCTATGACTTCCCGCTCGCGGTCGCGCGCTTTTTCGCGCATTACCGCCCGGTGATCGGTCTCATCATGGAAACGGAAGTGTGGCCCAACCTGATTTTTCAGGCACGGCGGCGCGCCGTTCCCTTGTGGCTGATCAACGCGCGGCTATCGGAAAAATCGGCGCGTTCGTATGCGCGCGTGAGCGGCCTCACGCGGCAAAGCTTGCGGGGCTTGTCCGGCATCTGCGCGCAAACCGAGGCTGATGCCGATCGCCTGCGCGCACTGGGTGCCGAGCACGTCCACCTCTGCGGCAACGTGAAGTTCGACGTCGCGCCCCCGGAAGCGATGCTCGCGCGCGGACAAGGCTGGCGTCAGCGCTTTCGCACCCGGCCGGTGTTCCTCGCGGCGAGCACGCGCGAAGGCGAGGAAGCGCTCGTCCTCGACGCCATCGCGCGCGTGGGCGCTCCCGACCTGCTCAGCCTGATCGTGCCGCGCCACCCGCAGCGCTTCGATGCCGTGCAGACGCTCATCAAGTCGCGCGGGTTGAAGGTGCAGCGACGCAGCGCCAATACCGACATCGATGCGTCCGTGCAAGTGGTCCTGGGCGATTCGATGGGGGAAATGTTTGCGTATTACGCCAGCTGCGACATCGCCTTCATTGGCGGTAGCCTGTTACCGCTGGGCGGGCAAAACCTCATCGAGGCTTGCGCAGTCGGCAAGCCGGCGATCGTCGGGCCGTACACGTTCAATTTTGCCGATGCGACCGAACAGGCGATTGCCGCCGGCGCGGCGCTGCGCGTAGGCGACGCCGCGGACTTGGCCGACACCGTGACGCAGCTGATCGCTCACCCGGCGCAACGCCTGCAGATGGGCCGCGCCGGGCTCGCGTTCAGCCAGGCTCATCGGGGGGCCGTGGCCAGAATTCTGGCCACGCTGGACGCAAGCGGCGATCTGCCGCCGCGGTAGGGGCGAGCCTCACGGCTCGCCTGTCCCGGCAAGCCGTTTCGCCGCAACAACTGCAATCCACGGCACATTCTTTTGTAATCTTGCCCATGCCCTCCTCAAGCCCACCGCAAAAGGAACCGATAACCCTCCTGTGCGGCCCTTTGCAGACCTTCATCGCGGCACGCCGAGCGTGCCTGACTAACGCATTGATGTGTAACGAAATATGGTGCTTCAACGGAGGAGTCGTCTGCCGTGAGTGATAGGAAGATTCTGAAAGCCGGGCGCAACGAACCCGTTGTCGTGACGGGCGCCTACCGCGTCCCCGGGCAGAACGAGCTCACGCCGACTGAGCTTCAATGCACGCTCGCCGCCGCCGGAGAACCGCGTGGCGCAACGGCGCACAGTCAACATCCGCGGGATGCGGAGGCCCCCGCTGCGCCTTCCCGGCATCGCAGCAGGCAGGCAAGCGTTGTTTCGCCTGCCCAGGGCGGCAATAGCCCCCCGCGCCCGCAGACCGAGCAGCCGATCTTGCGGCTCCGCAGGATGTTCGCGGCATTGAGCGCCACCAATGAGGCGATCCTGCGCACGACTTCTCCCGAAGAGCTTTACCAGAAAGTGTGCGATGCCGCCGTGTATGGCGGTGAGTTCATCGCTGCGGCAGTGATGCTCTCCGGGCCTGAGGCGGACGGGGTGCGCATCGCGGCGGCCAGTGGTCAGAACGAGCGGCTAAGGCAAGCGCGCATATCGGTTGACGAAGCCTGCGCCGAGGGACGGGGTCTGGTCGGAACGGCCTTTCGCACGGGCCAGCCCTGTATTGCCAACGATTTTCTGACCGACGAGCGTACCCAGCTCTGGCGCGCCGAGGCGCAGAAAGCCGGCGCCGGCGCGGCATTCCCTCTTCTCAGAGCCGATCGCGCGATCGGTGTCTTGCTGTTGTACTCGCGCGAGAGGGATGCTTTCGATGTCGAGATTGTCGGACTCCTTGAGCGGATGGCGGAAAACGTCGTTTTCGCCCTCCTCAGCTTCGAGCGCGAGGCCGAGCGCGAGCGCGCCGAGCAGGTCCTGCGGCAATTCCGCGCCGCGATGGATATGTCGGGAGATGCCATTTACTTGACCGACCCGACATCGATGCGCTTCGTTGACGTGAACGAAACCGCCTGCAGCAGGATGGGCTATTCAAGGCAGCAACTGCTGGCGATGGGCCCGCTAGATCTATTGTTGACGGACCGCAACGCGCTCCGGCAGGCCTACGACCACGTGATCGCCCAAGGCTCTTCCGGGGTGGTGAATGAGGCTATTTCGCGTTCCCGGGACGGCCGTGAGAGGGTGGCGGAGCTGCACCGGCGTGCGCTCGTCTCGGGCGACACGACGATCATCGTCACCATCTCGCGTGACATCACGAAGCGCAAGCGCGTCGAAGGCCTGGTCGCACTCGAGCACGCGGTGACGCGCAGTCTCGCGGAGGCCGATAGCAGTCGCAAGATACTGCAAGCCGTGATGCGCGTGGTTTGCGAATCGGAGCAGTGGGAATCGGCAGGATACTTCCGGGTCGAGGATGAACTGGGTACGACCCGCCTCATCGCAGGCTGGCGCGGCGCGGGTACGGAGCAGGCGGCGACGGACTATTACAAGAACACTTTGGACGCCGTCATCGCTCCCGGCGGATGGATCAGCAAGGTGATCCAGGGGGCCAAGCCGCTGTGGCTCTCGGACATGAAAGAATCGCACACCAACTGGACGCAGCGCATCGACCGCACCGGAGAGCGCGCCACGTTCTCCTTTCCGGTATTGGCCGATGGCAAGGTCATCGGGGTGCTCGCCTTCTCCAGCCGCGCGATCCGTGAACCCGATGAGAGCCTGCTGCAAACGGCGCGCCGGATCGGCGAGCAGGTCGGCCAGTTCCTGCAGCGCAAGCAGGCACAGCAGGTGCTGCGCGAAAGCGAGGCGCGTTTCCGCGCCCTCACGGACCTGTCCTCCGACTGGTACTGGGAAATCGATAGCGATTTCCGCTTCACTCGCATCGAGGGTCGGCATGTCGAGGGCGGGGAAAGTCTGCCGGGTGAGAATATCCTCGGCAGGCGGCGCTGGGAGACCGGTCTGGAGATCGACGCCGAGGGCGGGTGGGACGCGCACCGTGCGCTGCTCAACTCGCACGAACCTTACCGCGACGTGGTCATGTACCGCCTAATGCCCGACGGGATGCGGCGCTATATCAGCGCGAGCGGCGAGCCGATACACAACCAGCAAGGCGGCTTCATCGGCTATCGCGGGGTTGGGCGCGATATTACCGATCGTAAGACCGCCGAAAATCGCATTCAGCATCTCGCCACCCACGACGGCCTCACGCTGCTGCCGAACCGGGTGATGTTCAGCGAACTACTGAATCTGGCCATTCGCTCCGCGCAGCGCCACGGGCACAAGGTTGCGCTGCTGTTCATCGACCTCGACCGATTCAAGCTCATCAACGACACGCTCGGCCACGAGGCGGGCGACGTGCTGTTGAAGGCGATGTCGCTGCGTCTGAAGGATTGCCTGCGCTCGAGCGATGTCGTTGCCCGTTTGGGAGGGGATGAGTTCGTCGTGCTGATCCCGCAACTGAACGAGCCCAACGAGGCGGCAACGGTCGCGCGCAAGATCCTCTCGGCCGCGGCAAAGCCGATCCTCATGTTCGGACAGGAGTGCCGGGTGACGGCGAGTATCGGCATCTCGATGTACCCGGCGGACGCTGAAGATGAGCAGGGGTTGATGAAGAACGCCGACATCGCCATGTATCTCGCCAAGGAAGAGGGCAAGAACAACTTCCAGTTCTATTCCAAAGACATCAAGTCGCAATCGAGCGAGCGCCTGACCCTGGAGACGAACCTGCGCCGGGCCCTTGAGCGCGACGAATTCTCCATCCTTTACCAGGCCAAGGTGGATCTCAAGACGGGCGCCATCGCCGGCGTCGAGGCGTTGTTGCGTTGGCAGAACCCGGATCTGGGCGTGGTGGCGCCGGCGCTGTTCATTCCGCTCGCCGAGGAGACGGGGCTCATCTTGCCGATCGGCCAGTGGGTATTGCGCACCGCCTGCGCACAAAACATGGCCTGGCAACGCCTGGGCCTACCCGCTCTGTGCATGGCGGTCAACCTGTCAGCCCGGCAGTTTGCCGACGAGTTTCTGTTGGGGGATATCGCCGGCGTACTGCGCGAGACCGGCATGAAACCCGAGCTGCTCGAGCTGGAAATTGCCGAGGGGATGGTCATCCAGAACCCGGAGCGGACGATGAAGCTGCTCACCGCCATCAGGAACATGGGGGTGCGCCTGGCAGTCGACGATTTCGGCACGGGCTACTCCTCGCTTGCGCAGCTCAAGCGCTTCCCCATTCATACGCTCAAGGTCGACCGCTCGTTCATCCGCGATATTCCTCGCAACGCCGAAGACAAGGCGATCACGCAGGCGATCATCGCCATGGGCAAGACTTTGCATCTCACGGTTGTCGCCGAAGGGGTCGAGACGCAGGAACAGGCGTTCTTCCTGCGGGAGCAGGGCTGCGACCAGATGCAGGGCTATTACTTCAGCCGGCCGGTCGCCGCCGATCAGTTCGCGGAACTGTTAAGCGAGCACGTCGCAGCGCCGAAGTGGGCGCCTTAACTCGCCCTAGCGGACGAGCAGGCGATTGATTTCTTCGAGATCGGCTTCACTCAACTGGCCCGCCGCGGCCTTCAATTGGAGCTCGCCGAGGATCACGTTGTAGCGAGCCTGGAATAGATCACGCCGGGCCTGAAACAACTGCTGCTGCGAGTTGAGCACGTCCACCCCCGTGCGCACGCCCACTTCGCGGCCGAGCTTCGTCGAATCGAGCGAAGTCTGCGATGACACGAGCGCCTGCTCGCGCGCCTTCACCTGGGCGATGCCGTTGGTGACGCCGAGGTAGGCCTGCCGGGTATTGAATGCCACCGTGCGTTTGGTACTTTCCAAATCCTGAGCCGCTTTGTCCTGCAACGCGATCGCCTCCCGCACCCGCGAATTCACCGAGCCGCCGGCATACAGCGGAACATTGAGCTCCACGCCAATCTGCTGCGACTTCAGGTCGACGCTGCCGCCCAAGCTGGTCGTGGCATTGGTGGTATCGCTATAACTGCCCACCAGATCGAGAGTCGGGAGGTGGCCGGCGCGCGCAAATCTGACTTGCTGCCGGGCGATCTCATAGCCCGCCTGCTGCACGATGATCGAGAAGCTCTTGTCGGTCGAGACTTGCACCCATTCCTCCATGTTGCTCGGCTTCGGTCCGGGGAAGTCCACGGTTTCGCGCAGCGTCGCGAGCGTGTCGGGGAGGCGATTGAGCAACTGCTTCAGGGCCTGCTTTTTCACCTCCAAGTTGTTCTCATCCGAGATCTCCTGCGCGACTGCCAGATCGTAGCGCGCCTGCGCATCATTGGTGTCGGTGATGGTGGCGGTGCCGACTTCGAAGTTGCGCTTGGCCTGGGCGAGTTGCTCGGCGATCGCGACCTTCTGCGCGCCGGAGAGCTGCACATTGTCCTGCCCGAGCAGCACATCGAAATAGGCCTGCGCGACGCGGCTGATCAAGTCCTGGTTCGCCAGGGCAAACTGTGCTTCGGCTTGCACCACCTGCTGCTTTGACTGCTCGTAGGTGGCGAGATTCTGCAGACGAAACAGCGGCTGCGTGAGCGTGAGCGTATAGCCCCGGCTGGTGAAGGTGCGCGTGTCGAGGCCCGGAGCCTCGGTCCTCACGCGAGTGACGTTGCCGCCCAGGTTGATGAGCGGCAACAGCCCGGCACGTCCCTGGGGCAGCTTTTCCACGCCTGCCTGATAGGCCGCCTGCGCCGAGGCGAACTGGGCGTCCTGTGCCCGGGCCTCGCGATAGACGTCCAACAGATCCGCGGCAAAACCCGCCGGTGCGATGAGAAAGGCGAGGGCAAGAGTAAGTCCTGTGGCAGCGTTTTTTTTCATCCGGGTTCCCTGAGTTTCAGTCACAGATTGGCTTGGACGCCTCGCCATGGCGAGTTGTCGCTAACGGCTGAGAGGCGCGCGCAGAAGCCGCGTGCCGGATGTTGGCCGGGCGCCGACGATCGCCCCCGCGCGTTCCGCGGCCGTTATTGCCATCGCTCCTTCCTCCGCGAAGGGGCCACGCTAGAAGACAAATCGCCTTGGCTCAGGTGCATCGCGCAATGGCGGTACGCAGGTTTCAAAGAGTTCGTGGCTCGCCAATTTGCCCTTGCCGGCCGAGGTAAATAGAGTCGCCTTCATGACCGGCGCGTCCCCCAGGACGGCAAACAAGCGCCCGCCTGGTTTAAGCAGAGAGAAAAATTGCGGCGCGAGGATGGGCGTTGAGCCGGTCAGAACGATGGCATCGAACGGCCCGCCTGTCCAGCCGCGCGCACCGTTTCCTTCATGCAGCTTCACGTTGGCGATGCCGTGATCGGCAAGATTTCGCGCGCCAAAGCGAGCGAGCTCGGGGACGATTTCCACGCTTTCCACGAAGGCGGCGCGCTTCGCCATGAGCGCCGTCATATAGCCGCAGCCGGTGCCGATTTCCAGCACCCGGTCGGTCGCCTCCAGGCGCAGCTCCTGGACGATGCGCGCCTCCAGCTTGGGCGCGAGCAGGACTTCGCCATGGCCGAGCGGAATCTCCATGTCGACAAACGCGAAGGCCCTTGAAGAAGCCGGAAGGAATTCTTCACGCTTGACTTCGAACAATAGATCGAGCACCGACTGGTCGAGCACTTCCCAGGGGCGGATCTGCTGTTCGATCATGTTGAAGCGGGTCTGCTCAAGATTCATGCGCGAGAAACTCCTCGGTTGGACCCCGGCCAAAGCGGCCGGGCCGCTTAGTATATCAAACTGACCGCCGGTCAGTTAACGGTTTTTGCCGGCCCTGCTGTTGCGAGGGACAGCGCCGCGGCTCGAGCGGTGTCGCGGCGGGCACACGGATTCACGCAGCGGATTCCCGCAACTTGCCAATCAGTGCACGGGAGAGTAACTTGCGATGCGTACGTTAGGGGTCCTCGCGAAGCCTGTAGCTGCGGGGTGAGATAGACCCTCCGAACCTGATCCAGATAATGCTGGCGCAGGGAAACGTAGCTCCGCTATCTTTCCTGCGTTCGCTTTTGCCAAGGAGCGCATCGTGACTACCAATCCCAAATTTGTGAACGCCACCGCCGCGGTCGATGAGGCGGCAGTGAGGCCCTTTGCGGCCTCGCGCAAAGTGTATGTGCCCGGCTCGCGCGCCGATATCCGCGTCCCGATGCGCGAAGTCGCGCTCGGCGATACCCCTGCTTCGTACGGCGCGGAAAAGAACCCGGCTCTCTACCTCTACGATACCTCCGGCCCCTATACCGACCCCGAGGCGAAGATCGATATCCGCAGCGGCCTGGCGGCGCTGCGCACGCAGTGGATCGAAGCGCGCGCCGATACCGAACTGCTGTCCGAACCGAGCTCCGAGTATGGCCGGGCCCGCCTCGATGACCCGAAGCTCTCCGAGTTGCGCTTCCATCTGAGGCGCAAGCCGCGCCGTGCCTTGCCGGGCCGGAACGTAACCCAGATGCATTACGCCCGCTCGGGCTGCGTCACCCCGGAGATGGAGTTTATCGCGATCCGCGAGAATCAGCGCCGGGAGGAACTGTCCGAATGGTTGCTGCGCCAGCATGGGGGGCAGAACTTCGGCGCGAACCTGCCCAAGTTCGTGACCGGTGAGTTCGTACGCGACGAAGTGGCACGCGGCCGCGCGATCATCCCCGCGAACATCAATCATCCGGAAACCGAGCCGATGATCATCGGGCGCAATTTCCTGGTAAAGATCAACGCCAACATCGGCAACTCGGCTCTCGGTTCTTCGATCGGCGAGGAAGTGGAAAAGATGGTGTGGGGCATTCGCTGGGGCGCCGATACGGTGATGGATCTGTCCACCGGCAAGCACATCCACGAAACGCGCGAGTGGATCGTGCGCAATTCGCCAGTTCCGATCGGCACGGTGCCCATCTATCAGGCGCTCGAAAAAGTCGACGGCAAGGCGGAGGAACTCACCTGGGAGATCTTTCGCGACACGCTGATCGAGCAGGCGGAGCAAGGCGTCGATTACTTCACCATTCATGCGGGGGTCTTGCTGCGCTACATTCCCATGACCGCCAAGCGCATGACGGGCATCGTCTCGCGCGGCGGCTCGATCATGGCGAAGTGGTGCCTCGCGCATCACAAGGAAAGCTTCCTCTATACGCACTTCGAAGACATCTGCGAAATCATGAAAGCCTATGACGTGAGTTTCAGTCTCGGCGATGGCCTGCGTCCCGGCTCCATCTACGACGCCAACGATGAAGCCCAATTCGCCGAACTGGTGACCCTCGGTGAACTCACCGACATCGCCTGGAAGCACGACGTGCAGGTGATGATCGAAGGCCCCGGCCATGTGCCCATGCACCTCATCAAGGAGAACATGGATCTGCAATTGAAATACTGCAAGGAAGCGCCCTTTTATACCCTTGGGCCGCTCACCACCGACATCGCTCCCGGCTATGACCACATCACTTCGGCCATTGGCGCGGCGATGATCGGCTGGTACGGAACGGCGATGCTTTGCTACGTCACGCCCAAGGAGCACCTGGGGCTGCCGGACAAGGAGGATGTGCGCGCAGGCATCATCACTTACAAGATCGCGGCGCATGCTGCGGACCTCGCGAAGGGACACCCGGGGGCGCAGATTCGCGATAACGCCTTGTCCAAGGCGCGCTTCGAGTTTCGCTGGGACGACCAGTTCAACCTCGGCCTCGATCCGGAAAAAGCCAAGGAATTCCACGACGAGACGCTGCCTCAGGAAGGCGCCAAGCTCGCGCACTTCTGCTCGATGTGCGGACCGCATTTCTGCTCGATGAAAATCACCCAGGATGTGCGCGACTATGCGGCGAGCCTGGGGGTCGACGAGCAGGCGGGGCTGGCGAAGGGGATGGAGCAAAAGGCGGTGGAATTTATGAGGACGGGCGCGGAAATCTACCAGAAGGCGTGAGGCGGGCGCAGCCGCTTCCGCAGCGAACCCGCGCCGCCCGCGGGCGGCGGCGCCGGGTGAGTAGACAACGGCCCGGCCGTGGTCTAGCTTGAGGGAAGGCATTCTGAGGCTTAAAGCCATGCTTAAAGTCTATCTCTCCTCGACCAACGTCGATCTCAAGGACTACCGCGAGGCGGTGACGGAGATCCTGCGCGCACCCTTGCAGTTCTCTGTGGTCGACAGCTACGACGCCGCCACCGGCACCGTGCGCGAAACCTGCCTCCAGGACGTTGCCGCCTGCCAGATCTATGTCGGCATCATCGCCTGGCGCTACGGCCACATCCCGGAGGACGCCAATCCCGAGCGGAAGTCGATCACCGAGCTCGAGTATCTGCGCGCGCGGGAGGTACCGGGGATGGCCCGCTTCCTGTTCTTGCTCGACGCCGCGGAACCGTGGCCGGGCGACAACGATCACGACGACATCAAGAACGGCTCGGAAGAGGCCGGCAAGAAGATCAAGGCGCTGCGCGATCGGGTGGTCGTGGATCGCGCAACCTTGTTCAAGGCGCAGCCGGCCGATCTCGCCGGCAAGGTCCTGCGCGCCCTCGAGCGCTGGAAAGCCGAGCAGCTGGAAAAGGAAAAGCAACGCCATCTGACTCTCGCCGAGGCCCCGGTCATGGCGCCCGAGCGGCAACGCCCGCACCCCCGCCACCTGGGCAGCGCGGGCCTGCTGGTGCATGTGTCCGGCACCGACAATACGCCCGCGCAGCGCATCTGTTCGGTCCTCGAGCGCGACTACACGATGCAGCGCTTTGCCTTTTCTCCGGACGATCCGCCCAACCTCGCCGCACTGGACAGCGCGCTCGCCCCCTGCCGCACCGGCTTCCTGCTGGTCACGCCGGCCTCCCTCGCACGCATGAAACCGCGGGCCGACGCCGTCGCGGCCTTGATCGCGCTGATCCGCGAGCGCACCGGCGGCTGCGCCTTGATCAGTGCGGGCGTGAGGGCGGCGGACCTGCCGCCACAATGGGCGCCGGTATCGAGCTTCGATCTGGGCGAATGGCTGAGCGGCGACACGACAGCGATCGGCGGGCAGCTGACCGATTTCATCACCAAGGTGCGCCTCTGGAACCCGGATTTTGATCATCGCGGGCTGATCGGCCTGCAGTACACGGTGATCGCCATGACCGCCGGCGAAGCCCGGCAACTCGCGGCGAATCCGCAGGCCGTCAAACCAAAACTGCTGGAGGCGGACTACAACTACTTCGTCGACTTGATCGCGCGGCTCACCGAGAAGAAGATCGCCTGGGCCGAGCGCTACGGCGCGACGCGCGGCGCCTGGCGGCCTTTCGGAGTGAAGACAATCGAGGAATTCCTGCACACCGCGGTGAGCGACATCAACGACCAGGCCCGGGAGAACGTTTCACCGCGCGATCAGCAGAACCTGCGCGGCCACAAAATTCGCCTGCGCCCTTACCAGTTCCAGCCTGTCACTGCTGGCGATGACGAACGGGGGATGCTCTACGAGCAGATGAAACGGCGCGGTTGTTTGGTGCTGGTCGATGAGCTCTCCATCTTCGAGCCGACCTTGCGCAAGGCGGCCAATGCCTTTCTCAGCGACCGCGAAGTCTCGGTCGCCACCATGTCGCCCCTCGACCCGATGAGCTTCCCCCTCGATCAGGCGGTCTCCGACGATGGCCCGCTCAATGTCGGGAAGCTCCTCACCCGCTTCCGCGTCGCCCTCGACCCGCAATGCGAACTGGCGATCGCGAGCCAGGCGCGGCTGAAGCGCTGGCTGCGCCAGAGCGTGCCGGAAACCCTCGGTTTCGTCGATAACCAGGGTGCGCTCCCGGAGCGGCGGGCCGATATCGTCAGGCTCGCCTTCGGGTCATGAGGCGGCGCCTGTCCCGTTCATGATCTTCACCTTCTACTCCTTTAAAGGGGGTGTCGGCCGCTCCATGGCACTCGCCAACGTGGGCGATGTGCTCGCCCGCCGGGGCCTGCGCGTGTTGATGATCGACATGGACCTGGAGGCGCCCGGGCTCGAGAGCTACTTCGAGATTCCCCAGGCGCAAGTCCGCGCCAATCCGGGGGTCATCGATCTGCTCAACGCCTTCAAGCGCAACCTGTCCGGTGCGGAGAGCGCCGCTGCGCCGGAGTTCCAAAACCTCGACAAATTCATCTATCCGATCTATCCGACGCTGCCCGACAACGGCGGTCTGTTTCTCATGCCGGCCGGACGGCGCGAGCCGGCCGCGGAGATGGGCCACTACGCGCTCGCCGTGCGTACCTTCGACTGGCAGGACTTCTACTTCAACTGGGAGGGGGAAGCCTTCTTCGAGTGGTTGCGCAAGTCGCTCATCGCCGGCGAGCGCCCGTACGACGTCGTGCTGATCGACAGCCGCACCGGCGTTACCGAAATGGGCGGCATCTGCGCCTATCGCCTCGCCGACGTGGTCCTCATGATGTGCGCGGCAAACCAGCAGAACATCAAGGGCACGCGCAACGTCGCCGACGACTTCACCTCTTCGCAGGTGATGGCGCTGCGCCGCGGCCGGCCGCTGCAGCTCGTGGTGGTGCCGGCGCGCGTCGAACAGCGCGATCCGGAACTGCTCGCCGAGTTTTTCACGGACTTCGACGCCGTCTTCTCGAAGGAAGAGCCCGAGGCGTTCCGCGAGATCGGTTTGCGTTTCCGCGACCTCGCCATCCCCTACGAGATGCATTACGCTTTCCGGGAGCGCGTGGCCGCGGCGCCCGACGCGCGCACGGCGCGCGGGCCGATCGAGGCGTCTTTCGAGCGCATGGCCAACGCGCTCACCGTGTTCGCGAAAGCGGGCAGGCTCGCTTCGAAGAGGGACTGGGCGCTCGCCGAACTGGCGGTCCCGGACGACGCCCGGATCCCTTCCGCCGAGGCGCTCTTTGGATTCTCGGGAGCACCTGCTGCCGCCCCGTTCGCGGCACCGGGCATTCCCGCTGAGCAAGCGAGCTCGCCTGCCGGGCAGGAACGCACCGATAGCGCGGGCGCGGGCCGGGGTGGGCTCGACAGACCGGGCACCGCGCCGCGACCGGCGAAATTGAAGCTCGCCTATGACCCGACCACGCGCTTTGCCGGCTACGACGTATTCCTCTCGGTAAACACGCAGGACCGGGAAGCCGTCGCCCATCTGGCGCGGGCGCTGCGCGATCGCGGGTTCAGCGTTTTCTACCCCGAGACGGACCTCGATGCGGGTGCCGGTTTGAGTGCGGCGATCGCCCAGGCGTTGCAGCACAGCCGATTTCTCATGCCCGCCATCGGGTCCTCCGGTCTGTCGGACTTGCAGACGAAGGAAATCGCCGCCGCGCGGGGCAGTCCGCGCAATGTCGCCATCGTGCCGGTGCTGCTCGCCGGTGCGGACAGCGTGGTGAGCCGCGGGCTGAGCGGGCTCGCCGACCATATGTTCGACCTGCGCGACTGGCTCGACCGTCCCGCCACGTTCGAATTGCTGTGCGAGAGTCTGCGCCAGCCGGGCTCGCGCAGCGAAGCCATCGAAGCGACTCCCGCGGCCGCGGCCGCATCGCTCAATCCCTATCCCGGTCTGCTCCCTTTTCGTGAGGACGACGCGCCCAACTTCTTCGCCCGCGAGCGGGAGACCGAGGCAGTCCTGCGCTTGCTCGAGACCCGGCCGATCACCGTCATCACCGGTCCATCGGGTATCGGCAAAACCTCCCTGGTGCTGGCCGGGGTGTTCCCGCGCCTGCGCCAGGACCCGGCGCGCTGGCACCTCGGCCATGTCGATGCGCGCGGCAACGCAGCCGGCGAGATGGGCCCCTTTCTGGTCGCGCACGACGGCTACACGCAAGTGTTGTTCGTGGACCACATCGACCGCCGCCTGGGGGCTTTCGCGAGCGCCGACAACGTGGCGCAGGACTTCGCGAGCGCACTGGCGGACGCGATCCGCCGGGCCCGCGCCGAGGCTTCCCGCATCAAGCTGGTGCTCGCCTGGCGTGCCGCCCCTGACGAGCAGGTGAGCGCCTCCTATCCGGAAATTTTCGCGGCGCTCTCCGAAGCGCCGCTCGCCTTGGAGCTGCCCGACGCCGCGGGGCGGCGCGCGCTCATCGAAAAACCCGCCGAGCGCAACGGCCGCGCCCTCGAGCCCGGTCTCACTGACCGCATGCTCAACGGCGCAGGCGATGCCGAGGGTGCGCTCTCCCTCCTGCAGATGGCCTTGACCGACCTGTGGCAATTCGAGCAGCGCGGCTGGCTCACCCATAGCCGCTATAACGACCGTGGCGGCATCGCCGGCTACCTCGCCACGCAGGCCGAGGCCGTCCTGTCCGCGCTGGAGGAAAAGGCCGTGATTGCCTCTGCCGAGGCGATCTTGCTGCGCCTGGTCACGCTCGATGAGTCGGGAAGATTCCGCCGCAAGCCGGTGGTCTGGGAGCAAATTTGTACCGAGCCGGCGATCGGCCCGAACGGCGACAATGCCTTGCGCCGGCTGGTGGGTGGACGGCTCGTGACCCTGCGCCGCCAGAATCCGCGCGAGCTCCTGGTGACGCTCAACTTCGGCACCCTCAGCGTACCGTGGAAGCGGCTCGATGCGCTGATCGAGGACTCCCGCGAGTTGCTGCAATGGCGCGAGATCATGGCCACCAACCACGCCGAGTGGCTGCGTACCGAGAGAGAGGACTTCGGTGCGCTGCTATCCGGGGCCATGCTCGAGCAGGCGCAGCAGATGCGCGAGCAATCCCCCGAGCGGCTGAGCGCCGTAGAGGTGGAATATATCGAGGCGAGCGCGCGCTACAAGGCCCAGCAAGAGCGGGCGGCCAAGAAAAAGGAGCGCTGGGTCAGTTTGGTGGTTGGCGCGCTGATCGTCGGCGCGGTCAGCCTCTACCAGGTTAAAGCGCAAAGGAGCGCAAAAACCGAGGAGGCGGCAAAGACGCTCGCCATCCAACACGAACAGATCAGCGGCGTTGTCCAGCAGACGCAGACGGCATTGGAAAACAAGGACTACAAGAAAGCTGAAGAGTTGGTGCAAAGGGCGAGGCAATTGTCGCGGCCGTCCTACGACGCGGAGAAGGGGGAGCGCTAGGCTAGGCAGTGCGACGGGGCAGGCAGCTGTCAGGGCCGCGGTGAAAAATCGCCTGTCTCGCGCTTAGGGCCGCACAGTCCACCGATTGTTGCGACTGCGCTTACGGCAGGCGCACTCGGAGAGTAGAATTCTCAACGGCTCCCTTCGCCCACAGGCCGCATGCCAAACTCGCCACTACCGACCCTATCCCTGCTCGAAACCCGCGTTCTTGGCGTATTGGTCGAAAAGCAGCGGACGGTGCCGGACACCTACCCCCTCACCTTGAATTCCCTGGTTGCCGGCTGCAACCAGAAGACCAGCCGCGACCCGGTGGTGAACGCAACGGAAGCCGAAGTCCAGGCCGCCGTAGATCATCTTAAAACCCTGTCTCTCGTGATCGAGTCGAGCGGGGGACGGGTGATGCGCTACGCGCACAATGTCGGCCGCGTGCTGCACGTGCCGGCGGAATCGGTCGCGCTGCTGGCGATGCTGATGCTGCGCGGAGCGCAAACTGCCGGGGAACTGCGGATCAACTGCGAGCGCTTGCATAAATTTTCCGATGTGTCTTCGGTCGAGGGTTTCCTGAACGAGCTAGCGGAGTGGCCGGCAGGTCCGCTGGCAGTCGAACTGCCGCGACAGCCCGGTGCCCGGGAGAATCGCTGGGTGCACTTGCTCGCCGGCACGCCGACCCCCGAAAGCTACGCCACGGCATCCTTCGCGGCCGGCTCTGGCGCGGATGTCACGGTCGGTGAGCTGGCGGCGCTCAGGGCCAATGTGACCCGGCTCGAGGGCGAGCTCGCGTCCCTGAAAGAAACGGTATCGAAGCTTTGTGCGGAGCTGGGCGTCTCGGGTTGAGACGCTGCGCTGCGCACGCGCCACATGCCTTGCGGCAGTCCCGCCAGCAAAAGACCGCCCAGGCAGGCAAGCCCCGCGAGGCACCAACGCAGCCGCTCGCGCGCCCTCGCCCGCACCTCGTGCATGACAAACTCTTCGCCCCGCCGCATCTCGCCGTACGACTGGGCAAAAGATGAGAGCGCCCGCAGCTCGTCATCCGATAACCCGTTGCCCTGCCAACGGCTGCGCCGTTCGAGCGCGTTCAACTTTTCCGCCTCGTCGCGGTAGCGAGCAGCGAATTGCTCAGCCTCGATGAATGTCCCGGCCTCCCGCTCCGTCAGGTAGGCCCAGCGCACACCCGGCCACGCGTACTCCAGGGTGTCGAGCAGCGGCTGGTCGCTTCGCGGAGCGATGATCAGCCACGCGGCGGAGATCGCGAGGGCGGCGCCGACCGCAAGCCCCAGACCGCGGGCGGCTCGGCCCAGGGCGCCACGGCGCCCGCGCCCAGCCAGCCATTTGCCCAGTGCGGCACAGGCGAGCGTTGCGCCCAGCGCACAAACGATCGCCGCTCCCGGGGACAAATCCCACGCGTAGGAAGCCGCCAGTCCCGCCGCACTGGCAAGCGCTCCCATGGCCCAGCCGATTGCGAGCTGCGCCGGTAGCCGCTCGGCGTACAACACCCCGATCGCAGCGGGCATGATGAGTAAGGCGAAGACCAGCAATACCCCCGCCAGGGCAACCGAGGTCGTCACGACGAGTGCGAAGCTCGCGTAGAAAACCACCTCACCCGCCCAGCCTCGCCAGCCGGCGGCCCCGGTGAGCCGGGCGCGCGATAACGCGATCTGCGCCCCGGAGAGCGCGGCGTACAGTGGCGCGATGCGCGCGATCCTCTCCCAGCCGACCGTGAGAATGCTGCCGGTAAGCATCTGCCGGATATGCTCGGCGCCTTGCGGGGACTTTTCGACGATCAGCAAGGCGCCGGCCGCAGCGAGCACATAAATCGTGCCGATCACCGCTTCCCGGGGAATGCGTGCAGGGCAAAAGCGCAGCAATGAAAGAAACAAGGCGGCTGCCAGGGCACAGCCCGCCGACCAGCCGAAGGCCGCCGCCGCCGCCGGCGGGTGGCCTAGGGCGAATGCCACGGTCGCACCCAGGGCAGCGACTTGCGCAAGCGCCAAATCGGCGAAAACCACTCCCCGGCGCAGCACCTGGAGGCCGAAGACGAGGTGAACCGCAACCAGCATGAGCATCGCGGTCGCGGCGGGTAGGAGAAAGGTGAGCGCGTCGTTCATGGCGAAGTCGTTCATCAGGTCGTCGCGGCTGCGAACGCTTTGCGAAGACTGGCGATGTTCACCTCAAAAAGTGCAACGTAGTCTTCCGTACCGGGCAGACTGCCGACATTGGCCGCGAGCAGCGCAACCTGGGCGCTCGCCCGCGCAGCGAGGAACTCGATCTGCGGGGCGGGCTGCTGCGGCTCACGCACAAACACGCGAATATTGTTTTCACGAGTCAAGGCAAGGAGCGTGGCGAGATGGGCGGGGCTCGGCGGCACACCGGGACGCGTCTCGACGAAATCCGCGATATTCAAACGAAAGCGGCGCGCGAAATACGCCCAGTCGTTGTGGTAGGCGACGATCGCCTTGCCCGCGTACGGTGCGAGCTGCCGCGTCCAGAGTTCGATTTTGGTGCGAAGCAACGCCAGATAGTCGAGCCGCCGCTGCTCGTAGAAGCGGGCATTGCCCGGATCGAGCCGCAGCAACGCCTCGAGAATATTCCCGGTGATGATCTCGGCGTTCGCCGGGTCGAGCCAATAGTGCGGATTGCCGCTGCCGTGCGCGTGGCCGCCCGCATCACCGATCGCGGCACCGCGCACTTCCAGCAGCGCAATCGCGTACGAGGCATCCACATGAGCCGCGCCCCCGCGGGCGAGCGCCGGATTTCCCACCTGAAGAAGCAGTGGGTCGAGCCAGAGATCGTAGTCAACTCCGACTCGCACAACGAGCTGTGCGTCGCGCACGCGGCGAAGATCGCCGGGACGCACAGCGTATTCTTCCGCGTCCGTGCCGGGCGGAACGAGGGCGGCAACGCTCAGTCGGTCCCCGCCAATGGCTTCAGTGAGGCTCTTCAGATCAGTGGTGGTCGTGACGACGCGCATTGCCGCCAGGCCGTGCCCGCTCAGCAGCAGCAATGCCAGCAAAATGAGCGCGGCGCGCGCCTTGCGAACGCCGGGTCGCCAGGAAACGACCGCCGTGTCCATGACTGCCGCCGGGAACGCGCTATGCGTATTGATACTACTTCTTCGCGACCCAGAGGCTCTTCGGCAAGAGGCAGTGCACGCTTTTCTCGTCGCCCAGAAAGTCACCGACGCGACAATCCATGGTGGCGCTGGCGAGCCCGTAAGCATCCAGCCGCGAGAGTCCTTTCTTTTCTTGCAGCAGGCCGATCATGGCCCAGGAGGCGCGATCCATGGCCTTGTTGGCATCCGCGTCCTTGCCGACGGTGACAAAATATTCGCCGCTATCGGCCGTGGGGCGCGGGGGAATGCCTATCGCCTTCACGTCTTTCGGGCTGATGCAGTGAATGCCTTTCTTGATATTCACCACTTGGGAAATGCGACAGTCAGAGACTTTCGGCATCAATGCTACGGCTTGCGCGGACGAGAGACTCCGCTGCTCGGCGAGGAACTTTACCGTCTGCGCTCGGGCGCCCTCCCAGGCGAGGTTCAGGTCCTTGTCGAAGCCCATGGTGATCCATCCGCTTTTGGTTTCGATCCGCGGCATGTCCATGGGCTTGCCCTTGATCACTTCGACTGTCACGTTGAGCTCCTTGTAAGCAGTCTCGATCGCCGTCAGGTTGACCTCGCCGTTACCCTGCGCCGCGTGCGAATCGCCGGACCAGAGCAGGCCGCCCTTTACCCACACGGGAACGTAGAGCGTGGCGCCTTCGGTAAAATCGCGGATGTCCATATTGCCCGCGTACTCGCCCGGCGGGACGCTGCTGTAGCGGCCTGGCTCCGCCCGCGCCACGGCCATGGTGCCCGGGAATGGCTTGAGCGGAATCTCGATGCCGGGGAGGAACTCCGTTACCTTGCGCTCCAGGTCGAGATAGAGGTATTTCACCTGTCCGTCTTGAAACTCCTTCGGAAATTCACCGAACATACCGGGAATGTTGAAGTTGGCGGCGTAGGCGCGCGGTACGATGCGGTTGATGTGTACCTTCAGAACGTCGCCCGGCTCTGCGCCATTGACATAGATCGGCCCGGTGAGCGTATGCGGGCCGCGCCCGGGATAATCGGTGCGCAGTTTTTTCAGTTCCTCGATCGTCTTCCCGGGAACAATTTGGTTATGCGCGTGCATCATCGTTTCCATAACCACCGTATCGCCCGATTCAATGGTCAGGACCGGCGGCTGCGCGTTATCGAACCAGCCCCATTGCGTCGTTTCGAGGGTGGCGGGCAGCAGGTGCACTTTGCCTGGCAGACGGCTCGCGACAGTGACCGATTGGGCGTACGTGGCGCTGCCGGTGATCAGTGCAAAGGCGGCGAGGATGCCTGCGGGACCCGAGCTTTTCATTGTGGTTGACCCCTTGGAATGAGCGTTCATAAGCGTGGCGTGGTGGTATCTGGTGTCAGGCAGCCGTCAAGCTGAATTATAGCGACCCCTTATGAGCGCCGTGGGAGAGCTCGCCAGCGGCGAGCGCATTCGCCGATGCGTGCGAAGCCCAAGCTTCCTCGCCTCGGGAGCCGAAGAGTGCCGCTCGCGCTGGAAATGACAAGGCGACGGCGCGCTGTTAGTTAGCTTGACGAGCGCCTCCCCCCGAGGGAATCAGCTAGCTCGGGCTACCTCAGGGCGGGCTCGGAGAAACGTGAAGCAAAAATGACACCGGACGACGGTTCCTGAACACGGCAGACGGGGCGATCTGATCCAGGCTAGGCGACAGACCCCATGGCTGCCTCCGCTTGGGCCGCAAGCAGAAGCTCCGTCACCTCAGGCGCGGGACGCGGAACGGAGAAGAAGTAGCCCTGATAATGGTCGCAGTCGGCATCCGCGAGGGCCGCCAACTGACCGGCCAGCTCGACACCCTCGCCAACCGTCTCGGCACCGAGTGAATGCGCCATGGCGATGACTGCCTTCACGATCGCGCGATCGCGCTGATTGAGGAGCATCCCCTGCACGAATGATTTGTCGATCTTAATCGTGTTGATGGGCAACTGCTCAAGATAGGACAGATTGGAGTAGCCGGTGCCGAAATCGTCGAGCGCGATCAGCACGCCCGCCTGCTGCAGTTCGCGCAGCGTTTGCGCTGCCTCTTCGGGGTGCTCCATGAGGATGCTCTCGGTCACCTCGATTTCCAGCGCTCCCTTGCCGAGGTGGTTTTGCTCCAGGCAGTCCTTCACCTCCCGGGCGAGCGTGGGTTCACGCAACTGACGGACCGATAGATTGACGGCGATGGGGCAATTGGCAATGCCCAGTTCATGCCACGCGCGGGCCTGTCGGCAAGCCTCGTGGATTGCCCAGCGGCCGATTTCAATGATTTGTCCGGAATCTTCCGATATTGGAATAAATTTACCAGGCGGCACTTGCCCCATGTGCGGATGCCGCCAGCGGATTAATGCCTCGACGCCGGAAATCCTTCCCGTGGCAATGTCGACCTTGGGCTGGTAGTAGAGGCTGAACTCGCCACGCTGCACCGCCCCGCGCAATTGCTTCGCAACCGTCAGGCGCTCGGCAGCTGCTTCGGTCATTCGAGCCTCGAATAGGGCGAAGCTGTTGCGCCCCTTCTGCTTCACGCTGTACATGGCAAGGTCGGCGTGATTGATGAGCGCCTCGGCATCGCCGCCGTGGTCGGGAAACAGGCTCGCTCCGATGCTGCAGGACAAGAACAGGGATTCACGATCCGTCTGAAACGGCTCGGCGAAGACCGACTGAATACTCTCGACGAAGGCATTGAGTGCCTTGGGAGAAACCTGCCCTGGCAACATGCAGACGAATTCATCGCCCCCATAACGGCTGAGCAAGGCATCGGGACCCACACAGCGCTGCAAACGCTCGGCGACAGCGCGCAGCACCTGATCGCCGACGTAATGCCCGAGCGTGTCATTGATTTGCTTGAAGCGATCGAGATCGACAAACAGAACGCAGAGTTTGCGCCCCTCGCGATGGGCCTCCTCCAGCAATTGTCCGAGACGTTCGAACAGTACCGGACGATTGGCGCAGTTGGTAAGCGAATCGCGTTCGGCGAGAAAACGTACGCGCTCCTCGGCTTTCCGGCGTTCCTGGACCTCTCGTTCCAATTCGGCCACCGCCATGGAGAGGTCGTGAGTGCGCTCGCGCACCCGCAGTTCCAAGTCGGCTTTGGATCGCTCAAGGAGATCTCTTTCATGCTTGGCATGGTCAAGCTCCATGGCGGTCTGCAGACGCTGTAAATCGCGATTCGAGGCTTCCTTGAGCAGCTCCACCTTGAGACGATGGAACTCGTGAAAATATTCGAACGCGCGCTGGATGTCTTGGCGCACCTCGTAGAGTTTGTACAATCCCTCATAGCAGCGCACCGCACAGTCGCTCAAATTGTGCGCCCTGCCCATCTCGTTGGAGAGCAGGAAGTAACGCTCCGCGAGCTCAGGGCGATCGGCCACCATTTCCAATTCGGCGCGATGCAGATACACGTAGGCAATGGCCACGTGGTCGCCAAGGCGCTTGGAAAGATCCAAGGCTTCCACCAGCGAATCCCGTGCGGCTTCGATTTCACCGCGCGCCGTATGCGCCACACCCAGTTGCCCCAATCCATAGACCAGTAGGCGGGCCTTGTGGAGGGTCCTGCCAATGCTCACCGCCTCGGTAAGAAGGTCAATCGTTTCCGAGGCTCGTCCGCAATCGGCCAGCTGAGAGGCGAGATTGAACAGCGTATAGCCGAGATCCTGGCCTCGATCGGGGAGTTCCCGGTAGATCGCGATGGCGATCCGGGTGAGCTTGATAGCCTCGTCGAGCCGGCCGGCGCGCTGCATAAAGACCGAACTGCCCTGCAGAATCTTGGCCTTCCCGTACGGATCGCCGAGCTCGTCGAATAGCTCCCCGGCGCGGGTGAAATACTGCAGGGCCGGCTCGATCACGTTGGTTAGAACGCAGGCGCACCCTAAATGATAATAGGCATGCGCCAAACGATCCTTGTGACCCAGCCGCTCCAAGCGGGAAATTGCGGACTCAAGCAGAGGGATGGATTCCTTCTCTCGGCCGAGCTGGCGCAAATTGCGCGCACTGATCAACTCGGCTTCGGATACCGCGCGCTCGTCGCCTAATTGCGTAGCGACGCTGAGCGCTTCTGTGGCGAACTCCAAACCGCGCTTCGGTTCCAACTCATTCAGCTCGGTCGCCAGGGCGAGCAACAGCTCCGTCCGACGAGCCAGGTCGGTCGTGCTGCGCAGTTGGAGTTCCAGGTTCTGGGTGGGTGCATTCATTTGCGCTCGATCGGTGCACGTCATCTGCTGACCCGAAGGCACTGATCGGATCACCTTTTGACCAGCCTGGATTATGGAACCGTTCGGCGCAAACGAACACGTTAAAGATTGTGTCCGGGCACGACTCCCTACGGAGCAAAGAACTCAGCCGGCACACGCCCGCTTAGCTTCAACTGCGATGCACGGCGCCCGATGCGCCAACTCACCAGAAAGACGCTGGACTAACTAAATGATCAGTCGTGTACCATAGCTCACGCAACCCGTCTGTTACCGCAGATGGGGCGCCGCACGCCCAAGATTGAGGGAGGGCATGCGCTTGGCTCATAAACTATATCGAAGGAATCCACCATGAAACGCACCTACAAGAATCTCTTTGTCCTCCTGATGAGCACCGCAGCCGTGAGCGCCTTCGCCATGCCGGGGCAGACCACGATCAGACCGAGTATGCCCGGCCAGACAATCCTCAAACCGGCCATGCCGGGTCAGACCCTGCCGGGGCAAACCGTTAGAAAAGCGATGCCCACCCAACCTTGGTTGTAGCCTAAGGCGGGCCGCTCTGCAGGACAACGTTTAACCAACCGAACATCGCTCGTTGTGTAGCGCCACGGCGTCACGGCGACGAACTGGACCACAGCACCGGCGCAAGCCGGTTTTTTTTGTGCCGTGAATCCCCCCATCAATCTCGGGGTTCTGCCTGGTTGCCGGGCGAATCGCAGGGGGGAGCGCGTTCTTTGCCGTCCGGGCGCTGCTGCGCCTTAGGTCGGCTATCGGGGGTATCGTAGACTGGCTGAACAGTTATCCATTCGTGCAACATGCGCCCGTTTGCTCACGCATCGCGCGAAATCGGGTATGCAAGGATGCCGTGCGCCGGGCGGCTTCTGTGTAGATGTCCGGATGCGGCAGGAACGTATCGCGCATCTGCTTCAACAGGGGCGTGTTGACGTGGAGCAATTCATGGATGACGGTATCGAGCAAGTCCGCGGCCTGCTCGTCGTCCAGTTTGCCGAGGTAGCGCTCGCTTAGATGCAAAGTATCAGTCAGCCAATTGTAAAAGCCGACGACGGCCGAGCGCCGGAAACGGCGCACCTTGAGGCGTTTGGGGAAGCGGACAAGATCGGTTTGAGTTGACCTGACCAGCTCAAGGGCGAGTTGGATGTCTGCCCGCATGTCGTGGGAGCCTTCCGTTGATCAGTGCACTGTTTCTCGCTGCGTGAAGTGTGCAATATGGGCGAGCAGCTCTTCCTCTTGATAGGGCTTGCCCAGATACTCATCGACGCCCAGCTCTCGCGCATAGTTACGATGCTTTTCGGCCATACGCGAGGTGATCATGATGATGGGCAAGCGCGCGGTCTTTGCGTCGGCGCGCAAATTGCGCGTGAGCTCGAAGCCATCCATGCGGGGCATCTCAATGTCGAGCAACATCACGTCAGGCGAAATGTCCTGCAACTGCTGGAGCGCGTCTACGCCGTCCTTGGCAGTGACCACCCGATAGCCTTCGCGGGTGAGCAGACGGCTCGTGATCTTTCGCACCGTCAGCGAGTCATCGACCACCATGACCAGGGGAGCCACCTTTTCGACTTTCGCCGCAACTTGCACTCGGCGCACCAGGACCGGGCCTTCTCCACGACCCAGCAGCAGTACCGGATTCAAAATAAGCACGACCTGACCATTACCCAACACCGTGGCCCCCGAAGTACCGGCGAGGCGCGATATTTGCGGTCCGATCGACTTCACCACGATTTCGCGATTGCCTTCGATCTCGTCAACCTCGATCGCTACACGATGAACGCCGCTGCGCACCAAGAGAAGAGGGTAGAAACGGCGTGGCTCACCAACCCTCTCCTCCTCGCCCAACAAACTCGACAAACCGTGGTACGGGTAGGAACGGCCCTGCCAAGTGACCTCGCGCTGGGCACGCACCGCCTGCAGTTGATCGGCTTTCAATTCTTGTACTTGCTCTACCAGCACGGATGGAATCGCATAGGTGCGGCCATGGACATGGACGAGCACCGCCTGAGTCACGGCGAGCGTAAGGGGCAGGGTCACGAAGAAGGTCGTGCCCTTGCCGATCGAGCTCTCCACCTCGACTCGGCCACCTAAGGCGACAATTTCACTCCGCACGACATCCAGTCCGACACCCCGTCCCGCGATCTGAGTCACTTCTTCCGCCGTGGAGAAGCCCGGTAGAAAAATGAATTGCATCAGCTGGGCGTCCGGCACTTCCGCATCAGGGCCCAGCAATCCCAGGTTGATTGCTTTCTCTCTGACCCGGGCGAGGTCAATACCGCCGCCATCGTCGCCCAGAGTCAGCACAACTTCGCTCGACTGTTGGCGTGCATCGATGACGATTTCGCCAATCTCGCTCTTGCCGGCCGCCTCGCGCTTTTCCGGAGACTCGATGCCGTGTGCGATGGCGTTGCGTAGTAAGTGCTCGAAAGGAGCGATGATTTTTTCCAGCACGCTGCGGTCGAGTTCCGTGCGCATCCCGCGCAATTCGAGGTTCGCCTTCTTCCCCACGTCTTTTGCGGTGCGGCGCAAAATCCGGTACAAGCGATCGGACAGGTTCGACAGCGGCACCATGCGCACACTCATCAGTTCCTGCTGCAACTCGCGGTTCATACGCGCCTGACTCCGCAAAGCCGCGTCGGCTTCATCGAGGTTCTTGGTGAGGGACTGCTGTAACGTGATAAAGTCGTGGACGCTCTCCGCCATGAAGCGGGTCAGTTCCTGCATACGCGTGAAGCGGTCGAACTCTAGCGGATCGAACGTCTCTCCAGTCTCTTGTTTCGACATGATGCTCGACTGGATCTGTGTTTCGGCCTGCATTTCAATCTCGCGCAATTGCGCCCGCAGCTTGCTCACGTTTTCCGTGAGTTCACCGAGACCCAGACGGAACGAGACCATTTCCTGATCGACGCGAGAACGCGCGATACTGATTTCACCTGCCGTATTGACGAACCCGTCGACCAAATCTGCGCGGACCCGCAACACGGCGCGCCGATCGCTCTCCACGGGCGCGGGCGCCAGGGCCTCGAAAGCCGGTGCCACTTGGGGGGTTGGCACCGCCGCGGCCTGCGTAACGGCAGCTGGCGTTGCCGCGGGGAGAAGCGCGTGTTCGCGTTCACCCGCCTTGAGGCGATCCAGGGTTGTCGTAAAGCGATCAAATCCTTCTTCCAATTCGTCGTAATTCTCTTCACTCGGCTCAGCTTTGGATTGCATCGTCAGAACCAAGTTTTCCAGGATGTGGGCGAGCTCCCCCAACCGCATGATCCCGGCCATCCGCGCGCTGCCTTTCAGAGTGTGCAGATGACGCTGCAACGGCAATGCGACGATCTTGTCGGCGCGCTTTGCGCGCCAATTGCGCAGCGTGTCGCCGACCTGAGGAACAAGCTCATAGGCCTCTTCCAGAAAGATGGGTAACAATTCCTCGTCGATGTCATCGACAATGACGCGGCGTTCCTTGCCCGATTCGACAACCTCGGTTCCTGCAATCGCGGGTCGCTCTGCAGCGGATTCCGACTCTGCGTCGTCGGGAGAGTCGGAGCTCACGCCCCGAATGACACGAATCGCCGGAACGATGGGTTTTGCATCGCGGATCGGCACAACGCCCGGCTTGATCTCCCGCACGGCCGGAGGTAAGGGAACCTCATCTACAGGCGCTGCGGCAGCCGTCTCTTCGGGAATGGTGACAGCAGGCGTGGGCTGCTTTCGTTCGTCCGGGGATGGCGTCGGTTCAATCGGCGTACCGGGCGCGTCGATGACATCGACTTTGTCATGCGGCCAAGTCTCCATTTCTTCGCTGCGCAGCTGCCGTCCGCGCGTCAGTTCCGCATCCAGACGGGCAACCACTTCCGGATGCGGTCGTGGCGTCTGCCGTGCCTGGACCTCGTGCACCATGGCCCCCAAGGCGTTGACGGCATCGGTGGTCAGGTCGACCTGTTCCCCTGACAAGGTGGAAGGATGTTGCAAACGGTCCTGCAGCCACATTTCGAGCGCAAAGCCGAGCTCGGCGATCGCCTGAAAGCCGGTGGTGCGGGCGATCCCGCCGAGCGTATGTGCCGCGCGCATGAAATCATGCGTTACCGGCGTAGCCGGGTCGATGGCGAGCTGTGCGCGCAACGCGCCCAGCGTCGCGCCATGCTCGGCCGCCTCCTGAGCGAAAATCGCAAAGAATGCCGGGTCGAGCATGACCTCACCGATGGCGACCGGTTCCACGGGCGCTTCGTTGGTTGCTTGGATATCCTTGCCGGGCGCAGCTGCCTCAACCAGCGTCGGCGCAGTGGCTTGGTGTGCGACGGCGTGCGAGGATCCTGCAAGTTCCAGGAATGGCGCGCTCGCGGGTTCGAACGGCGCCGAGGAAACCGCGACCAGCATCACAGGCGCGGCGGGGGCGGTCGGTCGAACTTCAGGTGCATCCTGCTCGTTCTTGAGTTGTTCAGCGAGTTGCACGATGGCATGCGCATCCACCACCGGCTGAGACCCGGCCTGGAGGGTCTTAATCCATCCACCGAAACTGCGGTGCGCGTCTTCAATGAGTTTCAGCAAGCCCGGGCTGGCCGGTTTATCCTCGAGCAGCCACTTGTTCATGACCTGCTCGGCCTGCCACGCTACTTCACCCAGTTCGGTGAGCCCCACCATGCGGCCGCTTCCCTTCAAAGTGTGGAAGCCGCGACGAATGACGGTGAGCGCCTCGCGGTCGCCTGCATGAGCGCGTATCAGGTCGAGGTGGATCAGAATGCCGCCGAGCACTTCGCTCGCTTCCTCAAGGTAAACGCCCAATAGCTCCGCATCGATCTCAGCGGCGGAGGCGACGATGGCGGATGCCTTGGCAGGAGGGTCCGGCAACAATAATCCCAGCAGCGTCGCGAATATCTCGCGCGCGCCTTCCGGTTGAAGATCCGGCTTGTCCAGCAAGGCGCTCGCGCGCAGAGCCGCGTCCGATAAATGCGCCTCACCGGCCAAGGCCGCGTCCTGGCGGAGCACGACGAGCGCTGCGGCGAGGGGTTGGCGATGACCGAGCACTTGCGGTTCGCGCTGCCAGGCATCAAAGAGTTTTGCGAGGGAGCGCTTCTGAGCGTCAAGATCGATCTCGAGCGGCGCCGGCAACGCCGGCGCCTCGACCGGCAAAGGCTCTGCAACGCGCAGCGGGGCGATACCCAGGCGCTGCAAGACGGGCCGCAGAAGTTCATCCACATCCGGCTGCTTGCGTTGCAGTGCCGTGATATAGAGCCCGAGGTTGCTGAACGAATCGGCAACCAGTTCGGCATCCTGCATATCCGCAGGACCGGAAGAGGCTGCGAATTTTTCTATGACGATGCGATTGGCTTTGAGCAAGTTAACCGCATCATCACACTCGAGCATGACGAAAGCGCCCTGGATCTGATTGAGCGGTGCAGTCAATCCTGAAAGCTCGGTGCGTTTGGCGGGATCGCGGAAGAATCCATCGAGGACCTGTTCGATGTGTCCCAGATTGGCTTGGATTTCCTGGCCGACTTGGAAAAATAGCAATTTTTCCTGGGCCGAGCGGGCAATCTCATTCAGTGAAACACCGCGCCCGTCCGGCATGGGCCGGCCGGCGAAGGCCGCCGTCAGACGCGCGTTGATCGCCTCGACCTGGCTTGCAAACTCCGGGCTAATTTTCTGAAAATTGTCGACCGCATCCTTGCACACCAACAGGGCGGTTGCCATTTCCAACGACAAAGTGTCATCGGCTGCGCGCGGATTGGCCTTCAGAGCGGCGCCGATATCGGCGATCTTCGCAAACAATGCGGCCAGAGCGCTGTGGTGCAGACGGGCCACGGGTGCGCGCAACGCCGCTGCGTGCTCCGCGAATGCCGGAAGAAGATTACGATTCCCCGAGGTAAAGCCGAGCCAGCTTTCTTTGACGGCCTCCAACGGTTCGTGAAGTTCGCGCAGCGCCCGCCGGACTTCGCTTTCATCGGCACCGGTCGCATCGCCCGACGGGAACAGCTGACTCAGGAGGTAGGTTTGTTGAATCTCAGCGATGCGCTGGCTCGCCGGGGGCATGCCCGCTACCGCGAACAACAGCTCGCGCAACAGGCGCTCAGACATGCTCTCAATGCCTTCGGCCTGGCGCTTCATCTGCAAGTCAAGGCGGCCGCAGATCTGTTTATGCGCCACCACCGGGGCCGTTCCGGCAGCCGCCAGACCATCCATGAAACCCACCGCTGTCCACCAGAGAGTCCGTGTTTCAGCCGGCTGAGCGGCCTCGATGGCGGCAATCGTATCGCGCATCAGGTGCAGGCTCTGCGTGAGGTCGATGCCACGCAACAGCTTCAGTAAACCACGCTCATACACCTTGCGCTTCGACTGCAGCAGCGCAGTCAATGCCGCGCCCGTGCGAGTATCCGCACCGCTCACGAAGGGCGGACGGATGCTCAGGTCGGGGTAGAAGAGATCAACCGGCGTAGGTTTCTCAGCGCCACGGGCTAAATTTGCGGCCTCATAGGCTGGGAACAGCCGGAGCGCACGATGGTCTTCCCCCGCCATCAGCCCTTCGAGATATTCGCCAAGAGCGGTGATCCCGCCACGCGCAGCCGCGATTGCGCTGCTGCTGACGGCAAGGCGCCCCTGGTCGAGGGCCTCGACCAACTGCTCGACGCTTTCGGAAACTCGCGCCACGGGCTCGAGTCCGACCATCAGCAACGCGCCACTCACCTGATGCAGGTGAGTGAGTGTTACGCGGGTCAGACTCTTCTCGGTGGGATTGACTTGAAACCGCGCTAAGGCTTCGTCAGCCTTTTGCAATCCGAGTTCAATTTCGGCCTTGACCCAGCTGAGCGGGCCAACATCGAACGCTTCTCTCACTTCTTGCATGGGATGAACCTATAGACGGAAGCCGGAAACGGAGCTCTTGAGTTCACTTGCGACCTGGGTCAGGTTCTGCACCGAAACGGCCGTTTGCTGCGTGCCCGCCGTCGTTTGCCGCGTAATCTCAAGAATCGCCTGCATGTTCGCCGCCACCTGCCCGGTGGCATCGGCTTGCGTCTGCGTAGCCTTGGAAATGGTCTGAATCAAGTCAGCCAGCTGCTTCGATACCTGTCCGATCTCCGACAAGGCCTGGCCGGCCGCATCTGAAAGCTTGGCCCCTTCCACCACACCCTGCGTGCTCTTTTCCATCGCGGAGACGGCATCCTGGGTATCGAGCTGAATGGTGCGCACGATCGCCCCGATCTGCTTGGTTGCTTCGCCGGAGCGTTCTGCGAGGCGCTGCACTTCTTCGGCGACCACGCTAAAGCCGCGTCCCGCTTCGCCGGCAGAGGCCGCCTGGATCGCCGCATTCAAGGCGAGCACGTTAGTCTGTTCGGTAATGTCGGAGATGAGTTCCACGATCTCGCCGATTTCCTGGGACGATTCCCCGAGACGCTTGATGCGCTTCGAAGTCTCTTGGATCTGCTCCCGAATTTCGGTCATGCCACTGATCGAGTTCTGCACTGCCTGAGCACCCTTTTGGGCGGCGTCAAGGGAGCGCTGAGCGACTCGGGCGGACTCTTCCGCGTTCACCGATACGTCGCTGATGGAGTGAGAGACCTGCAGCACGCGGGAGCTGGTTTCTTCAATTTCCTTCGACTGCCGTTCGGCAGCAGCGAGAAGCTGTGCGGACACGTGCTGCGCTTCCTGCGATCGCTCAGTCACCTGCGCAGAAGCACGGTTGACACCGGTCACCAGCGTACGCAGCTCTTCAATCGTATAGTTCATCGAATCGGCAATGGCGCCAGTGATGTCCTCCGTCACCTTCGCCCGGACCGTTAAGTCGCCGTCAGCCAAGTCGCCCATTTCGTTAAGCAAGCGCAAAATGGCTTCCTGGTTGCGCTTGTTCTCTTCTTCAACGGCGCTCGCGCGTTTACGCGCGTCGCTCAAGAACAGGTAACCAATCAGGATCAGGATTGCGAGAGCTAACATCCCGAAGACGACGGCAAGCACAACCCGCATGCCGTTTCCTTTTTCGCTGTCGTAGACCTCGGCCGCTTTCGTGAGGTTTCCGACCACCGGCTCGGAAGCGTTGAGCAACTCGCGACCCGCAATACGTGCCCCGGAAAGCTTCTGAATGTTCTGCAGAATATTGTCAGCATTCACGGCGAATTTTTGGAATACGCCTTTCAGTTGCTGCAGCTGTGCACGGCTATCCGGGTCCTTCAATGGCGGAATGCGCAGCGTGTCGCTGCCCTCATCCAGACCTTTAAGAATTTCCCGATAGGTGTTGGCGTCCTTGCCTAGCAGGAACGCCACTTCCGGACTGACGTTGTCCGCCCCTAGCAGTTCGTTGGCCCCGCGACCCATACGCTGCGCCACGGCGGCAAGCTTGTCCGCCAGCAGCAGTTGGGCGGTTCCTGCACCCGCCTGCGCCATCAGCCCCACCAGCTCGTCAGAGAGCTCGGACAGCTGCGCGCTACCCGAGGAAATCAAGCGCACATTCACCCCCAGGTTGACCAGATCCTTCTGTGAATCGAGCAAGGCTTTGCCCTGGCTTTGCGCCTTCTTCCAGCGTTGATCGAGCTCTGCCAGTGTCGGCTGCACCGCTTCGGGTGAAGGCGGCACCACGTCACCGCCCAGGTCACCTCCGTTGATAAGCGCGTTGAGTAACTTCGCAAAGCGCTCCCGGCTATCGGCCAACTGAGCAAAGGCGTTGACGTGGCCGGTCGTACTGTCCGCGGCCGCTTTCGCCATCCGCTGGGCGTGGAAGCGCATTTCCGCCGTTGCGGTTAAATAGCTTGCCGTATTACGCGACTCGCGCGCATCGTAGATAACCAGGCCGATCGTAATGACGACGAAAAGCACGGCGAGGGTCGCTAGAATCGGCCATTGCCTTTCGATCGGCAATCTGCCGACGAGCGGAATTTCGAAGCCACCTTTTGCGCGTTGCGACTCATGGGCGGGCTTACCGGGCACCGGGGCCCGGGTCTGCGTTTCGAGCTCGGCAGTAGGAATTACCCCTGCTCCCGCAGTGGCCGGCTTTGGAAAAGATAGCTTGAATGCCATGGTGACCCTTCGTATAGCGCTTTAAAGTAACAATGAATGAGGGCTAGGCTTGCCGCGGCCGCAACCGCCGGCTACCTCGCCACATTAATAAAATCCATATCCTCAGCGAGCATCCGCGCATCCAGTTCACGCCACGCCGTTCCCTCCGCATCGGTGTACACCCCCCTCACCCAAGCCGGGACATCGTGCGGACGCGCAGTGGAGGTAAAGCCCTCCACGTTCTTTAGCCCGGCCATGCGATTCACCAGAATCGCTGCTCCCTGTACCATTGCTTGTGGAAGCAGCAATAAACGGCTGTCCACACCGGAGGGCGCCGTCGCCTCGCCAAGAAAAAGAGAAAAGTCGACCACACCGTAGAGACTGCCGCGGATGTTGGTAAGGCCGCAGAAATAGGGCTTGGTGAGCGGCACCGGTGCGAGCGTAGGCACTGGAATCACTTCGCTCACATCATTGAGAGCGACAAACCAGAAGTGGCCGCCCGCCTGGAAACCCAGCTTGGACAACGCCGACGGTTCCTCCTTGGAGAGGTTCCTGAGCCGCTCGGCAACCGCGGTCTGGTATTCGCGTAGGCTATTCTTGCGCGCCATGATTAGCCGAGCGCCGCAATTTTTGCGAGGAGTTCTTCCTCGACGATTGGCTTCATGACGTAGTCACGCGCACCCTGGCGCATGCCCCAAATCTTGTCCGTTTCTTGACTCTTGGTCGTACAGATCATGACCGGAATATGCTTGGTATCCTCATCGCGGCTGATCGTGCGCGTCGCCTGGAAGCCGTTCAGGCCCGGCATGACCACATCCATCAGGACCAGGTCCGGTTTTTCGCTCTTTGCCTTGGCGATGCCATTTTCACCGCTATCGGCCAACACGACTTCGAAGCCGTTTTTGACCAGCAAGTTCTGAATAAAGGCGCGTTCGGTCGGGGAGTCGTCGACCACCAGGATTTTTTTCACGGGCATGATTACCTCAAGCTGACTTTAAATTTCGGCTCGCCGCGTGCGCCTGTACGGCACGCAGCAAACTCTCTTTGGTAAATGGCTTCGTAAGATACTCGTCCGAACCCACCATGCGGCCCCGCGCTCGATCAAACAGACTGTCCTTGGAGGAGAGCATAATTACCGGCGTATTCTTAAATTTGCTGTTCTTCTTAATCAGCGAACACGTCTGATAGCCGTCCAACCGGGGCATCATGATGTCCACAAAAATAACTTCCGGCTGGTGGTCGGAAATCTTCGCGAGCGCGTCGAAACCATCTTCGGCAAGAATGACCTCATGACCCGCCTGCTTCAGAAAAATCTCCGCGCTTCGGCGAATCGTATTGCTATCGTCGATGACCATCACCCGGATACCACGCGATTCCACGTAAAAACCCCCTTTTTTGCCTCTTCCCGCCGCAGGGCATGCAACTAGTTGTCACTATCGAACGTCGAAATCGAAGCCTCCCGAATCATCAATAGAAACCTGATGATCCGTCGGAAGAACTCCGGAATGGGGCTGCTTCAATTTAAACGAGGACTTAAGAGTATGCTTTATTGCCTTGAAAAACAACCCCAAAATGTGAAGGCCGCCACAGATGGATCGAAACTATTCGTCATACCGCCTGGCGAACTGTGGCAGGTCGGGCGGTCCAGATTTCGCCTAGATTTCGACCATTTCAAAGTCTTCTTTCCGCGCTCCGCAATCCGGACACACCCAATTGGGGGGCACGTCCTTCCAACGGGTTCCCGGCGCAATACCCTCGTCGGCCAACCCATTCTCCTCTTCGTAGATAAAACCGCATATGAGGCACATATATGTCTTGAAAGGAGTCGAATCGGGGTTCATAGGGCAGGGGTTTGAATTAGAATGTCGGAGCTTTAAACGCCAGGCAGTCGCGGCGCGCCGCCATCATACGGTGCGCCCGTCAATACAATCAACTCTCTTCCTATGCCTTACCAGCCCCCCGTCGTTATGACCATCGCCGCCTCGGATCCGAGCGGTGGTGCGGGGATTCAGGCAGATATCCTCACTCTTGCGAGTATGGGGTGCCACCCCGTTTCGGTCGTGACCGCCATCACGATCCAGGACAGCGTGGGCGTGGAGGACATGTTGCCCTTGGACCCCGAATGGGTGGTAGATCAAGCGCGCTGCATTCTGGAAGACATGCCTGTGGCCGCGTTTAAGATCGGATTGCTAGGAAGCGTCGAGATTGTGGCGGGTATTGCCGAGGTACTCTCCGATTATCCGGATACCCCGCTCGTGCTCGATCCGGTCCTCGCCTCCGGACGCGGGGATGAATTTGCCAATGACGAGGTCATATCGGCCATCCGCGAGCTGATTATTCCGCAGAGCACCATAATCACGCCCAATTCGCTCGAGGCGCGCCGTCTGGCGCACGACGACGATGCGGAGGAGGAAGAGCTCACCCTGGAACTTGCCGCCAGGCGCTTGCTCGATTCAGGCTGCGAATATGTACTGATTACCGGCGCGCACGAGCCTACCTCCCAAGTCATCAATACGCTCTATCACCGCAACGGGGTGCTGCGTAGCGACACCTGGCAGCGCCTGCCGGGCAGCTACCATGGCTCGGGATGCACTCTCGCCTCCAGCATTGCCGCCACTATCGCGCGCGGTTACGCCGTGCCCGAGGCGGTCGGGGAGGGCCAGGAATACACCTGGCAGACACTCAGCAGCGCTTTCCGCGCGGGCATGGGACAGTTCATTCCCGATCGGCTGTTCTGGGCACGCGAAGATGAAGAGCCCGACAGTTGAGCGGACACCCGCCGTGAAAGGTGTCCGTGGCCTCTACGCCATCACGCCGCAGGAGGAATCGACCGAGCGGCTATTGGACCTTGTCCGCCTCGCGATCGAAGGCGGCGCTTCCGTGATCCAGTACCGCAACAAGCAGGCAACCGCCGCGCAACAGCTGTCGCAAGCGCAGGCGCTACGCTCGCTCACGCGTGCTTACAATGTGCCGCTGATCATCAATGATGGGATCGCGCTTGCGCTTTCGGTAGATGCAGACGGAGCGCACCTGGGTCGAGACGATGGCGACACGGCCGCCGCACGCGCTCAACTGTGCGACAAATTGCTCGGGGTGTCCTGCTACGACGATTTGGCTCAAGCTGAGGCAGCCCAATCACGCGGCGCCGACTACGTCGCCTTTGGTGCCGCGTTTTCCTCTCCTACCAAGCCAACGGCGGTTCACGCAGCGTTTTCCCTGTTTCGACAAGCGCACCGATTGCTGCACGTTCCGATCGTAGCCATCGGCGGGATCACTCTGGAAAATGCTCCTGCCCTGGTCGAAACGGGAATAGACGCCGTGGCGGTCATCAGCGCCCTTTTTGGCGCAGCGGACGTCAGAGCGACGGCGCGAAGATTTAGCCTGTTGTTTGAGGGAAGCCGCCATGCCGACCCGCAGTGAGATTCTCTTCGCAGCGTCACAGCGCGTCATCCCGGGTGGCGTGAATTCGCCGGTCCGCGCGTTCCGCGCCGTGGGTGGTACGCCACGGTTTTTTGCCAGGGCAAAAGGAGCCCACCTGTACGACGTCGATGGCAATTCCTATATCGATTACGTCGGCTCGTGGGGGCCGATGATTCTCGGTCATGCCCATCCGGAGGTGGTGCAGGCCGTGACCCAACGGGCGGCACTCGGACTGTCTTTTGGCGCGCCCACGGCAACCGAGCTGGAAATGGCCGAATTGCTGGTGCGCTTGATGCCGAGCATGGAGCAGGTCCGCCTCACGAGTTCGGGCACCGAGGCCACCATGAGCGCGATCCGCCTGGCTCGCGGCTACACAGGCCGAGATTTACTCATAAAATTCGAGGGTTGCTACCATGGACACGGTGATGCGCTGCTGGTGAAGGCCGGCTCAGGAGCCCTCACATTCGGTGAACCCGATTCAGCGGGTGTGCCCGCCGAAGTGATCGCCAATACGTTGGTGCTTTCCTACAACGACGCGACCCAGCTTGCGGATACCTTCGCGAAGCTCGGCGAGCGCGTAGCGGCGGTCATCGTAGAGCCGGTCGTTGGAAATATGAATTTCGTGAAGCCGCTGCCTGGCTATCTGCAAACCATGCGCGCCCTGTGTACAAAACATGGCGCCCTGCTCATCTTTGACGAGGTCATGACAGGATTCCGGGTAGGACTGCACGGCGCACAAGGCGTCTTTGGCATTACGCCTGACATCACGACCTTAGGCAAGATTATCGGCGGAGGCCTGCCGGTGGGCGCCTTCGGGGGTCGACGCGATGTCATGGCTCAGATCGCTCCACTCGGTCCGGTCTATCAAGCCGGGACCTTGTCAGGCAACCCCGTCGCAGTGACCGCTGGGCTCACCACTTTGAAATTGCTGCAATCGCCGGGCTTCTACGAGAAGCTGGAAACGACGACCCATGAGTACTTGCAATGTCTTCGCAGCGCCGCCGCCGAAGCCGGGGTACCTTTTAGTGCGGATCACCTGGGTAGCATGTACGGGTTGTTTTTCCGCAGTGAGATACCGATCAGCTATGCCGAGATGATGCAGTGCAACAAGGCAAGCTTCACGCGCTTCTTCCACGTTATGCTGGAACAAGGCATCTATCTGGCACCATCAGCCTTCGAAGCAGGATTTGTTTCGGCAGCGCACGGCCCGGCTGAAATCGAGAAGACGATTGGCGCCGCGAGGAGAGCATTTGCAGCGTGCGCAACCGACCCCAGGTAAACCAGATTCTTTCCTGGCGAACGGGTTAATTGCAGGCCGCTCGCCTTGACTTCATCGTACGACGCCAATTGTAGATAGATGGGCGAGCCATAAGCAAAGCTATCGGATAGCGCGCTCAATGCATGGCGCACGAAGCGTGCGCTATTTTCATTGCTTGGCGCGGGTGCGAGCCCGGCTTGCTCGCGCGTGAGCTGCAGTGTCTGGAAGGCAGCGCTGTCAAGAATCTTCAAATAGGTTTCGGCGGCCTTCTCGCGTTCTACTTCGGGCACGGCTCCCTCGATGAAGGTCGCCACACCTTCGAAACCGTTGCCGGCAAAGATGCGCCAGTACTTTGAGTGTGGACTCGTAGAGCTTGCCGCGCAGGCTTTCACCCATGGCCTCGCCGGTGAGTGCGGAATCCACGAAACGATGAGCAACGGCCGGTTGGGTCTCGCGGTTCAGCAGCGCGGCCTTGAAACGCGTGTAGCCGTCAATCGCGCCATTCTCATCGGCCGGAATGCGCATGTAACGGAAAGCTTCATTGGGCGCGCTGCGCACGCCCGTCATGAAATACCAGCGGCTGTCGAGAGGCGCGCGTAAAGTTGCCCGTGTCCCAAGGCATTCTTGAAGACTTCTCGCAAACGGATTGCGCTACGGTAAGGATTCAACGCAGCCCGGCGACGTATTCCGCCACGGCTTGTATTTCACGGTCCGAGAGCCTGGCAGCGACACCATTCATGACCGTGTTGACTCGCTCCTCGGAACGAAACGCCTTCAGCTGAAGGGCGGTGTAGTCGCTGTACTGTCCCCCAAGACGGGGATATTGAATCGCAATGCCCGCGCCGGTGGGTCCATGGCAGGCCGCGCAAGCGGGCACCCCCGAAGCAAAATTGCCGGCTCGATAGATCTTTTCGCCCAACTGCGCGAGCGCCTTGTCTCTCGCGCTTTGCGGTTTGATCGCTTGTTTTGCGAAGTAGGCAGCAAGATTACCGACGTCATCGGGCGAGAGGCTCGCAGCCATGGCCGACATCGCGGCGTTCTTTCGCTCCCCTGACTTGAAGTGGGCTAGCTGATTTCCAACATAGGCTGCGTGCTGACCTGCCAGGATGGGATTCACCGAAGCGGGGCTGTTCCCGTCTGCGCCATGGCATGCCGCGCAGACCGTGGTGGCGATCTGTTGCCCCTTGGCGGGATCCATGCGGGCGGATGGCGCGTCGGCCGCAGGGACGCTGATTGCAGCGATGACAGTGAAGCCGGCGAAGAGCGGGCTCGCCAATCCGTATCTCATGCTTGCTCCTTTAATCGAAAGCATTCAAGTTTCATTGGCATTTGCAAGCTTTTATTTTATAGTAATTTTTCCGCAGGATTCTAGGGCCAGCTGCTTTGCACACCGTCTCCGCAGTCCACAACCCTTTCCAACAGGCCCGTTTCCTGATCACGGTTAATGATCTGCGCGATCTGCCCCCGCCCCGGGGCGGGGAAATCGCATTCGTCGGACGCTCGAACGCGGGCAAGTCCAGCGCGATCAACACCCTTGCCAATCATAATCGGCTCGCGTTCGTTAGCAAGACGCCGGGGCGAACCCAACATATTAATTTTTTCGATCTCGGAGCAAGTCGCTATCTCGTCGATCTTCCCGGCTACGGGTTTGCCGACGCGCCGGGCAATATCCGCCAACACTGGGAGGAACTGGTTGCGAGCTACCTCCTTACTCGCGAATCGCTAGCCGCCTTGGTGCTCGTTATGGACGCCCGCCATCCGCTTAAGCCCAGGGACCGGCAAATGCTCGGCTGGTTCTCGCCCACGGGCAAGCCGGTCCATATTCTACTCACCAAGGCCGATAAGCTGTCGCGAAGCAGCGCCCTGCAGGTTCTGCGCGAGGTTCGGCTGGAGCTCGGCAAAATGCCGGGCATCCACAGCACGCAACTCTTCTCCAGTTTGACGCGTGAAGGGCTGGATGAAGCGATTTCAACCACCTGGGGGCTTCTGAGCCCAGCGGGCTCCGCGATTCACGTCGCCAACTAGGGGGAGCGTGCAACCCGGCGGTCGAATCGCCTACCCATAAGAAACCCCCGGCTAAGCAGAAAACCGGGGGCTAAACTGCCTTAGTGTTAAGGCATCCCACTTTAGGGAGGAGAAGCGGGAGATGGTGCCTGGCACCATCAAAGACTGAGATTGGCGCTTGCCGAGAAAGTTCCCGCTCATGGCTGAGGCCGTATTGCAGTTATTCAGATGAACAGATGAATACTTACGGAAATTTTCCTTCACGACGGATGCGCCGCATGCGTCGCGACGCCTTTTCCCGGCGCCTCATGGCAGAGAGCCGGCTATCGCCCAATGATTTGATTTACCCGGTTTTCCTGCTTGAGGGTAACCATCGGATTGAGCCGATAAGCTCGATGCCGGGCATTCAACGTAAGTCCCTTGATCATTTGTTGCACGAGGCGGAGCGTTGCCTTCATCTGGGTATTCCCGCCTTGGCGCTGTTTCCCGTTATTTCGCCGCACCTGAAGACACCGCGAGCGGAGGAAGCCTACAACCCCGAAGGGCTCGTTCCGAGCGCCGTGCGAGCGCTCAAATCACGATTGCCGGAACTTGGCATCATCACGGACATTGCGCTCGACCCGTACACGAGCCACGGCCAGGACGGCCTCATCGATGACACCGGATATGTTGTCAACGACGAAACCGTGCAGGTACTGGTGAAGCAGGCACTCAGCCACGCCGAGGCCGCGGTGGATATTGTTGCTCCCTCCGACATGATGGACGGACGAGTGCGCGCAATCCGCACCGCACTGGAGGAAACCGGGCACCTGCATACCCGCATCCTTGCTTACTCCGCAAAATATGCCTCGCACTTCTACGGGCCATTTCGTGACGCCGTCGGTTCGGCGACCAATCTGGGGAAAGGCGACAAGAAAAACTACCAGATGGACCCGGCCAATAGCGACGAAGCGCTGTGGGAGGCGGGCCTCGACCTCGCCGAAGGCGCCGACATGATCATGGTGAAGCCGGGCATGCCTTATCTTGACGTCTTACGGCGAGTCAAGGACGAACTCAAGGCACCGACTTTCGTCTATCAGGTGAGCGGCGAATACGCCATGCTGAAAGCCGCTAGCCAAAACGGCTGGCTGGATGAGCGGGAGTGCGTGCTCGAGGCCTTACTCGCTTTCAAGCGCGCCGGCGCCGATGGCATCTTGACCTACTTCGCCCTGGCTGCGGCAGAATGGCTCAAGGAATCAACCTGACTCTCGCGTTTCGCTTAACAGCGCGCGCACCTGCGCCGCCCGGGCGCGCTCAACCGGCCGCCCGTCGGCCCGGTGTTTCGGTGTAACGCGCAGGTCGTCGGTACGAAAGACGGTGAGCGTCGCTTCGATTCCTGCGAAGTCCAGCGTCAGGGTGGGTGCCTCGATCTGCCTATCGCCTAAGCGGGTGCGACGCAAACCCGTTTCGTACGCGAGATTGCGGTTGAGCAAAAAAATCTCCACGTCCTTCGCGTTGTCACAGAACAGATGCAGGCTGATGTCGGAATAGCGCCCCGCGGTTCCGGTCAAGACCGAGCCGACCAGATAGGGATTGAAGGTTTCGAACAACTCCATCAAATGCAGTGCCTGCTCCCGCAGGTGTGTCAGCACCGCCTGGTGTTCGCCCTGCTGGTAAAGCGCCTGGTAAGTGCGCAGCGCTTCTTCAATCTCGCGGTTATCCGGCAAGGAATGCGTATCCGGAACCCCCGCCTGGCGCGCCGCCTTTTGCTTGGCCTGCGCGAAATCGCGGATTCCGCCTTCCGCCATCAGCCGGGCGGCGAGATAGGCGAGGTGACTGCGCATTTGATTGCGCCGAATGCTGTTCTTGGGCACACAACCTCCTCGGCAAAGGCCTGAACTGTCCTAGAAAAGCTGATTCTTGATTTCTTCCTGAGGCTTCTCCGAATCATCCGGCTTCAGGCCGAGCTCAGCATCATGCCGGCTAGGCTGGAATTCCTGATAAAAATAATCCGTGATTGCCCCGACAGCGTCCGCCTGCTGCAAGCCGGTCTGCGGATTGATCAGCAGCGCAACGACCCCCTCGGGCGGGGCGAATGGCGCTTCCGGCACGCCTTTTAGCGCCACGCCCATGTAGCCCATCCAGATCGGCAAAGCGGCACCGCCCCCAGTCTCGTTGTCGCCGAGCGACGCCGGGCTATCAAAACCTATCCATGTCACCGCGACGAGGCTGCTGTTATAGCCGGCAAACCAGGCGTCCACGCTGTCGTTGGTCGTTCCCGTCTTGCCGGCGAGATCGTGACGGCCCAGGGACATCGCCTTGGCACCCGTTCCATACTTCACGACATCGCGCATTAGACTGGTCATGATGAAGGCGTTGCGCGGATCGATGACGCGTTCCGCGTCCCGACCCGCAAGCACCGGTTTGGTTTCCATGACGACGTTACCGCGCTGGTCCACGACCCGCTCAACGTAGTACGGCTTGATCTGATAGCCGCCATTCGCAAACACGCTATAGGCGCCCGCCATCTGCAAGGGTGTCACCGAGCCCGCACCCAGCGCCATGGTGAGATAGGGCGGATGCAGCTTAGGATCAAAGCCGAAATGGGCGATGTAATCCTGGGCATAACGGGTACCAATGCCCTCCAAAACCCGTATCGAAACCATGTTTTTCGACTTGGCGAGCGCGGTACGTAAGCGCAGCGGGCCATCATATTTACCATCGTAGTTCTTCGGCTCCCAGGCTTCGCTGCCGGCTTTGCCCGCGTCGAAAACAATCGGAGCATCATTCACGATGGTGGCGGGGGTAAAACCCTTCTCCAAGGCCGCTGAGTAGATAAATGGCTTGAAGCTCGAGCCGGGTTGCCGCCAGGCCTGGACCACGTGATTGAATTTGTTCACGGCGAAATCGAAACCTCCGACGAGCGCCCGTATTGCCCCATCCTGCGGGACAACCGAAACGAGCGCCGCGGCGACAACCGGCATCTGCGAAATCTGCCACACGCCCTTGTCGTCTTTGCTAACGCGGATCACCGAACCGCGGCTGACGCGATAGTTCTCAGGCGCCTTATCGGCGATGGAGCGGGCGATGAATTTCAGTCCGTCGCCGACGATCGAGACCGTTTCACCGCCCTTCACATAGAGCTTGACCGCCTTTGGACTCGCTTCGAGCACGATGGCAGGCAGCAGGTCCCCGGAAGCGTCCCGGTCCTGAAGGGCGTCCTCGTACTCTTCGTCCCCTGTCTCGCCCGCCTTACCCAAACCGACGTTGGCTTCCGGCCCACGATATCCGTGACGTCGATCATATTCCAAGACTCCCTTGCGTAGTGCCGCGTAGGCCGTCTCCTGGTCGCCTTTGAGGATGGTCGTGTACACCCGGTAGCCCCCGGTGTAGGCAGCCTCGCCGAAGCGCTCGTAGACCATCTGACGCGCCATTTCTGCAATATATTCGGCGTGCACCGTGAGCGCTTGTTGCACTTGCATCGACGTCGCATATTTCAGTGGCTGTTTCAGCGCTTCCGCATACTGGGCATCATCCAGAAAATGCAAGTCATGCATGCGTCGCAGCACGTACTGCTGGCGCAGCTCGGCGCGCTTCGGATTGATGATCGGGTTGTAGCGCGATGGGGCCTTCGGAAGACCCGCTAACATGGCTTCTTCGGCTGGATTCAAATCCTTAAGCGCTTTGCCGTAATAGATATTCGCGGCGGCGGCGAACCCGTAAGCACGCTGGCCCAGAAAGATCTGATTTATATACAGTTCGAGAATTTGATCCTTGGTGAGATTCTTCTCGATCTTGAAGGCGAGCAGCACTTCCGCCAGCTTGCGCGTAAACGTCTTTTCATTATTGAGAAGAAAGTTGCGCGCAACCTGCATGGTTATCGTGCTGGCCCCCTCTTTCTTGGCGCCCCCGGCGGTCACGTTGGCAAGTGCGGCACGGGCCACGCCGACATAGTCCACACCCCCGTGTTGGTAAAACCGTTCGTCCTCGGCGGCCAAGATGGCTTGCTTCATCGTGACGGGGACTTCGCTGATCTTCACGATGGCACGTCGCTCTTCCCCGAACTCTCCCAGCAGAACGTTATCCGCGCTGTAGATGCGCAGGGGGACCTTCGGCCGATAGTCGGTGAGCGACTCCAGGGAGGGAAGATTGGGATAAAGAAGTGCGAGAGTCAGGGCGATTACGGCAAGGAACACCAGGCCCAACGAAACCAGAAAAAGCACCGGATAGAACCACCGGCGCGAAGAGAGAGAGGACATCAAAGTGGGGCTAACGAGTTAGGAATCCATTATAACCGGGCTGGTGCTGCGCAGTGGAATTTTAAAATTTACTTTACACAGCCTAGAGTTGTGGGTAGAATTTAATGTAATTTATAAGTGTGCGGATCGCCATGGCCTTGTCCAGCCTCAAAGAGAAAATCGTAGCGCCCTTTCATTTCCTGAGACCTCAGCAGGCGCCCCTGCTCGGCGTAGACATCAGTTCATCGGCGATCAAGATGGTGGAGATCGAGGAAGCGGGCAAGGGACTGTATCGCGTCGAGCGTTACGTGATCGAACAGCTACCCAAGGACGCTGTGGTAGACGGCAATATCGCGAATCTGGAACTAGTGAGCGAAGCCATGAAAGTGGCCTGGAAGCGTTTGGGCACGCGGGTGCGCAATGTCGCTCTGGCCCTGCCCGCCGCCGCGGTCATCACCAAAAAGGTCATTCTTCCCGGGGGGCAGCGAGACGAGGATCTGGAATTCGCCGTCCAGGGCGAGGCAAACCAGTACATCCCTTTTACTCTCGACGAAGTTAATCTGGACTTTCAAGTCCTTGGTGTGTCGCCGAACTCTGCCGACGAGGTGGAAGTGCTGATCGCCGCCTCGCGCAAGGAAAAAATCGAAGATCGGGTTGCGGTGACTGAAGCAGCCAATCTTAAGACCCTGATTATGGACGTGGAATCCTTCGCCACCCAGGCGGCCTTCGAGTTAGTCCGGGGCCAGTTGCAGGGCGGCGGCGAAAACGCCGTCTACGCGATCGTTGATATCGGTGCCATCACCGCCCGTATCACCATGATTCATAAGGATCAGTCGGTATACGTGCGGGAGCAGCAAATCGGTGGCAACCAGCTAACCCAGGATATCGCCAGTCACTACGGCATGACGGTCGAGGAGTCGGAAGCCTCCAAACGCAACGGCAGTCTTCCCGAAAACTACCAAACCGACATTTTGCATCCGTTTATCGACAAGGTGGCGAACGAAATCGCGCGGGCACTGCAGTTTTTCTTCACCTCGACGCAGTTCAACCGGGTCGATCACATCATCCTCTGTGGCGGCTGCGCGCAGCTGACGGGGCTCGAAGAGCGAATTGCCAGTCAGACGCAAACGCACACGATCATCGCCAATCCCTTTTCTAATATGGCCCTGTCGTCGCGGATTAAGCCGCGCCAGCTCACCCAAGATGCGCCGGCACTGATGGTAGCTTGCGGCTTGGCCATGCGGAGATTCGAAGCATGATACGCATCAACCTGCTTCCGCATCGCGAAATAAAACGGGCCGCGCGCCAGCGGCGGGTTATATTCCTGGCCGTAGCGGCGGCATCCTTGGGCGCCATCCTGGTTCTGTTGGTCTACACGGTTAACGAACGGCGCATCGAGGAGCAAGAGGGGCGCAATCAAATGCTCACCGCCGAAATCAAAAAACTGGATGATCAGATTGAAGACATCCGGAAGATAAAAGAGCAGACGCAAGAACTGCTGTCGCGCAAGCAGGTGGTGGAAGGGCTGCAAACCAATCGGAACGAAGCGATTCATCTGCTCGATCAGTTGCTGCGCCTGCTACCGGATGGCACCTACCTGAAAAGTGTCAAGCAAGTCGGCCAAGTGGTCAATGTGACGGGTTATACGCAGTCGAACGCTCGCATCTCGACGTTGATGCGCAATCTTGCGGCCTCGCCCTGGCTCGAGTCACCCGAACTGGTCGAAATCAAGTCCGCCACGGTGAACAACGTGCGCGCCAACGAATTCAGTCTCAATATCAAAATCAAACGGGCCAAGCCGGAAGACGGCAAGCCTAAGGATAAGAAAGCATGACGCTCACCGAACTTCGTCAGCTCAATTTTCGTGACGCCGGAAGTTGGCCCACCGGGGTCAAGGCAGGTGCGGTCGCGATCATTGTCCTGGTATTCCTGGGACTCGGTTACTTTTTCCTCTTTAGCGACCAGTTCGCGAAGCTCGAAGCTTCGCAACAGCAGGAAGCTAAATTGAAAGATACGTTCGTCCAGAAGAAGCAACTTGCCATCAATTTGGAAGCTTATAAGCAGCAGCTGAAGGATATCGAGCAATCGTTCGGGGCTTTGCTTAAACAGTTGCCCAACAAGAGCGAAATGGATGCCTTGTTGACCGATATCAACCAGGCTGGGCTGGGGCGCGGCTTGCAGTTCGAGTTGTTTAGGCCGGCTAGCCAAGAGGGCCTGACCGAGTTTTATGCCGAATTGCCGGTCTCGATAAAGGTGACCGGCAGCTACCATGATCTCGGCGCGTTTGCGAGTGACGTGGCAAAGCTTCCGCGCATTGTGCTGCTGCAGGATCTGAACATCGCGGCCGCCAAGGAAGGCGTAGGCGGGTTGAGCATGGAAGCAGTCGCCAAGACCTACCGTTATCTGGATGAAGATGAAACGGCGCGCCAGCGCAAGGCCGCGCGTGATAAAGCGAAGGTTGGCAAATGAAACTGCGTATCTCAAGTCTCGCCGTATTGCTGGTACTGGTCGGTTGCGGGCAGGATCGCTACCAGGATCTTCAAGCATTCATGCACGACTCGGAAAAGGGCATGAGGCGAACCATCGAACCGCTTCCGCAGATGCGCCCGTACGAGCCCTTCGAATACAAAGGCTATGACCTTCCAGAACCGTTCCGCCCGCGCAAGCTCACGCCGAGCAAGAGCGAGGGAGGCGGTCTGCAGCCTGATTTAAATCGGCGGCGTGAGCCCCTCGAATCGTTCCCCCTGGAAAGTCTGAAAATGGTGGGGATGCTGGAGCAGAAGCAAGCAAGGTACGCGATCGTTCGAGCTGATAACACATTGTATCGCGTGCACAAAGGTAACTACATGGGGCAAAACTTCGGTCTGGTGATGGACATTACCGACACCGATGTGAAGCTAAAGGAAATCGTGCAGGACAGCGCCGGCGACTGGGCGGAGCGGGCAAGTACGCTCCAACTGATCGACGACACAACAGGCGACAAGAAAAGGTGAGTTCTATCATGCCAAGACCCGAGGAATCCAATTTTAAGCGCGCGCTGGTGGGCCCGCTCTCATTCGCGCTGCTTTTTGCGGCTGTCGCGCTGCTACGGCCTTATCCGGCGCAAGCACAGGCCAGTGCGGCCGCGCCAAATGGCGTGGAGAGCGTCAATGTCTCGGCCGCGCCGGGCGGCAAAGTCATTGTCAAGATCACGTTGAAGGAAGCCCTCACCAGCCCCCCCGCGGCCTTCACGGTCAACACGCCTCCCCGGCTCGCTTTGGATTTGCCGAATACAACCAACGATCTGGGCAAAAACGCCTTGGAGATTGGAGAAGGTGACCTGCGATCAATGAACGTGATCCAAGCGGGGAACCGCACGCGCTTGGTAATGAACTTATCCCGGCCCGTGCTCTACGACACAAAACTCGACGGCAAGGACCTTCTGGTCACACTCCAGGCGGCCCAGGGCTCCGCTGCTGCAACCGGTACCACGGCGAAATTCGCGGAAGGCAAATCCGGCGGCACACAGCATAGTCTGCGCGACATCGACTTTCGTCGCGGAGCCAACGGAGAAGGCAGGATCGTCGTCGATCTTTCGGACAACAATACCGGTATCGACATCCGTCGCCAGGGCAAGCTAGTGATTGTCGACTTCCTGAATACCGCATTGCCCAGCAATCTGGAGCGCCGGTTGGACGTCGCCGATTTCGGCACCCCGGTCCGCCTGATAGACACCACATCGCGCGAGGGCAATGTGCGCATCAGCATCGAACCCCAGGGCTTGTGGGAACACTCGGCCTATCAGACTGATACGCAATTCATTCTGGAAGTGAAACCCATTAAAGAGGACCCGAACAAACTCGTGCAGGGCTCCCAGCAGGGCTATAGCGGCGAGAAACTGTCGCTTAACTTCCAGAATGTGGAAATCCGCTCCGTGCTGCAGGTGATCGCGGACTTTACGGGCCTCAACATCATTACGAGCGATACGGTGCAGGGCAACCTCACCTTGAGGCTGAAGGATGTGCCTTGGGATCAGGCGCTTGACATCATCTTGAAGAGCAAGAATCTGGATAAACGCAAGAACGGCAACGTGGTTCTCATCGCACCGAAGGACGAGCTCGCGGCGCGCGAGAAGCTTGAATTCGAGTCAAAGCAACAAATCACGGAACTCGAGCCGCTGATCACCGAATCGTTCAAGCTCAAGTATCAGAAAGCTGAAGAAATGCAGAAGATCCTGGGCGCGGGCGGTGCTCCGGGCAGTTCGCGTATTCTGTCCAAGCGCGGCAGTGCGGTGGTCGATGGGCGCAGCAATACCATTTTCGTGCAGGATGTGCCCAGTCGGCTGGACGAATTGCGGCGCTTGATCAACGAAATCGACGTCCCGGTTCGCCAGGTGCTGATCGAGGCACGCATCGTTATTGCCGACGAGACTTTCAGCCGGCAGCTGGGCGTGCGTTTCGGGGTGCAGGCGCAGCGTTCGGGTGGCAGCAATAGCACGGGCGTCGCGGGCGATCTGACGGGTTCGGGCAGCGCCGCCGCAAATGGGATTACCGCAAACACGGCCAATAGCCTCGCCGTCAGTCTGCCGGTGATCGGCGCCGCGGGCTCGCTCGCGCTCACCTTCTTGAACCTGGGCACCGGGCCGCTCGTCAATGTGGAACTTTCCGCGCTCGAAGCGGATAACCGTGGCAAGGTCATCTCCAGCCCGCGTGTCATCACCTCGGACAAGCAGAAGGCGGTCATCGAACAGGGCACGGAAATTCCCTACCAGCAAGCCTCGAGCAGCGGCGCAACGAACGTGTCTTTCAAAGACGCGGTACTGAGTTTGTCCGTTACCCCGCAGATTACGCCCGATGACAAAATCATCATGGATTTGGAAGTGAAGAAGGATTCTGTCGGGCAGGTTTTTGCCGGCATCCCTTCGATCGACACCAAGAAAGTGACCACGCAGATATTGGTCGACAATGGCGAGACCGCCGTGTTGGGCGGTATCTATGAGCAGACGGTGCGTAACGACGCGACCAAGGTTCCGCTGCTGGGCGATATTCCGGTCCTCGGCGCATTGTTCAGAAGCACATCGAAGCAGGACGATAAAACTGAACTCCTGATCTTCATTACGCCCAAGATTATCAAGGAAAGCGTCGCCATCCGTTAACCCGACCCCTGCGGCCTCGCGCCGCAGGGCCTATTTTCATTAGCGTGCCCGAGCTTGGCAGCATTTTTCTTGTTGGCATGATGGGCGCCGGCAAGACAACCGTAGGCAGGGCCCTCGCGCGGCGCCTCGGATATACTTTCGTCGACTCGGATCGCGAAATCGTGGAACGCACCGGGGTTTCCATCCCGGTGATCTTCGATATCGAGGGCGAAGCCGGGTTCAGGGCGCGCGAGCACACCGTTATCCAGGAGTTGGTGAACCGGCGGCTTATCGTGCTCGCTACCGGCGGCGGAGCGGTCCTCGATCCGCTAAATCGCGCCGCTCTGAAGAACCATGGCATCACCATTTACCTGCGTGCAAGCGTCGAGGAGCTCTGGCGGCGCACTCGCCACGACCACAGCCGACCCTTACTGCAAACTCAAGCTCCCCGTGAGACCTTGCAGGCCTTGTTCGAACTGCGCGATCCCATCTATCGGGACGTCGCCGATATCGTGGTGGATACGAGTTTGCAGAGCGTCCAGCGCTTGCTCACACAGCTTTGCTCACAGCTGGACGTCTTTTGCCAAGACAAGCTTTGATGCTACATTGCTACTCCCGGCATCCCTTCCGCTTATATGCAAACGATCGTCGTAGCACTGGGCGAGCGAAGCTACCCCATTCATATTGGAAACGCGTTACTCGCCCAACCTGAGTTGCTTCTTTCCCATCTGGTTCGCCCCAGGGTAGCCATTGTCAGCAACCAATGCGTCGCTGCCCTTTACCTGAAGAAGTTCACTACGACGCTCGAGTCAGTGGGCATCCGGGTTGTTCCCATCATCTTGCCCGACGGGGAGCGGCACAAAAACTTGGACACGCTCAATTTGATTTTTGGTGCCTTGCTCGCTGACCGGTGTGACCGCAAGACGACTCTTGTCGCGCTGGGCGGAGGGGTCGTTGGCGACCTGGCAGGATTTGCTGCCGCAACCTACCAGCGCGGCATCCCCTTCGCGCAGGTCCCTACAACACTGCTCGCGCAGGTCGATTCCTCGGTCGGCGGCAAGACCGGCGTTAATCATCCCCTCGGAAAGAACATGATTGGCGCCTTTTACCAGCCGCAGGTGGTCATCATCGATACCGATGCCCTGGCGACTCTGCCGGCGAAGGAGTTTTCTGCAGGCCTGGCGGAAGTCGTCAAATATGGCTTGATTCGCGACCTTCCCTTCCTGGAATGGCTGGAACAGCGGATGGATGCGCTGATGGCACGCGACCCTGCCGCCCTGGAGGAGGCGATCGCCCGCTCCTGTGCCAACAAAGCGGAAATTGTCACCCAGGACGAACGCGAGGCAGGGCTCCGCGCCTTGCTCAACTTCGGGCACACGTTCGGCCATGCCATCGAAGCTGCAATGGGCTATGGAACGTGGTTGCACGGGGAGGCGGTGGCCGCGGGAATGGTCCTGGCGGCGCGGCTCTCGGAGCGGCTAGGCTATCTCGATCGCAGTGCGGTTCAGCGGGTCATTACCCTGCTGAAACGCGCCGGGCTGCCGGTCGAGGCGCCCGCAATATCAGTCGATCGGTTCATCGCTTTGATGGCTGTCGACAAGAAGGTCGACTCGGGCAAGATCACCTTCGTGCTATTGCGCCACCCAGGCAATGCCTTCGTTGCCGGTGACGTGCCTGATCTCTTGTTACGGGAAGTGCTGGCGGGACGCACAGCAACCCATGCCTGAGCTCGCTTCCTACGCCGCTCGGCCCGAGCATTCACGGGGCCGTCGACACGCCGAAGACGCACCGGTCGGGCGCAGCGAATTTCAGCGTGACCGTGATCGCATCATCCACTCCGCGGCCTTCCGCCGACTGGAGTACAAGACCCAGGTTTTTGTGAACCACGAAGGCGACCTGTTCCGTACTCGCCTCACGCACAGCCTGGAGGTGGCGCAGATTGGTCGTTCGGTCGCGCGGAGCCTCCGCCTCAATGAGGATCTCACAGAGGCGATTGCGCTTGCCCATGACCTGGGGCATACGCCTTTCGGGCATGCCGGCCAGGACGCGCTCAATACCTGTATGAGCCAATACGGCGGCTTTGAACATAATTTGCAGTCGCTGCGCATCGTCGACCTCCTGGAGCAGCGCTATGCCTTGTTCGACGGCTTGAATCTTTGCTTTGAGACGCGCGAAGGCATTCTCAAACATTGCTCGAGGAAGAATGCAGAAACCGCGGGCGACGTCGGTGAGCGCTTCCTCAACGGCAACCAGCCGTCGCTGGAGGCGCAACTGGCGAACCTCGCCGACGAAATCGCCTACAACAACCATGACGTCGATGACGGGTTGCGTTCCGGGCTGATTACCATCGACGAATTGCGCGAGGTGCGCCTGTTTGCCCGCCATCTTGGCGAGGTCGAAACCGGGTTTCCAGGACTCAAGGATCGTCGGTTGATTCACGAGACGGTTCGTCGCATGATCAATACCCTGGTGATCGATCTGACCCGGCAAAGCGCAGACAACATCCGCCAGGCGGGGATAAAAACGATCGAGGCGATTCGAGCCGCGCCGCCGCTGATTACCTTTAGCAACGTCATTCGTGAAGAAAACCAGGAGCTGAAGCAGTTCCTGCGCAAAAATCTGTATCAGCACTACCAGGTGCTACGCATGACCAACAAGGCTGAGCGGGTCATTCAGTCGCTCTTTACGGCCTTTGGCGACGAGGCGCGATTGTTGCCCGCCGAATATCAAGCGCGTGCCCGCGGCGACAAATATCGCGCCATCGCCGACTACATCGCGGGGATGACCGATCGCTACGCGATCAAGGAATATCGCCGGCTATTTTCAGTCGAGGACGTCTAGCCCCGCGGGCGCAACGGGCGATGACCTGGGCCGCAGGCGATGCTGCGAAGCACAAGGCCAAGTATTGTCCCACTACCCTCTTTTCGTTAGCATTAAGGGCTCCCACCGGATGTCGGTAGGGGATCCCCAGCCGCCTGTCGGGCAAGGCAACGCGCCAATGGCAGGCTGGGTATGAACGTTGCGTAAGTTCGGGTCCCAGCGCGGCCCCAACCCGTGTCGCCATAGTTTCGTCGCCGATAGAGGTATGAAGTGAATCATTCCGCACAACCTCCCAAGCAGGGTCTCTATGACCCGCGCCATGAACACGATGCGTGCGGCTTAGGCTTTGTCGCCCATATCAAGGGCCACAAGAGCCACGACATCGTGTCCCAGGGCCTGCAGATTCTAAAGAACCTCACTCACCGGGGAGCGACCGGGGCCGACCCATTACAGGGCGATGGAGCGGGTATTCTGCTGCAGTTGCCCGATGCATTGTTGCGCAAGGAATGCCGGAAACTCGGCTTTGAACTGCCCGAAATTGGCGAGTACGGCGTGGGCATGATCTTCCTGCCGAGAGATCCGGGGGCGCGGGTGGCCTGCCAGCACGAACTTGAGCGGGCCATCCTCGCCGAAGGCCAGGAAGTATTGGGTTGGCGCGACGTACCGGTCGCCAACAAAGGTCTCGGTCAGGGTGTCAAGGCGATCGAGCCGGTGATCCGGCAGATCTTTATCGGCCGCGGGCTGTCGCTGCCGGACGTCGACCATTTCGAACGCAAACTGTACGTCATCCGCAAGCGCTCGGGCCATGCGATTCGCGCGCTGGGACTGCATCACGCCAACGAGTTCTACGTGCCCTCCTTCTCCGCACGCACCATTGTGTACAAGGGGATGCTGCTCGCGCACCAAGTTGGGGAATACTACCTCGACCTGCAGGATCCTGAGCTCACCTCGGCGCTCGCCATGGTTCATCAGCGCTTTTCCACCAATACGTTCCCCACCTGGGATCTTGCGCATCCTTTCCGGCTGATCAGTCACAACGGAGAGATCAACACTTTGCGCGGCAATGTGAACTGGATCCGCGCCCGCCAGCAGAATATTGCTTCCAAGCTATTGGGCGACGATTTGCAAAAGATCTGGCCGCTGATCTACGACGGCCAATCCGATTCGGCCTCGTTCGACAACGCGCTGGAGCTACTCCTGATGGGCGGCTATTCGCTCGCTCATGCGATGATGCTGATGATCCCGGAGGCGTGGGCCGGCAATCCTCTCATGGACGAAAGGCGCCGCGCCTTCTACGAATATCATGCGGCCCTGATGGAGCCCTGGGACGGCCCTGCCGCGATTGCCTTTACCGACGGTCGACAGATCGGCGCCACGCTCGACCGCAACGGTCTGCGCCCCGCGCGCTACATCGTGACCAGTGACGACCTGGTGATCCTGTCCTCCGAAGTCGGCGTGCTCGATGTGCCGCAATCGAAAATCATCAAAAAGTGGCGCCTGCAGCCGGGCAAGATGCTGCTTGTTGATTTGGAGCAGGGGCGCATCGTCGATGACAAGGAACTGAAAGAAAAGCTGGCCGCGTTCCGGCCCTACAAGAAGTGGCTGGACCAAACTCAACTGCGCCTGGAGGATATTCCCAACCCGGACTATGTTCCGACGCCGGACAGCGACAAGCTCCTCGACCGGCAGCAGGCATTCGGCTACACCCAGGAGGATCTCAAATTCCTGATGGCGCCAATGGCTCTCACCAGCCAGGAAGCGATCGGCTCGATGGGCGACGATACGCCGCTCGCGGTGCTATCCGATCGCCCCAAGACCCTCTACGGGTATTTTCGCCAGTTGTTTGCGCAAGTCACGAATCCGCCCATTGATCCGATCCGCGAGGAATCGGTGATGTCGCTGGTATCCTTCATCGGACCGCGCCCTAACGTGCTCGATCCCGACGGCTCGGGCCCGAATATGCGCCTGGAAGTCAGTCAGCCAATCCTCACTTTCGAAGACATGGAAAAGTTGCGCAGGGCCGACGAGTTGACCAAAGGCGAGTTCCGCTCGGTGGTGCTGTCGATGTGCTACCCGGCGACTTGGGGTGCCACGGGCATGGAAGCGGCGCTCGCGAAGCTCTGCGCAGACGCGGAGGATATCGTGCGTCGCGGCGCCGCCAACATCATCATCCTCGCCGATCGCGAGATCGGCGCCGAGCAGATGTCCATCCCGGCCTTGCTCACCACCAGCGCGGTGCATCAGCATCTGGTGCGCGGCGGGCTGCGCACCCGCACCGGCCTGGTGGTCGAAACCGGCTCGGCGCGCGAGGTGCATCACTTCGCGCTGCTGGCCGGTTACGGTGCCGAAGCGATCCATCCAAACCTTGCCTTCGCGACCCTCGCCGACCTGGGCGATCTGATCCCCCAGGACATCGCGCACAAGGAGGCCTGCAAGCGCTACATCAAGGCCATCTCCAAGGGATTGCTCAAGGTCATGTCGAAGATGGGTATTTCGACTTACCAGTCTTACTGCGGTGCGCAAATTTTTGAAGCCGTGGGTCTCAACACCGAGTTTGTCGAAGAGTATTTCACCGGCACCGACACAGTGGTCGAAGGCATCGGCATCGAAGAGGTCGCCGAGGAGGCCGCGCGGCTGCATCGCGCCGCCTATTCCGACGCCCCGCTCTATCGCCACGCGCTCGATGCGGGCGGGGAGTACGCCTTTCGCACCCGGGGCGAAGCGCACATGTGGACGCCGGACTCGATCGCCAAGTTGCAGCACGCGACCCGCGCGGCGAATTATTCGACCTATAAGGAGTATGCCAAGCTCATCAACGATCAGAGCACCAAGCTGATGACCCTGCGCGGCCTCTTCGAAATCAGGGAGGCTCCCACGCCGATCCCGATCGACGAAGTGGAGCCGGCGAAGGAAATCGTGAAGCGCTTTTCGACTGGCGCGATGTCGCTCGGGTCCATCTCGCATGAAGCGCACTCGACGCTCGCCATCGCCATGAACCGCATCGGCGGCAAGTCCAATACCGGCGAAGGCGGCGAAGATCCGCTGCGCTACATTGCGCTCCCCAACGGAGACTCGATGCGTTCGGCGATCAAGCAGGTGGCGGCCGGACGCTTTGGAGTGACCACCGAATACCTCGTCAACGCCGATATGCTGCAGATCAAGATGGCTCAGGGCGCGAAACCCGGCGAAGGTGGGCAACTGCCTGGCCACAAGGTATCCAAGTACATCGCCAAGGTGCGCCACACCGTGCCCGGCGTCGGCCTCATCTCGCCGCCGCCGCACCACGACATTTACTCGATCGAGGACTTGGCGCAACTCATACACGATCTCAAGAACGCGAATCCCAAAGCGGCGATTTCGGTCAAGCTGGTATCGGAAATCGGCGTAGGAACCGTCGCCGCAGGTGTCGCCAAAGCCAAAGCCGATCACGTGACGATTTCCGGCCACGATGGCGGCACCGGCGCCTCGCCCCTGTCCTCGATCAAGTACGCCGGCAGTCCGTGGGAGGTGGGTCTCGCCGAGACGCAACAGACCCTGGTCCTCAATAAACTGCGCGGCCGCATTGCCGTGCAAGCCGACGGACAAATGAAAACCGGTCGCGATGTCGTGATCGGCGCATTGCTGGGCGCTGACGAAATGGGTTTCGCCACGGCGCCGCTGGTTGTCGAAGGTTGCATCATGATGCGCAAGTGCCACCTCAATACCTGCCCGGTCGGCGTCGCCACGCAAGACCCCGAACTCATCAAGCGCTTTACCGGCCAGCCCGAGCACGTGGTGAACTACTTCTTCTTCGTTGCCGAGGAAGTGCGCGAACATATGGCGAAGATGGGTTTCCGCAAGTTTGAGGAAATGGTCGGTCGCGCCGATATGCTGAGCATGCGTTTGGGGATCGAGCATTGGAAGGCCAAGGGGCTCGATTACGCGAAGCTTTTCTATCGGCCCCCGGTTGGACCGGAAGTGGCGATCCATGTGTGCGAGAAGCAGAACCACGGGCTGGAACGCGCGCTCGACCACCAGTTAATCACGCAAGCGAGGCCCGCGCTCGAGAACAAAACCCGCGTCACGTTGGCGATGGCCATAAGAAATGTGAACCGGACGCTCGGCGCCATGCTCTCCGGCGAAATCGCCCAGCGCTGGGGGCATGGGGGACTGCCGGACGATACGATCCACGTCAACATGAAGGGCACCGCCGGTCAAAGCTTCGGCGCATTTCTCGCGCGTGGTGTGACCTTGGAGCTGGAAGGCGAGTGCAATGACTACGTCGGCAAAGGTCTCTCCGGTGGACGCATCGTTGTCTATCCGCCTCGCGATTGTCCGATTGTGCCGGAGGAAAACATCATCGTGGGCAACACCGTGCTCTATGGCGCCATCAGCGGCGAAGTATTTTTCCGCGGCGTCGCCGGAGAGCGCTTCGCAGTGCGCAACTCCGGCGCGACTGCGGTGGTGGAAGGCGTCGGCGACCATGGCTGCGAATACATGACCGGCGGGACCGTCGTCGTGCTGGGCGAGGCCGGCCGCAACTTCGCGGCAGGGATGAGCGGAGGGGTCGCCTACGTGCTGGACGAGGCGGGGGACTTCGAACGCCGCTGCAATCTCGCCATGGTGGATCTCGAAACCGTGCCCGATGAGGAAAAGGCGCTCGCGGAAAGCGGCGCGGACGTCGAATCGCACGGCAAGGTGAACTTCAATCACCTGGGCATGGCCGACAACGAATTATTGCATGGCCTGATCGAAAAGCACTTGCACTATACCGGTAGCGCGCGCGCCCGATTCATCCTGGATAGCTGGAACGAGTACTGTGGCAAGTTCGTCAAAGTGATGCCCCAGGAATACCGCCGCGCGCTCGCCGAGATGGCCGCGGAGAAGGCGGAAGCCGAAGTGACCCTGCTGGCGCAGATGCAGCGCAGAGAGGCCGTGGTCAATGGGTAAAGTCACCGGGTTTATGGAAATCGAGCGCCAGGACCGGCAGTACGAGCCGGTCGCGGAGCGGCTGCATTTCTATAAGGAATTCATCCGCTCGCTGCCTGAGTCGGAGACGTCGAAACAGGGCGCGCGCTGCATGGACTGCGGGATTCCCTTCTGCCAGAGCGGCTGCCCGGTCAACAACATCATTCCTGACTGGAACGATTTGGTCTACCGCAACGACTGGCGCGAAGCGCTGGAGGTACTTCACTCCACCAACAACTTTCCGGAGTTTACCGGGCGGGTATGTCCCGCACCTTGCGAAGCGGCCTGCGTGCTCAATATCAACGATGACCCGGTCGCCATCAAATCCATCGAACAGGCGATTGTCGACAAAGGATGGAAAGAAGGGTGGATCGTGCCGCAGCCGCCTTTGCGCAAGACCGGCAAGCGAGTGGCTGTCGTGGGCTCGGGGCCGGCGGGGCTCGCCTGTGCGCAGCAGTTGGGACGAGCCGGGCACGGTGTCGTTCTGTTCGAGAAGAATGATCGCGCCGGCGGACTGCTGCGCTACGGCATCCCGGACTTCAAGATGGAGAAATACCATATCGATCGGCGCATCGAGCAAATGCGTGCCGAAGGCGTGGAATTCGCGACCGGCATCCATGTCGGCGTGAATCGTGATGCGAAAGCGTTGCTCGACGAGTTCGATGCCGTCGTGCTGACCGGCGGCTCGGAGGATCCGCGCGAGCTCGATGTTCCCGGACGCGATCTCGCGGGCATCTATTTCGCCATGGATTTCCTGCCGCTGCAGAACAAAGTGGTGGCCGGAGACCAGGTGCCCAACCAAATCACCGCCGCGGGGAAGCACGTCGTCGTAATCGGCGGCGGAGACACCGGCTCGGACTGTATCGGCACCTCCAATCGTCAGGGCGCTAAATCGGTGACCAATTTCGAGCTGATGCCGGAGCCACCCGAGCAGGAGAACAAGCCCCTGACCTGGCCCTACTGGCCGATGAAGCTGCGCGTGTCCTCGTCCCATGAAGAAGGCTGCGAGCGCGATTTCGCCATCACCACCAAGGGATTTTCGGGAACGGACGGCAAGGTTAAAACGTTGCACGCCGCCAAGCTGGAGTGGTTCAAAGACGAGAAAGGGAACTGGAAGATGCAGGAGGTGCCGGGCTCCGAGTTCGACGTCGCTGCCGAGCTCGTTCTCCTCGCGATGGGCTATGTTCACCCGGTGCACAAGGGCATGCTCGAGCAATTGGGCGTAGCGCTCGATCCCCGGGGCAACGTGCGGGCGAATACGGAGGAATACCGGACCTCCAACGCGAAAGTTTTCGCTGCGGGAGACATGCGGCGTGGCCAATCGCTGGTGGTATGGGCCATCCGTGAGGGGCGGCAGGCCGCGCGAGCCGCGGACAAATTCCTGATGGGGTGTTCGGACCTCCCGGCCTGACGCGGTGTTCGCCTTCGCTGCGAGGCGCGCACCGCCCCGGTCCGCCGCAGCTCGGTTCGGCATCGCAACCTGGCGCTAGGTTCCACGACCGTGCAAGTTCTACAGACTCTCGACATTGCGGACTGGCGGCCGGCCATTGAACCGGATCTCAGCCAACGGCTCGCCCTGAGTCTTGAGCAGGGCAAGGTGCTCTATCTCCCGCGTTTGCCTTTTCCGCTGCTCGCTCACGAGCAAGCATTTTTCTCGCCGCAGCGGCTCAGTGGCAAGCGCAAGAACATCAGTCTCGAGGGCAACGAGGTGCGGGGCGCCACCGGTTCTGCCGAGTTGCTCGCGCAAATAGGGGCCATGATTGCTCGCTATGGCGAGCACTCGACCACGCTCATCAACTGTCTCGTTCCCGGGTACACGGCGCAGCTGCGCCGCGCGCGCACGAGTTTTCGCCCGAGCCCGGTCAAGGGGCCCCCGCCTTCCTGGAAGAAGGACGATTCGCGTTTGCACGTCGATGCGTTTCCTTCCCGTCCGAATTACGGCGAGCGGATACTCCGCGTGTTCACCAACGTCAATCCTGCCGGACTGCCGCGCATCTGGCGGGTCGGCGAAGCCTTTGAGGCAGCCGCCCAGCGCTTCCTCGCAAAGATTCCACGTCCGCTGCCGGGATCGGCACAGTTGCTCTACACGCTCGGGATCACCAAGAGACCGCGCAGCGAGTACGACCACATCATGCTGCAATTGCATGACCGCATGAAGGCCGACCTCGACTTCCAGGCCAATTCACCGCAAGAGGAAGTGCATTTTGCGTTCGCCAGCACCTGGGTCTGCTTCTCAGATCAGGTGCTGCACGCCGCGATGTCCGGGCAATTCATGTTCGAGCAGACCTTTCATCTGCCCATCGCGAGCCAGTATTATCCCGAGACCTCGCCACTGCAGGTTCTTGAACGTCTGTGCGGGCGCGCGCTGGTTAGCCGAGCCCCGGTCTGACGGCGGATCCTGGCGCATTCCCTGGACCACACCTGCTGCGGCTCACGCGCCGATCCTGTCTCTGACGCTTTGCGCGGCGTGACAAGGCTGCCCGATGGTAAGATGCCCGAAGCGGGTCTCTTCCCGCGAGATTTCCCTCATGCCGCGGCCGAAAAACGACACTTTCTTGCGGGCATTGCTGCGCCAGCCCGTCGCGTACACCCCGGTGTGGATCATGCGCCAGGCCGGACGATACCTGCCGGAATACAATGCCACGCGCGCTCGTGCCGGCAGCTTCCTCGGTCTGTGCAAGAACCCCGATCTCGCCACCGAAGTGAGCTTGCAGCCGCTGCAGCGTTTCCCTCTCGATGCGGCGATCCTGTTTTCGGACATTCTCACGGTACCCGATGCCATGGGGCTGGGACTGCACTTTGTCGAAGGTGAAGGGCCCAAGTTCGCCCGCCCGCTGCGCGATGAAGCGAGCATTCGCGCACTCAAGCTTCCTCACATCGAAACCGACCTGCGCTACGTCACCGATGCGGTTTCGCAAATCCGCCGCGCCCTCGATGGCCAGGTGCCGCTGATCGGCTTTTCTGGCAGCCCGTTCACGCTCGCCTGCTACATGGTGGAAGGAGGGGGCAGCGACGATTTCCGTCTGATCAAGACCTTGCTCTACCAACGCCCTGAACTACTGCATCACTTGCTGAACATCACCGCTCTCGCGGTGACCGAGTACCTGAACGCCCAAATCGAGGCCGGCAGCCAGGCGATCATGCTCTTCGATACCTGGGGAGGCACGCTGTCCGACCGCGCGTACGGCGAATTTTCGCTGCGCTACTTGGAGCAAGTGCTCTCGGGTCTAACGCGCCAACACGAAGACGCCTGCGTCCCCGTCATCAGTTTCACCAAGGGCGGAGGCCTATGGCTCGAAAAAATCGCCGCGATCGGAGTGGACGCGGTCGGCCTGGACTGGACCATCGACATCGCAAGCGCACGCGCCCGGGCCGGTGAGAAGGTGGCGTTGCAAGGCAACATGGACCCCGCCGTTCTGTTCGCTCCGCCCGAATCCATTCGAGCAGAAGTAAGTACTATCCTCTCGGCCTATGGCCACCACGAAAGAGCGGGGACGGGTCACGTATTCAATCTCGGCCACGGAATTTCCCAATTCACCCCACCTGAGCACGTCGCAGCCCTGGTTGCTGCGGTGCATGAATTGAGCCCCCAATTCCACCTTTAAGCGCAGTCCGCGCAGGCTTATGCACAAAAATCGCGCCAACCGCAAGCCGCGTATCAAATTCAATCCGAGAATCGCAATTGGTCGAACTCGCCCACCTAACCCCTTATATATTAAATGGTTTCTGTAATCCGTTTTTTTCCGCGTTGGGACGAAACCGTATATACCGCGCGGTCCTACGGCCGATCGGGGCGAAGTTATAAACAGACTTATCCACAGGACTGGGCAGCTTGCTGCGAAACCCCTACGCGGGGCGCGAGTTGCATCCGATTCAGAGAATTTACTTAAAGAAAGCGCCTCAAGTTATTGCGTCTGTCCGCCAATCGTTTCCTGGGGTCCGGTGTGCGATGAGTATCGTCCAGGTCGTGCTGGACGTACCTTTGCGGCGGCACTTCGACTACATTGCCGATCCGGCGGCTGGGTCAAGCATTGGTTGCCGGGTGCTCGTGCCGTTCGGCAACCGACGACTCGTCGGGATGATCGCCGCTCTACCCCGATCATCCGAACTGCCCGCCGATCGATTGAAGCGCGTCATCAAGATCTACCACGAAGTCCCCGCTCTGCCAGCGGAACTGCTTGGCGTTTTTGAGTTTTGCGCGGGCTACTACCACCATCCGCTCGGGCAGGTGGTGATGAGTGCTCTGCCGCCCGGCCTGCGGCGCAGCCAGCCGGTTGAACCCAAAAAGACCGCCGTCTACCGTCTCGCCGGCCACGCCGCCGACGCGGCTGCGCATTCGCCGCCGCTGCGCGGGGCCGTCAAACAGCGGATCTGGGCAGCCCTGCGTGAGTCCTCCGCACTCGATCGCGCCGCGATCGTCGCGCTGGCACCGAGCGCCGCGACTGCGCTGCGCGACATGCTCGCCCAGGGTCTCGTCATCATGGAGCGCCTGCCGTTTGCGAGCGCGGCCGGCCAGGCTCTGGTTGCGCCGACGCTCACCCGCGAGCAGCAGGCTGCGCTGGACGCCATTGAGCTCGGCCGCTACGCGGTCTGGCTGCTGCACGGCATTACCGGCAGCGGCAAGACCGAGGTCTATTTGCGCCTGATTCGAGACGTCTTGGCGCAGGGCAAGCAGGCGCTGGTGCTGGTGCCGGAGATCAATCTCACTCCGCAACTTGAAGCCGTGTTTCGAGGCCGCTTTCGCGGCGTGCCGGTTGCCAGCCTGCACAGCGGCATGGCCGAAGGCGAGCGGGTCAATCATTACCTCGCGGCACAATCCGGTGCTGCGCGTATCGTACTGGGTACGCGCCTCGCCGCCTTCACCCCGCTACTCGAGCTGGGGTTGATTATCGTTGACGAGGAACACGACAGCTCCTTCAAGCAACAAGACGGCTTGCGTTATTCGGCGCGTGACGTGGCGGTATTCCGCGCGCAGAAGCTGGGCATTCCCATCGTTCTCGGTTCGGCAACGCCGTCGCTCGAGAGTTACCATCGCGCCCGCACCGGACATTACCGCTATCTGCAGCTTGCCAGCCGCGCCGTCGAGACGGCGGAGCTTCCCGCCGTGCACTGCGTGGTCGAGTCGAAGGGCGAAACCGGTATCGCGCCGCGCGTGCTGGAGGCGCTGCGCGAGCGCCTGAGGCGCAGCGAACAGAGCCTCGTATTCATCAATCGCCGCGGTTACGCTCCCGTGTTGTTGTGCCCGCAGTGCCGCTGGGTCGCCGGTTGCCCGCGCTGCAGTGCCAATCTGGTGCTCCACGGTCCCGAGCGGCGCCTGCACTGCCACCATTGCGGTCTGCAGGAAAAGGTTCCTGAGCATTGTCCCCATTGCGGCAACGGCCACTTACGGTCTATCGGACGCGGCACGCAGCGCATGGAAGAACTGCTTGCCGAGCATTTTCCCGAAGCCCGCATCCTGCGCATCGACCGCGACAGCACCCGGCGCAAGGGTGCGCTGCACGGTTTCCTCGAGCGGATCGCAGCCCGGCAAGTGGACATCCTGGTAGGCACTCAGATGCTCGCCAAAGGGCACGACTTCCCGCGGCTCACTCTCGTGGTCGTGCTCAATGCAGACGCCTCCCTCTACAGTCCCGACTTCCGCGCCGAGGAGCGGTTGTTTGCCCAACTGCTGCAGGTCTCCGGCCGTGCCGGACGCGCCGAGAGGCCCGGCGAAGTGCTGGTGCAGACGGCCTTTCCCGACCACCCGCTCTATACCGCCCTGCGCAGTCACGACTACGCGGGCTTCGCCGAGTCGCAACTCCGGTTGCGCCGCGAGCATAGTTTCCCACCCTATGCCTACTTGGCGGTGCTGCGCGCCGAATCGGCCAAGCCGGACCGCGCAGCCAAGTTTGCCAGCCATGCCGCCGCGGCGGCGCGAGCTCTTGCCGAGGGGGGGGTGGCGGTGTTCGACCCGGTTCCCGCGCCGCTAGCCAAACTAGCGGGCAAGGAGCGTTGGCAACTGGCAGTGCAATCGGCATCGCGCCCCGCATTGCAACGCTTCCTCAGCCTGCTGCAGGAAGCGCTCGAGGAGGTCGATCAACGTGGGGTGCGCTGGGCGATCGACGTCGATCCGCTGGAGCTGTGAGGCCAATTTCTCGCTGCGGGCGGGCTCAAGGCGCGGCCGGCAGGTCGCCTCGTCTCGACTGACCCGATCGACGCCGCGAGCCCAGGCGCTGCGCGCTGCGATGCTATAATCCTCCCCTTTTTCGCCTGCATCACTATGCCCGTCGCCAGTCAGTCCGAGCTCGAGGCGCAGCTAGCCGCACTCCTCACCGAGGCGATCGCCTCCCGCTATCCCGAAGCGCGGGCGCTTACGGTCGAGCTGCAGCGCCCCAAACAGGCAAGCCACGGCGACTACGCCTCAACGATTGCGTTGCAAGCGGCGAAGGCACTGCGCAAGAATCCGCGCGAGTTCGCGCAAACCGTCGTGCAGGCGCTTCCCCCGTCCACGCTCGTGGAGAGAGCGGAGGTCGCGGGCGCTGGTTTCATCAACCTTTTTCTGACTCACGCGGCGCGGGCCGCGATCATCGAGCAAATCCTTGCTGGCGGAGCCGGGTTCGGGCGCCTCGACAGGGGCGCGAGGCGCAAGGTCCAGGTGGAATTCGTTTCCGCCAATCCGACCGGTCCGTTGCATGTCGGACACGGGCGCGGCGCGGCGATCGGCGATTCCATTGCGCGGCTGCTGGAATTTCAAGGCTGGGATGTCTCCCGTGAGTTCTACTACAACGACGCTGGCGCCCAGATCAGTAACCTTGCCTTGTCGGTCGAGGCGCGGCTTAAGGAACGCGCCGGGTTGCCGATCGAGTTCCCCGAAGACGGCTACCGGGGCGACTACATCCGCGAGTTGGCCGAGCGCTACACGCAGGCTAATCCAGGCGACCCTGAGCAGCACGATCTGCCAAACATCACCCGCTTCGCGGTCAGCGAACTGCGCAAGGAACAAGACGCCGACCTGCGCGCTTTCGGGGTCGAGTTCGACAGCCATTACCTCGAATCGTCGCTCTATACCGATGGAAAGGTGCAGGCCACGGTCGATGCGCTGATCGCGGCCGGGCACACTTACGAAAAAGATGGCGCGCTATGGCTGCGGAGTACCAACTTTGGCGATGACAAAGACCGCGTGATGCGCAAGAGTGACGGCTCCTACACTTACTTCGTTCCCGATGTCGCCTATCACATCAGCAAATGGGAGCGCGGGTTCACGCGCGCCATTACTGAATTGGGGGCGGACCATTACGGCACGCTGATACGCGTGCGCTCTGGACTGCAAGCGCTGGAAATGGGGATCCCCAAAGGGTATCCGGAATATGTCCTGCATCAAATGATCACCGTCATGCGCGGCGGCGAGGAAATGAAGATTTCCAAACGGGCGGGCAGTTACGTGACATTGCGCGATCTGATCGATGAGGTCGGCCGCGATGCAACGCGCTTTTTCTTCGTCATGCGCAGATCCGATACCCATTTGGTCTTCGACATCGATCTCGCCCGAAGCCAGTCGGAAGACAACCCGGTCTACTACATTCAGTATGGTCATGCACGGATTTGCAGCGTCTTGCGCGAATGGGCGGGTGCTTCCGCCGAACTGGCCGAAGCTGACTTGAGTCTTCTCACCAGTTCGTACGCGCTCGCACTGCTGCGGGCACTCAGCGAGTTCCCGCAAGTCGCGGCTGCTGCCGCTGATGAGTGCGCTCCGCATCTGGTCGCCTTTTACCTGCGCGAGCTGGTGGCGGAATTTCATGGCTACTACGGCGCCGAGAAGATCTTGGTGGCGGAACCGGCGCTGCGCCTGGCCCGCGTCGCTCTCGCGGCGGCGACGCGGCAAGTGCTCGCCAACGGCCTGGGTCTGCTTGGCGTATCGGCGCCGGAAAAGATGTAGCGACGAAGGGACCCCGCGCTTCCTGCCGGCCATTCATGCCCACCCTGTCAGCAATTCCAATAACGGGCTATACATTTAATGCATTACAAGCCCTAGAATAGCGACCGTACTTTACTGCTTCCGGATATGGCGCGCGATTACAAAGATTCCCCGCAAAAAACGACTCGCGGCATCGGCAACCCCATCGTAACCGGCATCATCATCGGCCTGCTTCTCGGCCTGGTGATCGCCGTGGCTGTCGTGCTGTTCATCAACCGCAGCACCAGCCCCTACAAGACCGGCCCGGAGTCCGCCGACAAGGCAAAAGCTCCCGAGAAGAAAGCGGGCGACGCTATCAAGCCGCTGCAAGGCGATCAAACGAGCGCGGGCGCGAACGCCAAGCCGGGAGAAAAACCGCGGTTCGACTTTTATGAAATCCTGCCCGGAGACAAGGACGCTGCGAAAACCGCCAAGGACAATGCCAGGCCGACAGAAATCCCCGTTGCCCCGGTCCCGGCGCCTGCTCCTGCGAAACCCGCAGAAGCGGCCCCCGCGCGCAAGGAAAGCGTATTCCTGCAAGCCGGTGCCTATCAGTCGGTCAGCGACGCGGACAACCAAAAGGCGAAACTCGCGTTATTAGGCTTTGAGGCCAACATCGCATCGGCGCAGGTTTCAGGCAAGGGAACCCTGTACCGGGTGCGCATTGGGCCCTATAAATCCATGGCGGAGGCAACCAAGGCCGCCGGCGAGCTGTCTCAAAGCGGTGTCGCTACCAGCGTCATCAAAGGCGAGACACAGACCAACTAGGAGAATCCATGAGAATTGCCGCAGTACTTTTCCGCTGTGCCCTCCCCGTGCTGCTTGCGGCGGGGCTGGGCGCCGCGCAGGCGATGCCGGTGCTCGGCAGGGATTACGTGCCGATCAGCCCGGCGCAGCCGACCGAAAGCGGAAGCAAGATCGAAGTCGTGGAGGTGTTTTCCTATGCCTGCCCGCACTGCGCTGACTTCGAACCGAAGCTCGAGCCGTGGCTAAAGTCGTTGCCCGCGGACGTGGCGTTCCGGCGCATGCCGGTGACTTTTGGACGCGACTCGTGGGCGAACCTTGCCAAAGCCTACTTTTCGCTGGAAGTGCTGGGTCAGACCCCGTTGAGCAGCAAAGTGTTTGAGGCGATTCACACGCAAAACATCAGGCTCGATGATCCCGACACCTTGTTCGACTGGGCGGCGAAACAGGGACTGGATCGCAAGGCCTTCGCCGACGTTTTCGCTTCCTTCGGCACACAAGCCAAATTGCAACGTTCCTCGCAGCTTGTGCGCGCCTACGGGGTCGATGGGGTACCCGCGTTAATCATCGACGGCAAGTATCGGGTCATCGCTGGCGAGGACATGCTGCGCGTCGCCGATGAGCTCATCCAGCTCGCGCGCACCCAGCGGCCCAAGGCGAGCGTCGAACAGCGCGGGGTCAAGACCGCCGGTAGATGACCCGCCGGGCGCGCGGCGCGAGCCTGACGGCGCGGCGCGAGCGCGCCGCGAGGAGACTTGCCGCAGCAACCTCCCCCTCCTACCTACCTTCCGCGAGTTTATTTGCCCGATGTGCGCAACGCCGCATCGCTGCGTGGTCATGACCGGTGGCGGGAATGCAAACAACGCCGGGGCGACGAACGGCCGCAACGACGACGGTTTCAGGGGGCCGATTCCGCTGGGCTTCACTCT
>Ga0209118_1000055_pt1 | contig 82352 bp, 63 predicted proteins | sample BlaSpr_A8_Ref_M1_FD_187988 | JGI IMG/M metagenome (GOLD analysis project Ga0209118, IMG submission 187988) | Forest soil microbial communities from Thunder Bay, Ontario, Canada - Black Spruce, Ontario site 2_A8_Ref_M1 (SPAdes) (version 2) | ecosystem: Environmental > Terrestrial > Soil > Boreal... | reverse complement strand
TCCCCTTTGGATAAAGGCTAAGCCCTCCCATCGTGGAGGGTTTTTTTTGGCTCCCGCTGGAAGCCATGGGTGCGTGGCCCACCGCGGGTATTGACTCGACTAGCCGTATCAGCTTACGTATTCCGAACCAACATGACCGAGGTTTCCGAAGGAACGTGACCGGCGATTCCGTTTCATCGTGACCGATTTCCGGCTCTCTTCGGATACCTCGGTCACGTTGCGGAATCATGACCGCAACCAGAAAGCCGCACTTCACATACGGCTCATCAGTGTGGCCACGGAGTGCACGGCAGCAAACCGAAGGCTGAGGACTCAACCGTTTGAGCTGATCTGCTTGGCCGCGACTGCGCGCAGATCTTCCGTGCTGGAAGCACCCTAGGTTCGAAGCGCGACGATAACCGCCTGCTCATGAGCGTCCCAAGCGAAATTTCCTGCGATACCGATCGTTCGGATATCCAACCCGCATTTCGCTCCACGCGAGACAAGATCGGCGCAAGTATTGAACGAGAACACCGCAACCGACGTCATCATTGTCGGCAACACCGACAGCGCCGACAGCACCCAGCGCCTGTCCTTCGCTCGCACCAACCGCCAGACAAGCCTCAATGAGGCGCCTGTAAGCTATCCCGGAGATCGACTCGATCCCCGTTTTTTGTGAGCTCGGTCGCGCTGTGCGAGGCGTTGGATCGTAGAATAAGCCGGTCCCTACGGCTGCACTTCCCGCCATGCGTAACCGCACTGAGCGCACTAGCGCGCCTTTTTTTCCCGCAGCGCGGCTGCTCGTCCGCTATGACGGCCCGCGCTTTTTCCGGCACCCTGGCTCGAGCGGGTTGGTGAGCGTCTTGCGGTCTCAAACATTCCGGGTTGTAATGACGCACGACTCAAAACGCCTGATCTGCCAACCCCCCAATGCATTCGCTTCCCCTGATTGCCTGTCCTGAGTGCGATCTGCTGCAACAGGAGGCGCCCGTTCCGCCCGGCGGGAGCGTGCGCTGCCGGCGCTGCGACGCGGTACTCTATCGAGGCAATCGAAATGGCTTGGAGGCAACATTGGCGTTTACGCTTGCGGCCATTCCGTTGTTCCTGGTCGCCAACGCCTTTCCGCTCATCATGATAGAAGTGCAAGGCAGCGGCAACGCGACGACCCTGCTCGGTGCGGTGCACGCACTCAATGAACAAGGTCGGGCGTCGGTCGCGGCGCTGGTGGTCATTACGACCATCGTGATACCGACGCTGCAGCTCGCCGCACTGACCTATATACTCCTGCCGCTTCACTACGGCCGTGTGCCGCGCGGGCTCGGCCCCGTTCTGCGTCTCCTCCACGCGATGCGCCCATGGGGCCTGATGGACGTGTTCGTACTGGGCGTGCTGGTCGCGTTCGCGCGACTGTCCTTCGTGGCGAGCGTGGTGCCGGGCATGGCGTTGTGGTGTTTTGGCGGATTGGCCATTCTGCTATCGGCCGCTGCTGCTAGCTTTAGCATCCGCGATCTGTGCGTACGCGTGGCGGCGATCCGCTGATGGTCGGCGCCGCCACGGCGAGTCGTCTCGGCCTCGTCGCGTGTCACGCCTGCACTCTGGTCTGCCAACATGTGGCCGGCGCGGAGTTCGCTAGTCGTTGTCCACGTTGTGGCACGTCCTTACACCGACGCAAGCCCGACAGCGTCGCCCGCACCTGGGCGTTGGTTGTTGCCGCTGCAATCCTCTACATTCCCGCCAACTTGCTGCCCATCATGGAGACTTCCTCGTTATTCGATTCTCAAGAGGACACCATCCTGAGCGGGGTGATATTCCTGTGGAAGTCCGGCTCGTGGATGGTCGCCAGTATCGTTTTTACGGCGAGCATCGTGGTCCCGATGTTCAAGCTGATCGCCTTGGCTCTGCTGCTGATATCGGTGCAGCGCCGTACCGCCTGGCGGCCCGAGCAGCGCACCAAACTGTATCGACTGGTAGATTTCGTCGGCCGCTGGTCGATGCTGGATATCTATGTGGTCACCGTGCTGGTGGGTCTGGTACAGCTGCAGACACTTGCATTCATCCGCGCCGGCCCGGCGTCTGTGGCGTTCGGCGGCGTGGTAGTGTTAACCATGTTTGCCGCGCTCACCTTCGATCCTCGCCTCATTTGGGATTCAGCCAGCAATCAAGATGACTGACGCGCCGCGCGACCCGCAACTTCCGGAAATCCCCGAAGCAGTCGTCGTCCCGAAACGGCGCTGGGAGATTTCCCTCGTCTGGCTGCTGCCGCTGGTGGTGGCGCTGATCGGCGGCTGGATAGGGTTCAACGCGCTCCGCGATCGCGGCCCGACCATCGCCATTACTTTCAAAACCGCCGAAGGCATCGAAGCGGGCAAGACCCGCATCAAATACAAAAACGTCGACATCGGTCTGGTGCGCAGCATCAGCCTAGCGCGCGATCGCTCTCACGTGGTGGTTACGGCTGAAATGTCCAAGGAAGCAGAAAGTTTCCTGGTCGAAGACACGCGTTTTTGGGTGGTGCGTCCGCGCGTGGCAGGCGGCAGCGTATCCGGGCTGACGACGCTACTATCCGGCTCCTACATCGGCGTGGACGCCGGCAAATCGCATAAGGAGCGCGAGGAGTTCGTCGGACTGGAGGTGCCGCCGGTCGTGACTGCCGATCTGCCGGGAAGAGCATTCATCCTCTACGCCGAAAACATGGGATCGCTCGACATCGGCTCGCCGGTATTCTTTCGCCGCGTGGAAGTGGGTCAGCTGGTGGCGTTCGAGCTCGACAAGGAAGGCAAGGGCTTACGGCTGCGAATTTTTATCAATGCGCCGTATGATCAGTTCGTTACCGACAACACCCGTTTCTGGCATGCCAGCGGCATTGATGTCACCGTGGATTCGAGCGGTGTGCGAGTGGATACCGAGTCGCTGGTGAGTATCCTGATCGGCGGCATCGCCTTCCAAGCGCCCCCCGAAGAAGCGGCAGGACCGCTCGCCAAGCCGAACGCGGTATTTATGCTCGCCAAGGATCGCGCCGCCGCCATGCAGCGTCCCGACCGAGTGACGGAAAACTACGTCTTGCTGTTCAGTGAATCGGTGCGCGGCTTGGCCCCTGGCGCGCAGGTCGATTTCCGCGGTGTGGTGATTGGTGAAGTGATCAGCATCGGAGTGGATTTCGATCGCATCAAGCGTGTTTTCCGCATACCGGTGGAGATTCGCCTCTATCCGGACCGCTTGCGCTCGCGCTACCGACCAGCGACTTCAGAAACGATCGATCGCAAAGAACTCTTCGATCGCTTAGTGGAGAGTGGCTTGCGCGCCCAGTTACGCACTGGCAATCTGCTCACCGGGCAGCTCTATATCGCGCTCGACTTTTTCCCCAATGCGCCGAAGGCTAGCATCGACTGGGCCAAGCAGCCGCCGGAAATACCGACCGTGCAGGGAAGTCTGGCGGAGTTGCAGATTACGCTAGCCCAGCTCGCCAAGAAATTGGAGAAGCTCCCCGTGGAAGCTATCGCGCAGGACTTGCAGCTCGCCTTGCAGCAACTGAAGAGCACCCTGCAAAGCACCGACAAGCTGGTCAAGCGTCTGGATACCGAGGTGACGCCCGAAGCCCTGACTACATTGAAGGAAGCGCGCAAGGCGATTTCCAATGCCGAGCGAGCCTTGGCCTCGGACGCGCCGTTGCAGCAGGATGCGCGTGAAACCCTGCGTCAATTGATTCGCGCTGCCGAGTCGCTGCGTACGCTCACCGACTACCTGGAGCGTCATCCTGAGTCGCTCATTCGTGGGAAGAGGGGGGACTAGTCTTGACAGACAGGCGTGCCCGAACTTATCTCGTCACTCTTGGCTTGGCGACGGCTTTGCTCGTGGCCTGCGGCACTCCACCGAAGGAACGCTACTACACGCTGAGCAGCGCGCCACAAGATGCCGGTGCGGCCACCAAAGCGCTCAGTGCAACGAGTATCGTCGTCGGCCCGGTCAGCCTGCCCGACCGCGTCGACCGGGCGCAACTGGTGGTGAACATGGGCCCCAATCGAGTCGCCATTCTCGAGCAGGAGCGTTGGGCGGGACCGCTGAAGAGCGAAATTGCGCGGGTGATCGCCGAAAATCTGAGCCGTGAGCTGGGCGCTGCCCGGGTGTCGACTTATCCGTCGACCACGAGCGGCGACGTGGCCTATCAGGTCGTTATCGAAGTGCAAGCTTTCGAGTCAAGCTTAGGCGACGCAGTGACGCTCGATGCCTTGTGGACCATCCGCACTTCCGCAGCCGGTGTCAAGACGGGCCGCTCGACGGTGCGCGAGCCCGCCCAGGGAACAGACTACGACGCGCTGGTGGGAGCGCACAGCCGGGCGCTCGCTCACATGAGCGGCGAGATCGCGCGGGCAGTCCGCTCTTTCGAATCTCCGCTGCGCTAAATCCCGCGGAATGCGCAACGGCCCGACCTCATTGTCAGAAACGACAAAATCATTCGACCCTGGGGAGCACGTGGCACGCGGGGCTGGCCTGATAGGAAAGTTCGAAATGATGGAAATTTAGCCGAACGCTGGAACTGAATGGCCAGGTTACCATCGCGCTGTAGGTGTTTCGTCGCTTAGCCGACAGACAAGTAGCCGCTAAGCTGGGTTCGGCAAAATAGCGCTGCGCGGTGAACGCATTGGCCGCGCCGCGGTCCGAAGTGTTCCGCATCCCTTCGCCAATCCTTTTCGATTCTCTAAATGCTCAAGCACGATCACATCGCCATCCATGGCGCGCGTCAGAATAATCTCAAGAACCTGTCGCTCGAGCTGCCGCTGAACGAGCTGATCGTCGTCACCGGCGTTTCCGGTTCGGGGAAATCGTCGCTGGTCTTCGATACTTTGTACGCCGAAGGTCAGCGCCGTTATGTGGAGACCTTTTCGCCGTACGCGCGGCAATTCCTGGATCGCATGGACAAGCCGCAGGTCGAGCGCATCGACGGCATTCCGCCGGCTATCGCCATCGATCAGACCAACCCGGTGCGCACCTCCCGGTCGACCGTCGGCACCATGACCGAATTGGCCGATCACCTGAAGCTGCTTTACGCTCGCGCCGCGCAACTCTTTTGTCGCGGCTGCGGCCGCCCGGTGCGATGCGACACCCCGGAATCGATCTACGGCGCGTTGCGCGAAGCGAGTGCCGCGGCCGGCGATCCGCGCCTCGCCGTAACCTTTCCGATTACTGTGCCGCACAACTTCAGCGACGCGGAAGTGCTGCGTCTATTGGAGGCACAGGGCTACACGCGCATTCTCTCGCGCAGCGATACGGTGCTCGAGGTCGTGCAGGATCGCTTTAGATTTTCTGCCGTCGAGCGCGTGCGGGTGCTCGAGGCGATCGAGGCGGCACTGCGTGTCGGACAAGGAAGGATGAGCGTGCACCCGTTGCCGCGCGACTCGGTTTCTGAGTCCGCGCCGCTTCCCGCTCAAGATGAGGCACCCGCATGGCGCTTCTCGACCGACCTGCACTGCCCCGATTGCAATATCCACTATCAAGATCCCACGCCGAGCCTCTTCTCCTTCAATTCGCCGCTCGGCGCGTGCGCCACCTGCCGTGGTTTCGGACGCGTCATCGGTATCGACTACGGGCTCATTGTTCCGGACGAATCGAAAACGTTACGCGACGGTGCGGTGAAGCCGTGGCAGACGCAAAGCTTCCGTGAATGTCAGGACGATTTGAACAAGTACGCCAGGAAACGCGGCGTTCCCCTCGACGTGCCCTGGCGCGAGCTGAGTGACGAACACCGGCATTGGGTGATCCACGGCGAAGGCGAATGGATCAACTGGGAGAGTTCGTGGCCGGGCATCTGGTATGGCGTAGAGCGCTTCTTCGGCTGGCTGGAAACCAAGTCGTACAAGATGCACATCCGTGTGCTGTTGTCGAAATACCGTGCCTACACGCCGTGCGAGACTTGCGCCGGTGCAAGACTGAAATCCGCCGCGCTGGCGTGGCGGCTGGGTACCAAGGACGATGCGGATCGCGTGGTGCCTCCCGGTGAGCGCTTCAGGGCGGGCGATAACGCATCTGAGGCGGGGGCCGTGGCACGTTTGCCGGGCCTCACGGTGCACGACCTGATGCTGCTGTCAATTGACCGACTGCGTCAGTTTTTCACGCACCTCAATCTGCCCGCCCCGCTCGATGAAGCGACGGGTTTGCTGCTCGGCGAAATCCGCGCTCGCCTGAGTTATCTCGCAAACGTGGGACTCGGTTATCTCACCCTGGATCGCCAGTCGCGCACCCTGTCGGGCGGCGAGGTGCAGCGGATCAACCTCACAACGGCGCTCGGGACTTCGCTCGTTAATACGTTGTTCGTGCTGGACGAGCCGTCGATCGGCCTGCATCCGCGCGACATGGCGCGAGTGATCGGGATAATGAAGCGTCTACGCGATGCGGGCAACTCGCTGGTGGTCGTCGAGCACGACCCGCAGATCATGCAGGCGGCCGATCGCATTCTCGATATCGGCCCGGGCCCCGGCGAACGCGGCGGCGAGATCGTCTTTTTTGGTCCGCCGGATGAGTTGAAGCGCTCGGGGAGCCTCACCGGCGATTACCTGTCGGGACGCAAGCGTGTGGCCGCCGCCATCAACGCGCAGCTGAGCGCGCTGAATGGCCGGCACCTGGAAGTGCTCGGAGCGACCGAGCACAATCTCAAGGATGTCGACGTTACGATTCCGCTCGACCGCCTGGTGTGCATCACCGGTGTGTCCGGTTCTGGAAAATCGACCCTGGTCCAAGATGTCATTTACGCCGCGTTGCGCAAGGCGAAAGGCAAGCCCACCGAAGCCCCAGGCAGGCATCGCGAACTGCGCGGGGCGCGGCATATCGGCGAAGTGGTGATGGTCGACCAGACGCCGATCGGCCGCACCACGCGGTCCAATCCCGCCAGCTACGTCGGCGCCTTCGACCCCATCCGCAAGCGCTTTGCCAATACGCCGCTCGCCAGGGAGCGCGCTTACACGCAGGGCACGTTCAGCTTCAATTCCGGCAATGGACGGTGTCCGACTTGTGGCGGGAATGGCTTCGAGCACGTCGAGATGCAGTTTCTGTCCGACGTCTACCTGCGCTGTCCCGATTGCGACGGCCGGCGGTACCGGCCGGAGTTGCTCGAGGTGACACTGCAGGGTATGTCGATTGCCGATGTGCTGGATTTGACCGTCGCGCAGGCGCTTGCTTTCTTTGCCGGGCATAAAGATGTCGAAACCGTACTGCGACCGCTGGCGAGCGTCGGGCTCGAGTACGTGAGGCTCGGTCAACCGGTGCCGACCCTTTCCGGTGGTGAGGCGCAGCGCCTTAAGCTCGCGGGCCATCTTGCCGAAGCGGCGCAGCGCTCGCGCGCGAACGACTCGGCGGGAAAGCTGTTCCTCTTCGACGAGCCGACCACCGGCTTGCACTTCGACGATGTGGCCAAGCTGCTCACAGCTTTTCGCCAGTTGATCGCTGCAGGCCATTCGCTCGTCGTAATCGAGCACAACCTCGACGTGATTCGCGCCTCGGACTGGATCATCGACTTGGGCCCGGAGGGCGGCGAGGCGGGCGGTGAAGTGCTCATCGCGGGAACTCTTCGCGATGTCATCGCTTGTGAACGTTCCCATACCGGTAGGGCACTGAAGGACTATGAGCAGTCGATCGACCAGGTCGTCGCGAAGCCTGCCGCACCGCGAGCCGCAACGGCGGTGCATCCGGTTCGCGCGAAGGCCGGCGCGCAGCACCTGATCCGCGTCCACAACGCGCGCGAGCACAACCTCAAGAACATCGATGTCGACATCCCGCGCCACGGGTTTACCGTGATAACCGGGGTGTCGGGAAGTGGCAAGAGTACGCTCGCTTTCGACATTTTGTTCGCCGAAGGTCAGCGCCGTTATCTCGAATCGCTCAATGCCTACGCACGGCAGTTTGTGCAACCGGCTACGCGTCCGGACGTGGACGCGATCTTCGGCATTCCGCCGACCGTGGCGATCGAGCAAAGGGTGAGCCGCGGCGGGCGCAAGAGCACCGTGGCAACGCTCACCGAGATCTATCATTTCTTGCGCCTGCTCTATGTGAAGTTGGGGGTCCAATTTTGTCCTGACGATGATGTGCCGATCGCGCCGCAAACGCAGGAAAGCATCGCGGCTACGCTGATGTGCGAGTACCGTGGCGAGACGGTCGCGGTTCTGGCGCCATTGGTGAGAGCGCGCAAAGGCTACTACACCGATCTCGCCAGATGGGCCGCGGGCAAGGGCTTTGCGCATCTGCGCGTCGACGCAGAACTGCTGCCGACCGATCGGTGGCCGCGCCTCGATCGCTTCAAGGAACACAGCATCGAATTGCCGCTCGGGGACGTCGTCGTGGCGCCGAACAACGAACAGCGCTTGCGAGACGTGCTCGGCGCGGCGCTCGAATTCGGAAAAGGCTTGGTGCATGTACACGGGTTGCGCCATCAGAGTCCCGGCAGGCGCGCCGCCGGCACTGCCGGTACGGCTGTGTTCTCCACCAAGCGGGCCTGCCCGCTGTGCAGCCGCAGCTTCCCCGAATTGGATCCGCGTTTGTTCTCCTTCAATTCGAAGCATGGCTGGTGTCCCGCATGCTACGGCACGGGCGTAAAGCTCAAGGGTTTCGACGCGGAGCAAAGCGGCGAAGAAGTCTGGTGGAATGAGTGGTTCGAAGGCGAGGCACAAACTTGCCCTGCATGTGAGGGGCAACGACTCAATCGCGAAGCGCTTGCCGTGCGCTTTCGGGAGCATTCGATCGCGCAGCTCTCTTCCCTTCCCGCCGGTGAGGTGGCGAGCTTTTTTACTGCGCTCGAGCTGCGCGGCCGCGAAGCGGAGATCGCGCGCGACATCGTGGCTGAGCTCACGTCGCGGCTCGGCTTTCTCAAGGAGGTGGGGCTCTCTTACCTGGCGCTCGATCGCGCCGCGCCGACGCTGTCGGGCGGCGAGGCGCAGCGCATTCGGTTGGCCGCGCAACTCGGATCGAACCTGCGCGGCGTCTGCTATATTTTGGACGAGCCCACTATTGGACTGCACTCGCGCGACAATCAGATTCTCCTCAATGCGCTCGATAAGCTGGAAGCGAAAGGCAATACGCTGCTGGTCGTCGAGCACGACGAGGACACGATCCGCCGCGCCGCCCATGTCATCGATCTGGGGCCGGGCGCGGGAAGTGAGGGCGGGTGGCTGGTCGCTCAGGGCACGGCCGAAGAGTTGATGCGGGCACCGAACTCGCTGACCGGCAGGTTTTTGGCAGCGCCGCTCAAACATCCGTTGCAGCCGTGGCGAAACACGACCACACGCTCGCCGGCCATCGACGTGAAAGGCACGAGCCTGCACAACTTGAAAAACGTGCGCGCCAGAATTCCGCTCGAGCGGCTTACCGTGATTACCGGTGTGTCAGGCAGCGGCAAGAGCACGCTGGCGCGCGATGTGCTGTACGCGAACCTGCGTCAACTGGTGGGAGCAGAGCGCAGGCGCAGGAGCGTCGAGCCGTTCGGCTGTAAGGAGATTAGCGGTTGGGAGTCCGTCACACGCGTGCTCGAAGTGGATCAGACTCCCATCGGCAAAACCCCGCGTTCCTGCCCGGCCACGTACGTCGGGTTCTGGGACGCGATCCGCCGGCTGTTTGCCGATACCAGCGAGGCACGCATGCGTGGCTATTTGGCCGGCCGCTTCTCGTTCAACACGACCGGTGGCCGTTGCGCTGAATGCGAGGGTCAGGGGCTGAAGAAGATCGAGATGAGCTTCCTGCCCGACGTGAAGGTGGTTTGTGAGGTATGCAATGGCGCACGTTTCAATGCCGAGACACTGGCGGTACGCTGGCGTGGCAAGTCGATCGGGGATGTGCTGATCATGAATGTCGACGAGGCCGTGGAATTCTTCGCCGCACATCCTTCCGTTCATCGCGCGTTAAGCTTGCTCCAGCAGGTCGGGCTGGGCTACCTGCGCCTCGGCCAGCAGAGCCCAACGCTTTCGGGTGGCGAGGCGCAGCGCATCAAGCTGGTGACCGAGCTCGCCAAGGTGCGCATCGATCCGTCACCCGGGGTGCGCGGAAGTACCGGCATGGGGGCGCAGCACACCCTGTACGTTCTAGACGAACCGACGATGGGCCTGCACATGGCCGACGTGGAAAAGCTGATCCGCGTACTGCATCGACTGGTCGACGCCGGCAACACCGTGGTGTTGATCGAGCACAATCTCGACGTCATAGCCGAGGCGGACTGGATCATCGACTTGGGGCCGGAAGGGGGCGAGGCGGGCGGACGCATCGTTGCGCAAGGTGCGCCGGAGAGCATGATCGCCACGCCCGGCCGCTCACATACGACGCAGGTACTCGCCCATTTTCTCGAACAACGTGGCGAGAAGGTCGTCCAATGAACTGCGCTTCGCAGGTCGTGCAGCGGACGTTTTGTCCGGCCATAAGCGCAGAGAAGCGAGTTGAGTCAAGCCGCCTTCTTGGCCTTTGTGATCGGTTTCCTCGCCGCGGCTTTCTTCGCGGTGCCAGGGGACGCAGCGCCTTTTGCCGCGGCCGGCCGCGTCGTTCCTGCCTTGGCATCGAGCAGCTCCAAAGCATCTTCCAGCGTGATCGATTCGATACTGGTTTGCGCGGGCAAAGTCGCGTTGGTCTTTCCGTGCTTCACGTACGGACCGTAACGTCCGGTCATGACCACCACGGGTAGCTGATCATTCGGATGCGCGCCCAATTCGCGCAGCGCATCGCCCGCTGTCTTGCCGGTTCCTCTGGTGCCGGACCTGGCGGTCCTCGGCTCGAACTCGAAGCCGATCGTGCCATCGGGCTTACGCACTAGAAACGCCGAGAACGGCCGGCCTTTCTTCGAGGTGAACTTGGTGAGCAAGTCGGTCCTGCCGGTCGCCAGCAATTTCTGCATCTGCGCCAACTCGATCGGACGTTGCAATATCATCCGTCCGGAACGGAAGTCGCAAGACTTGTCCGGTCCCAATGATTTTTCGCACACATAAGACGCGCCGTGCTCGTAGACCTTGTTACCGCACTTGGGGCACGGCCCAACGGCTTCGCGGTCGCTGAAGTCGGGGGCCTCCTCGTTTTCGCCGCCCGACGGTTCACCGAAATCAAATTGCACTTCGAGGGCGTCGTTTAGCTTCAACTCGGCGCTGAAAGGCCGCCCCTGCTTACTGCGAAATCCCTCCAAGGGACCGACACGGCGCAGGGTGAGGAGTTGCTCTGCCTCGTCTTCCTCCAATTGGCGGCCGGCGATAATCTTCCACATGAAGAAGTCGCACGCCTGGCACTGGAATTTCTTGTAGTTCTCCTTGATTACGCCGCCACAACGCGGACAGGGCGCCCTAAGGGTCGCGAAGTCGCCGGGTACGGTGTCGCTCTCATAGTTCTTCGCCTGGCCGACGATGTGCCGAGTAATGTCGACGATCTCGGCCATGAAGGTCTTTCGATCGAGTTTGCCGTGCTGCATTTGGGCGAGCTTGTATTCCCAGCCAGCGGTCAGTTCGGGCGAGAACAGCTCTGGAATGCCCAACCCCCGCAGCAACACGATGAGCGAAAACGCCTTCGCGGTCGGAATCAGCTCCCGGCCCTCGCGGTGCACATACTTTTCGAAGATCAGACCTTCGATGATCTGGGCTCGAGTCGCGGGCGTACCGAGGCCTTTTTCGCGCATGGCTTCGCGCAGATCATCGTCCTCGATCAGTTTGCCGGCGCCTTCCATAGCTGACAGGAGGGTCGCTTCCGTCAAGCGCGCCGGCGGTTTGGTCACCAAGGGAACCACTTTGATCTCTTCGGTCCTTACCTCTTCCAGAGCCTTGATGGGCGGCAGGCTCGCCTCATCGTCGGCCTGCGCTTCTCGTCCGTACACGGCGAGCCAACCCGGGTTAACCAGGACTTTGCCTTCGGACTTGAACGGCTCGTCTTCGACGCGGGTAATGCGCGTCGTCTGCAGAAATTCCGCAGCCGGAAAAAACACTGCCAGAAACCGCTTGACCACCATGTCATACAGCTTGCTTTCCACTTCGTTGAGCACCTTGGGCGCTTGCAGTGTGGGGATGATTGCGAAGTGGTCGGAGATTTTCGAGTTGTCGAAAATCCGTTTGTTCGGTTTGACCCAGCCCTGCTTCAGAATCTTCTTTGCGTGCTCGGCATAGGGAGCCCTGCCCAGTTCGCTCAAGGTCTCTTTCACCGTATCCAGGTAGTCCTCAGGTAACGCCCGCGCATCGGTGCGGGGATAAGTCAGGACCTTGTGTTTCTCGTACAACGCCTGGGCGAGCGACAAGGTGGTTTTGGCCGAAAAGCCAAACCGCCCGTTGGCATCGCGCTGCAAACTCGTAAGGTCGTAGAGCATGGGTGGCATCTGGGTCGTCGGCTTGGCTTCCTCCGTCACTATCCCAGGCCTGCCCTCGCATTTGCGGTAAATGGCCTGAGCGGCTGCTTCATCCCAGAGCCGTTCGGCGCGGGCATGCTCGTCGTCGGCTTTTTTGAATTCTTCATCGAACCAGCGGCCGGTATACTCCCCGCCTGCCGCGGCGAAGCTGCCGTGCACTTCCCAATAGTTACGCGACACAAAGCGCTTAATCTTTTCTTCGCGCTCCACGAGCACCGCGAGGGTCGGTGTCTGCACGCGCCCGACGGTCGTCAATTGGAAGCCCCCGCTCTTCGAGTTGAACGCGGTCATGGCACGCGTGCCATTGATGCCGACCAGCCAGTCGGATTCAGAACGACACACCGCAGCGTCGGCGAGCGGTAGCATTTCCTTATCCGACTTCAATTGTGCGAATCCGTCGCGAATAGCCTTTTGCGTCATCGATTGCAGCCAGAGGCGCTGGATCGGCTTCGCGGAATTGGCGTACTGCACGATGTAGCGAAAGATCAACTCGCCCTCTCGCCCTGCGTCGCAGGCGTTGATGAGGCTCTCTACGTCCTTTCGTTTGATCAGTTTCAACAGCAACTTGAGCCGCGATTCGGTTTTCTCCAGCGGCTTCAATTCGAAGTACGACGGAACTGCGGGCAGATGGGTGAAGGTCCACTTCCCGCGCTTGACCGCCTCTTCTTCCGGCATGCCGATCTCAACCAGATGGCCAACGGCGGAAGAGAGCACGAATTCGTTGCTCTCGAAGTGGTCGTCATGCCGCGTAAAGCCGCCCAGCGCGCGCGCGATGTCCGCGGCGACGGAAGGTTTCTCGGCAATGATCAGGCGTTTGCCCATAAATGAAGATCCGGAAGCCCGGCTGGACCGGGCAGGAGGCAGATGATAAGTAGTCCGACCCTGCTTTGACAAGGGAACCTCGCCGATCCACTAGCCGGAAACCGGGCGACGAAGTTCGGTGCGCCGCGACATTTTGGACGCGCGGGCAAGCTATAAAATGGGGCTACGGTTTGCCGATGCGCTGGTACAGACCGCCCGGTAGACTTCCCACAACGCCATCGAGTTCCAGGCTGAGCAGGCGGGCGGAAAGTTGATCCACTGGCAGAGCGGTGCGTAGCGCGAGAGCGTCGATACTGACTGCATCGAAGCCCATGGCATCGAGCAAGGCAGCAGCGGCTTCCGGCGAACCCGCCGGCGCCGCCGGTGAAAACGCTGCCCAGCGCAACTCTTCGAGAATGTCTGCAACCGTCTCGACGAGTTTGGCGCCCTGTTTGATCAGCCGGTGGCAGCCTTTGGAAAACGGCGAATGGATTGAGCCTGGAATCGCGAACACTTCGCGGCCCTGCTCCGCTGCTAGCCTGGCGGTGAGGAGCGAACCGCTGCTAAGCGTGGCCTCGACCACCAAACAGCCGAGCGACAGCCCGCTGATAATTCTATTGCGGCGTGGGAAGTTACCGGCGATGGCCGGGGTCCCGAGGGGAAACTCCGATACCAATAAACCTTGTTTCGCTAAAGCGAGGGCGAGCGGTTTGTTGCGGGCCGGATAAATCGTATCGAGGCCGCTGCCGAGCACAGCGATACTGGCCCCTTTCCCCGCCAGGCCGCCGCGATGGGCGGCAGCATCGATGCCTAGCGCCATTCCGCTGGTGATGGCGAGTCCGGTGTCGCTCAGGGCTTTGGCGAATTGGTGGGCATTCGATAGCCCCTGGGGAGTGGCGTTGCGCGAACCCACCACGGCCAATGAGGGAGCGCGCAGCAGTTCACGGCGGCCCTTCAAGTAGAGTAGCGGCGGCGGGTCGGCTATCTGCAGCAACTGCGCGGGGTAGTCCGGATCGGCCAGGGTGAGCAGATCATTCTGTGTCAGTTCCAGCCACTCGAGTGCTTGGGCAACCTGCCGGTCGTCATATCGAGCGGCAATGGCCCGGGCGATAGTCGGGTTGACGACCTTGACCAGTGCTCCATAACCGGCATCGAACGCGTTGCCCGGCAGTCCAAATTCCCGAAGCAACAAACGAAACGTTTCACCCTCGAGGCCGGGGATCAAAGAGAGGGCGACCCAGTCGGCGGCGTCCTTGTCATCCATGGCGCGAGCGCGGGGTCGTGAATCCCGCCCGTGCGAGACCGGGGGCGGAGCGGAAGGGAGAGCCGGTCATGGCGGCGACTGCGGGTGATGGCCGGTTGCAAGCTTTGCCCGTGAGGAGCGGCCTCATTCGAGCGTTGAGCCGCGCTGCGGGGGCTTGCGCCCCAGCGCAGTTACTCCGGCGTTTGCACCACGTCGTTGATGTGCAAGGCCTGCAAACTCTGCACGATCAAGGCGTAGGAGACGCGATCGAAGGTACGGAAGACAAAAACCAGGCCGTTGCGTTCATCGGGCAGTTTGAGCCGCTTGCCTGAGGGCGCCTTCACTGTATCACCGAGCCGATAGGACGCCAGTACGTGGCCCACTTCCACGCCATCTCGGGCACCGCGGTTGATAGTGACAATGGCATTTTGGCCAATTTCGCTGACGCCACCGGGAACCGACATGATGCGGCCTTTGATCGGCTTGTCGGGGGAGTGCGGGATGTAGCTCGGGTAGACCGCTTCACTGGCGATCACCAATTTGTCCCCAGTATAAATTTCCTGGGTCGAACGGAAGATATTGACTGTTGCGGGCTCGCCGAGACGGCTTACCCGGGCATCGCCCAAATAGACTGCCTCGTAACCCAGTATCTCCTGTGTTTCCGGGTCGGTGAGTTTGGAACCTGTCCGATAGACTTGCCATACACTGCTCTGCGCGCCATCGAGTCCTTCGACGTAAGCGGTATTGCCGGCGCCGACGATGACCCGCTCACTCTCCGTTGCAACAATCGTCGGTGCACCGCCCAAAGCGTCCTTTTCGACGACCAATGGCCGGGTCAGGAATGGCTCGATTGCTGCCGAAGGTATGCTGGGAATCGCTTGCCCGATGGGTTCCCTGCGTACCATTGGCGAAAGTCTCGCGGTATCCGATCCCGCGCTGCCGCTGCCAGCGCTGCCGCTGCCAGCCTTGCGTAAACGGGCCTGGCCCCCCACGTAGTCGAGTACGATCACGTCGCCCGGGTAGATGAGGTGCGGATTCTTGATTTCCTCGCGGTTCATGCCCCAGATTTCGGGCCACCGCCAGGGCTGTGTAAGAAAGCGGCCGGAAATTGCCCACAAGGTGTCGCCTTTCTTCACGGTGTACTGCGAAGGAGGGTTGTCCACCAGCTGAAGATCAGCCGCCGTGGCTGTGTAGGCCCACAGTGACGCGAGCAGGGAAACTAAAGTTATAATAATACGTCGCATCGGTTTATCTCGCTAAGACGGTGGGGCGACTAAAGGTCTGACGGGAGCGTGGCCGTTGAGGACCCGCCTTTGCCAATGTTCAAGTAGTTTGATAGATTCTGCACGTAATTTGTTCAATTAGCAAGCAATCATGGCGATTCGAGAGATTCTGGTATACCCGGATGAGCGGCTCCACACGGTGGCTAAGAAGGTTGAAGTCGTCAGCGCGGACATTCGTCAACTGGTAGATGACATGGCAGACACCATGTATGCCGCGCCCGGTGTCGGGCTCGCTGCTACGCAAGTGGACGTGCACCTCCGGGTGATTGTCATTGACGAAAGCGAAGACCGCGCTGACTTGAAGGTTTTCATCAACCCGGAAATTATCGAAGGTACCGGCACCGCGGAGCGCGAAGAGGGTTGCCTCTCGGTCCCCGGTATTTACGATAAGGTAAAGCGTTTCGCCCATATCAAGGTGCGAGCGCTGAACCGCGAGGGCGAATCCTTCATGCTGGAGGCCGATGAGTTGCTGGCAGCGTGCATTCAGCACGAGATGGATCATCTGGAAGGGAAGGTATTCGTCGAATACCTGTCTCAACTCAAACAGAATCGCATTAGAACAAAGCTCAAGAAGCGCTCCAAAATGGCGGCTTGACGGTAAATGGCCGTCGTCGCGGTTAGTCGCAGTTGCTGCTTCGCCCCTGGTTTGCTGATGTCAGAGCGCAGTTGCGGCTGAACGCCGATGCGGATCGCGTTCGCCGGCACGCCCGAATTCGCCGCCCGAATCCTCGCGGCACTCATCGCTGCGCAGCACGATGTGCAGTTAGTACTCACTCAGCCAGATAGGCCAAAAGGGCGCGGTCTTAGGCTCTTGCCTAGCCCCGCTAAGGAAGTCGCTCTGCAGCATCGCATCGCAGTGCACCAGCCTGAATCGCTGAAGCCCTCGGCGGCGCAAGCGCCCCTGCTTGAAGCGAAAGTTGATGCGTTGATTGTCGCCGCCTACGGCCTCATCCTTCCGTCCGCACTATTGAGCCTCCCGAAGCGTGGCTGCATCAACGTCCATGCGTCGCTGCTCCCGCGGTGGCGCGGCGCGGCGCCCATTGAGCGGGCAATCCTCGCCGGGGATACGCAGACGGGGGTTTGCATTATGCAGATGGATGCCGGGTTGGATACCGGGCCGGTGCTGCTTTCGCGCGCGTTGTCCATTGCCCCGAACGAAACCGGTGGCAGTCTACACGACAAGCTGGCAGCTTTGGGTGCCCGGCTGATTGTCGAAGCGCTCGCCAAGCTCGAATTTGACGAGTTGCCGGCACATCCTCAGCCGTCCCTGGGCGCAACTTATGCCAGCAAGGTGAACAAGGAGGAAGCGGCAATCCAATGGAGTGAGCGGGCTTTGCAACTCGAGCGTCAAGTGCGGGCCTTCGATCCCTTTCCGGGCGCTTACACCAAGTGGCGCGACGAGCCTCTGAAGGTTTGGGCCGCGACGGTGGCGCCAGAAACGACGCTCGCCAGGGCCGGCAGTATCGTCGCTGTCGCACCGGATGGTGTCACTGTCGCCTGTGGGGAGGGGGCACTCGTGCTCGGGGAGCTGCAGAAAGCCGGCGGCAAGCGCCTGCCGGCAGCGGATTTCTTGGCCGGCCACCCGATGATGTGTGGGGAAGTTCTGGGTTAGTCAGGGCTTGAATTTTTGCTCACCAAGGGCATCTAAGCGATGAGTCGTTTCCGGCTCGACAAGCACGTGGAGAAAGGGACACAGATGTTTGGCAACTGGCTCAAAACCGCCATTCTGATGGCCGGCATTATGGCTCTGTTCGGGGTCGTCGGCGCCGCGTTGGGTGGCACTCAGGGTATGTTCTGGGCCCTCATCTTCGGGGGCGCGATGAATCTATTCGCCTATTGGAATTCCGATAAGCTGGTGCTGCGCATGTACAACGCGCAAGAAGTGGATGCGACAACAGCCCCGCAGTTATATCGAATCGTTGAGGAGTTGTCCGGACGCTACGAACTGCCCTTGCCACGCGTCTATGTCATAGAGGAGGAGCAGCCGAACGCGTTCGCGACCGGACGCAATCCGGAGCATGCCGCCGTCTGTGCCACGACGGGCCTGATGCGCATCTTGAGTGAGCGGGAGTTGCGTGGGGTAGTGGCGCATGAGCTCGCGCACGTAAAGCACCGCGACATTCTCATTTCCAGCGTTTCTGCGACGGTGGCGGGTGCGATATCAGCCCTGGCGCAGTTCGGGTTTCTCTTTGGCGGACGGAGCGATGATCGGGAAGGCAGCAGCAACCCCGTCGTTGCCCTGACGGTCATGATTGTTGCGCCCATCGCCGCCATGCTGATCCAGTTCGCAATCTCCCGCGCCCGTGAATTCGAAGCCGATCGTGAGGGTGCCGAAGCCTCGGGCGACCCGGAAGCGCTCGCTTCGGCGCTCGATAAAATCCACCGCTATGCGCAGCGCCTGCCCCTGCCCGTGGCGGAGCGACATCCTGAAACGGCTCAAATGATGATCATGAACCCGCTCTCCGGTGGCGGATGGCAAGGGTTATTCAGCACGCACCCCGAAATAGGGGAACGCATCGCGCGACTGATGGCAATCGCCCGCGGCCGCGCGGTTGCTTGAGGTTCAGCAACTGGCGAGCGGCGCAGTCGCGCAAGCGCTGGCCGGTCGCAATCTCAATCAGACGCTGAGCGCGCTCTGGCATTCACATCCCCGCCTTAGTACGGAGAAGCGCGGCGCAATCCAGGATCTCAGCTTCGGCACCTTGCGTCACTATGGGCTGCTCGAAGCACTCCTCGGTAAGTTGAGCCACAAACCAATCGGCGACGAAGCGCTGCGCGTGTTGCTTTTGGTCGCCCTCTACCAGTTAATACATACCCGCGCGAAACCCTATGCCGTCGTCGACCACGCCGTGCGTGTTACCGAGGCATTGGGTAAGCCGCACGCGAAAGGGCTCGCTAATGCGGTATTGCGCAATTTTCTGCGCAATGGCGAGGCCCTCCTGGCGGAAGCTAAGCACAATGAAATCGCGCGCTGGAATCACCCGCGTTGGTGGATAGCCAAGCTGCGGCAGCAGTATCCGGATCAGTGGGAAAGCATCCTTAATTCCGCTAACCAGCTGCCGCCGATGACCCTGCGGGTTAACCGGCGGCGTTGCTCGGCGGAGGAATATCTCGGCTTGCTCGACGCCGCCGGACTTGCCGGTGCGCTGCTCGAAGATTGCGCGCTACGGTTGTCTCGCCCGGTGCCGGTCGACCGGCTTCCCGGTTTTGCCGAAGGGGCGGTGTCCGTCCAGGATTTGTCCGCGCAGTATGCTGCGCGCTTGCTTGATGTGGCCGATGGCATGCGGGTATGTGACGCGTGCAGTGCTCCGGGAGGCAAGAGCGCTCATCTGCTCGAAACCGCTGAAATCGATTTGCTTGCTCTAGATGCCGATGCGCAGCGCCTGCGCAAGGTTGAGCAGACGCTCGCCCGCCTGCACTTGGTTGGGCGGGCGCAGCATGCGGACGCCGTGCAAGTCGAAACATGGTGGGATGGCCGATACTTCGATCGGGTTCTGGTCGATGCGCCTTGTACCGGTTCAGGTGTAGTGCGCCGACATCCCGACATAAAATGGTCACGGCGGCCATCGGACATCGGCCAGTTCGTAGCTCAGCAGCGGGCGCTCTTGGACGCCCTGTGGCACACCCTCCGCCTTGATGGTAAATTGCTGTATGCCACGTGCTCGGTGTTTCAGGAAGAAAACCAGCAGCAGGTTGCCGACTTCCTGTCACATCATCGCGACGCACAGCCGCTGCCCCTCGATCAGCCAAATACGATAAACGGGCAAATCCTCCCCGATGAGCTTCACGACGGATTCTTCTACGCCCTGCTCGCCAAGGTCCCGAGCGCCTAAGCGCGCGGCTCTCACGGGGGTCGCGGCCGCCATGGACCGATTTGTCGCGTGCCGGCTCGCCCTTCAGACGTCCCGTCGTTACGCTCGAGATGCTTAGTTCGGGCGCACGCTTTTTTTTCAGCGCCATGATGGGGCTCGCCTTGGCTTGCGCCGTTTCAGCAAGGGCCGACGGCATTTCCGTGCTCAGCGCGGAACTGGAGGCGACCGACGAGGGCATCGCCGTCGATGCTGCGTTTGACATCAATTTCAGCCCGACGCTAGAGGACGCGCTCAATCGCGGCGTGGTGATGACCTTTTTATTTGAATTCGAACTCACTCGGCCACGCTGGTATTGGCTCGATGAGAAGATCGCTCAAGTAGAAAATTCTTGGAAACTTTCCTATAACGCGCTTACTCGTCAATATCGCTTGTCCGTGGGGTCGTTGTATCAGAATTTCGACCGCCTGGAAGACGCCAAGCATGTGCTGTCGCGCGTTAGGAATCTCACCGTCGCCGACAAGAATGCGCTCAAGAAAGGAGCCACCTATGACGCCGCGGTACGCATGCGTCTCGATGTCACTAAGCTGCCCAAGCCATTTCAGATCAACGCGATAGCCTCGCGAGAGTGGAATCTCTCTTCCGAGTGGCAGAACTTTCAATTCACGCCATGAAGACACGCATCGGCAGCGCCCGGGTGAGAACCATTGTCTTTGGCTGCGCTGCGCTGGGAGTGGCGCTGCTGTACCTGCTTGCACAAGCCACCGCGAATACGCAACTCTTCTCTCAGCATTATTACTGGCTGCTCGGCCTGGGCGGTTTGCTCGCCCTGGGCTTGCTCGGATTGATCGGCTATCAGCTCGTGGTCCTGCGGCGCAAGACCCGGGCTCGACTGTTCGGCTCTAAACTTACCGTCAAGCTGGTGCTGGTGTTTGCGCTGATGGCGCTCATTCCAGGGGCCCTGGTGTATCTTGTGTCGGTGCAGTTTTTGGCTCGCAGCATCGAGTCCTGGTTCAACGTGCGCGTGGATTCGGCACTGGAAGGCGGCCTGAACCTGGGACGCAGTGCGCTCGATAGCTCATTGCGCGAACTCACCCGCAAGGCCGAGGCCACCGCGCAGCTTCTGGTCGATAAGGGGGCCGGCGGCGAAGCGCAATCGCTTAACCGCATACGGGAGCAGTACGCAATCGAGGAAGTGACGCTGTTCAATCAGCGCGGGCAGATCATCGCCTTCTCGAGCAATCAACCGCGCGGCTTGCTGCCCGAGCTGCCATCCGCGCTGGTGCTGCGCCAAGTACGCCAGCAGCAGCCCTACCGGGTGGTCGAATCCATCCCGGAGCGCGGGCTTTACCTGCGCGTGGTCGTTCCGGTCAATGTCCTTTCTCTGGCTGAGGACATCCGTGTTTTGCAGGTGCTGCAGCGAGTTCCTCCCGAATTGGCCCGGGACGCCGAAATTGTGCAGGCGGGCTACCGTGACTATCAGGAGCTCACCTTATCGCGCCTTGGTCTGAAGCGAATTTTTGGCCTGACGCTGACGCTCGCCTTGCTGCTTACCCTATTGTCGGCCATCGCTTTGGCGTTCGTCATTAGCGAGCGCTTGTCCGCGCCGCTGGGGTTACTGGCCGAAAGTACGCGAGCCATCGCCAAAGGCGATTTCAGCAAAGTAAATCCGGTAAGAAGTCGCGACGAGTTCGGCGTGCTCACGCAATCCTTCAACGTGATGACTCGCCAGCTTGCCGACGCCTCCGACGCCGTAGCACGCAGAGAGCAACAATTGGAGCACGCCAAGTCCTATCTGGAAAGTATCCTGGGCAATTTATCCGCAGGAGTGCTCGCTTTTGACGAACGTTATTATCTGCGCACCATAAACGGTGCCGCATCGCAAATTCTGGGTGTGAAATCGGAAGATATACGCGGCGTCAAGTTGGACGAGTGGGGCCAGCAGACACCGGCGCTAGACCTGTTCGCCGCTCAGGTGCTGCATCAGTTTCGCGGCACCGCACGACCGTGGGAGACGCAAATGGTGCACACTGCCGGCAGTGCTACGCGCACATTGCATCTGCGCGGTTCGCCCCTGCCCTCGAGCACCGACAGCGGCTTTGTGGTTGTGTTTGATGACATCACCCATCTTATCCAGGCGCAGCGCGACGCGGCCTGGGGCGAAGTGGCGCGGCGTCTCGCCCATGAGATTAAAAACCCTCTCACGCCGATTCAACTGTCGGCGGAACGGCTGCAACTGAAGCTTCAGGACAAGCTGCCGCCCGGCGAGGCGCAAATGCTCAAGCGCTCCACCGAAACGATCGTCAATCAAGTGGCGGCGCTGAAGAGTATGGTGAACGACTTCAGCGAGTACGCGCGGGCTACCCGAATGACGCTGCAACCGCTGCGCTTGAACGACCTGGTGCGTGAAGTGCTTCTGCTCTATGAATCGATGGGGGTGAGCATCGCCACGCATTTGGCTCCCGATCTGCCGGCGGCGCGTGGCGATGTGGCACTGCTTCGCCAAGTGCTGCATAACCTGATGCAAAACGCCCTCGACGCGCTGTCCGGGGTGGCCGATGCGCAAATTGTGGTGCGCACTGAATTGGTCGCGGAAGGTGTGCTGCTTTCTGTTTCAGATAATGGCAGCGGCTTCTCCGAAGCGCTCTTGGCGCGTGCCTTCGAGCCTTACGTGACGACCAAGCCAAAAGGGACGGGGCTGGGATTGGCTATCGTTAAAAAAATCGTCGACGAGCATGCCGGAAGCGTGCGCGTCGCCAATGTGCGGCCTCGGGGCGCAGCGGTAAACATCGTGCTGCCTCTGGCCGAGGCAGCCTGAAGTGCCAATAACGCGAGTGGTCGCAGGAAGGGTATTGGGGTATGGCGTTGAATCAGATTCTGGTTATTGATGACGAGATCGGCATTCGCGAACTGTTGTCGGAGATCCTGTGCGACGAAGGCTACTCCGTGCGGCTGGCAGAGAACGCGGCGGCTGCGCGCGTGGCCCGGCGGGAAGCGCGGCCCGATCTCGTACTGCTCGACATATGGATGCCTGATACCGATGGCATCACTCTACTTAAAGAATGGGCGAGCAGCGGGCAGCTCACGATGCCGGTCGTGATGATGTCCGGACACGCCACCATCGATACCGCGGTAGAGGCGACTCGAATCGGCGCCGTGGATTTTCTGGAGAAGCCGATCAGCCTGCCCAAGCTGCTCGCGACCGTCGGGCGTGCATTGCACGCGGGCCCGGCGCTGGCGCGCTCCGGTTTGGGGCTCACGCAACTCGGCAAGTCCGCGGTAATGCAGGAATTACGCAAGCGACTTGAGCAAGCAACGAACAATGCTGAACCACTCCTGCTCACCGGTGAGCCGGGCAGTGGCTTTGAACTCGCCGCGCGTTTTATTCATCGCAACAACACACCCTGGATCGCGCCGGAAGGCTCGGAGTGGCTCGCGGAAAACGCATTCGAGCCGCTCGATTCGGCGCGCGATGGCATGCTCTTCATCGAAGACGTGACCACGTTGTCGCGCCGCGAGCAGCGCGGTCTGATGCAGCTCATGGCCAAACTGCCCAAGTTCAACGCACGCCTGGTGGTGGGTGCCACCAAGCCGCTCCCCGTGCTGGTCGATCAGGGCCAGTTCGAATCGGCTTTGTTTAATGCGCTATCAGGACTGACTATCCGCGTGCCACCGCTACGCGAGCATCCGGAAGATATCCCGGACATTGCCAACTTGCTGCTTTCTCAAATGGTGGAAAATAACGAGGTGTTGTTGCGCAGCCTTTCGGTCGCTGCATTGAACGCTTTGCGTAACCTGCCTTGGCCGGGCAACCTACCGGCTCTGCAGAACGCTGTTCGCACCCTTGCAGTAACGGCGCTTGGTTCAGAAGTAACCGCCGCTGATGTAGGCCGTGTCGCTCCCGAATTTAATGCGACGCGACCGGAAACCTTGCCGGCCTTGGAACTCCCGTTAGACCTGCCGTTGCGCCAAGCACGTGACGCGTTTGAGCAGCACTACTTCAACTATCACATCCGCGAGGCGAGCGGGAACATGTCCCGAGTGGCTGAGCGCGTGGGCCTGGAGCGCACCCATCTGTATCGCAAGTTGAAGCAACTGGGTATCAAGCCCGCGGGCCGCGGCGACGAGGTTGGCAAATAACGGGTTTTGCAAAGCAGAACATCGAGCATACAATCGCGCCTTTGTCGTAGCGCTCAAAGGCCGTGACGCCCTCTGCCATTGCCAATCTGGAGAAACTACTTGCGTCGGGCAAGGACTCCGCATTGCTCCGCTTCGGCCTGGGCAACGAATATCTGAAGCTAGGGTCGGCCGATATCGCGGCCGAGCACCTGGGTCATGCAGTACAACTGGATCCCGACTATTCCGCGGCCTGGAAGCTGCTCGGCAAGGCGCTGCAGGAAGGCGGGGATCTGGCGGCGGCGCTCGAGGCCTATAACCGTGGAGTCGCGGTGGCGGAAAAGAAAGGCGACAAGCAAGCAGCGAAGGAAATGCTGGTCTTTGCTCGACGCATTGAAAAGGAACTGAAGAATCCCTGAGTCAGGCGATCTCGGATCGTCTATGCCGTCCTAGTTCGGGTGAGCTGGAAACCGTGCCTCGGGACGGAGCAATTCGCACCCCTAACCTGACGTGCCGGCCGGCCAATGTCGACGCCGCGACAGCGTCGGCTCGCAAGCAGCGCAGGGGAGCGTTAAAGAACTGCGCCGTCCGGATGGTCTTCCAGCAACGCGCAGTTTTTCCCACCCGAGTGCCGAGCAGGCGTCATGGGGAAATGTCCATGCAGCTCCCGGCGCCGCATGGCAAGTGCGTTCAGTTGGCGCATCCCAGCTGATGCCAAAGGGTACCGATCGCTGACCCCCAATCGATCGTCTACAAAACCAAAAACATCGACGGGTTTGTGCGCTTTTTCACGCGTCCGGAAAATCCCCTTCGCCTATACTGTAAACCAATAAAAGTTCGACACCGATCCGCGGCCCGTTGCGCATTCCTTTCGGGAACGACAATCCATAGGAAGTAATAATAAGCACACTGCATGATCAGGCTCTTTAGTCATTACCTACCGGTCAGACTGCTCGTGCTATTCGCGCTCGAGGGGCTGACTTTGATGGCGTCCATGTATGCCGGCGCAGCGCTGCGCTTCAATGTTCCGTTAGATGCGGCGGGCGCGGTTATCGATAATCTGCTTTTACAAGCCTTCTGTTTCGCCCTCGTTACCTTGCTGGTCCTCGCATCCGTCGGGTTGTACAGCACCGATCTGCCGGAAGGGACCCGGGGTATGCAGATTCGGATTCCCATTGCCTTCCTCGCGTCATTGGGCGTCATGAGCCTGGTGTTCTACCTGTTCCCGTCTCTCTACCTCGGTCGCGGCGCCTTCGGCCTCGCCTGGAGCATAGCTTTCCTCGGCGTCCTGTTGCTGCGCCTGCTGATTTTCCGTTGGGCGCGCTTGGGCGTTTTTGAGCGGCGCGTCTTGGTGCTCGGGACCGGAACGCGCGCAGTCAATGTTGACGTTCTGGTGAGCAGCAATCCGGGAAGTGCGAATCTAAACATCGTCGGATTCCTTCCCCTGAGGGCTACCCAGCATCATGTTCAGCCTTCGCGCATCCTCCCCCCGGAACAGTCGGTGGTGGATGCCGTACACAAATACGCCGTTAACGAAATCATCGTCGCCGTTCGCGACCGGCGGGGCGGAGCCTTGCCAATGGAGGAGCTTCTCGAGTGCAAGCTCGCTGGCGTTAAGGTGACTGAACTGTCTACTTTCTTTGAGCGCGAACGCGGTCAATTGCGCTTGGATTCACTCAACACGAGCTGGCTCATCTTCGGGGACGGGTTTCGTCAGGACAATGTGCGCGAAACCGTGAAACGCTCCTTTGATATTGCAGCGAGCCTCGCATTACTCATTGTCGCTTTGCCATTTATGGCAATCACCGCAGTGGCTATTCTGTTCGAGGATGCAGCGCCCGTGCTCTATCGCCAGGAACGCGTGGGTCAGGGGGGCAGCACCTTCAGCATCTTTAAGTTCCGCAGTATGCGCAAGGACGCCGAACGCGATGGCAAGCCGCGCTGGGCTAAGACCCATGACGCGCGAACCACTCGGGTCGGAACGGTGATTCGTAAGCTACGTATCGACGAACTGCCGCAAATTTTCAATGTTCTGCGCGGTGAGATGAGCTTTGTCGGCCCGCGTCCGGAACGGCCGTTTTTCGTCAAGGAATTGTCCGAGGAGATTCCTTATTACAACGCGCGGCACAGTGTCAAACCCGGGATCAGCGGCTGGGCCCAGGTTCGCTATCCTTACGGAGCTTCGTTGGAAGACTCGATCGAGAAGCTGCAGTACGATCTCTACTACGTGAAGAATCACACTCTATTCCTCGATATCATGATTCTCCTCGAGACCGTGCAGGTGGTGCTCTGGGGCAAAGGGGCCCGATAGACTCGCGCGCTCGCCAACACAGATCATGCAGATAGGAATCCTTAGCTACGGCCTTGCCGCAATCGCCTTCGGGGCACTCACCGTACTCCTGATGTCGAGTTGGCGGGGCCGGGTACAGGGTGCGCTGCTCGCCGGGAGCAGCGCTTTGACTGCGTTGTGGGCGGCAGCTGCAGCTTATCAGGTCTATGCCGGGCGTCCGCAGAATGGGTTTGTCGACACACTCGAAGTGCTCCGCGACGGCGCCTGGTTGGCATTTCTCATCCTGTTACTCGGGGCCGCGCGACGCGGCAGCCCCGCCTTCACGCAGACCTTGCGCTTCATCACGGCCGCCCTCGGGGTCTTCTGTCTGGCCCTTATCAGTGCCCTGCTGCTACGTGAGCCGAGCTTGTTTGAGCAATTCTCCGGTGCCAGCTACTTTGCGGGCATTCTCGGTCGCCTGATCCTGTCGCTGGCGGGAATCGTCGTGGTTGAACAGCTTTACCGGAATGTATTGCCGCAACAACGCTGGGGAGTCAAGTTTCTTTGTCTGGGCGTCGGTGGGTTATTTGCCTATGACTTCTATCTTTATTCCGACGCCATGCTGTTCAAACGCCTGGATATCGTGATCTGGGACGCGCGCGGCATTGTCAATGCTTTTGCGGTGCCCCTGGTGGCGGTCTCTGCGGCGCGCAATCCCGACTGGTCGCTCGATGTCACGGTGTCGCGACGGGTGCTCTTCCATTCCGCGACGTTGCTTGGCGCGGGCGTTTATCTGCTCGGCATGGCAGCGGCGGGTTACTACATCCGGTTCGTCGGCGGGCAGTGGGGGACAGTGTTCCAAGTGACATTCTTGTTCGGCGCACTCATCCTGCTCATGATCGTGCTGTTCTCAGGCACGGTGCGCGCGCGGCTCAAGGTTTTCCTGAGTAAGCATTTCTTTACTTATCGCTACGATTACCGTGAGGAATGGTTGCGTTTCACTCAAACCCTGTCCGGAGGCGAACCGGGCGTGCAGTTGCGCGAACGCTCCATTCAGGCGATCGCCGAGCTGGTGGAAGGTCCGGCGGGCGCCCTCTGGTTGCGCCGGGACCCCGACACGTTCCAGCGCGCCGCGCACTGGAATCTGCCCGATGGTGAGGGCACCCTGACCGTGGCAAGTTCCTTCGTTGAGTTCCTGGAAGATCGGCAATGGGTTATCGACCTGGACGAGCTGGAAGCTTATCCGGACCGCTACGACGACCTGGTGATTCCAGAGCTGCTGCGCGCTATTCCACGCGCCTGGCTGGTCGTCCCCTTGATCTTGCATGAGAAGTTGCTCGGCTTTGTAGTACTCGTCCGCTCGCGCGGCCAACTCACGCTTAACTGGGAGGTGAGCGATCTGCTGAAGACCGCGGGGCGGCAAGTCGCAAGCTACCTCGCGCAGCTGGAAGCAGCAAACGCTTTGTTGGTAGCGCGGCAATTCGAGTCGTTCAATCGCATGTCGGCCTTTGTAGTGCACGACCTGAAGAATTTGGTGTCACAGTTGTCGCTATTGTTGTCCAACGCCGAAAAACACAAGCACAAACCGGAATTCCAAGACGACATGCTGCAGACCGTGAGCCACTCGGTGGAGAAAATGAAGCGTTTGCTCCTTCAGTTGCGTACCGGCAACCCTATTCCCGAAAAACCGATGACATTGGGCTTGGTCGAGGTCGTGCAGCAGGCTCTGGCCGCTCAGGAAGGACTGGAAATCAAGCCACAGCTGGTGGTTGAGGGAAATGCGCCGCGGGTTGTGGCGAATCGCGAACGGCTCACCCGGGTGCTCGGACACTTGGTCAAAAATGCGATAGAGGCAACACCGGCACACGGGCAGGTCTTAGTTCGGGCAGCAAGCGCCAATAAATTTGCCATAATTGAGGTGGTCGATACGGGTCACGGAATGAGCGAGCGGTTCATTCGCGACAAGCTGTTCCGGCCTTTCGAGTCCACCAAGGAGATGGGGATGGGGGTAGGCACTTACGAGTGCCAACAGTACGTGAACGAGCTTGGCGGACGTATCGAGGTTTCGAGCATCGAAGGCAAGGGTTCGACATTTCGAATCTATCTGCCGCAGAGCAACGACGGGGCACAACAAAGTTTGCCTGAACGGGGGGTGGCGTGAATCAAAAGAAAGGTGTGTTACTGATTGTCGAAGACGATCCTGGACTGCAAAAACAAATGCGCTGGAGTTTCGACGGTTTCGAGGTCGTCTCAGCGGGCGACCGGGAATCGGCCATCGCCCAGGTGCGCCGTCACGAACCTGCGGTCATGACCATGGATCTGGGCCTTCCGCCCGACCCGGACGGCGCTTCCGAAGGCCTGGCGACGCTCGAGCAGGTCCTTTCCATCGCGCCCGACACGCGGGTTATTGTGGTCACCGGCAATCAAGATCGCATCAACGCGGTTAACGCAATCGGCATGGGGGCCTATGACTTCTATCAGAAGCCGTATGACCCCGAAACGCTCAACCTGGTGGTCGAGCGGGCGTTTCGCTTGCACGAGTTGATGCAGGAAAATCGCCGGCTGCGTGCCCGTCAAGTGGATTCGCCGATGCATGGCATCATTTCACGCGATCCGGGCATGCTGAAAGTCTGTCGTAATATCGAGAAGGTCGCCCCGGCCGATGCGACGGTCATGCTGTTGGGCGAATCCGGTACCGGCAAAGAACTTCTGGCGCGTGCACTGCATCAGTTAAGTCCGCGGGCGACCAAGCGCTTCGTCGCCATTAACTGCGCCGCGATTCCGGAAAACCTGCTCGAAAGCGAGCTATTCGGCTACGAAAAAGGGGCGTTCACCGGCGCCGCGAAGCAGACGCGGGGCAAAATTGAATACGCCGACGGCGGCACTTTTTTTCTTGACGAGGTAGGCGACCTGCCGCCAGCCCTGCAAGCCAAGCTGCTGCGCTTTTTGCAGGAGCGCACCATTGAGCGGATTGGCGGCCGCGAGGAAATCCCGGTGGACGTCCGCATCGTTTGTGCCACCCATCAGAATCTCGGCGATCTTATCAAGGCGGGACGCTTCCGCGAAGATCTTTACTATCGTCTGTCGGAAATCATTATCACCATCCCTCCGTTACGCGCCCGCGACGGCGATAGAGCGCTGTTGGCCCATGGCTTCATGAACAAATTCGCCCAGCAGGGAGGCGGGCAGGTGGCAGGTTTCACTGACCAGGCGCTGGGAGCAATCGAGAGTTACGATTGGCCTGGCAACGTGCGGGAAATGGAAAACTGCATCAAACGCGCGGTCATCATGGCCGAAGCCACGCATATTACCGTTGAAGACCTGGGTATCAACGCTTCAGGGCATGATCCGGAACCCTTGAATCTGCGCCAGGTACGGGAAGAAGCTGAGCGCAAGGCGGTGGTCAAGGCGCTCGCCCGCAGTGACGGTAACATTGTCAAGGCTTCGGAAGTGCTCGGCATCAGCCGGCCCACACTGTATGACCTGATGAACCGCTACGGCGTGCGCTAAGCGCGACGCGGCGCTTCTTAAGAGAGGAAAGTCATGACTGTAACGGCCAGGCCCCGCACGACCTTGGTTGTCGTTTTTCTGGCGCTGCTTGCCGTTGCCGCCTGCAATCGCGGGCCAAGTTTAGAGACTCTGTTGCAGAGCGCAAAACAGGCACAGGCCAGGCGGGACAACAAGAGCGCAATCATTCACCTCAAAAATGCGCTGCAAAAGAAGCCGGACCATGCAGAGGCACGCTATCTGCTGGGCGCTTCCTATCTGGAAATCAACGATCCCAAAGCCGCGGAAGGCGAGCTGCGCAAAGCGATGGATTTGCGGTTCCCACGCGAAAGCGTACTGCCCAAGCTCGCGCGCGCGCTCATCCTGCAAGGCGAATTTCAGAAGGCGCTCGACGAAACCAAGTCTGATCCTGGCGGGGAGCGCGATCAGTCAGCGGAACTATTGAGTATCAGAGGGCTCGCGCAGCTGTCGCTGGGTGAGGTTGAGGCAGCCAAAGTCTCCTTGAATGAGGCGAGCGCAAAGGATCCCGAGCTACCGGATGCGCTGCTGGGTGAAGCGCGCCTCGCGGCGGGGGCAAAGGATCTGGATGGCGCGCTGAAACTCATCGATCAGGTGCTCGCCAAAACACCGCAAAATCTTGACGCCTTGCTGATGCGCGGTGACCTGTTGCGGCTCGCTTTGAAGCCCGAAGAGGCTATTGCTGCCTACAGAAAGGTGGCAGAGAGCTATCCGGACAACATCGCGGCAAGATTGAATGTCGCCTCCTTGCAGATGGGGGCGGGAAAGTACGATGAAGCGCTCAACGAAGTGGCAGAAGTAAGGAAGATTGCCCCGCAAAGCCCGGCGGCGTATTACACGCAGGCGCTGGTCGAATTCAGAAAGCGTGACTATGCGCAGGCGCGGGACGCGGTGCAGCAAGTGCTCAAGGTTGCTCCCGGACACCTGCCGAGTCTTGCGCTTTCCGGGGCGATCGACCTTGCGCTAGGTTCGTATGCCCAAGCGGAGCAAAGTTTGCGCAAGGTATTGGAGCAGGCGCCGGAGAATGTCTACGCCCGAAAACTACTCACGCTCAGCCTGCTGCGCAGCCATCAGGGGCAGCGCGCGATCGAAGCGTTGGAACCCGCTTTGAAAACGGCCCCGAACGATCCCGCCATCCTCGCCCTGGCGGGCGAGGTCTATATGCAAAACAACGAGTTTGCCAAGGCAAGCCAGTTCTACGAGCGGGCCTCGCGGAATGATCCGAAGAACGCGCAAATGCGCACCGGGCTTGGCTTAGCCCGCCTCGCCGTTGGCGACAGCGACCGGGCGCTTGCGGATCTTGAGTCGGCGGCGGATCTGAATACCGGCGAGTATCAGGCGGACGCGGTGTTGCTCATGGCCTATTTGGCGCGCAATGAGTTCGACAAGGCCGAGAAGACCGCGGCCGGCTTGGTCAAGAAGCAGCCCAATAACCCGCTCGTCTATAACCTGCAGGCCGCGGTATACATTGGAAAAAGGAACGAGGCCCAGGCCCGCGCCTCGCTCGAGAAGGCACTCGCACTGCAGCCCAATTACTTCCCGGCTGCCATGAATCTCGCCCAGCTGGACTTGCAGCAGAAGAATCCGCAGGCAGCCCGCGCGCGGTTCGACACCATTCTGAGTCGGGATCCGAACAACCTTCAAGCGCTCATCGCCTTGGCTACCTTGTCCAGGGCCCTAGGCGCGACCGATCAGGAAGCGCTCGCCTGGTTGGAGCGGGCTCGGAAGGCTAACCCCACGTCATATCAGCCCCCGATCCTCCTGGCCCGCTATTACCTTCAGGCTGGCGCAGACGCCAAGCGGGCTACTGAACTTGCGCAGGAGGCGCAGACGATTGCCCCCGATAACACCGATGTGCTGGATACCCTCGGCATGGCACAGCTAACGGCGGGGGAGCGCAATGCTGCATTAAACACTTACAACAAGCTTGTCTCGCTGCAGCCGCGATCGCCGGAGGCGCTACTTCGCCTGGCCAATGCTCAGATAGCGAACGACAATCCTGCGAGCGCCGTACCAACGCTCAAAAAGGCACTCGAGCTGAGGCCGGACCTCCTGGAAGCGGAGCGGCTGCTGGTCGCGTTGCAGCTGAAAGCGAACCGCATCGATGAAGCGCTTAAAATTGCCCGGGATGTGCAGCGGCAGTCGCCAAAGTCGGCGATCGGTGCAATATTGGAAGGTGACGTGCGCATGGCGGAGAAGAAGTATCCGCCCGCCATCACCGCATATGAACGGGCATATACATTGGGTAAGAGCGGTCCACTGGCTGTCAAGCTGCATGCCGCGCTCCTCCAGGCGGGCAGAGCCGAGGAGGCGGACGCCCGGCTTGCAACGTGGCTCAAGGATAACCCCGACGACCTTCTCGTCCGACTCTACTCCGCGGATGCCGCGCTGAAGCTCGGCAGGTATAAGGCGGCCGGGGAGCAATATGAAGTCGTCTTGAAGAAACAGCCAGACAATGTACTCGTGCTGAACAATCTCGCCTGGGTCTACGAGCAGCTCAAGGACCCGCGCGCCATCCAGATGGCAGAGCAGGCCTATAAGCTCAGGACAAACAGCGGGCCGATCATGGATACCTACGGCTGGATGCTGGTCAACCAGGGCGGCCTGGAGAAGGGATTGGCATTGCTGCAGCAGGCGGTGAGTCTCGCTCCGGACCAGCAGGAGATTCGCTATCACTACGCCGTCGCCCTCGTTCGATCCGGAAAGAAGGACTCCGGTCGGGCAGAATTGGAAAGGATCCTTTCGGGGGATGGGAATTTTGCGCAGGAGGCGCAGGCGAGAGAGTTGTTGAAAAGCGTCCAGAACTGACAACGCGGCTGGCAGCAGCGTCAACCCCTTCGTTTCGCGATCTTCGGGCTCGATCTCGCCGGTCCGTCCTACTTGGGCCCGGGCGCCATGGCCAAGTCGGTCGGTCCTTGCGTGGGCGTTGGCAGCGAAGCAGCCCACCGCGATATGAACGAAGCCAGCTTTCGGGTGCCGGTGGCTGGCCACGTCGCCGCTTCCGGGCGGTGATAGTTTTGTTTGGGACGCGAGCTTCATACGCTCGCTCGGACCAGAGGCTCAGGAGCTACAAGATTCGAGAGGGACATGGCGTGCCATCGGCCGGAGTCCCCCCGGGGCAGATGCGCTATGATCCGTTAAATTCATCCACAACCAACGAACCGCACAAATAATGAATAGCCGATTTCTCTTTGCCAGCGGCCGCAAGGCCACCCTCGCCACGATTCTCCTCGCAGCGCTCTCAATGGGTGCCGGCTGTGAAAAGCTCAGAAACCTCACGGACGTCGAGTATGTGCAGCGCGCCAAGGTTTTTCAGAACGAGGGGGACAGTGCTTCGGCGGTTGTTGAACTCAAGAATGCCTTGCAAAAGAATCCCAACAACGCCGAAGCGCGTTGGATTCTGGGAGAAATCTACGTAGACCAGGGCCTGGGTCGCGAGGCGGAAAAGGAGTTGCGCCGGGCCAGCGAGCTGGGGATCCACGGAGATGCCATCAAGGTGGCGTTGGGGCGCGCATTACTGCTGCAGAATGAGTTCAGCAAGGCGCTCGCGCAATCCGAGCCGAGCGGGAATGCCTCAAAGAGCGCGGTCGTGAATCTGCTCGTCATCCGCGGCGAAGCCGACTTGGGCCTGCGTCGTCTGGACGACGCTTGCCGGCTCTTTTCCGAGGCGCGCGAGCAGGATGCGAGTTTCGTGCGCGCCTATTGGGGCCTCGCGCGCTGCGCGTTTGCGCGGGGCAAGCTCGACGAGTCGCTCGCGCTTCTCAAACAGGCCGTCAAGCTGAACGATAAGAACAGCGACTCCTGGGCCTACCTGGGCGACTTCCACCGGCTCGCGACCCAGCTGACCGATTCGGAAACCGCTTACACGACGGCACTCAAATACCGGCCGCAGAATGTGAACGCCATGGTCGGTCGGGCGGCGGTGCGGGCCATGGGTGGCAAGCTGGACGAAGCGACTACTGATCTGGATGCCGCGACCAAATTGATCAGTACGCAGCCCGCCATCATTCACCTGCGCGGTGTCGTGCAATTCCGCAAGGGGCGCTACCCCGAGGCCAAAAGTGATTTCGAAGCGGCGCTGAAACTTGCGCCGGATTATTCCCCCACGCTGCTGTGGCTTGGGCTGACCCACTATGCGCTGCAGGAATACGAGCAGGCGTCGAAGTACCTGACGCAATACAACCGCATCAATCCGGGGGTGTCTCAAGTTGAGGCCCTGATGGCGATGGTGCAGGCGCGCATGGGGGCCAAGGGAGCGGCCACGGAAACGCTCAGGCGTCTGGATGCGATCAACCCCGCGGATGCGCAGACCCTCGCGTTCATGGGCCGCACCTATATGCTGATCGGGGATCCGTCGGGTGCTGTTCAGACGTTTTCCAAGGCGTTGGACAAAGATCCCGCGGAGGCGCAAAACCGCATCGACCTGGCGGTGGCGCTGGTGCAAAAAGGCGACTTGAAAGGGGCGATCCAGCAACTCGACAAGGCCCTGGAAATCCAGCCGGATATCCAGCGGGCGCAGGATATGCTCATTGCGGCATTGATCGAGGATCGCCAGTATGAGCGTGCCGCAACCGCCATTGACGCAGCCCAGGCGAAACGACCCAGGAGTCCGGTGCCGCACAACTTCCGCGCCTGGCTGATGGCCGCACAGTCCCGGAGCGCTGAATCCGAAGCCGAATACCGGAAAGCCCTGGATCTGGAGCCAGGTAACGTGGCGGCCGGCCAGCAACTCGCCGGCTCGGCCATGTCCCGTGGCGATCTGGATGGGGCCCGCAAGCGGTATCGTGAGATCTTGGTCGCCCACAAGGATGACCTGCCCACCCTGATGGCGCTTTACGCCCTGGAGCTCAAGGCCAATCAGCCCGGGGAAGCACAGAAGGTACTGGAGGGCGCGGTCGCCGCCCATCCCGAGGCTCCGACCCCGGCCGCCATTCTTGCGTTCAGCTACATGCAGGCGGGAAACGCCAGAAGAGCCTTACAGGTGAGCGAGGCCGCGGCCGCCGCTTCCCCGGGGGACAATTTTCTGCTGATCCAGCGCGGCAGTGCCTACCTCGCCCTCAACGACACGGGTAACGCCCTTGTCAATTTCCAGCGCCTGGTCGCTCTCAAGCCGGACGATCCCGAAGCCCACTTCAAGCTGGCCGCCGCGAACGCGGCAAGCCACGATCTCGTTGCCACTCGCAAGGAGCTTACGAAGGCGCTGGAGTTGAATCCCCAGTATCTGCCCGCCAAGATTGAGTTGGCCCGGCTTTCGCTCGCGGAAAATAAGCCGGCGGAGGCCCTCAGTCTAGCCACGGATGCGCGCAAACTTGCCCCGGACAACATCGATGTCGACCTGCTCGAGGCGGCCGCCTACCAGGCGCAAAAGCAGCCACCGCGCGCCATTGCGCTCCTCGAGAAGTCGGTGAAGACGCACCCCGACTCGGACCGTGTGCTGCTCGCCTTGGCGAAAGCGCGCTGGGATGCCGGTGAGAGCGATGCCGCGGCGAAGCTCGCGCAGGGTTGGTTGCAGCGGCATCCTGACAGCGTGCCGGCCTTGAGCTTCCTTGCCGAAGCCAACATGGGATTGGGGCGCCCAGCACTGGCGATCGCCAATTACGAGGCACTGCTGAAGCAGCGCCCGGACGACCTCAGCGCGCTGAACAACTTGGCGGTGTTGCTCACGCAAAGCGAGCCCGAGCGGGCGCTCACCTATGCGGAACGCGCCTATCAACTGGCGCCGACGCAGGGGGCGATCGCCGACCTGTGGGGATGGCTCCTGGTCGAAAGCGGCAAGACCGACCAGGGCATCGAGGTCCTGCGCAAGGGGATGGACGCGCCAAACGCCACCAAGCTGCCGAGCTTGTCCTATCACTACGCGGCGGCGCTTGCCAAGGCAGGGGAAAAGGAGCAGGCAAGGCGTCAACTCACGCGCCTGCTGAATAGCGGCACGCATTTCCCCGAGGAAGCCCAGGCGAAGGCGCTGCTCAACCGGCTGTAAGGTCCTCGCCTCGCTGTGCCAGACCAGGCGCTCGCCGTCCACTCCTCCGGACCGCGGCGCCCAGCCCGCGGGGCAGTTAGCAGCGCGTGCGCCGCCTCACCAGATAAGCGAGCGAGCCCAGAAGCAGCAGCACAAGGCCGGCGTCCGGCTGGCCGGCCGGGTTCAATGTACAGCCCCCGCCGCCGCCCCCGCCCCCGCTCGCGCCGTTGACCGTCTGCACGAAAACGGAGGACGTTCCGGGCTTGAAACTGGGATCGCCGCTATAGACAGCCGATATGTTATGGCTGCCTACGCCGAGACCGGCAGTGGAAATCGCGGCAGTGTTGCCGCTCAACGTTAGTGCCGAAGACGGAGTCAGGTCAATGAGGAAACTGACGGTGCCGGTTGCAATCACCCCAACCGTGCCGTTGTTCGCCCCGACCGCGGCGGCGAAGGTAACGCTCGTGCCGGCAGTGGAGGGATTGGGGGTCGAGGTCACGATGATCGTCGGGGTGGCGAGGAAGTTCGGGTCGGTGGTGCTGAGCCGAGTATCGTCGGCAAACCACAGGAAGTTGTCCGGACCGGTGGTCAGGCCGAACTGCTGACCGGCGATCGTTCCCGAGGTCTTCGGGACTTCGGTCGGCACCAGGGATGCTGTATTGACGTGGCCGACCTTGGCCCCGTTACCCTCCGTAAACCAGATGTCGTGGTCCGGGCCGACCGCGATACCAAACGGTTGCGAATTCCCCGTGGGTATGGAAATTTCAGTGACCATGCCGGCAGTCGTGATGCGGCCAATCTGGTTCGCCGATTGCTCGGTGAACCAGAGGTTCCCATCAGGACCTAAGACGATGCTGAGCGGGCCGCTGTTGGCGGTAATGCCCGCAAAGAATTCGGTAATCGTATTGACCGTGCCAGGAGCGATCCTGCCGATGCGACTGGTGCCGAACTCGGTGAACCACAGGTTGCCGTCAGAGACGGGGCCGGCGACAATCACCTGGGGAAGACTGCCCGCGGGCAACGGGAACTCGGTGATCACCCCACCGGGAGTGATACGGCCGATTTTAGGGGTGTTCGGGTTCGGTAGCGGAAGGCTTTCCTCTGTAAACCACAGATTACCGTCGGGCCCCGCGGTAATGCCAAGCGGATGGGCGTTGAGCGTGGGAATTACGAATTCGTTGGTGATGATGCCGGCCGTTGTGATACGGCCGATCTTGTTGCCCGCGCCTTCGGTAAACCACAACGCTCCGTCCGGGCCCACCGTGATGAATTCCGGCCGGCTGCTGCCGGTGGGATTGGTAACAGGATCAACCGGTGCCGTCGTGGGTATCGTGAACTCCGCCACGGTGCCGCTCGAAAGGTCGAAGCGACCGATTTTGTTGACGCTGCGCTCGGTAAACCAGACCGTATTGCTGCCGGGAGGGCCCGGGGTGATTTCGACCGTGCCGGCGTTGGCCGTGAGCAGTCCGATTTGGTGAAATACCTGGGCCTGTGCCTCCGTGACCGGCATGAGCAGGGCGAACGCCAGGCCAACCGAGATCCATGTGCTTATCCTGCGCGCGAGATTCATTTTTTGCTCCTGTAGGTTTGTTATAAGGAGGAGCGCCTCCCCCCGGCGAACGCGCGCCCCGCACACATCCATGCGTCGTGGGGCGCCACGGCCCCGTCGCCCCAAGTAGTGCTACACGGCTGAATCGCACCGGTTTGATATCGGCTACAGTTACAGTATAAACCACCGAATCACGCCGAACGCAAGGCGGGTCCGGCGCGAGGTCCGCTCGTTGTATCCAGGTGTATCTGGCCTAACCAACGCGACTGCGTTCCACGTCGCGAGCGGCCGACACAACGAGCACGAACACAATCATCAGGCCACTACCGGGAAATTAAGCAAATATCCCGCCAGGGTTATCATCCGGGGTCGCGCAAGAATCGGCCGGTGGCGCGTTCGCATGTGGTGTGCCAAGCCGCAATTAGCCGTTCGTCAAAGGCGAGGGGGGGGTACGGCGGAGTCGGTTGGGAATGTCGAAAATTTTTACAGGGCCAAGAACGCTTGTGGGTGCATTAAACCCGGGGGATAACTCTTCCCCGCCCGGTGTATAACTCTTTGGAACTAACGCGACTAACCGCTTTGGCGCGTCGACAAATTTTACAGTTCTTTCGAACTGGATTCGCAGCCCGCGGCAATAGCTATTTAGAATGAAGAGATTGACGCTCTGGCATGGCTCATGCTTCCTGGTATAGCGAACTGTGTAATAGTTCACAGATTACTTTGACCGAAGAATAAAGGAGTGCCGACATGAGACTAATCCGTACCACGCTAATAGCCGCAGCGCTTGCCACGGCAGCCTTTTCGTCTGTCGCGTTTGCCGCGCCAGTGATTTTGAATTGGGAACTTAAGCCCACCGTAGCTGCAGATAGCAAAGGCATCAACAACTTAAGCTACAACGGCGAAAGCTATATTGTTAATGCCGTTGGCGGCGGGGGTGCCTTCACCTTCACGGACAACGGTGTGTTTAACATCATTCAGAAGAACGGCGGCCTTCCCCTGACCCTGGCCGGGGGACAACTCACCGCGGTGTACTCTGGCGGCTCAGGCTCGGGTAGCCTGACCAGCGGAAACTTTACCTTCAATGCGGGCGGGACGCTGAACTTCTACTACAATACCACGCCGACGTACGGGACCAAGGCCGCAAACAATTATGGGGCTTCGGATGGCACGCTGATCGGGACATTCAGCCAGCTCGCTGGGGGCGGTGGATCGATCAATCCCGACGGTACACCGGCAGCGAACGGCCAAATCACCTCCCTGTTCAGAGCGACCTTCCTCGCTGCCGGGGTGTGGCTTGACTCCGCTGCGGCGGATCTAAATGGCAGAATCCCCTTCCTGCTCGGGTTCACGACCGTTAACGCGAATGAGGACATCAGCGCCAACGGTCCATGCCCTGGTGGCGGAGTGACTTGCACGATTGATCCGAATCTGGTGGGCGCGCTGGGTGCGATAATCCCTAACGACCCGCCGAATCACTTCCTGGTGAGAAACGGTGGTCAGTTCCAGCTGGAGGCACAGGTGCCTGAGCCAGGAACCATTGCGCTACTCGGTCTCGGCCTGCTGGGACTGGGCTTTGGAGTTACCCGCCGCCGCTCATAAACGGCTAGACAGGTAAATACTAAGAGGGGCCAATGTATTGGCCCCTCTTGCTTTTCGGCGCCCGCATCAGGTTTGCACAGAGAACCTCATTTCCGAAGCGGCTCAAGGCAACGGGTTCCGCTCGGACGGGGTTTCGCGTTGAGGGATCTGTGCGCGTTGAACTGTGCCCTCACCCATTGAAGGGCAAACCAGCGAAGCGTCGGTCATTCCCGCTCAGCTGCCTTTCACCGCCCTTGAAGACATGCCACCCCGCTGATCTTTGTTAAGCAATCCGGCCCGAAGTAGCCAAGCCGCCCGTCAATCCCCTTGCGCGCTAGAGATGAGGAGCTCCTTCAGCGGACGGCGCAGAGAGCGGGCGGCGGCCGCCTTGCCAGCGCCGATACGGCCCATGAATACGGCCTTCTGGCGCGTCTCGAGGCCGATCAATTGGTCGAGTTGCCGCGTCACCTCGCAGGCCTTCTCCCACAATCCCGGCGTTTGCGAAAAATGTCGTCCCATCGATACGTACTGCGCAAAAATCAAGGGTGTCTGCTCGGGTTGAAGTTGCAGGCCCAAGTGCGTCGCCGTAAGCCAGAAGCGCTGTAACGCGCGCCCCGCGCTCAGATAATCATCGATCGCTCGGGGCGGAGCTCCAGCCACCAAAATGAAATGCGCCCCGCAAGCGAGCGCGGGAATCAGATCAAGCTGAAGTCGCGGCGCGATGGTGCCGCCGAGATAGCGATTGAAGAAATTCACCCGAGCCCAGCTTTGCATGACCCATTCCATCAGCCTCGTGGTTAGCGGATCCAGCCCCAGCGCCTGATCCGGAATCCGATCATAACTGTATTTGGCTCGCCATTCGATGATTGCCCGGTGGACCGCATAGGCCTCGGGCATGGTGAGACGAATGCCCGCGTTGCGGAACAGCAATCCGGCGAGCTGAAGTTTGGTTGCCAACCCCTCCAGCCAAATGACCCGATAGAGGCCAGCCGCTTGCTCCAGGGAGTTCTTCTCCTGGCGGGTCAGAAGTCTCGTCTGCAGCGCCCGCCGTTGCACGCATCTGCGCTCGATCACATCGACCAGCGGATCGCGGGCGAGCGCAGCGTCCGCCCTCAGTCGCACATCGATCAACGGTGCTCGCTCGCCGGAGTGAGGGCGGAGCAGAAACTCTGCGCGCCGCTGCAGAGAACTTGCGGCGATGGCGATCGTTTCCAGCAGAGCGCCGAGCGCGATGTGGCTGGGATGGCCATCGACGTCGTAGATACTGTGCTCACGCGTATCGAAGCCGTGAATCACGCAGCTTTCGTCATCGATTAACTCGAAGCGCCAGACCTGCGTATTGTCCCCGCTAGGCGTCCAGCGAGCGGCGTCGAGGACGCTGAGAATGGCTCGCTCAGGCATTGAGCATCCGTTTGAGCTGTCGACGCGCGATGGCCAGGCCCAGTCGCTGGAGGGGATTGTTGTTTCCGAAGGGCCGCCATGTCCTCGCGAGCTGGTTCCGATAGGCATCGAAGTGGTACCCGTGCGGCGCACACATCACGTCGCCGCGCCGCAATAGAATCTTTAGCGCTTCCGTGGCGGCAAGCCCGGCGCACAACTGGCACCCCATCACCGTCGATGGCCCCCGCTGCTCGGCAAAGCTGAGGCTGCTCCTGTCCACCAAGTAGCTCATCTGCAACCGGGCGGGGGAAAGTCCCAGAAGGAAGCGGATGGCCTGCTCCTCTTCTGGCTGACCTTCAAAGAGGAAGTACTGCTCGAAGGTCATGCGCCCGGGCAGGAAATTGAGCACCGCCGCGCCCATCCCGAGGGGGGCCGCGGTAACCGCGGGGATCCCCTGGATCGCACAGGCCGCAAAGACAGCCTGTCGCGCGCCGAAAGCGAAGAAGTCCAAGCCGTCAACGTACAGATCGACTTCCGTCAGGAAATCCCCGACGTTGTCTTTTGTCACACCGGAAGGAAAGACGCGAATGCTCAACTCGGGATTGATATCTCGGGCCATCGCAATGAGCACGTCACTTTTGGCGCGTCCCAAAGTTGAGGTCATTGCACCGGCCTGACGGTTGAAATTAACGACGTCGAAGCGATCGAAGTCGGCCAGATTGAAAGCACCCACGCCGAGCCTCGTCAACGTCAGGACATGGCTGCCGCCCACCCCACCCAGCCCCGCTATAGCGATGCGCTTGCCGCGCAAACTGTGCTGTTCCTGGCGGGTAAGCCAGCCGATATTTCGCGAAAACGCCTGCTCGTAGGAGAAGTCCTGTACCACCCGCAACCCTCTCTGGTCTTGGCCTGCAGCGAGGACGTTGCGCTCGATGTTCTCGCGCCAACCGCTCTGGCCGGGCTGTAAGCGCCGGCCAGACATGCTCGCTGACGCTCAGTTGCTCCGGCGCCGGCCATCGCGAATTGCATTTCCCATGCGGGAATGACAGTGACCGGGACGGACTGCCCAGCGGACGCTTAGCTGAGCCGACGCAGCCGACCGGCGATACCCGCTTCTTCGGATACTGAAAAGAAGTAGGGGTAGAGTGACTTCTCGCCGACGGCAAGTTCCGCATGGCCGCCATACATGCCGATCTGCCTCTGGGCATGTTCAAAGTTCAGGCGCAGAAGGATCGCCGGAGCGCTCACTCGCCGATTTTGCTTCTCCGGCCCGAACTGCACGAAGCCAAGCATTTTTTCGTAGAATTTGACGTGACGCGGGTTGACCTCAACGAACAGGTCGGAATAACTATGGATGCGGTACGCGTAGATATAGGCAATGTGAAAAATCGAAGCCAAGACGCGCTTGGATCGGATCGCGCCATCGACCGCAAGCTTGGTAAATTCACAGATGCGCTGCCCCGCCGCACGGAGCACGTCGATTTCATCCTTGTAGAGTTCATCCACCAGCAAACCGATCGGCGAATCGAAACCGACGCTGATGGTCGCGACGGGCGCATCTTCATTAGAGGCAACCAGCGTGATACGATTGGGGTGCTCCTGCACCGCGCCAACCACATTGTAGCCGCGCCACGAATACATCTTCCTGATCAACATGCTTGCCGAATTGCGGCGGCCCTCGGTGTCAGCCAGCCTCACCTTGAAGAGTTTGCGCTCGACGGCTAGATCGCGGAGTTCGGCTGCTTCCGGCTGGTCGAGAACGAGCGAAGTCATGACATGGGGAGACTCGAATGGAATACCCACGATGGTTCTGCCCGCCCAGTTTTGATCGCGCTCTTCGATCTTCGCCACCGCAGTGATTGTTGCCTGGTCCTTCCCCAATAATTCGCCTGCTTTGCGCACACCGACAAAGTTCGTTACCATCGAAGCGCGTCGGGATTCCGTCAGGCTACCTTACGAAATCAGGTTTCATAGTAGCATAGACAGATGCTCGCAGCGTCGGGGGTGTGAAGTGGTTCATACAGGGACGCCGTTGTTTATGAGATTTTCCCATACTATCGCTTCTCCCTGTCGAGGCGAATGTCATTTGACTTCAGCACCTTGGCTTCGCCGGGGTCTTGACAAAACGGCCTTTTGAACTAAGGTCATGATTGGATAGTGCAAGTCGTGGAGCCTGAGTTTCGTACCAACGCGTCCGATTAAGCTAAACGGCGACGGGCATGCGGCGCAAACCAACCAAGTTTCCTAGAGCAGCCTCGTGTGTGTGACATACCGGAAGGAACGAAAAACATGGACCTAATCAGGACTCGCCGTTTTACTTGGATCGTAATAGCCTCTGTCTTAATAGGTCTCAACGCTTGTGTCGGTATGAAAAATCCACCGGCACCGGTTACCGCCGATTCGGCCGCAGACAGGGATTACCTGATTGGACCCGGGGATATCTTAAGCATCGTCGTTTGGCGCAATCCCGAAGTATCACAGACCGCCCCGGTACGGCCTGATGGAAAAATCACGACCCCTCTGGTCGAGGACATCGAGGCGATCGGTAAAACGCCCACCCGGCTCGCCCGCGATCTGGAGAAAGCGCTGTCCAAATACATTCAGGATCCCGTCGTGTCGGTCATCGTGACGAACTTCGTGGGTCCCTATAGCCAACAGGTGCGAGTGGTCGGGCAGGCCACGAAGCCGCAAGCGTTACCCTACCGAAAAAACATGAGTTTGCTCGATGTCATTATCGCCGTCGGCGGCATCACCGACTTCGCTGACGGGAACCGCGCGACCTTGTTGCGCGGTCCAGACAAGAAAGCCTACAGTCTTCGGCTGAATGACCTGCTCAGGCGCGGTGACGTATCCGCCAACGTGGAAGTGCGCCCCGGCGACGTTGTTGTGATACCGGAAAGCCTTTTCTGACCCCCGGTTGACCGCTAGCTTACGGGCGTCTCGTTTAAGTCAAAGAAACGTCCGTCCTACCAGGGTGCGATGCCCGTATCCGGGAATTCGAGGTCATAGTCATGCATCAAACATTTGCTCAGCTGCTCAGTTACCTTAAGCAAATTTGGCAGTACCGCTGGCACGCCGCGGTGTTTTCCTGGTTTCTTTGCCTCGCTGGGTGGGTGGCGGTCTCTATGATCCCGAATCGCTACGAGGCTAGCGCACGCGTTTATGTGGATACCCAAAGCATCCTGAAGCCGCTCATGACCGGGCTCGCAGTGCAGCCTAATCTGGACCAGCAGATTGTCATGATGACGCGAACGTTGATCAACCGACCGAACGTCGAAAAAATCATTCGCATGTCGGACTTGGACATCAGAGTTAGAACTCAAGAAGAAAAGGAAGGCCTGATCGACCGGCTCGGCAAGCAGATCGAGCTGAGAAGCGCTGGACGGGACAACCTCTACACGATTGCGTATGCCGATCCCTCGCCCGACGTCGCGAAAAAAATAGTCCAATCGCTGCTCACGATATTTGTAGAAAGCAGCCTGGGCGACAAGCGCAAGGATGCAGATCAGGCTCGGCGCTTCCTCGATGAACAGATCCGGGGCTACGAGCAAAAGCTGGTCGTGGCGGAGACCGCGCTGAAGGATTTTAAGCAAAAGTACCTGGGTTTCGTACCGGGCGAAGGCCCCGGACGCGATTACTTTTCGCGCCTCAGCGACACGGCGGCGGCGCTCAATCAAGCGAAATTGGATTTGCGTGAAGCCGAAACCGCTCGCGACTCGATGCGCAAGCAGCTATCGGGCGACGTGCCGATCGTCCTTTCCGACAAGGAGCTGACGAGCGATCCCGAACTAGAGAGTCGGATTCAGACTTTGCGCAAAAATCTGGATACGATGCGCCTTAACTACACGGAACAGCATCCGGATATCATTGGCGCCAAGCGGGTCATCGAGCAACTGGAACAGCAGAAGAAGAAAGCGCTTTCCGAACGCAAGTCCTCAGGATCCCTGCTTCGGGAGAGTCCTGCCTTCCAGCAGATGCAATTGTCCCTCGCCGAGAGCGAGGCAAACGTTGCCTCGTTGCAGGCGCGGGTGTCCGAGTACGATCGGCGCTACACCGAGCTGCGCGCGGCCGCCGACAAAGTACCGCAGGTCGAGGCTGAATACACGCAACTCAATCGCGACTACGACGTCAACAAGCAGAACTACGAGAAGCTGCTGGGTCGGCGCGAGTCAGCGCAAATCTCCGGCGACATGGACGCCAATACCGGAGTCATGGACTTTCGTATCATCGACCCGCCCCGCGTTCCGCTGGTGCCAAGCTCACCGAACCGGCAACTCTTGAGTTTGGTCGTGTTGCTGGTAGGGGTTGCCAGCGGCATTGCGGTCGCATTCGTGTTAAGCCAGATCAGGCCCACCTTTAGTGACCGGAAATCGCTGCGCCTGGTTACTGGATTGCCGATCCTTGGCAGCGTCTCGATGATCTGGACCGAGGGGCAGCGCGCCCGGCGCAAACGAAACCTCATCGCCTTGGCGGCTTCCTACGCCGGCTTGATCGCCTCCTATGGAGCGATCGTTGTAGCGCTTACCATGCTAACCAGGACAACCTAAGGAGCGGGACGGTACATGACGATGGGTGCAATTGCCGCGTTTAACTACCTGTTCAGCGGGGAATAATATGAGCATTATCGAAAAAGCAGTCAACCGACTGGGTTCCGTTGACAAACCGGTGCCGTCTGCGCTTGAAGCGGCACCCCATCGCCCGGCCGAATTGAGCCCGCACCCGGAGCGTCCCGGTCCGGAGCCCTGGCAAGGATCACCCAAGGGGGAGCATTCCGCGAACTATGGTGAGATCGATCTGGAAAAGCTGCGCGCATCGGGAATGATCGTTCCCGACGGACAGAAATCCCAGCTCTCCGAAGAGTTCCGCAATATCAAGCGCCCGCTACTGACCAACGCCTTTAATCGCAGTGGGGCGCCCATCAAACACGGCAATCTCGTGATGGTGACGAGTTCGTTCCCGGGAGAAGGCAAGAGTTTCTCGGCGATCAACCTGGCGATGAGCATTGCCATGGAGATGGACCATACCGTTCTGCTGGTCGATGCCGACGTGGCGAAGCCGTCCCTCCCGTCCTTCCTCGGTGTGCAGGCCGAAAGGGGGTTGATGGATCTCTTGCTCGACGAACGCCTGCGGTTTTCCGATGTGCTGATCAAGACCAATGTCCCGAAACTCAATATATTGGCGGCCGGGCGATTCCATCCGCGCGCAACCGAGTTGCTCGCGAGCGATGCCATGAGCCGACTGCTGGTTGAAATGGCCGTTCGTTATCCGGACCGACTGATCATTTTCGACTCGCCACCGCTGCTCGCAACCACGGAATCGCGGGTCCTTGCGAGCCACATGGGGCAGATCGTGATGGTCGTAGAAGCGGCTAAGACGCCCCAGGAGGCGGTTAAGGATGCGCTCGCACAGATCGATAAGTCCGGGGTGGTCGGCTTGTTGCTGAATAAAGGGACCGGTGGCCTGGGAGATGACCAATACGGCTATGCTTCCTACGGCTACGGTTATGGCGCGTGAGGTTGGACGGCGCAAGCGCGCGGCGCCGGTGCAGGTTAGCGCGAGACGAAAGGCCCTCACCAGGCTCACCGTCTGCTGGGTAAGCTGTTCAACTTGGGCGTTCCTTGCGGTGGTTCCCGCGGCGCAAGCGGCACAATGGCGGGGCACACTGAACCTGGACGCTTCGGAAACGTTTACCGACAACGTGTCGCTCGTGCCTGCCGGTTTGGCGAAGAGCGACTTCATCACCCAAATCAGTCCCGGGTTTTCACTGCGCGGCGTCGGTCCCAGGTTGGATGTGTCGGTAGACTATGCCTTGCGCAGTTTCACCTACGCTCAGAACACTGATCTGAACCACACGGATCATGTCTTGTCCGCTAACCTGAAGTCGGAACTGGCAAAGAACTGGCTGTTCCTTGATGCAAACGCCGCTATCGCCCAGCAGAATATCTCCCTGCTGGGGCCGATCGGGGTCAATAACAACGCGAGCAACGCCAACCGCTCCGAAGTTCGCACCTACCTCATCAGCCCGTACATTCGAGATCGCTTCGCCTCCTTTGCCGATTACGAAGTCCGCTACCAATACGACACCGTCAGTTCCGATAGCAACAGTCTTTCGAACAGTTCGGCGAACAAATTCAGCGCAACGATGACGAGCGGCCCGGCTTTTTATCGCTATACCTGGGATTTGAAGCTCTACAAGGAAACCGACTACTATCAGCAGAGCGCGGATCAAAATCAGGAAAACGTGACCGGCAACCTCCGCTATTTCCTGACGCCGCGCTTTGCGCTGACCGGCGGCACCGGTTACGAAAAGTTCGACTATCTGACCGTCGGAAATAAGCCCGAAGGCGCATTCTGGAACGCAGGCATTCTTTGGCGGCCATCGCCCTTGACGAGCCTCACCCTTTCGGGTGGCCATCGATTCTACGGCCCCTCCTACGCCCTCGACTTCAGCCACCGTTCCCGCCGTCTGCTCTGGCGATGGTCCTATAGCGAAGCCGTCAATACGGCACGGTCCAACTTCGTGAACCCGCCGCAGGGCGTGAGCACCTTCGGTTTTCTGAGCTCGCTCGTGGGGGCAGGTATTTCCGACCCGACCCTGCGCGCCCAGATTATCAATCAAATCATCGCGCAACGCGGCCTGCCGAGCACGCTGCCCAGTGCGGTCAATTTTTTCTCCAACCGCGCCTTTCTGGAGAAACGGGCCGACGGAAGCCTCACCTACAACTCGGCCAAAACGACGTCTGTCCTGAGTATCTTTCGCGATATTCGCGATGCGAAAGCGATAGGCAGTTTGAGCACGTCTCTTTTCGGGACCGACGATTTCAGCAATAGCCTCAACATCCGTCAGCAAGGCATGAGCGCCCTATTCAACTGGGCGTTTTTGCCCAGAACCAATGCCGACATCAACTTCGGCTACGTCGATACCCTGTTCCGCGACTCGGGTGAGGAAGACCGGCTCAAGTTCATCCGCCTCGGTCTGCGCCATCAGATGAGCCGCAAGGTGACCGGCGCGATAGACTATCGCTACACGCAGCGCGACTCAAACGTTCCCGGGGTTGTTTTTCAGGAAAATGCGGTCGATGCCAGCATCAACGTGAGGTTCTAGGATTTCCCACTATGTATGAAGCGTTCTATCGGCTGAGAGCCAAGCCGTTTTCCCTCAATCCCGACCCCACCTTTTTTTTCGGCAGCAAGGGTCACAAACGCGCCATGTCCTACCTGGAATATGGCCTGCATCAGGGGGAAGGGTTTATCGTCATTACCGGCGAAGTGGGGGCGGGAAAAACCACGCTGGTGCGCAATCTGTTCCGCAAGCTGGACGGCGGCAACCTGGTCGCGGCCCAACTGGTCAGCACGCAACTCGATGCCGACGATACGTTGCGCATGGTCGCAGCTTCCTTTGGCCTGCCCCATGATGAAAGGAGCAAGGCCGTATTGCTTAAACGCCTCGAGGGTTTCCTGCTCGCCTGTCGGGAGCAGAGCAAGCGCGCGCTGTTGGTGGTCGACGAGGCGCAGAACCTCACCGCGCGCTCCGTCGAGGAACTGCGCATGTTGTCGAACTATCATGCAGGCGACCGCTCGCTCCTGCAAACCTTTCTCCTCGGCCAGCCGGAGTTCCGCGCGACCATGCAAAGCGCCGGGATGTTGCAGTTGCGCCAGCGAGTGATTGCCTCGTACCACCTGGGCCCGCTCGATGCGGAAGATACGCGCGGCTATATCGATCACCGTCTCAATACGGTCGGGTGGCAGAACGACCCGAGTTTCTCGGATGAGGCATACGCTGAGATCTTTGCCTTTACCGGTGGCATACCGCGAAAGGTCAACACCCTGTGCGACCGGTTGCTACTTATGGGATACATCGAAGAGAAGCACGCGCTCGGCGGACCCGACGTGAAAGAGGTCATCGCTGATATCCAGCGTGAGATGGCGTATCCCGAAGCCCTGGTGCAACCGGGTAGCGCAGCCAATTTCGACGACCGCTTCGCGACGGAGACGGAGACGCGTTTGGCGCAACTGGATGAGCGCATTTCTGATCTTGAGCGTTCGGTCACGCAGGTGCTGAAGCTCCTTCGCGAGATCTTGTCGCTTGCCAGCGTTCGGCGCATGCGCAACGAGGATCACTGATGCCCTCGGAGCGCTAGGATGGGAAAAATAATATGTGTGGTCGGCGCTCGGCCCAATTTCATGAAGATCGCGCCGGTGATGGAGGCGCTTCGCCGAGTGGCGCCGTCGTTCGAACTCGTGCTGGTGCACACCGGCCAGCATTACGACGCGGCGATGAACGAACAACATTTCACGGCGCTTGGCATCCCCCGGCCGGACATCAATCTGGAAGTGGGTTCGGGTACGCATGCGCTGCAAACCGCCGAGGTGATGCGCCGCTTCGAGCCGGTGGTTGATCAGGCCTCACCCATCGCCGTTCTGGTTGTGGGCGACGTGAATTCGACGCTTGCGTGTTCGCTGGTGGCGGCGAAAAAGAATATCCCGGTGATCCACGTGGAGGCGGGTTTGCGTAGCGGCGACCGGACCATGCCGGAAGAGATCAATCGGGTGCTGACCGATCAGATGGCGGATTTGCTACTGACTACGGAAAGAAGTGCGGCCGACAACCTGATCCGTGAGGGCGTCGATCCAGCGCGTATTCATTTCGTCGGTAATGTGATGATCGATACGCTGCGGCTCAATCTGCCGCGGGCGGTGCCAACGGCCAAGACGGTCCAAGAGGCGGGCGGGTTGGCGAACTTTCCCACTGGCCCGAAGCAGTACGCGGTCCTCACGTTGCACCGCCCGTCCAATGTGGACGACGCCAGGGTCTTGCGCACGCTCCTCGAGACGATCAACGAGATGAGTCGCGACGTTCCCGTATTGTTCCCGATTCACCCACGCACTCGCGACAAGATCGAGCGCTTCGGCCTGACCGAATTGGTGAGCGCGCCCACCCTGTTGCTTCTGCCGCCTTTAGGTTATCTGGAAATGCTGGGTCTTATGAAAGACGCACGGGTTGTTCTCACGGACTCGGGGGGTATCCAGGAAGAAACCACCGCGCTGGGTGTGCCGTGCATAACGCTTCGCAGCACCACGGAACGGCCGATTACCGCCGAGCAAGGCACCAACACGGTGGTGGGACAGAATAGGGAGCGCATTTTGGCTGTCTTTCGCGACATCCTGGTGACGGGCGGCAAGACCGGGCGAATTCCGGAACTGTGGGATGGCCATGCTGCGGAGCGCGTTGCGCGGGTACTCATCGGCCGTTATCTGCCTGCGCCTAAAATCAAGGTCGCTTAGACGCCCATGAAAAAGACCGGCCTGCGTAACGCGATGACCATCGACGTGGAGGACTACTTCCAGGTTTCCGCCTTTGCGCCATACATCTCACGCGATTCCTGGGACGATCGCGAATGTCGCGTGGAACGAAACGTCGATCGCATCCTCGCGTTGCTTGACGAGCACGATACCCATGCCACCTTCTTCACGCTAGGTTGGATCGCCGACCGCTATCCTCAAATGGTGCGGCGTATCGTGGCGAACGGCCACGAATTGGCAAGTCATGGTTACGCGCATTTACGCGCAACGGATCAAAGTGCGGCCGAATTTAGCAAAGACGTGTCTCACGCGAAAAAACTCCTCGAAGACATCAGCGGCGTGGAAATCAAGGGTTACCGTGCGCCAAGCTTCTCCATCAGCCACGGTAACCTCTGGGCGTTGGATGCGCTGCTTGACACGGGCTATCGCTATAGCTCGAGCATCTATCCGATCGTCCACGACCATTACGGTATGCCGGATGCACCCCGGTTTGCGTTCCGCACCGGGGCGGGAGACCGTATGCTCGAAGTACCGGCCACAACAGTCAACTTATTCGATCGCAATTTTCCTGCCGCCGGTGGCGGCTATTTCCGTTTGCTTCCCTATGGCGTCTCGCGCTGGTGTTTGCGAAGGGTCAATGAAAGGGACCGACGCCCGTGCGTTTTTTATTTTCACCCTTGGGAGATCGACCCTGGTCAGCCCCGTCCCCCCGGACTGAGCGTGAAGACTCGCTTCCGCCACTACGTCAATCTGGGGCGAATGGAGCCGCGCATCCGCCGGTTGTTGAGGGACTTCTCCTGGGATCGGATGGATCGCGTTTTTCTCGAAGGCCATCGATGAATGTGGCCATCGAGACCCCAGTCAGCAGCAAGCCGGCGGCTGTCCCTCTCGAAGTTCTAAGCCTTACACCGAGCGACTTCGGGCGCTGGGACGCTTTCGTGCAGAACGCACCGCAAGCCACCTTCTTTCATCGCGCCGGCTGGAAGACGGTCATCGAGCAAGCGTTTGGGCATCGCACGCACTTTCTCCTGGCGCAGGCAAACGGCAGGATCGAAGGCGTACTCCCGCTTGCCGAAGTGAAGAGCCGGCTCTTCGGTCATGCCTTGGTATCGCTCCCCTTTTGCGTCTACGGGGGCGTTGCGGCAAGCACCGAGCGGGCTCGCACAACCCTCGATCAGGCGGCCCAGACGCTCGCTCAGCAGCTTAACGTAGGCCATCTCGAATACCGCAATGTGTCGAGGTTTCACGCTGACTGGCCGCGTTCGGAAGTCTATGTGACGTTTCGTAAGGTCATCGCCCCGGATGTCGAGCAAAACATGCGCGCCATTCCCCGCAAGCAACGCGCAATGGTGCGCAAAGGCATCAACGCCGGGCTGGTCGCGCGGATCGACGAGAACGTGGGCCGCTTTTTTGCGCTCTACGCGGACAACGTGCACCGGCACGGCACTCCGGCTTTGCCGAAGCGCTATTTCATGCTCCTCAAAGAAGTGTTCGGAGACGCCTGCGAAACGCTCATCGTCATGAAAGACGGCGAACCGGTGTCGGGTGTGCTGACTTTTTATTTCCGCGACGAGGTGATGCCCTACTATGCGGGGGACTTTCCTGCCGCGCGGGCCTTGGCGGCGAACGATTTCAAGTACTGGGAGCTGCTGCGCCGGGGCTGCGAGCGCGGCTACCGCATTTTCGATTACGGTCGCAGTAAACGCGGCACCGGGTCCTTTGATTTCAAGCGGAACTGGGGCTTCGAACCCACGGCTCTCGCCTATGAATACAAGCTGGTCACGGCGCCTCGCGTGCCGGAGAATAATCCGCTCAACCCCAAGTACCGATTGATGATGGCCACGTGGCGGCGAATGCCCATCGGGCTCGCCAATTGGCTGGGACCGCACGTCGTGAAATATCTGGGTTGAAGGCGATGCCATCTACGCAACCCTTGATTATTGCGTTTCGGGAAGCCGGATGGAGCGCATTGGCGGGCAACGCGAACGAGGCACGCTTCGCATGAAGCGCGACCCGGAACCACGCCTGACGCGCTCCGGCACTGAGCTTAGCGGGGCGCTGCGTCTGTGGACGGAGCCGCTTGTCCTGCTCGCCCTCGCATTCGCCTCGCTCGGCTGGTGGTACCGGGCGACAGTCGCCTCCATGATCGAGCAGTGGCGCGGCAACGAAACCTTTGCCCACGGCTTTCTGATCCTTCCCATCAGCCTCTGGTTGATTTGGGGCCGGCGTGAGGCGCTGGCGCGCCTTCGACCACAGCCCAGCGCTTGGCCCTTGCTCCCCATGGCAGCCCTGGGCTTCATTTGGCTGCTCGGTGATCTCGCGGAAGTCCAAGCGGTACGGCAGTATGCCTTCGTGCTGATGATCCCGCTCACGGCGTGGGCGATTCTCGGAGCGCGTGTCACGAGAGCCATCGCATTCCCGCTCGCATTCCTCGCTTTCGCGGTACCCTTCGGCGAATTCCTGCTCCCGCCGCTCATGAGTTTCACGGCCGACTTCACCGTCACCGCCTTGCAACTCACCGGTATTCCCGTCTATCGCGAGGGCCTCTACTTCACCGTTCCCACGGGCACCTGGTCGGTCGTGGAGGCGTGCAGCGGCCTGCGCTACCTGATCGCCTCATTGACGCTAGGCTGCCTCTACGCCTATCTCAGCTATCGTTCCTGGAAATACCGGTTCGCCTTTGTCAGTCTCTCGCTCGCCGTACCGCTCCTCGCGAACGGCCTGCGCGCCTACCTCATTGTGCTGATCGGCCACTTTTCCAACATGCGGCTAGCGGTCGGAGTCGATCATTTGATCTACGGTTGGCTCTTCTTCGGCTTGGTGATGCTCTTGCTGTTCTGGGCCGGATCGTTCTGGCGCGAGGACTTGCAGCCCGGCGCGCCGTTAGCGCGGGAGCTGGATAGCGGCGGGGCGTCGCGCGCACCTCCCTTGTCCAAGGCGGTCGCGATCGCGATCAGCGCGGCGCTGGTGGCGGCGTTGTGGCCGGTCTATGCGGCACGCATCGAGCTGGCCCCGGAGTCGATTCCGGCAGTTCATCTGCGGCCTCCCGTTGTAGCCGGGTGGGAACTCACAGCGCCGCGAGTAGCGTTCCTGCCCCGCTACCTTGGCCCTCGCGCCGTCACCAGCCTGTGGTATGAAAAGGACGGCCAAAGGGTCGCTCTCTTCATCGGCTACTACAACCATCAGAACGACCAGGTGAAGCTTGTCTCCTCGCAGAACAGGCTGGTTGGCCCCAAGGATCACGAGTGGGCTGCCGTCGCAACGTCGCATCGTGCGCTCGTATCGGGGCCTTTTCGGGTGCGCGTCAACGAAACAAGCTTGCGCGGCACCGCCCAACAGCTGCTGGTCTGGGATTGGTTCTGGGTTGCCGGCCAATATACCGGCAATCCCTATCTGGCCAAGTTGCTGCAGGCCGAGGCGCGCCTCATGGGCAAGGGTGACGATAGCGCGGTCATCATCGTGTATTCGCCGTTCGACATCGGCCCGGAACGCGCGAGCGCGGCGTTGCAGGCTTTCCTAAGCGACGCGCTTCCTGCCCTCGAGAAGTCGCTACGTGACGTCCGTTAGAGCCGCGTCGATGCCGGCCGGCAAAGCACGCGGCGACACTTCCCTTGCGCCGCTGATTGCTCACGTGGTCTATCGCTTCGACATCGGCGGCCTGGAAAACGGGCTGGTCAATCTGATCAACCACATTCCCGAACACCGGTTCCGCCACGCCATCATTTGCCTTGCCGACTATACCGATTTTGCTCGCCGCATCCGCCGCAAGGACGTCGAGTTATTCGCCCTGCACAAGCGGCCGGGCAACAGTATCAAGCTGCACTTCCAGTTATGGCGTCTGTTTCGTCAATTGAAACCCGCCATTGTGCACACCCGCAATCTCGCGGCCCTCGAGGCACAGGCTGCGGCGGCATTGGCGGGCATCAACGCGCGGGTCCACGGCGAGCATGGGCGCGATGTGAATGATCTTGAGGGCCTCAATCGCAGGCATCAACGGGTAAGGCGCTTCTATCGGCCTTTCGTGCAGCACTATATTGCCTTGTCCCACGATCTCCAGAATTATCTCGTCGAGCGCATCCGCGTCGACGCAGGACATGTAACTCAGCTATACAATGGCGTTGACACGGAGAAATTCCAACCGTGCGTCGCCGGCCGGCAGCCTTTGCCGCATGTGTCTTTCAACGATCCCAGTCTGTTGATCTTTGGCACGGTAGGCCGAATGCAGGCAGTCAAGGATCAGCTCACGCTTGCCCGTGCTTTCGTGCGCGCCCTCGAACTGGCGCCTGAGGCCCGGGCGAGGCTTCGTCTGGTGATGATCGGCGATGGACCGTTGCGCGAACTGGCGCAGCGCGAGCTCACCGCCGCGGGAGTGCAGGAACTTGCCTGGCTGCCGGGGGCGCGCAACGAAGTCGCGGAGCTCTTGCCCGGTTTCGATGTGTTTGTTCTGCCATCGCTTGCCGAGGGGATTTCCAACACGATCCTGGAAGCGATGGCCTGCGGTCTGCCGGTGTTGGCGACCCGGGTCGGCGGCAATCCGGAACTGGTTGACCCCGGCCGGACCGGCGAACTGGTTCCGCCCGCCGACGTGGAAGCCATGGCGCACGCGTTGTTGCGCTACCTGCGCGAGCCGCTGCGCGCTCGCGCGCAAGGTTCAGCGGCACGGCAAACCACCCTCGAGCGCTTCGGTCTCGAGCGCATGGTGAGCGGGTACCTGGATGTGTACGACCGCCTGCTCACGCGGCGCGGCTAAAACGGAAATAGCCATGTGTGGAATCACCGGAATCTTCGACACCAGGGGCAAGCGGGAAATCGACCGCTCGCTGCTGGAACGCATGAACGAGTCCCAGCACCATCGCGGGCCTGATGAGGGTGGCAGGCACGTCGAGCCGGGCATCGGGCTCGGCCATCGCCGCCTGTCCATAATCGACCTCTCCACCGGTCAACAGCCGCTGTTCAATGAGGACGGCAGCGTCTGTGTGATCTTCAACGGCGAGGTCTACAACTTTCAGGAGCTGGTACCGGAATTGGAGGCGTTGGGCCACACTTTTCGTACCCGCTCGGACACCGAAGTCATCGTTCATGGATGGGAAGCCTGGGGTGCCGATTGCGTGAAACGCCTTCGCGGCATGTTCGCCTTTGCGCTGTGGGACCGTAACCAGGAGACGCTCTTTCTTGCCCGCGACCGGTTGGGCGTAAAACCGCTCCACTACGCGCTGTTGCCCGACGGCTGGCTCATCTTTGGTTCGGAGTTGAAGTCGCTGCTGACTCATCCGGACCTCAGGCGCGATATCGACATTCACGCGGTGGAAGAATACTTCGCGTACGGTTACGTGCCGGAGCCGCGAACCATTTTTACGACCGCGAAAAAACTTCCGCCGGCGGCAACGATGGTCGTTCGCCGTGGACAACCCCTGGCGGAACCGCGCGAATACTGGGACGTGCCCTTCAGGGTCAAGGCAGTGCAGGAAAGCGATGCGCTCGAAGAACTCGTTGCGCGGCTGCGTGAATCGGTGAAACTGCGGCTGATTGCCGAAGTGCCACTCGGCGCGTTTCTTTCCGGCGGCGTCGATTCCAGCGCGGTGGTGGCGATGATGGCCGGGATCTCGAAGGAACCGGTCAACACCTGTTCGATCTCCTTCGGCGATGCAGCGTTCGATGAGTCGATCTACGCCTCCATGGTGGCAGAGCGCTATGGTACCGCGCATCGTGCCCGGCGGGTGCAGAGCGACGACTACGATCTTATCGACAAGCTCGCCTGGATGTACGATGAACCCTACGCGGACAGCTCGGCCATTCCGACTTATCGGGTGTGCCAGCTCGCGCGCGAGAACGTGACCGTCGCGCTCTCTGGCGATGGCGGTGACGAGAGCTTCGGCGGCTACCGGCGCTACCGCTTTCATTTAATGGAGGAGCACTTGCGCGCCGCGTTGCCGCTCGGCTTCAGGCGTCCCGTTTTTGGGCTGATGGGACGAGTCTACCCGAAGGCCGATTGGGCGCCGCGCGTGTTCCGCGCCAAATCGACCTTCGAGGCCTTGGCCCGCAATTCGGTGGAGGCGTACTTCAACACGATATCGATTCTGCGCGATCCCATGCGTCGACGATTGTTCAGTCGAGGCTTCAGGGCGAAGCTGGGCGGCTACAATGCCGTTGAGGTCATGCGTCGCCATGCGCAGCGTTCGCCCACCGACGATCCGCTGGGACTCGTGCAGTACCTCGACCTGCATACCTATCTCGTCGGCGACATCAATACCAAGGTCGACCGGGCGAGCATGGCCCATTCTCTCGAAGTACGCGAGCCACTCATGGATCATCCCCTCGTCGAATGGCTCTCCGGGCTTCCTTCCAGCCTTAAGATCAATGGCCAGGAGTCCAAATATCTGCTCAAGAAGGCGATGGAGCCCTACCTGCCCAGCGAAGTCATGTACCGACCCAAGATGGGCTTCGCGGTGCCGCTTGCATCCTGGTTCCGCGGGCCGCTCAGGGCGCGGGTACGCGAATCGCTGTTGGGACCGTTGCTCGCCGACAACGGCATGTTCGATCAAACCTACCTGCGGGAATTGCTCGATGATCACCAGTCGGGCGCTCGCGATTACAGCGCGCCGCTGTGGACGCTGCTCATGTTCGAGGCATTTCTGCGCAATGTCATGGGCGCGAGTCTCCAGACTCAAAGTGCGAGAATGGCCGGATAAATGCCTGCTCTGCGCATCACTTGCTCCCTGGCCGCCCTTTGCAATGCGCGAGTGCTCAACGGGCAAGTCACGAGATTCGCGATTTCTGCAGACGGGGATAGATAGAACGATGTGCGGTATCTACGGAATCATCCATATCGACGGAGAGCCTGTCGCGCCCGAGTTGATCGACGCGATGGGGGCGATCACGCGACACCGCGGCCCGGACGACGAGGGGCGCTATCATGACGGGCCGTGCGTACTCGGCATGCGCCGGTTGTCGATCATCGACCTTGCCGGTGGCCACCAGCCCCTCACCAATACGGACAGGACGCTGTGGGTGGTGTGCAACGGTGAAATCTACAATTTCCGCGAACTGCGCCAGGCGCTGGAAGTGAAGGGCCACCGCTTCCTCACCGCCTCGGACAGCGAATGCGTGATTCACGCCTACGCGGAGTGGGGCGACGAATTTGTGCGCAAGCTGAGCGGCATGTTCGGCTTTGCCCTGTGGGACGTGAAGCGGCGGCGGCTGATCATTGGGCGCGACCGGATGGGCATCAAGCCGATCTACTATTACAACGATGGTCGGCAGATGGTCTTTGCGACGGAGGCCAAAGCGATTCTCACGCTGCCGCATTTCCCCGTTCGCGTCGATCCGATAGCGCTGGAATCTTACCTGCAGCTCGGCTACGTCGCCGCGCCGCGATCCATCTTCGAGGGCATTCGCAAGCTGCCGCCCGCCACATTGATGATCGTCGAGAACGGTCGCGTAGCGCAGCGGACCTACTGGGCCATTCCCGAATCCATCGATCACAGCAGGGATGAAGATCAGTGGGCCGAGCAGGTGCGCGAGCATATGGAACGCGCCGTCGCCGCCCAAATGGTGAGCGATGTGCCCATCGGCGCTTTTCTGTCCGGGGGCATCGACTCGAGCGCGGTGGTCGGACTCATGGCCAAACACAGTAGCCAGCCGATCCGGACCTATTCCATCGGCTTTGGCGGCAGTAGCGCCGACGACTTCTACAACGAGCTTCCTTATGCCAAGCGGGTCGCAGAACTGTTCGCCACCCAGCACCATGAAATTGTCGTGCGGCCGGACGTCGCGTCGCTGCTCCCCAAGCTGCTGTGGCACATGGATGAGCCAATCGCCGACACGGCATTTCTGACGACGTATCTGGTGTCCCAATTCGCGCGCCAGGAGGTAAAGGTAATCCTTTCCGGCGTGGGCGGCGACGAACTGTTCGGAGGCTATCGCCGCTATCTCGGTAGCCACTACCTCGCGCGTTTCGACCGTCTGCCCCGCTGGGTGCGCAGAAGCGCGCTGCGCGCGAGCGAATTGTTGCCTAGCGATCGGCACTCCGGCGTGCTGAACGTCATGCGACTCGCGAAGGGCTTCCTCGCGAGCGCCGATTTGTCGTTCGAGGAACGCTACCGCGCCTACGTGCAGGTCTTCCGTGCCGAGCAGGCGGCGCGCCTCATGCGGGTGGCGCCGAGTCGGCGAGTCGATCCGATCGGCGAGGCCTTCTCCAAGGCTCGCGGCGATGACCAATTGAACCGCATGTTCGCAGTGGACGGCGCGACGCAACTGCCGGACGACTTGCTCATGCTCACGGACAAAATGAGCATGGCGGTTTCGCTGGAGTGCCGCGTCCCCCTGCTCGACCACGAGCTGGTCGAGCTGGCCGCAGGCATGCCGGAGTCGATCAAGATCCGCGGCGGCGAGCTGAAGTACGCGATGAAGAAATCCCTGGAGGGTTTGCTGCCGCTCGATATCCTGCACCGGAAAAAACGCGGCTTCGGCACACCCATGGGTGCCTGGCTCAAGGGCGGCCTGGCGCCCTTGCTCGATCAGGTGCTCTCGGAGCACTCGGTCGCGGAGCGGGGACTGTTTAACCATGCTGCGATTCGCGAACTGATCAGTGCTCATCGGCAGAACCGCGAGGACAATACCGACCAGCTTCTCACCCTGATGAATTTCGAGATCTGGGCGCGCATGTACCTGGATCGTCGCGCACCGCAGGATGTGGCGGACGAACTGAAGGAAGCGATCGCGTGAATATCCTCTATGTCTGCCACCGCTTTCCCTTTCCGCCCAAGCGTGGCGGCAAGATCCGACCGTTCCATATGATCAAGCACCTCTCCGCCTCGCATCGCGTGACGGTAGCCTCGCTCGTGCGTTCTGCCGGGGAGGCGCGGGAGGGCGAAGGCATCGCGGCGTACTGCGCCGGCTACGAGATGGGACGGGTGGGCAGCGTGGTACCGGTGATGCGCATGATCGCGCGCGTGCCCACGACGGTGCCCTCTTCCATGGGATTTTTCTACTCACCTGATCTCGCGAGGCGGATCAGGGCGCTACTCGCAAGCGAGCGCTTCGATCTGATCTTCGTACACTGCTCCTCGGTTGCCCAGTACGTGGAGAACGTGCAGGGGATCCCGAAGATCCTGGATTTTGGCGACATGGATTCGCAGAAGTGGCTGGAGTACGCGAACTACAAGCCATTTCCCCTTTCTCTGGGCTATCGGCTTGAAGGGCTCAAAATGCTGCGCGCGGAGAAGCGGCTGGCGGGCAAGTACACCCTGTGCACCACCACGACGCGGGCGGAGTGGGAAACGCTCCTCGGTTATCGCACGAGCGCGCCGACCGACTGGTTTCCCAACGGAGTGAACAGCGACTACTTCTCTCCCACCGATGCGCCCTATGAGCCGGATACCATTTGCTTTGTGGGACGAATGGACTATTACCCCAACGAGGAATGTATGGTCGAGTTTTGCACCAGGTCGTTGCCGGAAATCCGCGTTCACCGTCCCAATGTGAAGCTGCTGATCGTGGGGGCGGAGCCTTCCGTGGCAGTGAAGAAACTCGCCGATCTCCCAGGTGTTACCATCACCGGCTCGGTGCCGGATGTGCGCCCGTACCTGCACCGCTCCGCGCTGATGGTCGCCCCGCTCAATATCGCCCGTGGCACCCAGAACAAAATCTTGGAAGCCATGGCTGCCGGCATTCCGGTGGTAACCAGCCGGGCTGCGGCGGGCGGCGTCGACGCGCTGGCCGGTGAGCACTTCCTGGTTGCGGGAAGTGCCGAGGAGCACGTGCGCGCCGTACTCAGTATCCTCGACAATCGCGCGGAGCGGCAGCGCCTGGCAAGAGCCGGCCGGGAACGCGTCGTGGCGCAGCATAATTGGGAAAGTTCAATGCAGCGCCTCGACAAGATCATCGAACGCTGCCTTGGTGCTCCAGCCGGCCGCATGGCGGTCGCGATCGGGTCCGAGCGAAGTGTTCGTGCAGCGCCGGGGCGCTAGAGTCGCGCCGTCTCGCATGAGCGTTGGCGCCGCGAAATTCACTCAAGGAGAAATGGATGCCTAACCCCCAGCCGCCGCCTCAGCTGGAAGCTCAACTGGCGCCGTGGCCGGTCATGGTGTTGGCGCACAACGAGGAGGCGCACATCGCGGCCTGTTTGGACAGCATTTTCGCCGCTGAACCGGATCAGCCGTTCGACGTCTTTGTGATGGCCAACGGCTGCACGGACCGAACGGAAGACATCGTCCGAGCGTACGCGCGTCGGCAACCCGGGGTGCGGCTCATTTCTATCGTCCTTGGCGACAAGTGCAACGCCTGGAACGTGTTCATCCATGACACGGTCCCCACCGAGGCGCCGGGCCGGGAGATTTATTTTTTTATGGACGGCGATGCGCGGGCGGTGCGCGGATCGTTTGGCGTGATGGCGCGGGCCTTGCGCGAGCATGCGCACGCGCATGCCGCGTCGGCGGTACCGCGATCGGGGCGCAACGCGGCCCGGGACCGCGAAGAAATCATGGCCGACCACGGCCTGGTGGCGAACCTCTACGGTTTGCGCGGCTCGTTCGTGGATCGTCTGCGCGAACTGGCGGTGAGAATTCCCCTGAAACTGGAGGGGGACGACGGCCTGATCGGTGCACTGGTCAAATGGGATCTGGACCCCCGGAACAGCAGCTTCGATGAAGAACGTATTGTGCCGTGCGCGGAGGCGGCTTTCGAGTTCGAGTCCATGTCTCCCACCCGGCTTGCCGACTGGAAGTTCTATTGGAAGCGGGCAGTCAGATACGGGCGGCGGCGCTACGAATTTCAGTTGCTCGGCCGCGCGATGAAGGCACGCGGGATTTCCGCGCTGCCTGCCGACATTACCGAGGTGTACACGGGTTCACACGAACTCAAGTTAATGTGGCAGGGCCTCTACACCCTCCCCAATTGGGTCGCCTTGCGCCAGATGCGCAGGCGAGCGAGAGTAGGATGACCAAGCAGGCCGACTGAAGGGTCAATTAGTCCGCTACACAGGGGGCAGCACACGCGAGCCTCTTCGTATCGGGCTTGCCAGTTATCCTTACCATATTCCTGCACATAAGGTCTTCAAATGAACAAATATACCCATGCCGTGGATCGGCTCATCCGCTCCTTCGGCTACGTGCTGGTGCCCAGTTGGCGCTATGCGCCTAACACGCTCGAGGCGCATCTGAGGGAGCTGTTCGAATTGCTGGGCATTTCCTGCGTCATCGACGTCGGTGCCAACACGGGACAATACCGGGATTTCCTGCGCTACCAGGTTGAGTACAAGGGCTGGATCGTCTCCTTTGAGCCGGTCAAGGCGAATTTAGAGACCCTTGAGCGCAAGGCCGCGACTGATCGTCATTGGCGAGTATTCAGGTGTGGAATCGGGGCTGCCAATGCGACGGCTGAAATCAATGTGATGCGCGATGCGCAGTTCAGCTCGCTGCTCGCTCCTGACCATACGGTGGTCCAGCAATACAAACGAGAAAACGAAGTCATGTATCGCGAGCAAATCACGGTGCGTCGGCTCGCAGACGTTTTTCCCGAACTGAAAAGCGAAGGTCTTCCCATTGATCATTGTTATCTGAAGACCGACACGCAGGGCTACGACCTACAGGTGCTTGAGGGAGCGAAACCGATTCTGGGCAATGTCCTCGCATTGCAGCTGGAGCTGTCCGTCATGGCGATTTACCAAGGCATGCCCACCTTAGCTGAGGCGCTCGCTGTCAATCGACAATTGGGGTTCGATGCGACTGGTTTTTTCCCCATCTCGCGCGACAAACATAGGCGGCTCATCGAGGTGGATGGTGTTTTTACTCGGCGCCCTGCATGAGTTCACCAATGATCGGGGTCTCGAATGCGTGCCTCTCACGATGGTCGAAAGCGGATGCGGAACCTGCTGAGCCATCCGATGCCTCCGTCCGTGTCGCGCGGAGGCCATAATACTTAATACTCCAAGGGCGCTGCTGGTCACGCCCACATCGCCTTGGGCGAGCAGCTTTGGCGCCCAGCAACGGACCGCGCTGCTCTACGAGGCGCTACTGGAACTGCTGCCGGTTGATGTTCTGCTACTCGAGGAAGGCAACGAGAACAAAGTAACCGCCGGCGACCGGCCGGAAGTCCTCGCCCAGCTTTCCTGGAAGCAGCCTGTCTTGACGCTCCATAAGTACGCGACAAATCCGTGGGCTAACGGCTGGTGTCAGGCGCATATCGACTGGACCCGATACGTTTTGGTGGTGAGCAGAATGATCACTCCGATGACCAAGATTGACTGGCCCCGGCATATGCGAACGGTCGTCGACTGTGACGACGCGTTCTACCGATACACTCCCGGCGCAGAGGCGATTACGGCTCGAGCCGTGGCGTCATTGCGGGGACAGATAAGATTGCGGCAAACGAAAGCGGCGGTGCGGCGATACGATCATGCGTTCTTCTGCTCGGCGCGCGACGAGGCGTTGTTTCGCTCGAGTTCGAGTTCGATCCTGCCCAACGTGGTGCCTGCTTCGCGAGAGGCGCCGGCAGCGCCGCAAGTGGCGACCGGCAGCGCGCTGATAGTCGGGTCAATGTGGTATCCGCCGAATCGGCAGGGCGCTGACTGGTACCTCGAGCACTGCTGGCCGGAGATTGCCGCCCGCTGCCCGGGACTCACTTTGCGGATTGTCGGCCCGGCTCCGGTCGAAGACCGCCGGCGCTGGGCGCAAGCACCACGAACCGAGGCCCCCGGGTTCGTGGAGGACTTAAACGCAGAATATGCAAGGGCTTCGTTCGCGGTCGCACCGATCCACTACGGTGGCGGCACCTGCATCAAGTTTCTGGAATCGGCTGCCTTTCGCAAGCCCTGCGTGGTGAGCAGCCACGTTTTCGAGGTATTCAACGGCGACTTTCGCGACGGCTATTCGGTATTGGTCGCTAGCGATGCGCAGCGCATGGTGGAGCAGTGCGTGGCCCTGTTCGAGAGCGCGGAACGACGCAGCGCGATCGCGGAGCACGCCTACGACACGGTAGCCCGGCTATACACCGTGGAACGATTCAAGGCCACCGTGCAGGCAGCCGTGCGCCACGTCACAGCACTGCGCGGGGATGACGATAAACTTAGCGGTAAGGATGGAAGCCAATGAAAATAAGCATCTTCGGCCTGGGGTACGTAGGAGCGGTGTCGCTCGCATGTCTCGCGCGCGACGGGCACCGCGTGGTAGGCGTGGACGTCGATCCCGTCAAACTCGACCTGATCCGGCAAGGGAAAACACCCGTGGTCGAGGAAGGCATGGTAGAACTCGTGTCGCAGGTGGCTGCGGCCGGCCTGGTCTCGGTGACGACGGATGCCCGTCAGGCGGTGCTGGATACCGATCTGTCGTTGATCTGCGTGGGCACCCCGTCAGCGTCCAACGGCAGCCAAGATCAGTCCTCAATGCTCAAGCTCGCCCACGATCTTGGCCTGGCCATGGCTGAGAAATCTTCAACACATGTTTTCGTTTTCCGCTCCACGCTGGTGTCCGGTACGGTAGAAGACGTGCTGCGGCCGATCCTTGAACGTGCATCGGGCAAGAAAGACGGCGTCGATTTCCACCTTTGCTTCCAGCCCGAATTCCTTCGCGAAGGAACCTCGATCCGCGACTACGACAGGCCGCCGTTCACTATCGTCGGCGCCAATCACGAAGCACCCGTCGCAATGCTGCGCGCGCTGTTCGGCCACCTCCCATGCGAGTTTCACGTGACGTCGATCCGCTCGGCGGAAATGGTCAAGTACTGCTGTAACAACTTTCACGCCCTGAAGATCACCTTCGCCAACGAGACCGCGCGCCTGTGTGAAGCGTTCGGCGTCGATCCTTTTCAGGTCATGGACCTGGTTTGCAAGGACCGCCAGCTGAATATCTCTCCGGCCTATCTGAAGCCGGGGTTCGCCTTCGGTGGCTCTTGCCTGCCCAAGGATTTGCGAGCGACCAATTACATGTCCAAGATGCGCGACGTAGAGCTACCGCTGCACGCCAGCATCTTGCCGTCCAACCGCGTGCACATCGATCACGCGATCGCCAAGGTCCTGTCGAGCGGCAAGCGCCGCGTCGGCATGATAGGCCTGTCCTTCAAGACGGGCACAGACGACCTGCGCGAAAGCCCGCTGGTGCTGCTCGCCGAGCACTTCATTGGCAAGGGCCTCAGCCTGCTGGTGTATGACCCGGAGGTGCAGCTATCACAGCTGCTTGGCGCCAACCGTCGATTCATCGAGCAGCATGTGCCGCACATTGGGTCGCTCTTGCGTAGTGCTATTGAAGATGTCGTCGCGGAGTCGGAGCTGCTGGTGGTAGGCCTCTCCGATGCGCTCACTTTCGATGCCCTTGAGCGGCATGTGCGCGCCGACCAGATCGTCCTCGATCTAGTGCGTATCCCGAGCAGTCACGAGCTACGATGCGAAGTAACAGGTCTGTGCTGGTGAGGCGGTGATGGCAGGGTTTTTCCGGACGCCGCAGGGAACTTAACTGATGCGCGTGCTGCACATCCTCGACCATTCACTGCCCTTGCACAGCGGCTATAGCTTCCGAACTATGGCGATCCTGCGCGAACAGCAGGCCCTGGGCTGGGAAACCTATCAGCTCACGAGCCCCAAGCAGGGAGACTCCCTGGCCGTGGAAGAAACCGTCGAGGGTTGCCATTTTTACCGGACGCCTCCCGCAAGCACCTTCTTGTCGGGCATACCGGGGCTAAGGGAAATTGAACTGATGGGAGAGACGACTCATCGCATCGAACAAATCGTCAAGCGTATCAAGCCGCATCTGCTGCATGCGCATTCGCCGGTGCTGAACGCAATGCCTGCATTGCGCGTGGGCCGCCGCCTGGGCCTGCCGGTCATCTACGAATTGCGTGCACTCTGGGAAGACGCCGCCGTGGATCACGGCACCACCACGGAAGGCAGCGTGCGCTACCGATTGTCGCGCGCGCTGGAGACCTACGCACTGAAGCGAGTCGCGGCGGTCACGACGATCTGCGAGGGGCTCCGCAACGACATCTTATCTCGGGGCATTCCGGCCGACAGGATCACGGTGATTCCGAACGGAGTTGACGTGGAAGACTTTGCGCCTGGCGGCGTCGCCGACTTGGTGCTCAAGGAGAGACTGGGGCTCGGGGGGGCCACGGTTATCGGTTTCGCCGGTTCGTTCTACGCCTATGAAGGGCTCGATCTTCTGCTTAGCGTACTGCCCCAGGTGCTCGCTAAAGTTCCGGAAGTGCGCGCGCTCCTCGTGGGAGGAGGGCCACAGGAGGCGGCGCTCAAGGCGCAGGCCGCTTCGCTGGGCATCGCCGACAAGGTCGTCTTTGCCGGCCGCGTACCGCACGCCGAAGTGAAGCGCTATTACGACCTTATCGACGTGCTTGCCTATCCCCGTCACCCCATGCGCCTTACTGAGCTGGTGACACCGCTGAAGCCGTTGGAGGCGATGGCTCAGAGCAAGCTGCTGATCGCCTCCGATGTGGGGGGCCACCGTGAACTCATTCGCGATCGGCAGACGGGGTTGCTGTTTTGCGCGGGCGATGCCACATCCCTGGCACAAACAATTCTCGCCGCCCTCGCCGATCGCTCCCGCTGGGGAGCGATCCAGCGAGCGGCGCGACGCTTTGTCGAGGAGGAGCGCACTTGGCGGGGCAGCGCGGCCGGCTACGCACCCGTCTACGCGCGCCTCACGGGCGAGCCGTTGCAGGGGCTGGGATGAAGCTGCTCACGTTCTCCACCCTCTATCCCAACTGCGTGCAGCCGAACCATGGAATCTTCGTGGAAACTCGGTTGCGCCACCTGTTGGCGAGCGGTCAGGTGAATTCGCGTGTCGTGGCCCCGGTGCCTTGGTTCCCCTTTCCTCAGGCAAGCTTCGGGCGCTATAGCCAATATGCCCGTGTCCCGTCGAGGGAGGAGCGCTTCGGCATCGATGTGCGCCACCCGCACTACCTGAGCATTCCCAAGGTAGGCATGAACTGGGCACCGAAGTCCCTAGCGCATGGCTCCATAAGGTGCGGTGAGCAGCTCAGGCAAGAGGGTTACGACTTCGAGGCGATTGACGCGCACTACTTCTATCCAGATGGAGTCGCGGCGGCGATGCTGGGCGAGCGACTGAATCGCCCGGTGGTCATCACCGCGCGCGGCTCCGATGTCAATTTGATCGCCGAATTCCCGCGACCGCGCGCCATGATCCGCTGGGCGGCGCAACAGGCGGCGGCGGTCATTGCCGTGTCCCGGGCTCTGAAGGAAAAGCTCATTGAGATGGGTGTCGCAGGGGGAAAAATTCGGGTGCTGCGCAACGGAGTGGATCTGGAGTGCTTCCAGCCAGGCAACCGGGGCACAACTCGTGCCCGTCTCGGACTAGACACCCGTCCGGCACTCCTGTCGGTCGGCAATTTGGTGCCCGAGAAGGGGCACGATCTGACCATCCGCGCCCTGGCCTCTCTGTCTGATGCGCGGCTGCTCCTGGTAGGTCACGGACCACAAATGGCCAGCCTGCGCGGCCTGGCACGAAGCCTCGGCTTGGCCGACCGGGTGCGCTTCATGGGATTGCTACCGCAGGCGGAGCTGGTACAGGTTTACGGCGCCGCGGACCTGCTGGTGCTTGCTTCCAGCCGTGAGGGCTGGGCCAATGTCCTGCTTGAATCCATGGCCTGTGGCACGCCGGTGGTGGCAACGGATGTGGGCGCCGCCAAGGAGGTGATCCGCTCTTCAGAGGCCGGCGCGATTGTGCCGGTACGCACTCCACAGGCGCTCGCCGCCGCCATTCGGCAGTTGCTCGAGCATCGGCCTCACCGGGCGGCCACACGCCGCTACGCCGCGCAGTTCGGGTGGGAAGAAACGACACGCGGGCAGCTTGAGGTGTTCAGCAGAGTAATCCGGGACCGGCAAAGCAACGCTGCGGATGGCCTCCCCGTTTCGTCTTCTTGATTGCGACCATGACCCTCATCCCCTGGCGCCTCAAGAATTTCCTTTCAGAGTATTGTCCACTCGCCTACCACCTCGCGGTGAACTTCGGCCTCAGGGGCAACGATCAGGCACACTGGGACCAACGCTTGGCCGAGACTTGGGATGCCCGCGACTGGCCGACCAAGAATGAGCTCATTTTGCGACTGACGCAACCGCAGGAGGCAATTCTGGACATCGCCTGCGGCACCGGCAGCATCTTGCGCAGCCTGAAGGGGCGCGGCTATTGCAAGCTGCACGGTGTCGAGATCTCGCAGTACGCCGTGGACCGACTGCGTGGCGAGGGTGTGGTCATGTATCAGGGCAGGCTGCCTGAGCTGCCCACTCCGGACGCGTGCTTCGACGTGGTCATCGCCTCGCAGATCCTGGAGCATGTGATTTACCGCCGCCGCTTCATGCGCGAAATCCTGCGTGTGCTCAAACCAGAGGGCCGGGCCCTCATCTTCGTGCCTAACGATTGTCTGGGGCCCATCGATGAGCCGGAACACGTGATCAAGTATAACCAGAGGAGCTTTACTCGATTCCTTTCCGGTCTCTTTGACGTCTTATCGATCGAGATCATGCGCGATCGCAACCATTCGATGACCCTGCTCTTCGGGCATGTCAGAAAACCGTCCGGCATTAACCGGCAAGGTGTTGCAGTGAGCAGCCACTCGGAAGGCGCGTAGTGCATTTAAGCGACGTCAATAAGAAGATGGTCAAGGGAGCCGCTTGGATGGTATCGCTCAAGTTGGTTGAGCGCGGCATCGGGTTGATCAGCACGGTCGCACTGGCGCGATTGCTGGCCCCGGCCGACTTTGGCTTGGTAGCCATGGCTTTGACGATCATTGCCTTGCTGGAGTTGATGGGGGCATTCGGCTTCGATACCACGCTTGTCCAGCACCCCGATGCCCAGCGGCATCATTTTGATACGGCGTGGACGTTCAACCTGCTGTTTGGCCTGGCAATTGCGATTCTGCTCGTGGCGCTGGCACACCCGTCCGCGCAGTTTTACACTGAACCTCGGCTGGTGGCGGTGATGTATTGCATGGCTCTGGGGTCAGTGCTGGGGGGTCTGCAAAACATCGGTGTCGTGGCTTTCCGCAGGCAGCTGGAATTTCACCGCGAGTTCGGCTTTCAGCTCGGCAGGAGATTGGCCAGTTTCTTCATGACCGTCGGCTTGGCCTTTCTGCTGCGGAGCTATTGGGCCCTGGTGTTGGGCACCCTGTTCGCCCAAATGGTGAGCGTGCTATTGAGCTACTTCGTCCATCCTTACCGGCCGCGTCTATCATTGGCCGGGCGTCACGACTTGTTTCATTTTTCGCGCTGGTTACTAATCAACAACATCATCGGATTCGTCAACAACAAATCGGCCGACTTCATTATCGGCAAGCTGGGAGGTGCAGTCTCGCTCGGCCTATATAGTGTTGCCTACCAGATCTCCAGTCTGCCCACGACCGAGCTGGTTGCGCCGATCAATCGGGCAGTCTTTCCGGGCTACTCGCGGCTCGCCGGTGATCTCGGCGAGTTACGCACCAGCTTTCTCAATGTCATTTCGATGATCGCCCTGTTCGCACTACCCGCCGGAATCGGCATCGCGCTGGTGGCCGATCTGCTGGTGCCTACCATCCTAGGATGGAAGTGGCTGGCTGCAATTCCGTTGATCCAGGTACTAGCCATTTATGGCGTGGTCGTGGCACTGCAGACAAATATCGTCTATGTCTACATGGCGGTCGGCGAGCCACGTCTCGTGACCTACATCGCCGGAGTCCAACTCGTCCTGTTGCTGCTGTTTCTCGTGCCGGCAACGTGGCAATATGGCGCTCTCGGTGCGGCGTGGGCGTTCCTAGGCACGGTGATTCTGATGGTGCCGGTGAATCAGTTGCTGATTGCACGTCGACTCAACATCTCTGTCTATGAGTTCGCGGCAAAGCTGCGGCGGCCATTCTTGGCGTGCGTGGCAATGGGCGTGGCAATCCATGCGGTTAAGGGGATGCTCGGTCCGGACCAGCAGATGGCCGCGTTGGTGTCCGCGCTGGCCGCCTGTGTCGCGATCGGCGCGCTGGTCTACTCTTTGGCGTTGTACAGTTTGTGGCGCATCGCGGGCCGCCCCGATGGGGCCGAGCGGTTCTGCCTGTCGCGAGTGGAGGAAGCACTTGCTGGATTAAGAACAAGAATTTGACGGCGCTAGCTAAACTGAGTGAGCGTAGTGGGGCTATGGGAAAGTGCAATGTGGGAGCGAGGAAGCGCATTGCTGCGAGCGCCGTCTTGCGGTACGTGCATCAGTGGCACTGAAATGAAAGGCAGGAAGTTGTGCGGGACATATTCATAACGCTAATCGTCGTCGGGTCTATTCCCTTTGTTTTCAAGCGCCCATGGTTCGGCATCATGATGTGGGTGTGGCTATCCGTCATGAATCCCCATCGGCTGACTTTCGGGTTCGCTTACGATTTCCCTTTCGCCATGATTGTGGCCATTGCGACCTTGCTCGGCATGCCTTTCAGCACCGAGCCAAAACGCTTCCCTTGGTCTGCGACTACCGTCACGCTGGTGCTGTTTATTTTCTGGATGAATGTCTCGACTGTCTTCGCGCTGCAGCCTGAGCAGGCTTACGTTGAATGGAACCGCGTGATGAGGACCATGCTGATGCTGGTCGTGCTGCTCGTGGTCCTCCACAAACGTGAACACATTCAGTGGCTGGTCTGGGTGCTGGTTGGTTCGCTCGCCTTCTACGGTGTGAAAGGAGGTATCTTCACGGTCCTGGGTGGCGCCGAAAACCGAGTATGGGGCCCTCCTAACAGCTATATCGAGGACAATAACGCACTTGCGGTCGCGCTTATCATGACCGTCCCCTTCATGTGGTACCTCCGCCTCCAGGCGACCAAGCGGTGGCTGCGCTGGGGATTGGCAGCCGCCATGGTACTGACGGCGGCTGCGGTGCTGGGCAGCTATTCGCGCGGGGCGCTCTTCGCCATTGTGATGATGATGGGATTTCTGTGGTGGAAGAGCACGCGCAGGGCATCGCTCGCCATTCTGCTGCTAGTGGCCGGGCCGGTGTTGATTGGCATGATGCCGGACAAGTGGTTCATCCGCATGGACACCATTAGCGATTATCGGGCAGACAGCTCAGCCCTTGGACGCCTCAATTCCTGGCAGATGGCGTTTAACCTCGCCAAAGATCGGCCGCTAGTGGGCGGTGGGTTCCAAATCTACGACCCGCTCATTTTCCAGCGCTATGCCCCCGATCCTGAAGACGTTCACTCGGCGCACAGTATCTACTTTGCCGCGCTCGGCGAGCACGGCTTCGTTGGGCTGGGGTTGATGCTAATGCTCGGTTTGTTCACTTGGTTCGACGCCGGCTGGATCGTCCGCCACACGAGGAAACGACCCGATCTGGCGTGGGCGTCGAATCTGGCGCTGATGTGCCAGGTGAGCTTGGTGTGCTACGCGGTCGGGGGCGCATTTCTGTCCATTTTGTATTTTGATCTGCCCTATTACTTGATCGCGATTCTGGTGCTGCTCAAGCGTTTGGTGAAGGAAACGCTCGCTCAGGAGGCGCAGAAGCCGGTAACCGTCCTAGGTAGCCAAGTGGCTTCGTTGCGCCCGGGGGCCACATCGAACGCCGCACCGACTCAGTCCCCATGACAAGAACAGTGCTCACGCTGGCGCGCGCCGGGTTGAGCGCGCTCGCGCCGGCGGGAACGCGAGCGAGGCTATCGATCTTCATCTATCACCGGGTGTTGCGCGAACCTGATCCCATCTTTCCCGCGGAGGTCTGCGCGGCCAAGTTCGAACGTCAGTTGGGTTGGATCAGCCGCCTGTTTAACGTCCTGCCGCTGGAGGAAGCGATCGCGCGGTTGCAGGCTGGCAGCCTGCCCGCCCGGCCAGCATGCATCACCTTCGACGACGGTTACGCGGACAATGCGGAAATCGCTGTGCCACTGCTCTGCTCCCATGGCATCACGGCGACCTTCTTTGTTGCTACCGGCTTCCTGGACGGCGGTCGAATGTGGAACGACACCATCATCGAAAGCGTGCGTCGGGCGCGCGGCGACGTGCTCGATCTGACCCGACTCGGACTCGGCTCCTATGGAATCGGCACGTCGGAAGCGCGGCATACGGCAATCGACGCGCTCATCGCTGCCCATAAGTATTTGCCGCAGGAGCAGCGTAGTGAGCAAGTCGAAGCCATTCGCGAAGCCGTAGGAGAAGCTCTACCGGTCGACATGATGATGCGCTCGCGGCAGGTGCGCGACTTGCGTGACGCTGGAATGACAGTGGGCGCACACACGGTGACCCACCCGATTCTCGCTCGCCTGGACGCCGCTGGCGCCCGACGCGAAATCGCTGCAGGGCGCGAGATCCTCGAGGATATCACTGGCGCGAAGGTAACACTGTTCGCTTACCCCAATGGCAAGCCGGGAGAAGACTACAGGCCCGAACACGTGGAGATGGTGAAATCCATAGGCTATCATGCGGCGGTGTCGACCGCCTGGGGCACCGCGCGACGCGGCTCTGACCGCTATCAGCTGCCGCGCTTCACGCCCTGGGACCAAACAGCAGCAAGGTTCGCAATCCGTCTACTACGCAACGTGGGTGGTCGGTTATAGGATAGGGCAGGGTTCTGCAAGCGGTGCAATCTCAGTGGACTCCGCCAAAAGTCCGACGGTGATGCTAACTAACTTAACTAACTAAGCTAAGCTCCTCCAGCCAGAACTGGCTCGGGAATCAGCACCCTACGTTTTCCCGCTTTGGGTCGAGCATCCGGAGGAGATATACCAGCGCGTGCGCGCTTCAGGCGTGCCCGTATTCCGCTGGAATGAGTTCTGGCCTAGTAGCACGCCAACACTTAAAAGTGATTACGGCCACAAGTGGGGATTGCATGTGTTCCAGTTGGCATGCCATCAGGACGGCAACGCAGCATATGACGCGAAAACGAAGGACACCATTCCTGCCGTGTGGTACCAGCGGAAAGCCGAGATCCACCACAACAGGAAGCCCAGCAGCGTCCCTGCTGCCGTTGCAAAGATGTCGGCACGCAACCAGCGCATCGCCAACAGTACGCACGCTGGTGCCAACAGGGCCGAACCGAACTATAAAGCTATGTACGCGACAGTCGTGCTGAGCCATGGTGACAGCGTCGAGGCGAGCAACGCGGGCATCTTTGCGCTCGCATTGTAGTTGACGCCGCCGACGTGCCCCGCAGCAAACCACGGATCGTAGCCGACGAAGGCGCCGTCTGCGCAAAAGCCCAGCGCCGCACTGACCTGATACCAATGAAAAGGCGAGTCGATATAAAACAGCGGAACCTGGCTGAACAATTCCGGCAGCGGGAAACTCCAGGCGAGTGCCGCGAACTGAACGCTTATTGCAGTCGTTCCTCAACGGCGGCCAATGAAGGCAAGTCGTTCGGATGTAAGGACCTTGCGCTGCACGATTGAGAAGTAGATTTCGATCTGATTGAGCCAACTGGCATGAACAGGATCATGGACCGGAAGCAGTCGCGGGAATTGCTTCTAGAGTCGTGCGAGGATCGCGCGCCCCGATGCGAGGAGCCATTGTCCATGATCCAGAAGACCCGCCGAGCTTTGTTATACGGCGCTTGGCGCGCATGACTTGCGCGACCAGTCTTTCGAATGGGGGATGCTACCGCCTATTCGGCGGAAAAAATGCATCGCTTACTACGCGTCCTGTAGTAGGGACGCAATGATAGCTACATCTCCTGTAGTAGGGAGGAGAGCCCCGCTGCGCGTTGAAGCCATTCATTTCATTCATTGCCACGCTGGTCGGCGCCTTCGTTGGCGCCATGCTCGCGTTCATCTCACGGCTGTTATCCAGCGTCGTCAGGAGCGCAAGGCCGTCCTATTGAATGCGCATCGCATACTTTTCTGCCTTCTTCATCAAATCAACACCCTTGTGCTGATTCAGCGGGACTTCATCTGGCCGCATATTAAGAGTTCAATTAGGTATAATGCTCGGAGCCACCGAGCCGGAGCGTAGCGCTGGAGCGTCGCGTTATTGACCGAGGCGGCGTGATCGCGCCCCCAGATGCGTGAGATCAGCCGAGACGGTTTCTAAACAAACTGCCTCAAACCATGGCGCAACCTGACGTGGTGTATCGGCCGTCTGACCGAGGAATACCGGAGCCGCATGTATGGCCTGCTCGAGCTCTACGCATTGCCCTAACTGAAGCGAGAGCCGGTGGTGTGCATTGACGAGAAGAGCAAGCAGTTGCTGAATGAGATTGCCGAGCAACCGCCGTGCTACTGCGTCGCGTCGAGTTCACCATACACCCAAGCATGTGAGCCGGCTCAATATAGCCGACATGGAGATCTGCACATGGAGCGCCATTGTCTTGGCCGGCGTCTCAAGGGTCGGGACACGATCGGGCCGAAGTCGCTGCTTGGCAACGCCGCTGAAACGACGACCACTGGCGCATAACCTGGAGCTTCACTCGCCAAGATGCAGATCGCAGGTTGTTTCGTAATTAGCGGGTCTTGATACCAGTCGCCGGATGTTTGCTGACAATACACGAAGGATCAAGGCGAGTATCAAAACGCGGCTCAAGGTGCTGCGGCATAGTTACGCGAGGACATTTCGATCGTTCACGGTCGATGAACTCCTCGATCGATTGAAGCAACTTGGCATCGGCCGCGGTGATATGGTTCTCGTGCACAGCTCATTCGATGCATTCGCTGGTTTTGCAGGCAAGCCAACAGACATTATCCGCGTACTCCAGGAAGCAATTGGGCCGGAGGGGACACTGCTTATGCCGACGCTCCCTTTTTCCGGCACCGCTGTAGAGTACGTCCGGGAATCCCCGGTCTTCGATGTGCTGCGGACGGCGTCACGCATGGGATTGATCACGGAATTGTTCCGGCGTTTCCCGGACGTCGTACGAAGCGTTCATCCGACGCATCCAGTTGCGGTGTGGGGACACGATGCGGCATCGATCGCCGGCGGCCATCACCTTGCCGCGACGCCATGTGGCAAAGGCACACCGTTTGCGGCCCTGGCTGACCGCGGTGGCAAAATTCTATTCCTGGGCGCCGACATTACGAGTCTAACTTTCTATCACATGATCGAGGAAACCATTGAGGCACGATTGCCGGTTTCGCCGTTCACGCAGAAACGCTTTGTGCTTATATCAAAACAGCGAGATGGCAGCCTGGTAAGCACGGAGACGCGTCTATTCGAGCCCGCGGTGTCACGTCGGCGCAATCTCCTCAAACTGGTCCCGGAATTGAAGCGGATGGGCGCTTGGCGCGAACAGCGCATAGGGCGGCTCGTCATGACCCTTCTGAACGCGGAGGATGTATTCGTCGCCGTCGGCGCGATGCTTGATCGTGGGATCTACTGTTATGACTGACCGCGTGACTGCCCCTGAGCGCGCGCGCCCGATGACCGAAGAGGAAGAGAGTCGCCAGTCAGTCCTATCACACCTCAGGCATGGCCGGACTCACGAGGCCGTGCACGCGGCACGCATGCTTCTGGAGCAACAGCCAGGGCGTCGCACCCATCGCTTCCTACGCGACGTAGTCGCAGCGACCGGGGCACTGGGGAGCGGACTGAAACATCTGAAAGTCGCTCTTCTGTCTTCATTTTCGATCGAGTTCGTTCACGACTCGCTAGTTGCGCTCAGTCTGCTCGGCGGTATGAGGTTGGAGATCTACCAGTCAGGCTTTGGGACGTTTCGGCAGGAACTGCTGGATGCTCGAAGTGCGCTCTACGCTTGGTCTCCGGATGTGGTAGTTCTGGCTGTCGAAGGCGAGGACTGGATTCCCGCCGCCTTTTCCGGCTACATGGACGTCGCGGAAGGACATTTCGAGAAAATATCGAGTGGGTTCGACGCCGAGCTGAGCAACCTCATCACGGCGTTCCGCGCACAGTCGGCGGCGCCTCTGCTGATCCATAATCTGGCGTTCCCCGGCTGGCGCAAGCTCGGCATCCTAGATCCGAAACTGCCTCACGGCCAGGGCCGGATCATCAACGAGCTCAACGACGCGCTGAGTGCAGTTGCGAGGGGCGCAACCGACGTCCATGTCGTCGACTACGCCGCGCTTGTAAACCGGTACGGCGCCGTCAACTGGTACGACGAGCGGATGAAGCACTATGCCAAGGCGCCAATCGCCAGCCCAATGCAGCCGCATCTATCGGCCGAATACATCAAATACTTTTCCGCGTTCGCCGCCCTAACCAAGAAATGCCTGGTGCTCGACCTTGACAACGCCTTATGGGGTGGCGTGGTTGGCGAGGACGGCATGGACGGGATTCAACTCGGACCCAACTACCCCGGGAGCGCCTTTGTGGCGTTTCAGCGTTTCGTTCTGGATCTGCATCGACGTGGCGTGATTCTCGCAATCGCGAGCAAGAACAACCCTGCGGACGTCGACGAAGTCTTCTCCGGACATGCGTTCATGGTCCTCAAGAGACAGCACTTCGCGAGTTTGCAGATTCACTGGGAACCCAAGAGCCAATCGCTCGTTCGCATCGCTCAGGAACTCTCGATCGGCCTCGAGCACATGGTTTTTGTCGATGACAACCCGGTCGAATGTGATGAAATACGCCGCGCACTGCCGATGGTGCGAGTCATCCAGCTACCACCGCAACCCGAACGCTACGTCCGGGTACTGGAGGAGGCGGCCCTGTTCGACACGCTTAGTCTCTCTGCCGAGGACCGGCGCCGTGGCGAACTCTATCGCCAGCGCGCAAAGGCAGAGGTCGCCCGGCTTAGTCTGACATCAGTGGAAGACTATTACCGTGACCTAGCAATGGACATTACAATCGCGCCTATTGATCACGTGAGCATGGTCCGCGCGGCGCAGCTCACACAAAAGACCAACCAATTTAATGTCACGACCCGGCGATATTCGGAAGGCGAAATGGCCCAGCGAATGATTGATCCGGAGTGGACTACGGCCACGATCGGTGTCAGAGACAAATTTGGAGACAATGGTATCGTTGGCATCATCATGGCGAGGGAAAACGGCGAGAGTCTTGACGTGGACACGTTTTTGCTGAGTTGCCGCGTGATCGGCCGCACCGTCGAGACGGCCATGCTTGCGCATATTTGCGACGAAGGGCGCCGCCGTGGGCTCAAGGCGGTGACCGCCGGAGTCATCCCGTCCCAGAAGAACGCGCCCGCCCGGGACGTGTTCGAGCGGCATGGGTTCGCCAAGCTAAGCGAAGATGATTCCGGCGCAACGTCGTGGCGTATCGAGCTGGAGGCCGGTGGTATCGAGTGGCCGACGTGGTTCCGGCGATTGTCGTAACCTTGAGAGCCCGGTAGAAGGAAGACAGGCCGTAGACCATGAGTGATGACGTCGAACAGAGAATCCAGCAGATCATGGCGGACATCCTTCATCTAGAGCCTCAACAGATTAGCGAGCAAACCGCCATGGACAACACGGAGGCGTGGGACTCGGCCAACCACATCAGCATCGTTCTTGCCCTCGAAGACGAGTTCTCGATTTCCTTTGACGTCGTCGAAATCGAGGCGATGACCTCTTATTTCGACGTTGTGCAAGCTGTCGCCGCGAGGATATAGCCTTTGTCAGCCGGACATCACGGTCGCCGTTCGTTGGCAGAAGAATGTGTGGCATGCATCCGTCAGAGGCCGGATTCATTGGCCTCGCGATCCGTCAACGCGGTTCCACGCCGAAGTGAACGATGATGACTCCCATTGACGGTCACCCAGCGGCGGCCCGCCTGAATTTCGGCGATATCGAAATCGGTCAGGTATTCGAGCTCGAGCGTGCGTTCTCGCGTGAGGACACGCTAGTCTTCGCCGCATTGAGCGGCGACTTCAGCCCTCTGCATGTGGACCCCGACTTTGCGGAAGGCACGGAGTTTGGAGGCTGTGTGGTTCATGGCATCCTGTTGGCGTCGCTCTTTTCGCAATTGGTGGGGATGCGTGTTCCAGGCGAGGCCGGTCTTTATCTCGGCCAGGATCTAACATTCCGCAGACCCGTCCTTGTCGGTGAGACCGTTCGCGCGGTGGCGAAAGTAACGGGCAAGAGCGAGACCACGCGGACCCTGTTATTGATGACGGAAATCCGCAGTCTCGAGGACAAAGTGGTGGTCGCCGGCACGGCAAAAGTCAGGGTTCGCGACGCAAAGCCCAGCATCACCGCGATGCCGACTCCCAGCACAGCCATCGCAACGCCGCGCGCCTCGGGTCCGCGCGTCGCAGTCATTACTGGTGGGTCCGGCGGAATCGGTGCCGAAATCGCCAGGACGTTGGCGCGAAATGGAAGCGCCGTGGCGGTAAATTACAATCAGCGTCCGGAGCGCGCTGTCACGGTCGTCGCCGAAATCCGGCAGGCCGGCGGTGTCGCGCATATGGTGCAGGCAGATGTACGAGACGCAGCTTCGGTCGACGCGATGTTGCAGAACGTGACCGCAACGCTGGGTGTGCCAACGATCGTTGTCCACGCCGCGATCGGCGAGCTTGAGCAGCGTCCATTCACCGAGCTTTGTTGGATTGACTTCCTGGCGCATATGGAATATCAGGTCAAGGCCGTCTTCAATCTTTGTCATGCAATGTATCCGATGATGAAGCAGGCTGGCGGCGGTGCCGTGGTCAACGTGCTGTCTCAGGTCGTAGCAGGCACGCCCCCCGTGCACATGGCGGACTACGTTTCCGCGAAGCACGCGCTGATGGGGCTTTCCAAGGCGCTCGCCGCGGAATGGGCAGGGGACGGCATCCGCGTGAATATGGTGTCGCCGGGACTGACTCGCACGGAACTGACGGATTTTCACCATGAGCGCGTCTTCAAGATGGAAGCTGCCCGAACGCCGCTGCGCCGGTTGGCAACCGTTGACGACATCTCCCGTGCCGTGGCCTACCTGGTGTCCGATGATGCCGCCTTTCTCACGGGCATCAATCTTTTCGTAACCGGTGGTCAGGTCATGCTGTAGCTCCCGGATAAAGCGACTCTTGAATTGAAACGATCAACATGTATTCGCGTCCTGCGCGACCAATATTTCGCTAGGGGCCTCCGTCAAAACTACTGGAATGCCAGCGCGTTAACGGCCGAAGTAGCCAGTCTCTATCGGCACGAGAACGGCGTCTTTCGGCGGCATGTCCTCCGCGATCAGGCGCGATTTTTCTTCGGCACCGTACGACCGATCGATGGCGAGACGGTTGAACGCGCGCGTGCTGCCGTTGCATGGTTGCTGCTGGCTCAGCAGGCATCGCCCGACGACGGCGTGGCACTGGGTTACTTCCCATGCAGCCGAGACGGCGAGGCATGGAAGCCCTCGTACCCTGAGACGACTGGATATATCGTCACATCGCTGCTGGCCTTCGCGGACCGCTTTCGCGACGACGCGATTCGGTCCGCGGCATTGCGGATGGCGCGCTGGGAAATCGGCATTCAGATGCCCTCCGGCGCAGTGCAAGGCGGGCCCGTTTGTCCGCCCGAAAGGCAGACGGCCGCGGCATTCAACACGGGGATGGTACTCGATGGGTGGTGCTCCGTTTGTGCTGTAACGCGAGAGCCAGACCTGCTAAGCGCCGCACGGCGTGCCGCCGACTTTCTTGTCGATGATCTTGACGCCGATGGGTACTTTCGCACCAATGGCGCGTTTGTCAGCGCCGGGGAAGTCAAGACATACACTTGTCTGTGCGCGTGGGCACTTTATCGCTTCGGCAAGCTTGCTGGCGAGACGCGCTATGTGCAAGCTGCCATCCGGAGTATTGAAGCGGCCATGCGTCAACAACAGACAAACGGATGGTTTGCGCGCAACTGCCTCACGCGTTCCGAAGCCCCCCTCACTCACACCATAGGCTACACGCTGCAGGGTGTGCTGGAGGTCGGACTGTTGGCGAAGCGCGAAGACTTTATTGCGTCGGCTCGACTTTGCATCGACCACCTGATGGAGCGGATTACGACCCATGGCTATTTGCCCGGATTGTTCTACCCGGATTGGGAGCCGGCTGCATTTTCTTCTTGTCTGACGGGATCCGCACAGGTTGCAGCGGTGTGCTATCGATTGCATCAGCAGACCGGAATCGATGCTTATCGTCTTGCGGCTGACAAACTGGTGAACTACCTCAAGGCATTGCAGGTGCTGGACTCGCCGCTGCCCGCAATCAACGGCGCAATTCCGGGCTCGTTCCCTTTGTTTGGCGAATACATGCGCGCTGGTTATCCGAACTGGGCAACCAAATATTTTCTCGATGCGCTTTTGTTGCAGGACCGCCTGAGCACCCCCGCACGTCCGAGCGTTAGTTAGAAATCGCTCCGGTCACGACCGTGCCGTTTGCGTAGCGGGGACGTTAGACTAGATTAGATTGATCGTACGATTCGGCGCCCGAAAACTTTGCCGGCGCGGCCCATACGCATGCAACTATTGCTCCAGCCTTATAAGAATCCACGCCATTTCACCGTAGTAGCTCAGTGCCTAAGTGTCCGCGCCAAGATGATCCTGCTTGCCGCCGAAGGGTGAGCAACGACGGGATTGCGGCGAGCTTGCATACCCGCCGAGAAATCGTGAGCCTGTGGTACAAGCGCTTCTTCGAGGAGCGACGGCAGGGGTTGGAAGACTAGGCTCGCCCCGGCCAACTCCGGCCTTTCCCCCCCCCAGAGGTGGTCGTCCAGATCAAGGCTTTGGCGTGTGAATTGCTGGCAACGCATTTGCCGTTGTCGCGCTTCAGCGTCACGGACCTGGCTCGCCACGCCAGACACGCCGGTGGTGCAGTTTCACTTCAACTGGCACCAGTTGTCGCTGATCGCTGGATGCAGTTCTCAGGCATGTGCTTTCGGCTGCATGAAGGGACCATCGCCAAAGAACAGGTCGTCGCGTTCCTCCAAACACTCCTCGCTCATTTTCGCCGGCCGTTGCTTATCCTGTGGGACCGCCTCCAAGCGCATCGCAGCCACTTGGTACGCGACTACGTCGCCTCCACGGCCGGCCGCATCAAGCTTCATTTCCTGCCCGGCTATGCGCCTGATCTCAACCCGGTCGAGTATCTCCGGACTTGGCTGAAGCGCCGCGCTGGCCAATTTCTGTCCCGGTGATCAGACTCACCGGCACGTCGGCAATTTTGAAATCCTTGGCGATCGGCGCTAGCTGCGCCACGGCCATCAAGCCGCCCGCTCCTACCAGAACAAACATCAAGTACATGACCCAGAACACCGGTTGGCGCACCACCTCCATCGGCCGGTAATCACGCCATGTTTGCGGCACTGCGGGATTGGGAGACGGTGTGGCCGCCTTTTGGCGAGCGCCGGGCTCACCACATGGCGCGGATCGATCAGCGCCATGGAAATCAGGAAGACAACCAAACCCTGGCCTATGCCGAAATAGAGGAATGCCGATTCATGGCCACTGGTCTTGATCAATGCGGAGATAGCCAGAATTGTCAAAGCAGAACCCGCCACGAAACCGGCAGCGGTGAGACCGGCCGCCAAACCACGGCGGTCGGGAAACCACTTCAGTGCATTGCCGACGCAAGTGCCATACACCGCCCCGGCGCCCATACCGCTAATCGCCGCGGCAAAATAAAGCAGCGAGAGCGAGTCGGCAAAAGAATTCATTACCCAGCCGACCCCGCATAGGATGCCGCCTACGAGAACCACCAGGCGCGGGCCGAAGCGATCCACTTAATAGCCTTCGATAGGAACCAGCCAGGTTTCAGTCAACACGAAAATCGTGAACGCCACCTGAATCGCGGCTTTTGTCCAACCGTGCTTTTCGGCTACGGGATTGACGAACAGCGTCCACCCGTACTGAAGGTTGGCGATCATCGCCATACAAACTATGCCGAGGAACAGCTGGATCCAGCGATAAGACACCGGCTTGCTCGCGACCCTCGTCAATGTGCTCTCTGGTGTCATCTCCTCACTCCATTTATCTCGGGGGGAAGGCTTGCGACGCAGACCTCACTTCGGCGGTCTGCGTTCCTCAAGGCAATACCCCGTCTGCAACTTTTGTAGGAACTTGCCAGTCTCGAAAGTTGATCTCGATCCGGCGCTAGAATTTATAGTTCACCACCGAGACGCCTTTCAGTTTTCCACCAGCAAAGCAACGAGGGCCGTCGCCCGTCACGCCACCCGTCGTAGGGTCGAAAGCAGCAAGTATGCTCCCATCATGACAGTCTGTAGTGACCGCCCTGCCTCCCGCCCCGAGATCATAGTGAGCCGCAGAATGGTTGTCGGTCATAGCCGCGTCCGCATGTCAGGTGGTCTGCGCATCCAACTTGTGTTTGTAGGCGATGGTGTACACATATTGGCTGCACTGTCTGGGTTGGATCCCCAGTTGTTGTGTTGCCCGGGATCTCCTGGCGTAGCGTTAGCGTGTGCCCAGCCGAAGCTGAGATCGTCCTTAGCCGACAGCGCTTGGGTCAATGCAAGCCAATAACCCGAGCGGCTACGCTCATTCTGAAATTCAAGATCGGCAGGAATCTTTCTCTTCATGCGCTCATAAATTGCGCTGACCGTCGTTTGCGTCGGAAAGACGTATTGAATCCCGATTTTCGCGGCCGCGAGGATCGAGATTCGCCAGATCGCTGGTACGATTAACGTCTCGATACAGTTCATACGCAGTGGTCACATAAAGCGGACCTTTTGTAAAGCTCACGCTGGCGCTATATGCACTGCCAAACGAGCCGTCATTGCACGACGGAGGTAGCGCACCGCTTCCCGGGGCATTTCCTCCGGCGCAACTGGATTCCCCGGAGGCTATTAGACTGTTGTCCTCGGATCGGTTTTGGCCGGGTGAGGCAAGAACGTTCACCGTAAACCCGTTGAGATTAGGTGACTCGTACCAAATGGCATGATCTAAACGGGTGCCAAACTCAACCCGATTGTCGCCACCGCTATTACCCATGATGACCGAGTAGTCGCCTAACATCCCTGAAAAAGGGTTCATGCGCGCGGTTGAATTCTTGTAAGGTGCATCCGTTTTGCCAATCTTCACTGCACCCCAGTCCGGGGCCGGCCAATCCGAGGAAACTGTTGCGCGAAGTCAAGGCGCCCTTTACCGTCGTAGCGTTATTCGAGTTGGTATTTGCAGTGCCCGCAGTCGCGGCTATATCCAACTGAGTTTCCAGTTGAAACTATATCAAAGCAATAATCATTTTTACTTTTTTCTACAAATATTTTTAGCAAGTAATTGGGGATCTGAGACTGCTAGCTTTAACGGACCAATTTGGTCAATATCCGTTGAAGTGCTGATTTATGTTTTCTTTTTTCATGCTCTACGTCTTTTTCGGGAAATCAGCAATAATTATACACACGGTCATTAATAATTGCGCATCTGTAGTTTTGGATCAAAGCGCGCAGAGCCGCCGAAGCGCCTCACTGCCGTGCGCCCACTGGGTGAATTGGCGCTTCGACCGCGGCGATGACCTCATCCAGTTTGGCGAAATATTGGTCGTGCAGTCGCAATCTGCGCACCAGTTTCCACACTCTCTCGATGGGATTGAGATCCGGGCTGTAAGGGGGAAGGTAGTTGAGCGCGACTCGATCACGATACTGTTCGCGCCATTCCGCATGCAGCTTGGCATAATGATACCTGGCGTTGTCACTGATCACCTCCACTCGTCGCTTGTGGGACCGGCTCTTCGCATGCAATTGCTGCAGGAAATCAAAGAAAGTTTGCCCATCGAAACGATGAGTCTCACGAGCAAAGACGAAACAGCCATCGCGCAACCGCACGGCCCCAAAATAGCCCACACTCTTACGCGTCGGGTGATGCAGTACCACCGGATCTTTCACCTCGGGAGGAACCCACATCCGATAGCGCGATCCGTGCTGGCAGAAATGGACCTCATCCAGAGCCCACAGGTCCACACCGCGATCACGCGCCAGATTTTGGAGTTTTTTTATGCGTCATCTGACGCTCGGGATCGGCGCGGGCAATCAGCGGACGAGGCTTGCGCAGGCGGAATTCCCGTTGTCGGAAGAAGCGTCGGCATTGCCGCGCGCTCAAGCTTACCCCGTGCTCTTGCTCCAAATACGCCGCCAGCGTCTTGCCGTCCCACAGATTGCCGCTCAATCCGAAATCGGCTGGCCGCCGCCGCAGCGCCGCTTGCGCCGCCTGTGCCTGGTCCTCGCTCAGACTCCCCGGCCGTCCTGGCCGCGCGCCCTCACGTAACCCGCCTAAGCCCACGCTCCTCAAAGCGGTGAACCCAGTATTCGACCGTGCGCGGCGCATCGCCAAACAGGCGCGCAACGTCCCCACAACTGTATCCCTGCGCCACCAGCAGCACGCCGTGCAGCCGATGGTCATATCGTGATTCTTCTGAACGGCGGATCTCATCCTGCAATCCGAGCAATATGGTCGAGGCATCGGATATCGTCAGTGCCTTCAT